>MDTD01113481.1_pt1 | contig 87759 bp, 69 predicted proteins | sample 811221 | NCBI WGS metagenome assembly MDTD01 (sample SAMN05326646, study PRJNA326480) | marine metagenome | isolation source: seawater | place: Pacific Ocean: South West | collected 2011
CAGTTAGACCCGCTTTCTCCCAGCATGCAGCCTTGCCACACCAAACCAGTTTCTTGATCATGCACCACCCATTGGCTTTCATCACTCTCCCACACCCCTGCATCCATTTGAGATTCAGTACCAAGTACGCAGCGGCCCTCGGTACAAACTGCATTTTCAGGACAGTCTCCAGCGTCTTCACAAATGGCGAAACGGGCAAATCGGTCTGGAGTGGTCGTGAAAGGGTAGTCTAAAACCGGCCACGTATTCATCCCACTCACGCATGTGGCTGCAACGCATTGATCATCACGGCCATCACCATCCACGTCGGTGCCCTCCCCATTTGGCAAATCAGGACAATCATCGCAATCCTCAGGAATGCCATCGTTGTCTGTATCGGTATCCCCTTCGTTCGCCACAAGGGGGCACGGATCACAGGCATTGGCCAAGTTATCACCATCGGTATTCAGGCCATCATCGCCTCCCGGACACACGTCACACGCATCGGGAACACCGTCCCCATCTGCATCTGAGGTGTCATCTCCGCCGGGACAAATGTCACAGGCGTTGGCCACCCCATCTCCATCGTTATCTAAGTCGTTCGGTCCTGAGGTGCAGATATCACAAGCATCTGGAATGTTATCGCCATCAACGTCGATATTGTCATCAGACCCTGGGCAGGTATCGCAAATATCCCCAACACCATCGCCATCGCTGTCCGCTTGGTTGAAGCTGCTGTCATTCGGACAATTATCACAGCCGTTCGGGGTTTCATCGCCATCGGTATCTTCGGAATCATCGAAACCAGGACAAACATCACATAAGTCACCGACACCGTCTAAATCTGAGTCCACCTGATCGTTGGCATGAACCAAATAGGGGCAACGATCACAAGCATCCCCCCATTGGTCCCCATCGTAATTTTCTTGGGTTGGATTGGCAACCTGAGGACAATTATCACATAAGTCACCCACGCCATCACCATCGTTGTCCGACTGGTCGGTGCTGTTTAATGAAGGGCAAACATCACAGGCATTGGGGATCCCATCATTATCGGTATCCACGTGGTTCGGACCTTCAGGGCACTCGTCGCATCCATTGGGGACGCCGTCATTGTCACTGTCATTGTTGTTATCGGCCCCCGGGCATTCATCGCAGGCATCCGGCACATCATCATTGTCATTGTCTACAAAATCATCACCTAATGAACAAATATCACAGGCATCGGGAACGGTATCCCCATCGGTGTCTAAATTATCGCTAAAGTTGGGGCATTGGTCACAGGCATCTTGTACCCCATCGGCATCATCGTCATCGTTACCGTTGTTGTTATTATCAGCACCATCACAACCGTCACAAGCGTTGGGGATCCCGTCATTGTCGGTGTCGATGTTGTCATTGCCCAAGGGGCAAACGTCGCAATCATCTGGAATGTTATCGTCATCTTCATCTAAGGTGTCATCGAAGCCCTCACACAAATCGCAAGCATTGGGGACGCCATCGTTATCTGTATCGATGGCATCACTTTCGCCATCACACAAATCGCAACCGTCTGGAACACCGTCTTCGTCTTGGTCCAACGCATCAATATGCCCTTCACACCGATCGCAGGCATCGGGGACACCATCGTCATCCGTATCGATGGTGTCATCACCGGCGGTACAGATATCACAACCGTTGGGCACACCATCTTCATCGGTGTCAATGAAGTCATCAAAGCCGGCACAAATATCGCAAATATCTCCCCTATTATCTTCGTCGGTATCCTCTTGATTGGGATTACTCACTTGTTTGCAGTTGTCATCGCTGTCACACACCCCGTCCCCATCTGAATCTGGATCGCCGGGTCCACACAACATGCCCCCATCAGCACCTTCGATACCACCGATACAAACACCATTGAGACAAATCTCCGCGCAGGTTTCGACACCCACAGCAAAACGACATTGGTTGTCGCCTTCACAGCTGCCCTGTTCATCATAAATTAAACGATGGCGATCCGTCACACAGTCGGGCTGCGGGGGGCTGTCGCAATCGCCGCAAATGCTCCAATCTCTGCCCTGACCTTTGAGCTCGAGTCGAATGGATTTAGAATTCTCCGCGTTGCTTTTGATATCTAAACCGCCCAAATAAAGCTGGGCCGATACGGGAAAAAAGAAGAGGGTGAGCTCTTCGCTTTGATTGCGTGGGATTTCGAGGGGTGCTTGCGTTACACTGCCAAATTGGTCAGTGGCGGGCTGCATGGATAATTCTTCGATGATCAAAGGTTGTTCGCCGATATTCGTGACCAACACACGCAGTTCACTGCGCTCCCCGATATTGACTTCACCAAAGTCCAGTTGAAGGGTGTTGATATCAATGGCAGCCCCTTCTTGGACCACCAACACGTCTTCGGGACAGCCCAACAAGCCGCTCAGTAAGACACTCATCAAAATCGCAAATCTCATTCAGGCATTCCTCAGTCTAAGCATGATGAAAAGTATAGGCTGAGCCCATTGGATCAAGCAATGAAATGCCCAAAAAAGACCAATAATTCCGCTCTTTAGACTGATTTTCAGCCCGCCTTATGAGCCAAAGACCTGGTTTTCTTGCTCTTGAACCCGAATAAAAGTGGTCCGTTTTGAAAGCTCTTTCAGCCGAGGCGCACCCACATAAGTACAAGCGGAACGAACCCCGCCCAAAATATCCCGAACGGTGGCTTTCACTTCCCCTTTATAGGGCAATGCCACGGTTTTTCCCTCTGAGGCGCGATATTCGGCCACGCCGCCCACGTGCTTGTCCATGGCGGTGGCAGAACTCATGCCGTAAAACTCGCAAAAGCGCTGACCGTCGCGCTCAACGATGGTGGCTTCGCACTCGTCATGCCCTGCAAGCATGCCGCCCAGCATCACGAAGTCTGCACCACCGCCAAAAGCCTTGGCCACATCTCCTGGGCAGGTACAACCGCCATCACCGATGATCAGGCCTCCCAAGCCATGGGCAGCATCGGCACATTCGATGATGGCCGAAAGCTGTGGGTACCCGACGCCCGTTTTAACACGGGTGGTGCACACGGAACCCGGTCCGATACCCACTTTCACGATGTCAGCACCAGCTAAGATCAGCTCTTCCACCATTTCGCCGGTCACCACGTTTCCGGCGGTAATGACTTTTTTGGGAAACGCAGTTCTCGCCTGTTTGACAAAGTCGACGAAAGCTTCTGAATAACCATTGGCCACATCGATGCACAAAAATCGCAACGATGGCCAACGCGCAAAAATCTGCTTGGTTTTTTCAAGATCGTCTTTGGAGGTTCCCGTACTCACCATCACGTGATTGATGACATTTTCCGGCGCAGTCTTCATGAACTCATCCCAAAGAGCCACAGAATAGTGCTTGTGCATGGCCGTGAGCATGCCATTGCTGCCCAGCGCTTTCGCCATGCTGAACGTCCCCACGGTGTCCATATTGGCAGCCACGATGGGGATGCCCGTCCATTCGTGGTCGGCATGATAAAACCGGTAGGTTCGCTCCAAATCCACTTGCGAACGGCTTTTGAGTGTGGACCGTTTGGGGCGAATTAAAACATCTTTAAAGCCAAGTTTAATGTCGCTTTCAACTCGCATGGCTTTCTCCTGCATGTCTCGCGTTGAACGGTAGAGCGAATTGGCCTTGTGGGTCGTCTTCCTCCAGGACCTCGCCAACCAAATCATAATCATGAGAATCGACGATTTTAACTTTCACAATTTCACCTGCGCTCAATGCCCTGTTTGATGACAAATACGTCATCCCATCAATTTCGGGGGCCTGAGACCACAAACGTCCCTTCACCAAATAGTCATGCTCTTCCGAAACCCCCTCAACGATGGCCTCGTGTACTTGCCCCATCATCTGTTTACAGACTGTCTTTGAGATTTTTCGTTGTCGGCGCATGAGTTTGTCATAACGGGAACGCTTCACTTTGTACGGGAGTTTCCCGTCAAGGTCGAAAGCAGAAGTGTCCTCTTCGTCACTGTATTTAAACACGCCCAAGCGCTCGAACTGTACGGCTTGCGCAAAATCAACGAGCTTTTGAAAGTCTTCATCTTCCTCGCCGGGGAAACCCACAATTACTGTGGAGCGTAAGACCAAATTCTGAACCTCATCCCGACATTTGAGCAGCAATTCAGAGAGTCGCTTTTGGTCTTTGCCGCGTTTCATACGACGCAGCATGCGATCTGAACCGTGTTGAACCGGTATGTCCAAATAAGGAAGGATGTTACTTCCAGTGTTGAGTTGGTGCATTAAATCCGACGACAAGGTTCGCGGGTACGCGTACATGCAACGCACCCATCGAATACCCTCCACACCACTTAACGCCTCTAAGAGTTGTGCCAACTTGGGTTTGCCCGGCAGGTCATAACCATAGCCTGTGAGGTCTTGCGCAATGAGATTCAGCTCTTTCACCCCTTGGGCTGCCAATCTTTCAGCCTCTGCCACCAAATCGAGGATGGGGCGCGACCTTTGCTTGCCTCTTAACTTGGGAATGATGCAAAATGCGCACGTGTTGTTACAGCCTTCAGAAATTTTCAAGTAAGCGGTGTACTGAGGCATGGAATTCACCCGAGGCGTATGACTTCTGGCCACATACTCCAACTCGTCCGACACTAAGTTTTTAGGCAGTTGATCGTCAGCCATTGCTTGGCTTTGCTTGTTTTTGCTTTTGGCCACCAAGGAGTCGAATGAAATAAAGCCTGCATCATTGGCCGTCTCGGCCGAAGGTTTTGTATCTGAGTTAGGTCCCAACAAATTGGCAATGTGCACATAATCGGTGGTCCCGATAAAATGGTCTACCTCTGGCATTTCTTCAGTAAGTTGGTCTGCGTAGCGCTGAGCCAAGCAGCCAGATACCACCAGCTTTTGCCCGCCCGTTTCTTTGAGCTCACCCATTTGTAAAATCGCATCAATGCTCTCTTTTTTGGCATCACCAATGAAGGAGCAGGTATTCACCACAATGGTGTCTGCATCGGTAGGGTCATTGACCATTTGATGACCGTCTTCGATCGCGAGTCCGAGCATGTGTTCGGCATCAACTCTGTTTTTGGGGCAACCCAAGGATAAAAAATGAACTTTTGCCATAGATCTTCTCCTGCTTCGGAACCTAACGGGTGGAAGAGGTGCCGAAAAGGGGGGTCCGGAGATCTCGTTTTTTCATTATTTTAGGGACTTAGGGGATTGTTACGCTCTGGGGGGCCATGGGCGATGATGCTTGAGATTCAAGATCGAAAAGGTTTATGGTGCAGCCGGTATTTTCGCGTAGGAGCCCATGGATGGACATCAAACTGACTCAATATTCTCACGGTGCGGGTTGTGGCTGTAAAATTTCGCCCGAAGTGCTGTCGCAAATCTTAGATGGCGCGGGACCACGAATGACCCACCCGCAACTCTTGGTGGGCAATCATAAAAAAGATGATGCGGCTGTTTTTGAAACGGACAACGATAATGTCATTATTAGTACCACTGATTTCTTCATGCCTATTGTGGACGAGCCTGAAGCATTCGGTCGTATTGCCTCAGTCAATGCCATCAGTGACATTTACGCCATGGGTGGCAAACCCATCATGGCCATTGCCATCTTGGGCTGGCCCATCAACGAGATTCCTGCTGAAGTGGCAGGCCGAGTCCTCCATGGGGCCCAAGGCGCCTGCGCAGATGCTGGCATTCCCCTGGCCGGTGGGCACAGCATCGATGCGCCCGAACCGATTTTCGGTTTGGCCGTCACCGGAATGGCAAAAAAGCAAAACGTGAAGGCCAATGCAACGGCCAAGGTGGGCGATAAACTTTACCTCACCAAACCTCTTGGGGTTGGCATCGTAACCACAGCGCAAAAAAAAGGCGTGGCCCAAGACGACCACATTCAATTCATTCAACAACAAATGGGAACACTTAACGAGGTGGGGTTCACCCTAGGACAGCTGGAAGGCGTCTCGGCCATGACGGATGTCACGGGATTTGGACTGGGCGGACATCTTCTAGAAATGTGTGAAGGCAGTGATGTGGCCGCGAAAATCAACTTTTCACAACTTCCAACTCTTGATTTTCTTCCCACCTATTTGGAACAAAAAACCTTTCCTGGTGGTACCCAACGCAACTTTCAAAGTTATGGTCACAAGATTTCGCCCCTTGATGAGACACAAAAGGCCGTTATCTGTGATCCGCAAACGAGCGGTGGTTTACTGGTGGCGGTAGACTTCAACAACGAAACGGCATTCATGGCCATCACTCGAAAAGCCGGTCTTGAATTGACGTCCTTCGGAGAAATCGTCCCCCATGAGGGCAACGAACGTCTACAGGTGGTACCCTAAATGGCCCACTATTGGATACTGGGAAACTCCGACGGGATAGGCCTCGCCACCACTGAAGCCTTGCTGGGAGAAGGTCATCAGATCACAGGCTTATCTCGAAGCGCAAGCCCCATCGCTCACGAGCAATATCAACACCACCAACTGGATGTGGCCAGCGAGGCTTATGTTTCTGAACTTAAAAGGCTCATGGAAACCGAGGGCCTGCCCGATGTGGTCATTTATTGCGTGGGCATGTGGGCGCCTTGCCGAATTCGAAAGATGGACAAAGAAAGTCATGTGTTCCAAGTCAATCTCACCGCCGCGGTCCAACTCCTCGAAATTGTCGTCCCCCCCATGGCCACCCGAGAGTCCGGGCAGGTTTTGATATTGAGCAGTGTGGCGGACGAAGTCTTTTCCCCGGACAACCCCGCCTATGCCAGTACCAAGGCGGGCCTGTCGCGCTACGTAGAAAGTCTGGCGCTGCGGGTCCGCAAACGCAACGTCTTTTTAACCAACATGCGATTTGGTTTTGTCGATACCAAATTAGCTTCTGCCCCCACAAAACCCTTTGAAATGACCCGCGATAAAGCTGCAAAACACGTTCTCAAAGCGCTACGCAAAAAACCGGTTCGCTACTCAACCCCGTTGAGAATGCTCATTTTGGTCCGGCTGCTGCACTGGTGGGGTCGCATCCGCGTGTTTTGGAACTAACGTGAAATTATATGGGGTTTATCAGGCCGATGGTGGTTTGGTGGGAGAGTTGACTTACATGGTCGGTAAACTCATGGGCACCCGGCACTGTGCCTTGTGCGACATTACCCACGGAGCGCTTACTGAGAAAAAAGAATTTCAGGACTGCAAAAATCAGCTCCCCATTCCCATTCACAATTTACATTTGAACGAGCAACCGGCCGCCCTGAAAAAATTCACCAAGAACCACACGCCCTGCGTGGTTCTTGAAAATGACGGTAACTTTATCATGGCAATGACCGCGGCGGAACTGGAAGCATGCAAGGGTCAGGTCGTTATCTTTCAAGATAAAATAACCCAGTTTCTTCAAAGGCAGGCCTAAATGCGTGCAGGGCTACACGTGATTCTTCATATTCTCGTACCGGGCCTGGTGGCACGGTTTGGTTATTCCGCAAACCGGCTCCATGCTTTCTTATGGATGATGGGGGGCATGATCATCGACGTGGATCACTTTTTTGCCACGCCCATGTATGACCCCGATCGGTGCAGCGTTGGGTTCCATCCGTTGCACACGGTTTGGGTGATGCCCATTTATATTGGCTTATGCATTCCTAAAAAAACCAGACCCCTGGGAATTGGTTTATGTGTTCACATCGTTTTAGATCTTTTTGACTGCGCATGGATGACTTGGTTTTAGGGCCCTAAAACCACCTCTGGGCCTTCCACTAAAACACGGGGTTAATTATCGTCCCAATTATTTTCATGTACCCGGTCGGCCATTTCAGCCACGGCAGCCAAGCCAAATAATTTTGCTGAGCCTTGAGACTTGTCGTGCCCCCATTCAAAAGCCTCTGACCAATCGTCTGGCTCACTGTTGGCATCGTTGTCAGGTGGCACAATGCTCGAATCGGGTGTGGTATATAACGCGTATGCCGCATCAGGATTCAAGCGCACCCAAAAACCACAGCCAAACCGAAGTCCCTCCCATGCTTGATGCACCTGGGGGATGTCACGCATGGGGTTCACATGGCCCTCTTTTCCGAACACCAACATGACTTTTAAGTCAGGAAGGTTTTCTTTTATCGCTGGATACTTTCCCGTGGAGATTCGATAAGACCATACCGCATCAACTTCGTCCGGCGTGGCCAAATCTTCAGGCCATGTTTCCAGAGTCAGGGCGCCATTATCTAAAAGGGCATGGGTCATGGCCATGGAATAATACCGTTTGTCCCACATGGTGGGGATTTTATAACTCAACACAAAATCACCAACACCAGGGTTCCCAATAAAAGCCCGCCCATTGGACTCACCGTCATAAAGCGTTTCGTCGGTGAGCTAACCCGCCAAAGAATAATCCATGGTGATGGCCAAGGGCGAATAGGATTCGGGGTAACTGTAACTCGGGTTTACGACTGGTGTGTCACCTTCCCAATACCCCACCTCTACCGAAGCGATGGTATCAACAGTGGGGTTCTCACGGCCCACAAAATACTTGAGACTGGGAAAGGTATCACCATGGCTCGCCATCACATTAACCGCTGCCAGTCCCGGATGAGAAAATGCCCACAACCCCAGGTTATCGAGCAGCGGGGTGATTTCAGACATTTCTGAAATATTGACGCCGTTTTCATCGTCAATAGAACCCGCAGCAAACCGAATCACATCTCGCAATGCCGCGATGGCGTTCTCACCACCATAATCATTTTCACCATCACTCACAGCATCAACGGTATCGTCAGCCTTCCCCGGCCAAAGATAACTAATATGAATCGCTCCAATTTTTTCAGCATCGAGGTCCTTATAAAAGCCGAAATTATTTGTGAAGAAGGTGGATACGTTCACCACCACAGGGGCGCCATCATCATAACGGGCCTGTTCCGGATAGGTGATTTTGATGGCAATACGTTCATCGGCATCATTTCGAATGTGCAGAACACGGATTCCGCCGGCCGGTGTTTTTGTCACGACCCGCTCTTTTGCGCCAGCATCATCGACACCCGCATCGATGACATCAGGCCCCTGCGCCTCGCCTTTATCCAAAAGATCACAGCCCCAAAACACCAAACCTAAAATCAAAATAAACTTTACTGGCATCTGAATCCCCCTCTATTTTCGAATACGTTCACTGGCAGCGATCAGCTCTGCAACCACGTCCTCGCGAATACACTGACCGTGAGCAACGGATAACACGCTCAGATTGGAGATCTTTGACAAATCTCGCACGTAGTTCGCATAGTCGTTTTTATTCTCTAAAAGCATTCGTCGCCCTATTTTGGTGATGTTTAATGGGCCCACACTCCCCAACAATTTAACTAGGAAACCACCAAAGCCCTTGGGTGGGTCCCCCGCCAAATTGAATAAAGCATCTGTCATAACCAAAGCGCGAGATCCATCTTCTAAAGGCAACTCCAAATGCAGTTCAAAATCTTTGAGTCCCGCAGGGCGATGCAAGGTAACATTTAAGTCTTCCAAGCCCTCTTCGAGATCTTCAAACCCGCTGATGACCTGGCTTACTTTTTCTCGAGCACAAGCCGGTGCAAGAAAGGTTGCCTCAGAATACCTATCCTGAAAAGCTTTCGCGTCTGCCCGATGCATCTCACAGGGTACCACCACATGGCTCACAGGGCCCAGTGAATCTAATTCCTTCATGCTCACTTCGTCCAAGCAGATCGCGCTGTGAATGAGCAAACTTTTTTTCGGCGTGCGCCAAACGACCATGTTGCGCGGCAAAGGGCTGCGTTTAAGAGATCCGGTGACCTGCCACAGGCCAGCCCCGATCTCCTCTAAAGGTCCGTGTGGACAGACCTGTTTATCCCATCGACTCATTTTGATGCTCACCCCTTTCTGCTAAGAGACTAACACAAACAAAACCAAGCCCCCATTGTCACTGACTAATTTTTTGTTAGGCCACCTTCATGTCGCACAAAGCACCCATCTCCCAAAAAACCACAGCAGCGGTTCAACGAACCATCGCCCACTACGACCAAAAGGCAGCCGATTTTTGGGAAGGGACCAAGGATCACGATGTGAGTCAAAATATCGATGCACTGTTGCGCCACTTGGTGTGCGATGCACCTGGCACCATTTTGGATTTCGGGTGTGGACCCGGGCGCGACTTAAAGACCCTGAAAACACTGGGGCATTCACCGGTGGGCTTGGAAGGTGCGGCTAATTTCATCCCCATGGCACAAGCCCATGCGGACTGTCCAGTTTGGCATCAAGATTTTGTGGCGCTGGACTTACCCGACAACCATTTCGACGGTATTTTTGCCAATGCTGTGTTGTTTCACATTCCCTTTGGCGAACTAACAAGAGTACTCAAAGAACTCCGGAAAAGCTTAAAACCCAATGGCGTACTCTTTGCGTCTAATCCTCACGGGCCTAATGTCGAAAATGATATACCAGAAGAGCGGTACGGTTGTTACCTCAGTTGGGAGACATGGCAAAAACTGATGATGGCGTGCGGTTACCAATATTTGGAACATTACTATCGGCCATCAGGAAAACCGCGCCATGAACAACCTTGGCTTGCCAGTGTTTGGCGAAAAATTGACATCGAAACGATAACTGGTGGAGTGACGTCGCCTACCAGCGATGTGACGTGACGATGCTTATTCGGGCTTTTGAATAGAAAAAACCAAGCAGTGCTGTCGGTCTGTCATTTGGTTAAAGACGTGCAGTGGGAACGACGCAAAACGTAACCCATTTTTGATCCATTGGGTGCCTCGCCACCGAAAGTTAGACTTGGGCGGCTCCCCATCGTCAGGAGGGGTCGACGCTTGATTCTCATTCTCGCCAAGGTTTTCGATCGGTGTGCGTGGTTGCTTTATAAAATCTTTACCTGCAGCCAACAATGAGGCGATACTTTCCCAACTGTATTCACTGGTAAACGACTCTACTTTGCCCATGTCTTTGATGGGAGAATGGTTGAGACTCTTCAGTGAAAACATGTTGACGTGATCAATCGTCTTCAACATCACCCAGTAGGAAGAACTCAAACGCGCAATGGTTGAACCTGCGTTGGGCGTGCTGACCACTAAAATACCGCCCGGTTTGAGCACCTTCATAATGCCACGAAGAAACTCAAAAGGTTCGTAAATGTGCTCGATCACATGCGACAACACCACCAGATCGTAGGTTTCCGCCGGAAAGTCATCGGGAATAAAATAACCCTGTTTCACATCCAATCCCAGTGAGCGAGCAATGGTCGAGTGACTGTCGCTGGGCTCGACGCCCTCTACTTTCAAACCGAGATTTTGCCCCGCCACCAAATAACCGCCAGCCCCACAACCGATATCCAGCATACGTTGTGGCCTGTGAACCCTTTTCAAAAAGGGCCGCAGGAAGGCCTCTTTATCTTTGACGCCCAAGTATTCGAGAACCGCCTCCTGGCTTTCAAGCTCGATATTGGGCCCAGGGTCATAGGAGGGGTTCATGGCCTGGTACTGATCAAAAGTGAGATCTTTGGTGACGCTGTCACACTGCCGACAGACCAAGTGGCGCCCCCATGGGCCCGACACTGCTCGCAGATCGTTCCCGGAACAGATCCGGCATTGTTTTCTTATTTCTTCACTCCCACCAGTCATTTACGCCACTCTTCGCAGTTTGCCCTCGCCCTTTCTGGGCAAATCAAGGGGTTATCAAAACAAGGTGGGTGTGTCACCCCAAAGAATGGCTCCGATAAGGGGTACTTGAATACCTTCTTTGACATCGCGATCCCCGGCGATTCCGCCTGAGCGTTCGCAGATACCCGCCAACCCAGTTTCATTTGAAACATAAACCCCCAAAATCAATCAGTTTCGGTTGTTCTCATCTTGACTCCTGATTTGGAATACTTACACTACCTGCAATGTTAAATAAGAGTGAAGGGCGCCTCGGTGCTCCCTTCTCTGTCGAAGCGAGGTCTCAAATGACAGCAGCGATCACACGATCCAAAGGTTTTATTAACAGCTCCATCGGGCTGAAGGCGCTCATGGCCGCCAGCGGGCTGGTTTATGTGGGCTTCGTATTCGTGCACATGTTAGGTAATTTACAGATTTTCTTAGGCGCAGAGGCCATCAATGTCTACGCATACAATCTCCACCACACTGGGCCCATGCTTGGTAAAAGTGGTGCGGTGGTATGGGGCGCCCGGATCTTTCTCCTGCTGTGTTTGGCCATCCACGTGTTCACTGCGGTCAAACTGAAAAAACAGAATTGGCAGGCCCGTCCCCAAAAATACGCATACAGCCATACGATTCAAGCGACCATCGCATCCCGCTACATGGGCTTCAGTGGTCTGTTGATCCTGGTGTTTATTGTTTACCACCTGCTCCACTTTACCTTCATGCCTGAACGCTTTGCGGTGGCCTACGCACCGACCATGGAACACACAATTCATGGTACATCCGTCGCCATGCACAATGTCTACGGCATGGTGGTCGCCAGTTTCCAGTGGGCGCCCGTGGCCATTTTTTACATCGTAGCGCAGGTTTTGTTGGCCCTGCATCTCTCACACGCCGTGGCCAGCGTGATTCAAACCTTAGGTTTCGATCAAGAAAGCAAACGCGCCAGGGTTCAACAAATCAGCACCGCCTATGCTTTGCTCATTCTTGTGGGCAATGCATCCATCCCTCTCGCCATTCTCACCGGCCTTCTGCAATAGGAGCACATTATCATGCAACTTGATGCCAAAATCCCCTCTGGACCGATTGCCGAAAAATGGGACAAACACCGTTTCAACCTCAAGTTGGTGAATCCGGCAAACAAACGAAAGTATAAGATCATCGTAGTGGGCTCTGGCTTGGCTGGGGGCTCTGCCGCTGCCACGTTGGGTGAACTGGGCTACAATGTCGACTGCTTTTGCTTTCAAGACTCGCCGCGTCGGGCTCACTCCATTGCAGCACAAGGCGGGATCAATGCGGCCAAAAACTACCAAAACGATGGCGATAGCGTGTACCGGCTTTTTTACGATACGGTCAAAGGGGGCGATTACCGGTCCCGCGAAGCCAACGTCCACCGCTTGGCCCAAGTCAGTGTGAACATCATCGACCAATGTGTTGCACAGGGTGTACCCTTTGCGCGTGAATACGGCGGACTTTTGGCCAACCGATCTTTTGGTGGTGCCCAGGTCTCACGAACTTTTTATGCCCGCGGGCAGACTGGCCAGCAGTTACTTTTGGGGGCTTACAGTGCCTTAAGTCGTCAAATTTCAGTGGGCCAAGTGAACATGCACACCCGTCACGAGATGCTGGACATCGTGGTTCAAGATGGCCGCGCAGCAGGCATTGTGACCCGAAACCTCATCACAGGTGAGATTCGCTCCCATGCAGCCGATGCCGTTGTGTTAGCTACGGGGGGTTACGGCAATGTCTTTTATCTCTCCACCAATGCCAAAGGCTGCAATGTCACGGCTACTTATCGCGCTTACAAAAAGGGCGCTGGTTTTGCCAACCCTTGTTACACTCAAATTCATCCCACCTGTATTCCCGTGAAGGGCGACTACCAAAGTAAGCTTACACTCATGTCCGAGTCCTTGCGGAATGATGGTCGCGTATGGGTACCGTTAAATAAAGGCGACAAGCGTCCGCCCGACCAGATTCCGGAAGAGGAACGCGACTATTACCTCGAGCGCAAGTATCCCAGCTTTGGTAACTTGGTACCCCGTGATGTGGCCTCCCGAAACGCCAAGCTGGTTTGTGATGATGGCCGAGGCGTGGCCGACTCCGGATACGGCGTGTATTTGGATTTTCGCGACGCCATCAACCGGCTGGGTGAAGACGCCATTCGCGCACGGTACGGTAATCTGTTTCATATGTACCAAAAAATCACGGCAGATAACCCTTACAAAACGCCCATGAAAATTTACCCAGCATCCCACTACACCATGGGTGGCCTGTGGGTGGATTATAATCTCATGAGCAACCTGCCCGGGCTGCACGTTATTGGAGAAGCAAACTTTTCGGATCACGGCTCGAACCGGCTTGGCGCCAGCGCACTCATGCAAGGGTTGGCCGACGGTTATTTCGTGCTTCCTTACACCATCGGTCAATATTTGGCGCAGCACGGTTATGGCAACACCGACAACACCGGTGAGGCTTTTAAAGACGCAGAAAATGAAGCCCAAGCACGTATCGACAAACTGCTGAGCATCAACGGCAAACGCACCCCCGACTCATTCCACCGCGAAATGGGCAAACTGGTTTGGGACAAATGCGGCATGGCACGGAACGAAGCGGGCCTCAAAGAGGCCATCGAAAAAATTCCAGCCATTCGTGCCGAGTTTTGGGAAAACGTGGCCGTGGTGGGTGGCGGCGAAGGCATCAATGCCAACCTCGAAAGAGCAGGCCGCGTGGCTGACTTTTTGGAATTTGGCGAGTTATTGTGTCGCGATGCACTAGAACGGCGAGAGAGCTGCGGCGGCCATTTCCGGGAAGAGCACCAAACCCCCGAAGGTGAAGCCCTGCGGGATGACGAAAACTTTTGTCATGCGGCCGTGTGGGAATACCAAGGACAAAACGCCACACCAAAGCGGCACCAAGAAGAGATGACTTTCGAAAACGTGAAGTTAACTCAAAGGAGTTACAAATAATGAGCGGCGGACTAAATCTTACCTTACGCGTGTGGCGACAAAACGGACCTGGCGACAAAGGCCGAATCGAAGAATACCAAGCCAAAGATATTAACCCGAACAAGAGCTTTTTAGAAATGCTCGATGTGGTGAACGAAGGTTTGATCACCTCAGGTCAAGACCCCATCGAATTTGACCACGATTGTCGCGAAGGCATTTGTGGCATGTGTTCTTTGGTGATCAATGGTAACCCCCATGGGCCCGAGCGAGGAACCACCACCTGTCAATTACACATGCGCAGCTTTAGTGACGGTGATGTCATTACCATCGAGCCTTTCCGTGCTGGCGCTTTCCCGGTATTGAAAGACCTCATGGTCGATCGCAGCGCTTTTGATCGGGTGACCCAAGCGGGCGGATACGTCTCTATTCGAACCGGTGCTGCTCCCGATGCGCACGCCACTCCCGTGGGCAAAGAAAACGCTGATGCTGCATTTGACGCCGCCACCTGTATTGGTTGCGGAGCCTGCGTGGCTGCCTGTAAAAACGCTTCGGCCATGCTCTTCGTGGGCGCCAAAGTCACCCATTTAAGCTTGTTGCCTCAGGGACAACCCGAGCGTGAAGAACGTGCCCGCAACATGGTCAAACAAATGGACGAAGAAGGATTCGGCAATTGTACCAATCAATACGAATGCGAAGCAGCGTGCCCCAAAGAGATTTCTCGTAATGTGATTTCCAACATGAATGGTGACTTTTTGCTCGCAAGCTTGCGTAAATAATCACCGGTCGCGGGGACTACCCTGTGGCGCCACACAATAAAAAACCCATGATGGGCTGACAACGCGCCGAGCAACAGATGCGAAAACGTGGTTTGAGCCATTCGCCTTCCTTGTTTTTGTCCCCCCAAAAAAACTCCGCCACGGAGATGGGTTTAAGATTGTTTTTCGCGGCGTGAGTTAACAATTTCGGACCACAACACTCACCTACCCCACCCGGAATTCCTTGATGGCCAAACCAAGCCTCTTTCATGGTTCGGGCTTCGCCTTTTTGATTGTGAAACACATAAAGAAAGTGAAGTTGGGTTTGAAGCTCTCGAGATATCTGCTGACGCTCTTCTATGAGCTTCGGACGGCCCAGCGCATTCTTATCTAATTGTTCGATTCGGCGGGTGAGCTGTCTTATTTTTGGTTGCTGGGGCGCCACCACCTCGTTGAAATCTTGGTCAGACAAAATCATAGGTACCCACCCTGGTACTTTACGATACCCCCCCGGCAAAGAAGAGTATGCCTTCAACCAAACCGTTTCGCCTGCTTCGTTATGGCATTCCATCACGCCAAACATGTGTCCGCGATCACCAGGAAACAGCTTTTTTAATTTGAATTTGGGGTCGGCCTCCTCTGCAAACACCTCGAAATCCATACGCCCCTCGTTTTGCATTTTCTGCAAGACGTCCAATGCGTATTCCTGGGAGGCGCCCAAATGCAATTCGTGAACTTCTTCACAGTCTTCACAATAACCAAAACAAATGGCATCGAGACTTTTGGGACGAACCACAACAGGAGTTTCGAGAACCTCGGCACCTTCCACGTCCTCTTCTTTGAGGCCCTGAAGTAAATCTGCGGGCTCGGGCACTTTACCCTCTATAGCCTTGGCAAGATGTTCTTCTTCTTCAGCCGTCATGTTTTCCCCAAGGTTATCGGTGATGGATATGCATGAGTGAAATGACAGAATGGTCTTCTGTAAGCTACTTATATCTTATTAAAGGGATTTTTTCTTGGTTTTGGATTTTAGTGCGAACATCTCTATTGATAGGTGAATTCGTCTGGTTTTTTAACGGCTTTAGCATCAAAATATTGGCTCGCTCCCTCCCTTCCAAGTTAAAGTCCTCCTCGAACAACCCATGAGGAGCAGTCATGAGCATCAAGCATTTATTATTACTCAGTACCTTATGTCTCTTTTTTGCAGGCTGCCCCACCGATCTTGAAGAGCCCGAACAAGAACCCGAAAAAGAACAAAACGATGAGGGTGACCCAAAGCCACCTGCCCCTCAAGTGGATGCGGGCTCACCAGACACATCTACGCCTGAAGTGGATGCGGGCTCACCAGACACATCTACGCCTGAAGTAGATGCGGGTTCAACAGACGCGCCCGCGCCTGACGTGGATGCGGGCTCACCAGACGCGCCCGCGCCTGAAGTGGATGCGGGTTCACCAGACATATCTACGCCTGAAGTAGATGCGGGCTCACCAAACACATCTACGCCTGAAGTAGACGCAGGATCACCGGACACCCCCACACCTGAAGAGGATGCGGGCACATCAGATGCGCCGACGCCCAATATTGATGCAGGATCACCAGAAACACCGGACGACGATGAAGCAGATGCGGGGTCCACCGAAATACCGGACGACACGGAAGACGCTGGACCACCCTCATGTGATTCTGGGACAGAATGGGATGGTACCATATGCGCGGACGTGAATGAATGCGCCACCAACTTCGGCGGATGCGGTGACCCCAATTACAGCACCAGCACCAACACCTGGTGCCCCGATGACGATGGGCAATGTGACCACGATGACTACTACACCTGCACCAACAATGTGGGCGCAGCCCCCACGTGCGGCACCATTCCCGAGGACATCACCAATGCCATTTTCGATTCACAAGACCGGTCTTGCACGGCGTACATCGGCAGCTATTTCGCCGTTTCCCAAGATATTGGCAGCAGCACTGTGTTCTACAGCGATGTGGAAATTTCCGACAGCGGCGATCACTGCACCATCACCAGTGACGCCATTCCCAACCATGATTTCAACGACGGCGATGGTTTCGCCAATGCTGCGGCCGAAGTGGTGGAATCCTACGACATCACCAAAAACCCCACCGTGGCCACCACCCCCACAGCACTCTCCTTACAATGGGACAATGCCATATTCCTCAACGGTGCCAAGCTCGACCTCTTACCTGCCGCTTGTTACGGTGTGGGGCCCGGCCCCGTAGGCCAAGAGAAAATCGGCTGCTTCGATATGAACAAACCCTGGCGTTACGACCCCATGTTTGCAGGCAATGATTTTGATACCGACTCACACAATGCCCACACCCAACCCGACGGGGCTTATCACTACCATGGTGATCCTGCCTCCATGTACGATGACTCGGGCAATACCGCTTCGGGTGTCATTGGCTTTGCTGCCGATGGCTTTCCTATCTTTGGCCCCTACATTGATGACAATGGCACCATCCGCCAGGTGCAATCGGGCTACGTTCTCAAATCAGGAGACCGCGTAAGCCAAAACAATGAAGGTGTTTTCCCTGGCGGCACCTACGACGGGACCTTCATTGATGATTATGAATTTGATGGTTCCGGCGACTTAGACGAATGTAACGGCATGGTGAACGGTGATGGCGAATACGCCTATTACGTGACTTATACTTTTCCTTGGGTGATGCGTTGTTTTACGGGCACCCCGAACAGTTCTTTTCAAAAAAGCTCACCCTGAATCACCCTTCAAAGATTGGCCTTGGCTAACAAATACATTTTACTCGATCTTCTTTTTGGATGAATTGGCTCCTGACAGCCAACCCATGCATCACTTGACGTTCCTGTACCACCAATGGCAGATTGTTTGTTGGCCAGTGAAAAAACGTGTTCATGGGTCATTTCAGGAGGTGAGAATGAGAAGAAATCCATTCTTTGTTTCACTAGTCTTTGGAGTCATGTTGGGCATCGGTTGTGGTCCTTCCCAGGTTTCTGATGATGGTGGCAATAATGGCGCTGGGAACAACAACAGCGCCAGCAACGATTGCAGGCTGCTGACCTACGAGGCGGATCACGACGGTGATGGAACGGCGGATACCCGCCATACCTACACCTATGACAGCAATGGAAATATGCTGACCAGCGAGTATGATAACGACGGTGATGGAACGGTGGATTATCGCACCACCTACACCTATGACAGCGGTGGAAATTTGCTGACCAGCGAGTATGATAACGACAGTGATGGAACGGTGGATTTTCGCACCACCTACACTTATGACAGTGATGGAAATATGCTGACCCAAGAGGAAGATAACGATGCTGATGGAACGGTAGATTTTCGCACCACCTACACCTATGACAGCGGTGGAAATATGCTGACCCAAAAGGGTATTAATAACGATGATGGAACAGTGGACTTCCGCCACACCTACACCTATGACAGCAATGGTAATATGCTGACCAGAGAGTATGATAACGACGGTGATGGAACGGTCGATTATAGCACTACCTACACCTATGATAACAACGGAAATATGCTGACCGACGAGTCTGATGTCGATGGTAATAGAACGATAGATACCCGCAACATCTACACCTATGACAGCAGTGGAAATTTGCTGACCCAAGAGGAGGATAGCGATGCTGATGGAACGGTGGATCGTCGCACCACCTACACCTTTGACAGCAATGGAAATATGCTGACCAGAGAGTATGATAGAGAAGCTGATGGAACGGTAGATACCCGCACCACCTTTACCTATGACAGCAATGGAAATAAACTCAGCGACGAGGAAGATTACGATGCTGACGGGACGGTGGATGCCCGCGTCACCCATACCTATGACAGTAATGGAAATTTACTGACCAGTGAGTTTGATAACGATACTGATGGAATGGTGGACGCCCGCGTCACCCAAACATGGTCCTGTGACCGTTTTTAAGCGATGTTGGATTGGTGAATGGCGATGGCGATTACGCTTATTACGTGACCTACACCTGCCCGTGGGTGATGCGATGCTTTACGGGCATACCGGATCTATCGCTTAAAAAGGGACCGGGTTAATGCAGTGGCAATGTGCCGCCCTTCTTTGGGGTTGGTCAGGACGGTGAAACGCTCCTTAACCTGGACTTACTCCTCTGAGCAGGTCACCGCACAAAATTCCGACTCGATGTGCTCCCAGCAAACTTTTTCCTGACCTAAAATTTCAAATGAGCCGTTGTAGGTTTCAACATCCCATGTGGCCGTTGCATTGCGGTTGGCACCCTCAAACTCAACGTTGGCCGTGGTGGTATCCCGCGTAAAGGTCACTGTGCGACCACGATCCAAACGCTCGCGAACCACCGTCAAAAGGTCGTCGGCGTTCGTCCAGGTGACCTTCACAATTTCCTCGCCATCCGTAGAAAGTATGTTCCAGTCCCCTTCAGTCCGCTCAGCGTTCGCGGTACCGTTCAAAAACTCGTAGTCCGAAACATTAGGGCCATTAAACACAGCCTGGTAAGTCACGCTCTCGTCATCACTCACTTGCGCACTCAAAGTCAGCGAACGCTCATCTTTTTCGGCCACGTATTCGTATTCGCCCTCATTCTGAAGCTTGCGTGCAGACATTCGCAACAACGCTTTCATTAAGGCGATTTGGTTTTGAATGGTGTCATTGTGCTCATCAACCCACTCTTTATAATTCTCGTAAGCTTCGGTCTCAGCATCGGATGCGCACAAGGCCTGGCTGGCGCTGCTTTCGCCCTCACCTGGCAGTGTCAGATACATGGACGCCTCTGGAGGCAAGTTACCCGCCAACCGGTCTTTCAGTTTTCCACCGCCACACCCGAGGGTAAATGAAATGCCAACGAGCACATAAACGAGGTTAATTGAAAAAAGTTTGCGGTTCATGGCAGTGCCTTTCTGATTTTGCGAATTAAGATTTCAAACTACTCTAATCCAATAGGACAACTGACGCCCGTTCCACCCAACCCACAATACCCATTCGGGTTCTTGTGTAAATATTGCTGGTGGTATTCCTCAGCGAAATAAAACGTGGGCGCATCGAGAATCTCGGTGGTGATCTCCTCATGGCCGGCAGCTTTCAGAGATTTCTCGTAAGCCTTTAAACTTTGTTGGGCCACTTTTTTCTGGTCTTCATCGTAGCAATAAAGCCCCGAACGATATTGGGTGCCCATGTCGTTGCCCTGCCGCATGCCTTGGGTGGGGTTGTGACTTTCCCAAAAAGTTTTCAACAACTGCTCAATGGTTATTTTGGTGGGGTCGTAAACAATGCGCACCACCTCGTTGTGACCGGTTTGGCCGGAGCACACTTCTTGGTAGGTAGGGTTGGGGGTATGGCCCGCGGCATAACCAACCGCGGTAGAAACAACGCCTTCTAAAACCCAGAACTTGCGTTCGGCGCCCCAAAAACAACCCATGCCCACCATGAGTTGTTTCATGCCATCAAATTCATCATCTAAGAGCGTGCCCAGCACTTCATGCCGGTTAAACACCGGCATTTTCTCATCGCGACCGGGCAAGCAGTCTTCTTTGTTTGGAATGGTTGTTTTTTTAAACAACGTGGAAAACATGATTACTTCGCAGCCACCACGTAAGACACCCAGCAAGGATCACATTCACCGTGCTCGACCACGCTGAATTTGCCATTGCCCTCGCCGTCTTCGTCGCTGCCTTCCCAATAGACATCAACGCTTTTAAAGCCGGCTTCTTTGAGAATCTCTTGCACTTCGGGCAGGGTCCACAAGCGCCACTTGTAGGTGAAAGCGTTTTTGATTTCGCTGCCATCATCAAAGCGGAAATGAATTTTGAAAACACAATTGTGAGTGACCGGATCGAAATAATCTTGGTCCCACACGTAGGTGAAATCATCGTGTTCGGTTTCTTCTTCGTTATCGTCAGTGATGGCCTCAGCACCGCCCATCATGTCGAGCACCATGACACCGTCTTTGTTAAGATTGCGGTATACTTTTTCAAAGTAGGTGCGCAAATCGTCACGGGTTTTAAAAATCCAAAAGGAGAAGTTTTGGGCGGCAATCACATCGGCCAAGGGGGTTTGTGCGGTTAACACATTGCCTTCAACCAAGTGCAAACGCTCTTTTTGCCCTTCGGACAAGTTGTCTTGGTTGTTCTCTTTGCCCCAGGCCAACGGTTCCGGGTCTAAATCCACGCCCCAAGCCTGGCGATCGGCTTTGCCTTTTTTGAGCCACTCACAGCACACGGCGTGGGTGCCACAGAAATCTTCCCGCAAAATGGTGGCTTCGCGCTTGTAATGCTTTTTGAAGGCTTTCGCCATGAACTCCGCTTCAAACTCAGGAGACTGTACAGATTGTTGGTACAGATCGTATTTATCGGCCTTGGATGCCTGAGTGACTTTTTTGCCTTTTTTCATTTTATTAGGTTGTGCAGACATCATTAAAAACGCTCCTTAATTCAAATATTTCCATTGCTCTATAGCACCTTGGTCCACAAACAAAAGGACGTTCTTTATAAGGGCTTTAAATCTTCGTGGGGCCAAATGGCTTGCTGCGGGCCTTGGGCCTCACCGATGCGCCAAAAAGCGCGACCCATGCCTTTGGTGTTCATGGCAAACCCCAATTGGCCGTCGTGACTCAAAGCAATAAAGCCGGCCGAGTCCACTTCGAACATTTCAGCCAACACCTTAGAAACTTTTTCTGTTGCTTTTTGAGGGCTTAGACCATCCATACAACACTGGGCCACCCGCGTCGCCGCCAAACCACGCATGAGGATTTCACCCACGCCCGTTGCGCAAACAGCCCGGTGAGTATCCGCATAAAACCCCGAACCTAACACGGGGGTATCACCCACTCGCCCCAAAGCTTTGAGCCAAGTCCCGCCGGTGGAACCCACCGCGGCCAAACGGCCTTGGGTGTCCAGGGCCACCGCCCCCACCGTGTCGGTCTCTCCGCCAAACGAAAAAGTACCCAGCTTTTCTTTTTGCTTTTCACCATCTTTGAGCTCCCGATACACTTTTTGCAACGCTGCATTGGGCAGCTCCAAAGCTGGCAGGTTCAAATCTTTGGCCAAAGCGTCCGCACCGGCGCCCACTAAAAAGGAATGGGCAGAACGCTCCATCACCGCTTTGGCGAGGTGAGCTACAGAATACGTGGCAGAGACATGGGCCACCGCACCAAAGTTGGCATCCCACCCCCGTGCCACCGCACCGTCTAAATACTGGTCGCCATTCTCATTCAGTACCGACCCTTTACCGGCGTTGAAGGCACCGGACTGTTCCATTTGGGCCACAGCTGCAAGCGCCATTTCAACGGCATCGCCTTGATGGGCGGCGGCGGCTTCGCAGGCCAAGGCCATGTTCTCGCGAAAGGGCGCTTCTTGGCGCCATTTTAATCCTTCAAAGCTTCCAGCGCCTCCGTGGATGGCAATTACTGCTTGGGTCATGAATACACTCGCTTTGGCTGGTGGTTTTCCACCCCCTTCAAAGCAGAAGTCCCCCGTTGGGAGCAAGTAAAAACGCCCAAGTCCCCTATTTTGGCGGCAGAAACCCCCTTTTCCATTATCTCCCACCCGATTAAAAAAGCCACCAGTCTTTGGAGGAGTTCGATTTGGATTGGGATCAGTTTCATGCCGATGATGCAGCGGATTTGGATACCCTTTACGGGTTACCCCATGCCCAAGACCAAGCCGCCCTTTGGGTGATGCCCGTTCCTTTTGAAGCCACCACTTCTTTTGGCAAAGGCACCGCCAAAGCCCCCCAGCAAATATTGCAAGCCAGCTGGCAGGTGGACCTTTTTGACTTAGAGACAGGCAACCCCTGGCAGGCGGGTTTATTTTTGCTCCCCGAAAACCCCTCCATCAAAGCATTGAACACCAAAGCCTGTGAGCGCATCGCGGCCTACGAGCAAGAGAAGCAACCGGGTCTCTTAGACGAGATCAATGCCATGGGTGATGCGCTGGAAGGGTTGGTACATGAACAAACCCAAGCCACCTATGCTGCCCAAAAAATCCCCGCCGTTTTGGGCGGTGACCACTCCGTTCCCCTGGGCGCCATCAAAGCTGCCAGCGCTCTTCACGATGACTTCGGTATTTTGCACATCGATGCTCACGCTGATTTGCGGAAGGCCTACCAAGGCTATACCCATTCCCACGCATCTATTTTTTATAATGTGATGACCCAATGCGAAGTTAATCAACTGGTGCAAGTGGGCATTCGTGATCTCGGCCAAGCAGAATACAAAATGGCCCAAACCGACCCACGCATTCATTTGCACTCGGACTTGGCCATTCAAGATGCCTTGGCCCAAGGTCAGACCTTTGCCGGTATTTGTCACCGCATGTTGCAACCCCTGCCTCAAAATGTGTGGGTGTCTTTTGACATTGACGGGTTGGATCCTGCTTTGTGCCCGCGCACCGGCACCCCCGTACCCGGCGGTTTACAATTTCGAGAAGCCCTCACCTTGTTAGCGGCTTTGGGGCAATCTGGTCGTAACATCGTAGGGTTTGATTTGGTCGAGGTGGGTAATCACCCCTGGGACGCCAATGTGGGCGCCCGGCTCTTATACAAAATGGCCGGCTGGGCGTTGAAATCACAACACAAAATCTGAGGAGGCAACATGAGCACCGTGCGCCAGTTCATGGAACATCACTTTTTGCATTTCAACAGTCGTGAAGTTTTACACGCCGCCCAAGCCTACGAAAACCATTTGGCCAGGGGCGGTAAAATGCTCGTGTCGTTGGCGGGTGCCATGAGTACCGCTCGCATCGGTCGCATTTTGTCCCGCCTGATTCGCGAAGACAAAGTACATGCCATCTCATGCACGGGTGCCAACCTCGAAGAAGACATCTTTAACCTACTGGCGGCCAACGACTACGAAATCATACCCAATTGGCGTGCCCTCAGCGCTGAGGATGAACAAGCCCTCTACGACCGCGGCATGAACCGCGTCACTGACACCTGCATTCCCGAAACCGTGATGCGTCACTTAGAATCTCGCCTTTTAGAGCAATGGCAACAGGGTGCTGCGAACAACGAAACGCTCATGCCCAGCGAATACTTATACCGCGTGCTCGATGACAAAAGTCTCCAAACGCATTTTCAAATTCCCAAAGAAGACTCTTGGATGATCGCAGCCAAGGAAAAAAACTTGCCCGTTTTCACGCCCGGATGGGAAGACAGCACCACGGGCAATATGTTTACCGCGTGCATCATAAAAAATGAAGTGTCTCATCACCAGTGCGTGGCCAGCGGCACCGAACAAATGCAGCGCCTGGTTTCTTTTTATCAAGAAAACCATGGAAAAACAGAAAAGGCTCCCTCCATGGGCTTCTTTCAAATCGGTGGCGGCATCGCCGGTGACTTTGCCATTTGCGCTGTTCCTCTCATGATTCAAGACTTACAAATGGAAGACACGCCTTTTTGGGGCTATTTTTGTCAAATCTCAGACGCAGTAACTTCTTATGGCGGTTACTCCGGTGCGCCGCCCAACGAAAAAATTACATGGGGCAAACTCGATCCTGATACCCCTAAGTTCATGATCAATTCCGATGCCACCATTGTGGCCCCTTTGATGTTCGCTTATTTGCTCAACGACTGATGGAGTTTCAAAATGGATTGGAATCCCCAAAAAAGTGAATCGCTTTACAACATTTCCAACTGGGGCACCGGCCTGTTTGGCGTCAATGCAGACGGCAACATGGAAGTCAAAACGCCACTGGGCAACATTGATCTCAAACAGTTAGCCGACGACCTACAGGGCCGCGGCATCGAACTGCCCGCCTTGGTACGTCTCACCGATGTATTGCAAAACCGCATCCAAAAAATAGCCGAAGCATTTAACCAAACCATTACTGAACGTAATTACCAAGGCCATTACCGAGGGGTGTATCCCGTCAAAGTCAACCAACAACGCCAACTCATCGATGAAGTGATTCAATTTTCGAAGCCTTACCACATGGGGTTGGAATGTGGCTCTAAACCGGAGCTGCTCATCGTTTTACCGAGGGTCAAGGACCCCGAAGCCTTGATCATTTGCAATGGTTATAAAGACGCAGAATACATCGAAATGGCGCTCTTGGCCCAAAAGCTCGGCCGTAACTGTGTCATCGTGGTGGAGCAGGCCAAAGAGCTCGACCTCATTTTAAAAATGTCCAAAGAGCTAGGCATCGAACCACAAATTGGGGTGCGTGCGCGCTTGGCCTCCAAAGGCGTGGGGCGCTGGGCCACTTCTTCTGGCGATAAAGCCAAGTTCGGTTTGGGCATGTCCGGAATTTTGCGCCTCGTGCAAAAACTTGAACAAATAGAGATGCTACACACCCTTAAACTTTTGCATTTTCACATCGGCAGTCAGGTATCGAATATTCGTGCCTTTAAAGGCGCCATTAAAGAAAGCGCTTATATTTATTCTGAATTGGTCAACATGGGTGCGCCCATGGGCTACCTCGATGTGGGCGGCGGTTTGGGTGTAGATTACGATGGCACCCGCACCGATGATGCCTCTTCCATCAATTATGACATCCCTGAATACGCCCATGCGGTGGTGCACACCATCCAAGACATCTGCGATAAAAAAGAAGTACCACACCCAAACTTGGTTACCGAAACCGGCCGCGCTATGGTGGCTCACTCGTCTTTTCTTATCGTGCCGGTTCTGGATGTAAATTCGCAAACCAGGCCCACTGAAGAACTCGAACGGATTCCTGCCAAAGCCTACGGCAGCGTCGATAAGCTGAAAGATTTGTTTTACCAACTCGAAGAAGACAACGCGCAAGAATCTTATCACATCGCCGCGGCTACTCGTGAAGAATGCATCAACCGTTTTCAGTTGGGTTTATGTTCTTTAAAAGAACGTGCCTACGTGGATGAACTCTATTCCCACCTCACGCAAAAGCTTTTATCGCTTTTCCCTGAAGACGACCCCCGTCACGAAGAACTCGAGGGCCTGCACCGAGACTTGGCCGACATTTACTATTGTAATTTTTCGGTATTTCAATCTACCCCGGACTCTTGGGCCATCGATCAAGTCTTTCCCATCGTGCCCCTACACCGTCTCGACGAGAAGCCCACCCAAGAAGGCATGCTCGCGGATCTGACCTGTGATTCTGACGGGCGCATCAACCGCTTTGTCTCCAACTGGGACATCACCCGCACCTTGCCTTTGCACGAAAAAAGCGAGGCGCCCTACTACCTAGGGATTTTTCTCGTGGGTGCCTACCAAGAAATCTTAGGTGATTTACACAACCTCTTTGGCGATACCAATGCGGTTCACGTGGCGGCGGTGGACAACAATAAAGGTTACCGTATTTTAGATTTGGTGGACGGCGACCGGGTGCACGAAGTGTTGCATTACGTGCAATTCGATGACCAAAAGATGCTGGGCAGCATGCGCAAACAGGTTGAAGAAAGCTTTCAGGCCGGCACCATCACTTTGCCAGAGGGCAAACGCTTGCTCCAAACTTACAGCAAGGGTTTGAATGATTACACCTATCTCAATGCCGATGATTAGTTCTTAATTTCAGCAAGTTAAACCAAGCGATCCAAAGACTTGCAGCAATACCCCCCAAGGGTATAATACCGCCTGAGGGGGATTGAGATGAGCCTAGATGCAACCACCAAAAAGAAAATTAGCACCCGCCTGAAGCGGTTAGAAGGCCAAGTGGCCGGGCTACGCCGCATGATGGAAGAAGACAAAGCCTGCGTGGATGTCCTGTTACAAATCTCCGCCGCCCAAGGCGCTTTAGGCAAAGTTGGTCAAATTCTTTTGGGTCACCACATGAGCCATTGTGTTTCTGAAGCGTTTGAATATGGTGATGGCGAGAAGCGGGAGCAGTATATCGAGGAGTTACTCGATGTCTTTGAACGTTACGGGAGCGGTAAACGCGGATGAATCATTTTCTTCACGCAATATGGCACATTTGGCTAGAGATGGCGCCCTGGCTTTTACTCGGTATGATCATTGCCGGGCTCATCCATGTGATCATTCCTAAGGATTTCATCAAACGATCTTTTCAGGGTGTGGGCGGCATTGCCAAAGCGGTCTTATTTGGGGTCCCCATGCCTTTGTGCTCGTGCAGTGTAATTCCGGCAGGCCTTGGCTTACGCAAAGACGGGGCCTCCCAAGGTTCCACCATAGGCTTCTTGATCGCCACCCCACAAACCGGTGTGGATTCCATTTTGGTCGCCGCTTCATTTCTGGGTTGGCCCTTTGCATTTTTCAAAGTGTTCATGGCGGGTGTCATGGGATTTTTCGGTGGGCTTTGGGCAGATCGAATCCCTGTGGATGAAAATCGGAACACCGAAGAACCGGGCCATGTTCACGAGGCCAAAGGCAACCCTGTAAAAGCTGGCATCGAACATGCGATTGATATTCTCCGACCGATCTGGGGCTGGTTGGTCATCGGTATTTTGATTTCTGCCGCCATCGAAGCCTTTGTTCCTAAAAACCAAATTCCATTTTCTACTGGGTGGGGCCTGATTGGTGCCTATGTGGGTGCACTCATTTTCTCTTTGCCACTCTATGTCTGTGCCACTGCTTCGGTTCCCATCGCTGCAGCCCTGGTTTCAGCCGGGTTGCCTTCAGGTGCGGCCCTCGTTTTCCTCATGGCCGGGCCTGCCACCAACGCTGCCACCTTAGGCGCCATCCATCGGGCCTTTGGTAAAAAAGTAACGTTTTCTTACCTTAGTACTTTAATCATCGGCTCTATTTTAGCTGCTTTGACTTTTGATAGTTTTTTCGAAACCACCGTTCTCTTCGATCTGAACGAACACGAGATGCTGGGTGGCTTTATTTATCAGAGCAGCGGGTACCTGTTGGCTGCACTCGTTGTCTATTTCGCCGTAGATGATCTGAGGCACTTTTTCAATAAACGAAAAATCGCCACCCAGAGCCACCTCGCACAAGAATTATCCGTCAAAGGCATGACCTGTATGGGCTGTGTGGGCAAACTCGAACGTCATCTGAAAGAACTGCCTGGCGTCAACCAAGTGAGCGTCGACCTAGAAGAAGGTAAGGCCTCCGTTATAGGGTCTGTAGATCGGGCCAGTATCGTAGCCACCATCGAAAAAGCCGGTTTTCAATCCCCACGAACCGAATAATTAAGAGGACCTTTCTTCGTGCATGTACCGTTGTTGTGGTACGCTTTCTCCATGATTGATGCATGGTCCAAACTCCCCTTCCCGCCCATTCTTTTTCTCTTTTTCATCTGGGGCTGCCCCAACAGTCCCGTGGCTATTCAAGACGAACCACAGGCAGGTGAGCGCCAAGGCCCCTGTTTCGTCAACGGCACCTGCCAAGCGGGTTTGCTCTGCGTTCAGCAAATATGCGTGGAAAAGTCTTCTTTAGACGCGGGTCATACAGGGTGTCGTTCTTTCACTGACTGCGATGATGGCAATGCTTGTAACGGGATGGAGGTTTGTGATTTCACCACCGGTGAATGTGAAAGCGGCTCTCCTTTGGTGTGCGATGACGGTAATCCCTGCAACGGTGTCGAAACCTGCAATGAGAGTTCTGGCGCATGCGAACCAGGGCAGCCTAAAGAGTGCAGCGATGGCAATGACTGCAATGGAATTGAGATATGCAATGCCCAAACCGGTGAATGTGAAGCGGGTCAATTGCGGCAATGTGATGACCTGAACCCCTGCAATGGCATTGAAACCTGTAACGAAGCAGATGGTACCTGTAACCCAGGTGAAGCGGTCATTTGTGATGATGGCGATGCCTGCAATGGCATTGAAACGTGCGATGTAGAAACCGGAGGATGCGCGCCCGGCACTCCCGTTTCTTGCAGTGATGGGAACCCCTGTAATGGTGTGGAAACTTGTAATGCTGACACAGGTGCTTGTGAAGCCGGCGCGGCAATCAATTGCCAAGATGGAGACCCGTGTAACGGACACGAGAAATGCGACCCGAACAGCGGTGCCTGCACCGGCGGTGAACCGGTGAACTGTGACGATGGCGACCATTGCAACGGGTACGAGGTCTGTGTGAGCGAAATGGGCGGATGTGTGGCGGGGACCCCACTGGTCTGCGACGATGGGAACCCATGTAACGGAACAGAGACCTGCTTAAGCGCCACCGGAGCTTGCCTCCCAGGTAGCCCAACTGTTTACGACGATGGCGACCCTTGTAATGGCACCGAGACGTGTGACCCTGAAACCGGCGAAGAAATCGTGAGTGATCCGCTGGTCTGCGAAGACGATGACCCCTGCACCATCAATGAATGTACTGAAAATGGTTGTATCTCTTACCCGAGTAATGAGCCCGGCTGTTGTAATGCAAACGAAGATTGCGATGACAATGACCCCTGTAACGGGGTCGAAACCTGCGAGACCACCACTGGAGTTTGCCAGACCGGTGCCCCCTTAGTCTGTGATGACGGAGATGCTTGCACCCACAATAACGTATGTATTCCCGGTGTCGGTTGTTACTTCCCTTCAACCTGTGAAGACGATGATCGATGTACCATCGACAGCTGCAATTCTGAAACGGGCGAATGCACCTTTATTCCCAAATGCGATGATGGCATTCTTTGCACCCTGGACAGCTGCGATGAGACCACCGGACAGTGCAGCAATGAACTCGTCCTTACCAACAGCGTCATTTGTGATGATGGTGATAAATGTACTGTTGATACCTGTGATTTAAGCACCGATACGTGCAGCAACACCCCCATTCAATGCAGTGCTCGTGACGCATGCGAACATGAAGGTACCTGCAACGCCAACACCGGCCTGTGTGAGTGGGAACCCTTGGATTGCTATGAAGAACTGGGCGAGTCACCAACCGATTTATGTCGCCGGGTCAACTGCCGCCCGGTGGGTGCCCAAAACGCACCCGCCGGTTGTTATGCCGAAATTGGGGTTTTGCCGCCGGGCCAACCGAATTATGGCGATGACAATGGGTTTTGCGACGACATGAATCCGTGTACGTTGGACACTTGTGACAGTCAGGTTGGCTGCAGCAACGTACTTCATCAAGAACCGCCCTTAACCGCCTGTGACGACAACAACCCTTGCACCAACGACGGCTGTGGCATTTCGGGCGAATGTGAAAATGTGTTGATCGATGTGGACGACCAAGACGCATGCACCATCGACCAATGTGATGTGGCCACCGGAGATATAAGCCACGAACCCCTGCCCTGTCATGACAACAACAGTTGCTCCCTGGCCGGCTGCAGCGCAGGCACCTGCACGTACCTCTACCCCGATCGCACCCAAGGTGAATGTTGTGAAGGTAAATTTTTTGATTACGCCAACAGCTTGTCGCGCCTTGAAGACATATCCAGCTTCACTTTTTGCCACGGTGCCGGTGGCGACACCAAATGGCAGTTCTCAGACCTCCAGAGCACCAGCCGAGGGGGCGCACTTTACTTTGGCAACACCGAAACATTGTCCTTGCAGAACAGTGAGGACCCAGACGCGGCAGTTTCGGGGTCCTTCATCACAGAGCCGATCTTACTTCCAGAGGGCGGAAATGACCTGGTGCTCCAGTTCTCCCTACTCGCTTACATGGCTCACCCCTGGAGTTTCAATTTCCACGTGAGCCTTGCCACTCAACTTGAAACGGGCGCGCCATGCGCAAGTAACTTTGAAGTTTTGCAGGAGCTAACAGCAAACGCGAACAACAACACGCAAACCGTATCGCTCAGCGACTACGCGGGTCAAGTGGTGTACCTGAAGTTCGGGTTCGACTCGGCCATGCAGGACATTGAAAACAGCTACGCCCTGGTGGTAGACGATATTTTGGTAACTTCTGCCTGTGGCGATGAGCCTTGCGGCAACGAGACGGACTGCGACGACGGCCGGCATTGCACCGTCGATACCTGCGTAGCGAACAACTGCGTGCATACGCCCGTGGTTTGCAACGATGGAAATCTTTGCACCGACTCTTTTTGCAGCGAAGACACCGGTGCTTGCGAACACCCGGCAAAAGCTTGCAATGGCCTCGACGGTTACTCGGGCCGCGATTGCTACGAGATTTCTTGCGATGAAACGACCGGTCAGTGTTTGTACGATTACATTGATCTTGCCGATGACGACCTATGCAACGGCACGGAGTTCTGCAACCAGTCTACAGGACTTCCCGACACCACCGGACCCGTGGTCTGTGAAGACTCAAATCTTTGCGATGGCATTAAGGCGTGTAACCCCGAAAACGGGCAATGCGAAAACGGTGAACCTAAAAATTGTTATATCGAGCTCGGCATTGAACCGGACGATGAAGACGATGAAGGCAGTGCCGATCCGGATGATTACGCATGTCACGGAAAAACGAACTGTCGGCCCTCAACCGGAGAATGTTCGCTTTCGTGGTACCACCCCACGCCCCTGGCTGACGATTACTACTGCCCTCTTTCACCCGACGCCTGTAGCGGCGGCCACACGCCTGATACGCCGGGTGATGCACCTTCGGATTACTTCAAAGTCACCGATTCGAGCGGTTTTGTTTTAAAGGACCGAGAGTTGTGGGGTGAGTTCGAATCACTGATCGGTCAAATTAAAAACATAAACGGGGTTAATGCGGTAAGCGCAGCCACGGCCATTTCCAACTGGAACCGACACGCGGTAGATGATTCTTTTTGGCTGCTCAACCGGCCCTTGTGCCTCGACGAAGCCTTCAGTTTTGACAATGATGATTTTAACCCAAGTGGCCTTGCCGAGATTTCCGCCAAAGCTGGTTGGTGGCCTCAAGGTGTTTCGGGCACGTCCGACGCGTACGAAGAGGGCTTATTCGGTGGGAACGAATACATGGCCATCTCCTCGTACCATAAAGCATCTGAAGGCGATTACAGCGTGGCACCACCGGGCTCGTTGAGCACAACCGATTCTGACGCGTGCCCGCCCGGTTTGTCCGATCCCGACATTGACGATTGCAGCAAAGGCGCCCGCATCTCGTTTTTCAACACCAACAACATGAACGATGCGACCTACCGACACATGTTGCTGGTCACACCGACCCAAGACGCCAACGGAAACCCATCTATCAAACCCGTCATCAGTCATGTGGGAGGATTGGTGTGGTACAAGAACTACTTGTACGTTCCTCAAACAGGGAGCGGCTTTCGTATTTTTGACCTCAACCACATCATGGAGCTCCCCACCGACCGCGATGGAGACTTCATCGGACGAAACAGCGATGGAGTTATTAGTGCCTTCAATTACCGCTACGTGATTCCCGAGGTGGGTCGGTATTACAAATGCAAAACTTGCTGTTGCGCTCGGTTTTCGTACGTATCGCTTTACCGCGATGACCTTGGCGTTCGACTGGTGTCGGGCGAATACAGCGACGAAGACGGCTATCCAGCTCGCATCATGGAATGGGAGTTGGACCCTAACACCGGTCGTTTGGTGACCGAATACGACAGCAAACTGGTCAAGGCACGACGCGCCATTTTCCCAAACCTTGGCGACCTTCAAGGAGCGGCGTACGATCCCAAGAGGGGGTTTTATTGGGTCGCCTCGAACTACAGCGTTGGTCGCGTACCGTCTGGCTGGCTTCACGCCGGAGCGGCAAATCTCGACGGGATATCCAGCGTTTACTCCCACAGCAGTGTTGTGGGCATTGAAGATTTGTACATCAATACCCACGAAGACCGAATATGGACCGTCGGTGAATTTCCCGGCATGCGCTACATCACGGGACTCGACTTAGAAGAGATTACCGACTGGCACCCTTGCGGCTGTTCGTTGGCCGGCTACACCTGCGTCTTGCAAAATTTCGTAGAAGACTTAATCGATGATGTTGTCGATACGGTCGTAGATGTTGTTGATGACACCATAGAATGGATTGCGGGGTGGTTTTGATGAAGTACCGCTCCTCCATTTTGTCGATCCTCCTTCTTTTCCTTGCTTTCCCCTTGGGGGGCTGCGCAAAATCTGCGCCCCAAAACGTCGCCCAATGCGGGGACGGACAAAAACAGGTCAGCGAAGAATGCGATGAAGGCGATAATAATGATGCACCTTGTCCATACGGGGCTACCGAATGCGAAACGTGCAGTTCAGAATGTAAAATTGTGAGGGGTGATGTCTCGTTCTGTGGTGACGATATTCTCCAGGACACCCAAGAGGAATGCGATGACACAGCCCTGACCACACAATGCGACTATGGTCTCAATCATTGTTTTGTATGCGATGCCTCTTGCCGTTTCACCGCCGGTCTGACGTCTTTTTGTGGAGACGGAACAACAGACACTGCCAATGGCGAAGCTTGCGACCGAGGCGCTGAACCTGAGACATGCGATTACGGTGTCACAACTTGCACGTTATGCGGTTCAGACTGCCAATTGGTCGAAGCTGTAGGCGGATTCTGTGGCGACGGCATCCTTCAAGAAGCGCACGAGGCCTGTGACGATGGCAACACCATTAGTGGGGATTACTGTCAAGCCGATTGCCAAGCCCAAACCGGATACTGTGGTGACCAAATCATTCAAAACAATGAAGTGTGCGACGATGGGAATACCGACAATGGCGATTATTGTCGGAACGACTGTGGCGCTCAAACAGGCTATTGTGGTGATCACATTTTACAAAGCAATGAAGTGTGCGACGATGGCAACACCGAAAGCGGCGATTATTGCAACAGTGATTGTACCGCCCATACCGGCAGTTGCGGCGATGGGGCTCAGCAAAGCAATGAAATCTGTGACGATAGCAATAACCAAGAAGGCGACTACTGCAGTGCGGACTGTACGGCCATCACCGGAAGCTGCGGGGATGGGCTGAGGCAAAGCATTGAAATGTGCGATGATGGCAATACAGACAATGGGGATTACTGTAGCGATGATTGTCAAACGGTGACGGGCAGGTGTGGAGACGAAACAATTCAAGATATTGAAACCTGTGACGATGGCAACACGGTGGACGACGATTACTGTTCGATGGATTGCCTCACGATAACCGGAGCCTGCGGTGATGCGGAACAACAACCCAATGAAGCCTGTGATGATGGAAACACGGTAGACGGTGATTATTGTGCCGGGGATTGTCGCAGCATTATCGGTGCCTGTGGCGATAATGAAGAACAAACCAATGAAGTTTGTGACGATGGTAATACGGACGAGGGCGACTATTGTTCAGCGGATTGCCAAGCCATCATTGGCGCATGCGGGGACGGCGAAGAACAAACCAATGAAGTCTGTGATGATGAAAACACAGAAGACGGTGATTACTGCGCCGCAGACTGCCTCACTGTCACAGGCTATTGCGGGGACGGCGAAGAACAAACCAATGAAGCCTGCGATGATGGCAATACGGATGACGGTGATTATTGTGCCAGCAATTGCGGTGAAATCACCGGTTTTTGCGGGGACGATGAAACACAGACCAACGAAGGTTGCGACGATGGGAACGACAGCAACAACGACGGTTGCTTGAACACCTGTGAATTGGCCAGCTGTGGCGATGGCTACGTCCACCTGGGGGCCGAAGATTGCGATACAGCTTTAGACGACGCGCCCCTGAACGGGTATTGCGTGAGCTGTTCGCTTTACTGTTTCGCGTTTGATGAGTTGGTTTACATCAACCACAACGGTGACTTCATCGATGGCTGCGAAGAGACGGTTTATGCCTACGAAATGGGCGCGGGCGAAACGGAGCTCCGAGTTGCGGCCTTCGACCTGGATGAAACAGCGAACCACTACAGCGCAGGTCACTACAACGGCATTTTGGAGTCCCGAACCGCATCCTCCGAAGACGGGTATGTTCAAAAAAGAAACGCCACTGGCGAACCCCTTTGGACTGCATTCTTGAAATCTGAAAACAATATGCTGCCGGCCGATTCTTCCTACACCGACGGCTTCATTGAGATTGAAGTCAGCGACGACCGACTTTACGCTTTGGGGCACTATTGCGGCAACAGCAACACGGGCCTCGGTTCTTGCTTCGCCTCGTTTTGGGAAGGCGATCCGCAGCTGCAAACGTCTTGCATCGGCGATGGCGATTGTGAAGACGGCTATCGATGCAATTTCAGTGAAAGCAAATGCGTCCAACAAATCGCATCTGAAGTCAATTCTGGCAAACAAAGCGGCGTCTTAATGGCCTTGGACGAATCAGGCTCCTTAGATTGGTACGTCTCATTCTTGTCGGTGACCCACGCCCACCCGCTAGAATACACCTGGCAAACAGCGAACCCTTACGATTCAGACATCAACCTGTATGCCGCTGCCACGGACGTCACGGGCAACGTTTACGTAACGGGCCGGTTTAAATCAAGCATGAAAGTATTCAGCAGCAGCGATGGCGCTGATCATTCAGAATGGCCTCGGTCCTATTGCGAGACCGAATCAAGCTGCGTCAATGCCGGCACGTGCTCCGACAATTGCGGCGTGGACTGTGACGGAGACGGCGTTGCTGCCGCCAACGAATGCTTGCTCGAGCACCACCACGAATCAATTGGATTCGTGGCAAAAATAAATCAGGATGGCGTACTGCAGTGGTTGAAAAGAATCACGAACGTTACGCCGGAGGCCATCGCCGTCAACCGACAAAGCGATTCCACACATCCAGATGTTGCGGTCGGCGGCATTCAAGCGGACAACACGTGGAGCCTCCCTTTCCTGCAAGTATTTCATCAGGACGAAGCAGGACTCAACCTGTCATGGCAACTCACGGATCGCTTGAGTGGTAGTAAAAGCCAGCGTTTCGTAGAAGCATCCTACGACGATCAAGGCGGCCTGTGGGTATCGGGACGCGCCGGCCATCAACCGCCGACCTTTAATCCCGATTACAATATGACTTTTGGTACCTGTTCCGCCGTGACACAACCCACAGAAGACGTCTTAATTTTCGACGGCAACGATCATGTGTCTCTGCCAAGTAACCAAGGCTTGGGCTACGTGCCCCCGTTTACCATTGCGGGTTGGTTTAAAGTAGATAACGCAACCAGTGGGCCGCAGGCCATTTGGGGCGGTGGCGAAAATTATTTGGACTCCCACATGCTTTTCATCCATGCGAAGAGGTTGCAATTTCAACGGTGCCATAGCAACGGCAATTGCAACGTAAATCTAGCGAACGAAACGGATCTCGACAACAACTCTTGGACGCACTTCGCGCTTACGTTCGAAGGGTCGACTGCAAAAATGTACATCAACGGGGCGCTCGATAAAGAAGGTGGGGACGTGAACTGGGCCACCGCATCCCTTGATTCCACATTGTACCTTGGAAGGAGAAGCAGCGATGCTCAAGGCAACTGGTTGTCTGGGCAACTTGACGATATCGGAATTTGGAACCGCGCGTTAAACGCGGCTGAAATCGAATCGCTCCACGACCAGGCAACGCTCGAGGGCGACCTGCTCACGGAACTTCTTGCGTTCTACGAAATGGACGCGTCCGGGTCTTCACTCAGCTCCGTCATCAACGGCGCCAACACGGCGGCATCGATCACCGGTGCCACGCCTCGGTTCGAGCCTCATTGGTGCCAAACGCCGAGCGAGTCCTGCCCCGAGATTCAAAGCAAGAACGGTGCAGACAGTTGTTTCACGGCTTTTGAGTGCGCCATTCCCTGCTTTGAGGAAGACGAAGGTAGTGTAAGATCCGAGTGCCTGGACGATTGCCGCGAACAGGCCGAGCCCACCGCCCAAACAAACTTTGATTGGCTGATCAACTCCATTGACATACCGTCTTACGGTTGTGACGAAGATTCAGCCTTAATTAACTGCCTCGATCCGCAACCCGGCTCGCCTTGTTGCTTGGTGGGTGCGGGTTACAACACCTTGATGAAATGCATGTCGCCCAACAAAGATGGCGCTTTTGTGGCCCATTACGACTCTAGCGGCCAATGCATTCTGAGCCAGGCTTTTTACAACGTGGCACCTGACACAGACGAGGTGGAGCACGTAAGAACACACAACCTTGAAGTGGTCAGCGAGTCTGCCTTGGTTTCATTGTACCACCCCAGTGTGGGAGAAAATGATTCGGCCAGCATTGCCTGGGTAAACCTTGAGGGCGGCGTTGAAGGTGGCGGTTTTGTGACCTGGAGCGAAACCATTACGTCGCTCGACCAGAGCCCCGTCGATATTACGGATTTAAAATGGCGCGCACCGTTTCTGTATTACAGTGCTCAGTATGAGGCTCAGGTCGAGATGTCATTCGAAGTGGACTTTGTCACCGAAGCAGCACTCGACCACACGGCCTGTTTGACGTCGAGCTGTTCTTCCAGCGGCCTCTTGTTAAAAGCCCGGGTCGACAGCCCGTAACTCGTGCTCCGCAAAAAGCGCATTCATGGTCTGCGCCAGTCTCAAATCTCGCTCACTCAAGCCCTGGCAATCATGGGTGGTCAGCAAAACCTCAACTTTATTATAAACGTTGAACCACTCAGGGTGATGGTCCTGCGCTTCGGCCACTTCCGCCACACGTGTCATAAAGGCAAAAGCCGCCTTAAAATCTGAAAATTGAAAATGACGAACGATGGCGTCGCGGTCTTTATCGTAACACCAGTCCGGCAGGGCTTTCAGTGCTTTTTCGCGCGCTTCATCTTGCAACTTAGGAATCATTGTGGCCTCCTGAGCGTATGTCTTCGACTCCCATTACATATCAAACCATTGGGGTGATTCACACACCCTTCAAAGAAAAATTTGGGACGCCCCGGCAACCGGGCCTCATCCAACAAGCACAGGGTTGGATCACCTTCTTCCCGCCTTACGACCAGGCTGAAGCCTTTGAAGGTTTGGATGGTTTTTCTCACTTGTGGCTTCTCTTTGATTTTCACTTAACCCCCAACAAAAATTTCCAAGCATCCGTTCGCCCCCCCCGTCTTGGTGGCAACACCAAGCAAGGTGTTTTCGCCACGCGCTCCCCATTCCGACCCAATCACATTGGTTTATCTGTGGTGGCAAATGGAGGTTGGGTACAAAAAGACAAAAAGCTCGTTTTGCAAGTGAGCGGTGTTGATCTCGTGGACCAAACTCCCATTTTAGACATCAAACCTTATCTGCCCTATTGTGAAAGCTTGCCTCAAGCCACCGGTGGGTTTGCGGTTGCAGCCCCTCAACCCAGCTTGCAGGTAAAATGGACCCCCGAAGCCTTGAATCAGCTGAAACAATGCGAGCTGGACGAGGACTTTCAGACATTGGCCAGCGCCGTGCTGAGCCAAGATCCCCGCCCGGCCTACCAACACGGGCAAGACACCCTTGAAGGCGGCCTTCTCTTGCAGGAAACCAATCTCAAATACCGCGTAGAAAAAAATCAGCTCACCATTTTCAGCGTTGAAAAAGTGTCTTCAAATTAAACACTTGGCCTCTCCATGGGTTTGGGCTGCCCCATTTACAGGTGGGCAAAAAATGCCTAGAACCCATCCCAGAAAAAGGCTGCGTTAATGTTCAAACCCTTCTTTATCTTGAACCTTTTATTGTGCTTATCCGGCGCGCTTTTGCCGAAATCGGCCCAAGCCCAAGAACTGCGCCTGTCCTTTTCAGCGCCCAACAGTAACCAGCTTTATGCCCAAGCCCTCGAACGAGAAACACCGCTGCCAAAGATAAAAACCATCACGCTCGAACAGCGCCTTGCCTTTTATGGTGTTGGTTTTGGCGCAGCTTTGGCCACCGTTCCATTGGCCTTAAAGACCGCCGCATTTTTGGGAACCGTCTCCAATGAATTGTCAGCATCGTTACTCATGCCCGTAGGTGTCTTTTTGTTGGCCCCCACTGGGGCCGTGATTTGGGGGCAAAACACTTATGCGCATAAACAGGCCCTTAAACGCCGATCGTGGTTGTGGCCCTTCTTCGCTGGAATGGGCGTCCAACTCGCAGGGTTTGTGACCGGCGCCATGCTTGGCGTGAACACACACAATCTCCAAGAGCTGGTGGCGTTCTCCTTTGTGCAGGCATTGCTCCTCCCCGCTGTGACCACGCTCATTTTTGCGCCGGCACCCAACCCGGACATTGCCCCTGTAACCAGCGCTCGGACTTTTTCTGCGCTGCCTGAATTCAGAAATGGTGTTTCTGGTTCCACTCGCCCCTTTGTTGCACTGCCATTAATGGCTCTTTCTTTTTAGGATGTCCATGTTTCGCCCTGTTCACATCTGTTTCTTTGCCTTGCTCGCCTTGGGGGCAGTCAACAGTGCCCAGGCGTCCACCTGTGAGGAAGTCACGCGGTGGCCCACTGATTCTTGGGAAGATGCCACCGAAGAGGCTCGCGAAAAAAATGCGGATGTCATCGCTGAACTCGAAGAGCTGGTATTCACTTTAGAAGGGGAAGACGCCGAGCGTATTGGCACCCGTACCGATGCTGTGGTGATCATTAAAAGCGGTCGGCTCATTTACGAAAAATACGCGCGTGGCTGGAACGCAGATAAACCACATCTAACCTGGTCGGTCACCAAGAGCATTACCTCTGCGCTCACCGGCTTGGCCGTTTCTTTGGGGGTACTTTCGCTCGAGACTTCTATTTGCGATTACTACGCCGACTTGCCGCCAGACAATTGCGCGGTCACTGTCAAACACCTCTTAGAATTCTCTACGGGTTTTGATTGGACGGAAGTGTATGAAAACGAGGGCAATCAAGTGTCCTCGGTTTTCGCTATGCTGTATGGCGAAGGGCGCGAAGACATGAGCACTTTTGTGGCCAACCACCCTTTACGAGATGAGCCGGGAACCACGTACCAATATTCCACCGGCGATGCCACGCTCTTAACCGGTATTTTAACCAAAAGCTTATCAGACGAATACGGTGATGATTTTGCTTGGGACCTTTTGTTCGATCCCCTTGGCATGACATCGTCAGTCATCGAAAGAGACCGTGCCGGAGGCCTGATTGGGGGTTCTTATTTTTACGCCACGCCCAGAGATTTGGCCCGCTTTGGTTATCTGTACCTCAACAACGGCTGCTGGGAAAACGAACAAATGCTTCCAGAGGAATGGGTCACCAACTCCACCTCCCTCACTGAAGTGATGAGCAAAGAACGCATCGATGCGGACCCCGACTGGATTCAAGGGTGGATGTGGTGGCTGAACATCACGGATGACGACAAAGGCTTGGAAGCGCCTTGGCCCGATCTGCCAGCCACGGCTTTTGGTGCCAGTGGGCATTGGGGACAAAGCATCAACGTCTTCCCCACCCTGGACATGGTGGTGGTTCGTACTGCAGATGACCGCGACCGATCGTTTGTCAAAAACGACTTTCTCAAACTGGCGGTCAAGATCGGAGAAGGCTTATGAAAAAGTGCCTCCTGCTGATTTTCATGCTTGGCTTTGGGGCGGGCTGCGCTGAGGGGTACAGCCACAACGATTTGCGCATGCTCACCGCCTACCGCGCCAAAGAAGTATGTTCGTGCCTGTTCGTCCAGCAACAAACTGAAGATTATTGCCGTGCCTACACGGTGGCTTTCCCCAACCTGGCCACTTACTCCGTTGATTTAGAGGAAAAGGTTGTACAGGCTGAAGCCTTGTTGGTGTGGACGAATACCGCTCGTTACGAATCCCCACAATTTGGGTGTGTTTTGGACCCGATCCAATAGGAGGTTTTTCTATGGCGATGTTTGCTCCGAAATGTCATAATCCGTTCATGAAATGGTCTCCGTATTTGCTGCTTCTCATCTTTGCGCTCGGTGCTTGTCCCACGCCCGTGGAGGAAGAAGACATTCCATGGCCCCCCCCCGAATGGGAATACACCCCGCTCCCCAGCGAAGGAGAGCAACTCTATGTCCAATACTGCGCCTTCTGTCATGGTGATGAAGGCGAAGGTTATATTGCTGACAACGCCAATGCGTTGGCCAACACCCAGTTTCTCGAGGTGGCCACTGATGAGTTCATTAAAGACGGCATCCGTTACGGCCGACCGGGAACGCCCATGTCTGCCTGGGGCGTAGATTACGGAGGCCCTTTGGTGGACGACCACATCGACACCATTGTCGAATACATCCGCACCTTAAATCCCAATGTCCCAGCACAAGAGGTACACGAGCTAGAAATCACAGGTGACGCAGAAGCGGGGGCAGAGGTTTTTGCAACCCATTGTGCCGCATGTCACGGGGCCGACGGGTCGGGCAACACCGCCATGAGTCTCAATAACCCATTTTTTCTCAATCAAGCCTCCGACGGTTTCATTCAATACTCGATCCTACATGGTCGCCCCGGCACGGTCATGCCGGCCTATGAAGGCGCGTTATTCGAACACGAAATCGACAACCTCGTGGCTCTGATTCGTTCTTGGGACGATGACCAAGAGCCTGAACCCTTGCCTGCTTTTAATCCCGATCTCTCCGATAACCTCATCAATGAAGGCGGCGAAAGCGCCGATTTTTCAGCCGACCTGATTGAAGATCGTTTCGTCCCTGCGGCAGCAGTCAATAGCGCTACAGAAAACGGCGAAAGCTTGGTGATTCTAGATGCCCGCCCACACTCGGACTATTTGGCCGGGCATATTTCTGGTGCCATTGCCTTGCCCTTTTATCTTATCGAAACCAACATCGATTTGCTGCCCAAGGACAAATGGATCATCACTTACTGTGGATGCCCGCATGCCATTTCGGGGCAAGCGCTCGACAAGCTGAAAGAAAACGGTTTCGATAAAGTCGCCGTGCTGAATGAGGGTTTTTACTACTGGGAACGTTTTCCATATCCGGTTTCTCGAGGAAGAGACCGCTACGAGTCCGCAGCCGAAGAGGATTCGAGCGAGTAATCACCGGCCATACAAACCACGCCATTCTCATCGACCAAGCGTACCTTAGTGGGGTTGCCCTCTTGAATGTGTACTTCCATCCGGTTGGGTAAAACCAGGGGACGGGTGAATCGAACATTAATGCGCGGCAAATAAGGAATCGAGGTAGGCGCGTTTTGCAGCAAGGTTTCGTAGGTGCGTGACAGCGACGCGAAGCCATGTAAAATAGCGTTATTGAAACCGGCATGTTTTGCGTAGGGCCCCACCCAATGAATGGGATTAAAGTCACCGGTGAGCATGGCAAAAGACAGACCCTCATTTGGAGAAGCCGTCCACCCCCCAACGGGCAACCAGGGATTCTCATCTTCTTGGACGCGTGAGGATTTCTTCGCACTTTTACCCGTCACCACCACCCCAAACAAATCGCAAGCGATCAAATCTGGTTGCGCAGCAGTGCCCGTCGTCAATCGCTGGTGGATACGAACCCGTGCTTCTTCCTCGCGTACCTCCACCAAATGACAGGCCACCCGTAAATCCTCCCCCAAAGGCAAAAGACCTTTCTGGGAAATTTCACACCCCTGGTTCAATACTTTCTGCATGGGGTAAGGCAACGTTTCGATGTTCGCAGCCAAAAACGGAAAACCCCACTGGGGGAACAAATGCGCGGGAATGGTCTGAGGATACTGCGCTTGAGCGGCCCCAGCCCAATCGATAAAATCCGACACCAGCTCGGCATCCACCGCAGGTAGGGTGGTTTCATGGATGGTCTTGCCCCCTGAGGCATCCGCGGGCTTGAAAACGGCTTTGGCCATGGCCTCGATCACCGGCCACTGCTTTGGTAAATGTTTCAGATAGTTATGCATGACCCCTCCTTGCACGCTCACCGTTACTACCGCAGAAATTGTGACTTGTCACCCGGCCTACGTGCGAGCGGATCTCGCAGCCTCCCACAGCCCTGCTTTAACCTCTTGTTTTATATAAAGAAAAAGATGCGCTCATCCAAAGGGGCTTGGGACTAAACTTTCCATGCAACCCAACCGATTGATGAGGCGCGTAATTTTGGGGCCAGCGGTTGAGTTGAGCTATAATTAAACCAGGTCCTCAATGCTTCGCCCAAAAAGGAGCCTTCGTTGGCAGGTGCTGTTATAAAAAACAATATTTTTTCAATACTTATAGGCCTCTTTGTGCTCGGTCCGCTCTTGGGTTGCGAAGGGTTTGCGCCCAATGCAGGTGCAGAAAAATGTGCCAGCGGTGAAACCCGATCCTGTGCCTGTGCGGACGGCCGCGAAGGTGCTCAAAGTTGTCTCGAAACTGGCGCCTATGCCGCCTGTGTCTGCCTCGAGCCTCTGGTGGATGCAGATGCCGGACCTGGTTGCATCTCCGGAGAAAGTCGCTCATGTGCCTGCGAAAATGGAGGCACTGGGGCCCAAGTTTGCAATGCGCGCGGCACCGGTTTCGATGCCTGCGTTTGCAGTAACCCCTTTTTACAAGATGGCGGCATGTCGTGTTTACCAGGTGCCACCATCGGATGTTTGTGTGAAGACGGACGCAGGGGTTCACAAACCTGTTTGGAAGAGGGCGATACCTTCGGCGCATGCCAGTGCGTCATTTCCGATGCCGGGTTACCAACCGCCTGTGTGCCCGGTCGCAGCGAGCCGTGTGTCTGTGAAAATGGCGAGGCCGGAGCGCAAGTCTGTGATGAAGAGGGAAGTACGTTCGGCGACTGCCTGTGTGAAGAGGTGGTGGTGACCCAAGGGTGCACACCTGCTCAAAGCATCTTGTGTACCTGTGAAGATGGCGCGGAAGGTGCCCAGCAGTGCAATGCCTATGGCACTGGATACGGCGCGTGTATCTGTGAAGATGCGCTCACCAATTGCACCCCCAACGCATCCAAAAGTTGCGCCTGTGAAGATGGCAGGGCGGGTGCGCAAGTTTGTGCTGAAGACGGCTCTGCCTATTCAAGCTGTTATTGTACCGGCGCCTTTGGCGCGGATGCGGGGCCCCAAGTTCAAGTTTGCATCCCTGGCGCACAGCAAGGGTGTGCCTGCATCAATGGCGACGTGGGAGCACAAGTCTGCTCCTCCGACGGTACGCGCTTTCTTTCCTGTGTCTGCGAAGCGGACCCACAACTGTGCATTCCTGGTCAATCCTCAAGTTGCACCTGCCAAAACGGGCAACCCGGCCAACAAGTCTGCCACAGCGATGGACAAGGGTTTGGGCTTTGCGAATGCGATGACATCGAACAAAGCTGCACCCCCGGCCATGTATCCAGTTGCGTGTGTACCGATGGACGCGATGGGGCCCAAACCTGTGCGGAGGACGGCCTTAGTTACGACCCTTGCGTCTGTGAAAACGCCGAGTACAATTGTGTTCCCAATATTCAGGTGGTCTGTGCTTGTCACGATGGAAGAACGGGCGCCCAAACTTGTAATGAAGCTGGTTATGCTTACAGCGCTTGCATTTGTGCTGAACCACCTCCCAACTGCACCCCACACATTCAGATCACCTGTGGGTGCACCGACGGGCGAACGGGCGGACAGGCCTGCGCCGCGGACGGCAGTGGCTACTCATCGTGTCTTTGTGAAGAACCCGGGTGCGTGCCAGGAGAAGCCGAGCTTTGTGCGTGTACCAACGGTAACACTGGGGCACAGGTCTGCAATTCACAAGGCGATGGCTGGTCAACATGTGACTGCCCAGAATTTAACTTCGTTTGTGAAGGCGGCATAACCCAACAATGCTTCTGCACCGATGGTCGCATCGGTTCCCAAACTTGTTTTGAAAATGGCTTAGGGTTCGGCCCTTGTGTTTGCACCGAGCCACCTCGGATATGCGATCCGGGGCACATGAAAGCTTGTGCGTGCATCACGGGCTACATGGGTGCCCAAAAATGCCAATCGGACGGTCAAGGCTATGAAGAATGCATCTGTGAACCCCCCGCTGACGCTGGAGTTTTGGCCCCGCCTGACCCCGTGGATGCCGGTGAATTCGTGGATGCCGGTATGGACGACCCAGGACCCAGTGGCCCAATTTACGCGCCAAGATGCGCCTACAACGCCACAAGACTGTGCGAATGTCCCACTGGAAACTTCGGTGAGCAAACCTGTAACATTCATGAACCCGATGGCGGTATTCTTGAAGCCATCGATGGAAGCGTGCCCTACGGCGATCCGCGTTGGGGCGAATGCGACTGCTCTGAAGTTTTGGCGAATGGCCACCCATGGCTCGATGGTGAATTCGACAATGTGGTCGAAGTGGGACCAGGGAAAACCTATACTGAACCCGTAGATGTGCCCTGGGAGACTTTTGAAAACAACACCAACACCTTGGTAAAAATTCACTACCGATCATCGCCCTACCAAAACAAATTGCTGCTCAACTACAAGGCAACTGCCCTCAAACCCTTCGTGGTCATGGGTGTTCCTGATGTCGATGGTAACTTACCCATCCTCACGGGGTACAATGCTTCCTCGAGAAGCGCCCAAACCGATTTCCAAGGCCAAGGGACTGGGGTGGTGATCATTGGTCACAGCGGTGCGACCTCGGATGGCCCTTCCTATGTGGTTTTGGATTCATTGGACATTCGTGATGGCAAAGAAACAGAAAGCTACACGGACACAGCGGGCAACACACAAAACTACGAACCCTATGTGGCGGCCGTGAATGTGCGCAGTGGGCACCACATCACCATTCGCAACTGCACCATTAAAAACTCAGAACAAGGCATCATCACTCAGATCGGAACCGAAAACGTTCACATCGCTCACAACCTGATCACCAACATCGGCAAGGTGTCTTCATCTGACCGCCACCACCTCAATGTGGAAAGCATCGGCGTCATATATGAGTACAACCACATCGGACCGCCTTGCCTCAACTGCAACGGAACCCTCATCAAAGATCGCTCGGTCATGCCCATTATACGTTATAATTGGCTACAAGGCGGCAACCGCCAAGTGGACTTGGTAGAGAGCTACAATGTTGGGTATGCCTTCCATCCTGATTACCGTCAGGCGTTTGTTTACGGCAATCTTTTTTATGAAGATCAAACCGTCCTCACCACAGATTCCACCGAGGTGATTCGCTACGGCGGCGAGTTTTCAAACACCATATACTACAGACAGGGCGACCTTTACTTTTATCACAACACGGTCATCTACACACGGGACGGGCAAAACACCATTTTCAATGTCTCCACCACCGCTGAAAAGATCCATGCCTACCAAAATATCTTTCATACCTTCGCAAATAATTCACAACTGGCCATGCTCAGTGGCGACGGCAATATTGACTTGGTACGTAACTTTATCACCACCAACTGGGTGCCTTATTTAGACACCCAGGGTTCTGGCTTGACCACCTTCACTGATAACATCGAAGGCAGTAATCCTTATATTCAAGACATCAACGGCTTGGATTTTTCGTTGGCACCAGGATCACCGGCTCGTAACCAGGGGCAAGATCTCGAATGGCCCATGGAAGATTTGGATTACCAATACCAAGCACCTCAACAACGCGCCAATCGTTATTCCGTAGGTGGCGTGGATTTGGGCGGACTGGAATAAAAAAAGCAGGCATTGCTGCCTGCTCTCTTTATAATGCTAATCGCTGATGCTTATGCGAGCGCGATTTTGGTCACTTGAATGGGCTCGACCGGTCGATCGCGGCCATCAGTGGTGCAAGTTCCAATGGCATTCACCACATCCATGCCTTCAATAACTTTTCCGAAAACGGGGTGCTTGCTCGGACCAGCACTGAACCAATCCAAATAAGAATTGTGCACGGTATTGATGAAAAACTGACAACCACCGCTATTGGGCGCCCCAGTGTTGGCCATGGACAGAGTGCCTGGCTCATTGGAGATTTTTGCATCTTCAGGATGCTCATCTTGGATGGTCCCATGAGGGCTGTTCCCCGTACCCGCTAAGCCGCTGGATGGGTCTTTGCTGTGCGGGCAGCCAAATTGAATCATAAAGTTGGCGATCACCCGGTGAAAGTGGAGGCCGTCATAGAAGCCCTCTCCTGCTAATTTGAGAAAGTTAGCGGCCGTGATTGGCATTTTGTCCTGAAAAAGTTCGATTTTGATGTCACCAACTGTGGTGTGGATGGTTGCGGTTGGATTCACGTTCAACTCCTTTGGTTATTTTTCAGGGGCACCCTAATGGATTTCAGCGCTGGGGACAACCGTCTTAACTCGAAGGCCCGGTTGGATTGCACTTTGATGGCCAACGTCCTAAAAACGCTTTAGCATCCGTTAATTACAAGAGGCACCCATGAAAGAGAAGCACATCCGAATTCGCATCGAACAGTGCTTGGCCTTGGCCAAAGCATCTAATTGCCCCAGACGTACCTTTGGGGCCCTGCTTTTAGATCCCAAACGTAACGTCGTGCTGATGGATGGTTACAATGGGGGGCCCCGCGGCGGAGGTGATTTGTGTGGGGGCGATGATTGCCTCAGAGACACCATGAACATCACCTCTGGAACGCGCATGGAGGTTGGATGCCATCATGCTGAGATGAACGTCATTTGTAACTCCGCTGCCAATGGCGTCCCCACCCAAGATGCCTGGCTCATTGTGACCGGCGAACCCTGTATGATGTGCGCCAAACTCATTCATCATGCGGGAATTCAAAAAGTGATCGTGGTGAGCGAGGGTTATGCCGGCGCCAATGGTGTTTCGTACCTCCAAGATCACGGCGTGGCAGTACAAGGAGTGAGCGGTCCAAAAGATCCAAGACTGCAAACATGAAATATTGGATGGTAAAGGTATTTTTTGCTGCGTCGTTAGGCTGGTTGTGGCTCACCTTGGCCTGCACCCCCGTTTCATCCTCACCGAACCAGCAATTTTCAATACCACCGGGCGCGCCCCCTGCTCCCAATGCGCTCACCCATCAATTATTTAAAGCCTACAAAAGCAAGGGTAAAAAATATAAGCCGCGGACCCATCACCTGCAAAAAGATGGCAGCCCAACCTTCATTAATCGACTGATTTTTGAAACCAGCCCTTATTTGTTGCAACATGCGCACAACCCCGTCAATTGGCAAGCCTGGGGGGATGAAGCATTCGAGCAAGCCCAAAAAGATGATAAGCCGGTCTTGCTCTCCATTGGCTATTCCACCTGTCACTGGTGCCATGTCATGGAACGCGAGTCTTTTGAAGACATCGAAATCGCCACTTACATCAATCAAAATTTTATCGCGATCAAGGTGGACAGAGAAGAGCGGCCCGACGTGGATGACATTTACATGTCCGTGGTTCAAGGATTGACGGGCAGGGGCGGCTGGCCCATGACCACCGTTTTAACACCAAAACGAGAAGCTTTTTTTGGCGGCACTTACTTTCCAGCACGGGACGGGGACCGCGGTTCCCGAAAAGGTTTTTTTACCATTCTCAAAGAACTCAAGGCGCAATACACCCATGAACGATCTGCGGTGGTGTCAAAAGCAGGAGAGATCACGCAAAAACTTCAACGCGACGCTCGCCCTGTTCCACCTTCGGGTATCGCACCCCCAAGCGTCCTGAGTAAAAATGCGCAACGGTTGGCACAACGCTTCGAACGACAATTCGGTGGCTTTAGCAACCAAACCAAATTTCCTCGACCTGCCAATTTAGATTTTCTTTTGCGCTACCATCGGAGAACCAATGATAAAAACGTGTTGTACATGGTCACCCATACCCTTGATCACATGTATTGGGGGGGCATGTACGACCACGTGGGTGGCGGTTTTCACCGTTATTCTGTAGATAGAAAATGGCTCGTACCACATTTTGAAAAGATGCTTTACGATAATGCGCAACTGGCCGATATTTACACCGAAGCTTACCAACAGACCCACAACAAACGTTATGCCTTTGTGGCGCAAAACATTCTCGACTACGTACAGCGTGAAATGACAAGCCCTGCAGGGCCTTTTTATTCTGCCACCGACGCAGACAGCCCCTCACCTCAGGGTCATGACGAAGAAGGTCTTTATTTTACCTGGACCCCTCAAGAAGTGACCGACATTTTGGGACAGGAAAGAGCTTCCGTTTTTACCCGTACTTTTAATTTTAAAAATGGGGGTAACTTTGAAGGGCGTAACATCCCTCACTTGACAAAGCCCCTCGATGAAACCGCGCTCTTCTTTCAACTCGATTCCAAGACATTCCAAGAAGAGATCAGCAGCATGAAAAAGGCACTCTATGACCACAGGCAAAATCGCGCCCCACCCATTCGGGACGATAAATTCTTGGTGTCTTGGAATGGCTTGATGATCGGCGCCATGGCCAAAGCCGCGTTGACGTTCCAACGGTATGACTACCTTCAAACCGCCACAAAAGCGGCCAACTTCATTCTCACACAAATGACCCAGAACCAGGGGCGACTGTACCGAACCCATTTTGGAGGGGAGAATCGCTACCAGGCTTATTTGGATGACTATGCTTTTTTCATTCACGGTCTCCTCAATCTCTTCGACACCACTGGGGAGGTGAAGTGGTTGAACGCTGCCATCAACCAACAAAAACTATTGGACCAGTATCATTGGGACCCAACCCATGGTGCCTATTTCATGACAGCCTCCGATGCCGAAAAACTGCTGGTACGTGATAAACCCAAATATGATGGAGCGGAGCCCAGCGGTAATTCCTTAGCGGCCCATAACCTACTTCGCTTGCACACGGTGACCACAACGCCCAGCTACAAAAAACGTGTGGAGCAATTGTTCTCTGCCTTCGGACGTCAGCTCAAGGGCAACGCCTTAGGGGTCCCAAAAATGTTGGCAGCATTGGAGCGGTATTACGACAAGAGTAAAGAAGTGGTGATTGTCTTTGAGACCAAAAGTTCAAAAAACCCGTTGGTCGATGTGTTTCGGGCGGCCTACCTGCCCAACGCGATCATGGTCTCCGGCAGCGTCTCTCAACTGAAAGCTTCCCAGCAACAGGTGCCATGGCTCGAAAACAAAATATCGCTCCAAGGCCAACCCACTGCCTATGTCTGCGAGGAAGGCCGGTGCGAACGCCCCACATTTGATTCCCAAACCTTTCTGCAGCAATTGAAAAAGATTGAAGATCTTTTGCCGCAAAATGAGATCCGGCCCATTACGCTGGCCGATCCCATTAAGAACCCAAAACCATGGCAATATAACCCCAGCACCAATCAGCATTGGCACCCGGGGCATGGGCATTGGCATGACGGGCCGCCACCTGCTGGCGCCCAATAATCCAACCCGCAACATGGGCTTGAGACAAGACAATTTCGGGAAAGTGTGTCATGTCTGATCTATAGAATTGTCTGGCTGGGTTGCGATCAATCGCGCCTAAAAAAGGCCCTTGCTCCCGCGAAAATCATGAACGAAATTAATCCCCCCCCTACCCTTCGTAAAATGGCCGTTAATGTGGCCGATCCCATTCATTATTCGTTGGTCATCGGTGACGAACACATCCCGCTCAACGAAGAAATTGGAACGGTCATCAAACTGACTTTCATGGGCAAAATCTTCTGCCTCAACTGTCACAAAGAAACGGCGAAATCCTTTGGGCAGGGTTATTGTTACAACTGCTTTCGCAAAGTGCCCGAAACCTCTGAATGCATCATGCGACCTGAACTCTGCCAAGCCCATGAAGGTGTTGCCAGAGATATGGACTGGGCCAAACGCAATTGCCTCACCCAGCAGTTGGTTTACCTGGCCGTGAGCAGTCACGTGAAAGTTGGCGTAACCCGTCTGAGCCAAATGCCCACCCGCTGGATCGATCAAGGGGCTTCCCGTGCGATTATTTTCGCGCGAACACCTAACCGGTATCTGGCAGGTGAATTAGAAGTATTTTTAAAAGACTATGTTTCGGATCGCACAAGCTGGCAAAAGATGCTGAAAAACGAAGTGGATGGCACCACCGACTTGTACGAACTCAAAGAAGAGCTGGCAGACCAACTGCCTGATGACATGGCGGACTTTTACTCCCCCGAAGAAGAAGAAATGACCTTTACTTACCCCGTCACGGCTTTCCCAGATAAAGTGAAAAGCGTTTCCTTCGATAAAGAACATGTCATCGAAGGCTTTTTGGTAGGTATCAAAGGTCAATATTTAATTTTCTCTGATGGCCGGGTCCTCAACATTCGCAAGCACACGGGCTACCAAGTAGAACTTTCTTAGCAGAACGAAAAAAGGCCACGTTGATGAACGTGACCTTTTATTCGCAGACGACAAACGCGCCTAGACTACCAGCGTCCGCCGCCGCCGCCGCCACCGCGACCACCACGACCACCGCCGCCGCCACGACTGCGTTCTTGAGCAATGTTGACGCGAATGGTTCGACCATCGAGTTCCTTACCATCCATTTCGCCCATAGCGCTCTCAGCTGCTTCATCGCTGCTAAAAGTCACGAAACCGAAACCACGGCTGCGACCAGTATCGCGATCTTGAATCACTTTGGCTTCTTCTACTTCGCCAAAGCTTTCGAATGCAGAACGCAATCCGTTATCATCCGTGGCCCAAGCCAGGCCGCCTACAAATAATTTATTCTTCATCTTTCTCTCTCTTCCAAAAAGGGAGCCCAGAACAGGCCCCACCCATTAATCTTCCACTACCAGATGCCCGTTATCAATCAAGCGGACCCATGGTTTTTGTTGGAATTTGACCGCCATCAACATGCGCGCCTCTTTTTTGATGCGTTTTAAAGGCATCAGAGTCTCCTGATCCACAATGGCTAAATAATCAATTTCGCATCTGGGGACCTTAAGCAAGCTGTTCTTGGCTAATTCGGTTAATTTCTGCGTGCTGCGCTCGCCTGCACGGGCCGCTTGTTGCACCTGTTCCAATACCTTGCTCAGGGCCACGGCGTTTTTTCTGTTCAATTTCTTGAGATTATAGTTCCGAGAGGACATGGCCAAGCCATCGGGCTCGCGATAGGTAGGGCATCCCACCACCTCTAAGGGCATGTGCAGATCTGCCACCATTCGCTTGATCAACAGGTATTGCTGGTAGTCTTTTTCACCAAAATAGGCCTTGTCGGGCGTGACCAAGTTAAAAAGTTTCGCCACCACTGTTAACACGCCATCAAAATGGCCAGGCCGCGAAGCGCCACACCAACGGTCGGCCAATGGACCGGCCACCACTTTGGTTTGAAAGCCTTCGGGGTACATCACAGAAGCATCGGGTAAGAAAAGCGCATCCACGCCCACCTTTTTGAGCCCCCGCTTATCTGCCTCGAGCCGATTGGGGTAATTATCCAAATCTTCCTTGGGCCCAAATTGTATGGGGTTCACAAAAATACTCGAAACCACCGCATGGTTTTCCGCACGAGCGCGACGCATCAGTGACAAATGACCTTCATGCAAGGCGCCCATGGTGGGAACAAAGCCGATGGTTTTCCCCCGACGCCTTTGGGCCAAAGACCATTTTTGTATCTCTTGTGGAGAGTTGAAAACTTGGAGTTTTTTGGCGGGCATGCTCGAACTATCTCATCAGAAAATTAATCTAGAACGTACTGTTCTGGATCCACTGGAATCCCGTCCACTCGAACTTCGTAATGCAAGTGAGGCCCCGTGCTGCGGCCGGTATTTCCCACGGCGCCGATGTGTTGTCCACGCTCAATTTCATCGCCAACACGAACCAACACTTTAGACAAGTGGCCGTAGTGCGTCACCAGACCCATGCCGTGCTCGATGATGATCATCTTTCCGTACGCTCCTCGGGTCCCTGCGAAGATCACCATTCCGTGGGCAGGTGCAACCACCTTGGTCCCCGCAGCCGCAGCCAAATCTACGCCACTGTGCATGGACTTTTCACCGGTGTAAGGATCATCACGCAGCCCAAACCGAGAAGTCATCCAGCCTCGGATGGGCCACAAGCTCGGCGTGTGGGCCAAAAGGGTTTCCTGGGCTTCAAAGAAAGAGACCAATTCGGTCAATGAGGACAACTGATGCTCAGCTTGGTGGGACAAGCCCAAAACCCGGCTTTCCATCAATGCGGTGCCCAACTCAAACATCACTGGGTCTTCACTGAGAGGCAGCGCGGCAGAAAAACCGCTCAACGCGCCACCCGCCGGTCCACCAGCCCCCTTGCGTGCTTTGAGGGGACCAATGGCCAAACCACTGACGTCATCAGCCAAAGTGGTCATGCTGCGCAGCTTTTCATCTAACTTACCCAAAGAGGTGAGTGAGGTTTCCATTTGCTCCATCTGCACTTCAAGGTCAGTGAGCGCCATGATCAGTTCTTGATTTTGTCGACGAAGGTTGTTGGCTTCAAAAACTTCACTCACCACGTAGGTGTAGTGAATAAGGAACCCGGCCAAAAAACCAAAAGCACAAATACCACCCAGAATCGCACCATAAAGCGCCTTTTTGGACACACGAAGGCGCCGCGACACACCGTCGCGATCCGGGACCACAAAAACTGTAAAAGCGCTGGTTTTCATTACCGACCAAATCCGTCTAACTGGGTGAGACCTTATATATGGAGCAAGGCGCCAAATTGGCTCAAATGAACCACTGCAAGATCCCAATCTTTTGGGCTTTGGGTAGGAATTTGGCCCTAAATTGTCAAGCACCCACCGAGAAGCGCAATATCAGCCACCGGCGTTAAATGAGGCCCCGCCAAGGGTAGAGGGCGGTGGGGTGTCTGGTGTGTGATCCCAGGCCTCTTCGGTCCCGTCAGAAATATAGGACAGAACGATGGTGATGTTATCGTCGCCGCCACGCTCGTTTGCAAGATTCACCAATAATTCTGGTGCCTTACTCAAGAAGTTCTCGTTGACGATTTCGTTGATTTCTTTATCGGTCACCAAGCCAGACAGGCCGTCAGAACACAGCAAAACGGCATCTCCTGGTCGAATTTCAACCACGATGACGTCCACGTCCACGTCTTCTTCGAAACCCACGGATCGGGTGATGATGTTCTTAAAACGGCTGGTTTGGGCCTGTTGCTCGGTGATCAGACCTGCCTTCAGCTGCTCGTTTACCAAAGAATGATCATCGGTAAGTTGAGCGATGTGACCATCTCGAATCAAATAGGCCCGAGAATCACCCACGTGACCTAAAAATAGGTACTCTTGGTGGTAGACACTGAGCACCGTGGTGGTGCCCATATTCTCTAACTCTCTAATTTCTTGGCTTTTTCTGTAAACTGCACGGCAAGCCTCACGAACGGCGTCACTGGCCAAACGGGCCACTGGGCTTTGATCCACCGGGCCTTCATAATTGGCGTTTGGCGCTATAAGATCTCGATTTTCTTGTATAAATCTCTCAATGGTCCGCACGGATACCCCAGAGGCCATTTCGCCGCCTGCGTGCCCCCCCATGCCATCAGCCACCACAAAGGCGTTGAGTTCTGGAAGTAACAAATAGGAGTCTTCGTTGTGCTCCCGCTTCATGCCGACGTCTGAAATCCCCCACGCGTAAATGCGCCAGGGCTTCTCAGGGGCCTCTTTCTTACCAGATTCTTTTTGTTCGGTGTCACTCATAGGGGGTTTATCTCACCTTTTGGCGCGCAATGCACGCAACGATTTCAACGGTTTTTCCCTTTACCGCTAAATGCCTCGTTGATCCAGGGTTCATCCTCAGTTATTGCACATCAGACCCAAAAAAAAGAACAGGGAGCGCTTTCGTGGGAGACACCAAAGAGCCAATGGACCAAAGCACAGCTTTTCTGACCTTCATGGCAGAACAATTTCCGCTGATCTTGCCAGCCGCCCGAAAAATTAGCCAACGGCTGGGCCTCAATGACAACGCAAGCCCCGAAGAGGGGTTTGCTGAGGCCTTCACGGCCGAAGTGCAAAAAGCGCTTTTAGGACAATCCGATGACCTGGGGGAGACCAGCCCGTTTGTGACCGCCCAAGAACGACTGGATCACGCGTGCCACCAAATGACCGCGAGCATTCAGGGTTATTTTGATCGCGAGAAAATGAAGAAGACCCTCACGGCTGAAGACAAGCGTTGGATGCTGCACGGCATGATCACCACCCGAGCCGTAGATAATCGAATGAAGCAACTCTTTCTGTCCGGCGAAATTAAATACAACGGCAAAGGGTTTCAAGGAAAAGGGTTTCGCTCTTTAGGACAAGAAGCAATTTATGGTGGCGCCTTACGCTTGCATCGTGGGTCTGCATACGCGAGCGCTGACGGCTGGAAAGGTGACGTGATCGGCCCCCTCATTCGCGACATGGGGATGGCCCTGGCCTTTACCGATGATGACGTTACCATGGCCCTCAATGCCCAAATGGGCAAATCAGGTTTGCCTTTGAACGGTAAAGATTTGCACTTGGGTGACCTTTCTCGAGGTGTCTTCCCCGCAGCGGCCCCTTTGAGCATCGCCTCTTGCACCGTCACAGGCGTTGGTATGGGCATGAAACTCAAACAAGAAAAACGGGTGGCCTTTAGCTTTATCGGTGAGGGTGGTTCCTCTTTGGGAGAATGGCATGAGGCCATCAATATCGCTGCCGCCCAGCAGTTGCCCGTGGTTTTTTGTTTGCAAAACAATCAAACGGCTCTGTCCACTCCAACACCACAGCAAAGCCAAGTGAGACTGTTTGCAGAAAAAGCCGCAGGTTACGGCATGATGCATGTGACCCTCGACGGTACAGACCCTGAAGCTTTGGCCGCCGGCTTTGCATGGGCTGCCGACCGCGCACGAGCGGGACTGGGCCCCACCCTCATCGAAGTGGTGGCCATGCGCATGTGTGGACACGCCCATCACGACGACATGCTTTATCTTGGTGCAGATCCAGACTTGGCCTTCGATTATCCCGAACCCAATCAACGCGGTTATGTATCAACAGACCTCTACCAACAGTGGGCAGAACGGGACCCCATTAAATCTTACGCACAAAAGTTGCTCGAAGAATCTGTGGTCACCATTAAAGAGGTGGCGCAAATGAAAGCCACGGCCATTGCTCGCTGTGACGAAGCGGTCAAAGATATTGCGGATCGGCCCTGGCCTGCCGGAGAACTCTCGGGTCAAGGCGTCTACACCAGCGGGGATGAAACGCTCCGACACCCCCAGCCCGGTGAAGCCCTGAAACTTAAGCCCAATCTTGATACCAACGTCCAACTCGAAACGCAGCCAAAGCTTCACCCCAAAGGACGAACCTTTTTGGAAGGGGTCTGCCAAGGGATCGGCGACGTACTACAAGCCAATGACAAAGCATTCGTGTACGGTGAAGATGTGGGCCCTCCCTACGGCAATGCCTTCATGCTTCTACGACCTCTGGTGGATGCTTTTGGTGATCGCCTCATCAATGCACCCATTGCAGAAGGGGGGATCATCGGCGCTTGTGTGGGGGCGGCCCTAGAAGGGACACTGCCCATTGGTGAAATTCAGTTTAATGATTTTGTAGCCTCAGGTTTTAATGAGTTGGTGAACAACGCAGCCAAGTTGCACTATCGCACAGGGCTCAAAGCACCGTTTATCTTACGCATGCCCTGGGGCGGGTTACGAAGCGCGGGTCCTTTTCACTCCCAGGATACCATCCCTTGGTTTTACCGTTCATTTGGTTTGAAAATCGTCGTTCCCTCTACCCCCTACGACGCCAGAGCCCTCATGAAGAGCGCTGCCGAAGATGGCGGACCGGTCCTCTTTTACGAACACATCGCACTTTATCGCGACCCGAGCATCAAACAAGATTTGCCCAGCGATGGTCCTGCCGTGCCCATTGGTAAAGCTGCCTTTAGACGACTGGGTGAAGACCTTTCTATTATCTCGTACGGCGCCTACGTGCACCGCGCCTTGGCTTGTGCTCAGCGCCTGGAAGAAGAAGCAAATATCACATGTGATGTGCTTGATTTGCGTTCGTTGGCCCCACTGGATTGGGATGCCATCTCTCAAACAACCCTGCGCACGGGTAAATTGTTGCTGGTTGGCGAGGACAGTCGAACGGGAAGCGTGCTAGAGTCCATTGCATCCCGCGTGAACGAAGAACTCTACACCGCAATGGACGGCCCCGTTCGGGTATTAGGGGCGTTAGATGCGCCAGTGCCCTATGCGCCCTCTTTGGAAAAAGAATTCTTGGTGTCTAACGAGATGCTCTTTGAGCACGCCTTGCATTTGGCCAACTGGTAAATCGTTATGCCTTTGCCCACGCACCTGCTTGAACAAACGGCCGCAGAAAGAATTGCACCATTAAAGGTTCTCGACGGTGACGACCGCCTGCTCGTGCATGAAATCTACACATCCATTCAAGGTGAGAGTACGCACGCAGGGAAACCTTGTGTTTTTATTCGCCTCACAGGTTGCCATTTGCGTTGTGTGTACTGCGATACCGAGCATGCATTTAAAGATGGTGAAAAAACGACATTAGAAGAAGTGTTGTCCCAGGTTCGGGCACAGCAAATTCCCATGGTGGAGCTGACCGGTGGTGAACCGTTGCTACAAAAAGGGGCTTTCAAACTTCTACAAAACCTTTGTGATGAGGGCTACACGGTGCTCCTCGAAACGTCAGGCGCCACATCCATCGAAAAAGTGGACCGACGTGTCAAAGTCATTTTAGACGTGAAGACCCCTGGGTCTGGCGAAGTGCATCGCAATCTCAATAAAAACATTGATCTGCTCTGGCCTGGATGTGAACTCAAATTTGTTTTGTGTGACCGCGCAGATTTCGAATGGGCATGCCAATGGCTCGAGCAACACGATATTCCCGACTATATCCCTGTTCTCTTTTCGCCAGAAGCGGAGCAATTGCCACCTGTACGACTGGCAGAATGGATCACAGCACAGCGCTTGCCCGTTCAGTTCCAGGTACAGCTTCACAAAATTCTATGGGGTGACGAACGTCGACGGTAAAGCTACTTCTTCAAGTGCTTTCCAAAGAATGACAAGACTTCATTGCCTCGCTTTTTATATCCATAAGGGACGCTCAAAGTGGGAATGGACAAGGTCTTCTCATTGTTGATGTCGTTGGCCAACGGAAATAAAGGTCCAAAGGTTTCGCAGTGAATGCGCTCAGCCCCGCAACGATTGTTAAAGTCTACAAAATAGTCCACAGCCTTGGCGTCAAACCCATCACTCACGCGGGGTAATAAATTGGCCAAAGAGCTGCCGCCAGAGTGCCCCAAAACCCCCCACTTCATGGCTGCGACCCCCCAATGGGCCTGTGCCTCCCGCTGCGCCACCAAAGCCTCGTACACATGAAGACCCATCAGCGAAAAACCATGGGCCCACAAATCGATGGCCACCATGTTCTCAATGTTGACCTGACGCTGGCATTCATGGGCCCGCAGTCTGGGAAGGACCACGTGATGGCCTTTTGCCGCCAAACGACGACCCAAGTACTTTTTGGCCATGGTTTCCGGATTGTCTCCGTGGCCGTGCAAGGCCAAAATGGCGGTGGAGGAAGATCCAACCTTGGTGGGCGACAACAACAGGGCATCAAATCTGCCCACGTGCGGATCGATGATCTCTAGAATGGTTTCTTTAATACCGTTTTTGGTTTGCGCATGGGCCACACGGACCTGCCTTTGACTTTTAAGGTCATCGAGCAAGAAACCAATGTTCATTTTTTCAATGATGGCTTCACGCAAAGCTGCCCCACTGACCCCCTGGGCCTTGGGTGCTTTCTTTTTTTTGTATTGGGTGCGCCAGGTATCCACTGCTTTGACCCCTACGGGTCGCTGGTGCGCCTGATGACGTACAGCAAAAGTACGGTAGGCTTCTTCACAACGGTATTCCTGACAGGGATACTTGCTCTTTGCTTTTTCTGCCTTCCCTAAGGTTTGTTTGCGGGATTTTTTCTTTTTCTTTTTCTTTTTCGCAGCGTTTTTCTTTTTGTCGGTTTTAATGGCTTTTTCGACCGATTTAACCGGAGTCACGTCTTTTGGGCAGCCCAGCGCAAACAATAGAATAAGACAGCTGAGGCACCGCAAAGTTAAAAAATAGCTCCGAATTTTCATGGCCGCACCCTACACCATTCCCTTTAAACCTCAAGGCCCCTTGCCACAATGAGCCTGCCCAGGCTACATCATAGCCTCCGTTTGCACCGAAGATGGGACCCATATTGAACGCGTTGAACAACAATAAAGAATGGTTGCTTTGGGGTACCGCCTTTTCTTTTTTGACCCTTTTGCCTTTGTGGGTCACGCCTTTTCTCCCGCTTCACGATCTGCCCGACCACGTGGGCCTGGCGGCGCTCGTTTGGGACATTCTTCAAGAAGGGTCATTGGCCAATCAAGAGCTGGCCTTGCAAACCCACCCCGTTCCTTACCTGACCCTTTACGTTTTCATTGCCATTCTCAGCCCCATCCTGGGCTCCTTGTGGGCCGCCAAACTCTTTGTGTTGCTCTGTCTGATGACACTGCCATGGGGGGTAATGGTTCTGTTAAAGTCCCTGGGCAAAGATCCCCGCATCGGTTTGTTAAGCTTCCTTTTGGTTTGGGATTTTAATCTCACATGGGGCTTTGTGGCTTATCACCTGGGTGTCGGCTTGGTGTTTTGGGGCCTCAGCCTGCTGCACCAGCTCCATCGCCCTCGAGATTTACTCAAGGTGGTTCCGCTTTTTTTGTTGGCCGCGCATACGCATGCCCAAAGCTATGGCATCTTGGTTTTGGCGGTGGTGATTTGGACCGTGGTCCTGGTGCGAAACCGAAAACAGCTCTTGCTTTGGTTATCTGCCATGATTCTCGGCGGCGTTCCTTTGATTCCCTGGTTATGGATTCGAGCCACCTCGGGGACCGGCAAGAAAACACCCGATATGTGGGCACGTTTTAAAGGCGTGAGTGAGAAGCTCAGCCAACTGCAAGAACACACCGTCGCCATTCTCCCCGCAAAGGTGGCCCCACACCTGCCGGGATTGGTTTTACTCTTTTTCTGTTTGGCCATTTTGATTTTGTTGGTCCTGCCGCAGGTGACCGAACAAAAGCGACATCGGGCGGCTTGGTCCTTGGTGGGATTGGGTCTGTTTCTTTATTTCGCCATGCCCCACGCGCTTTTATGGCCCATGGAACAATGGCTCATTTATGAACGACACGGAACCTTCCTGTTGGTCACCTTGCTATTTATTGTGGCCCCCGTTAGCTCGCATTGGGTTCGCGGTCTTTTGGGCTGTGGCTTGCTTCTTCATGGTTTTTGGATGGCCACCGTCACCCAAGCTTACGCCGATTTTGGTCAACGGGCAGCGCCCTTCCAAGAGATCATCGATGCCACCCCCCGTAACCAAGCCATCATCATGGTGACCTTGGACGACAATGATCCAGCCATTAAACGCAGCCCCTACAACCAGTTTCATGCTTACGTGGTGGCAGAAAAAGGTGGTTACGATCCATTCCTTTTCGACAACAAAAGCCATCCCGTGGTCCACCAACAGCGTTCCAAGTGGAAACGCCCCAATTGGCGCCGCATGCACCGGTTCACCATGGAAAAGCACGGAAAATACTACGATTACATCATCGTGCAGGGGCTCAAAAAAGATCCGCTCAAACGGTTCAAAAACCGGCCAGGGCTCTCCATTCACCTTGAAAAAGAGGTTGGCCGTTGGCGGTTGTACCGAGTCGAGCGCTAAACGCGTTGGATTTGGGCTATTTATGCCTTTTTCGCCCCTTAGCCCCGGTTTACAAAAATCAGCAGATGGGCCATCCCCAACAGGTATTTAACAGGGGCTTTTTATGAAATTTGTAAATCTGGCGCTAGACATCCTTTTTCGCACGCTGGACACCATCGATGCGGTTCGAGATCGAATCGATGATGTCATGGGCCAAAAAACCCCACCAGAAGCCTGGGCAGTAAAATGGCCGGCAGCCCAACCACAACCGCCGTCCAATCCGGTGGCGACCCATCAGCCCGCTTCGACCGAACCGGCATCCCCAGCTGTGGTCAGCAAGAAAAAAGCGACGACCCAAAAGAAAAGCACCAAGAAAAAAACAGCGACCAAAAAGAAAAGCACCAAGAAGAAGCCGGCCGCTAAAAAGAAAAGCACTAAGAAAAAGCCAGCCGCTAAAAAGAAAAGCACGAAGAAAAAGCCAGCCGCTAAAAAGAAAAGCACTAAGAAAAAGCCGGCCGCTAAAAAGAAAAGCACTAAGAAAAAGCCGGCCGCTAAAAAGAAAAGCACTAAGAAAAAGCCAGTCGCTAAAAAGAAAAAAAAGGTAACGCAAAAAAAAGCGAAAAATTCCCGCGCCAAGCGTTAGTTAACGCCTAAGACGACCACCCGTTCCTCTCCCCGTACTTTCCATGTCCCATCCCGCTCTTTCCATCATTCTACCTGTGTTTCGTTGCTGCGAAAAAGCGCAAGCTTATGGCCATGCTTTAGCCGAACACTGCCACAACGAGAGTATCGACGCAGAAATTATCTTCGTGGACGATGGCAACACAGATGACACGGCCCAAACGCTCTCGGCCCTGAATCTTGCAGTGGCGTCCAGAGTTATCTCCCTGTCTAAAAACCAAGGCAAAGGACTGGCGGTTGCGGTGGGCTTGTTGTCGGCTCGTGGCAATCATTGTATTTTTTCTGATGCCGACGGTGCTTATGAGCCCAAGTCAGTCATCAAACTTTACCGCGCGCTCCAAGAGGGACACGATGTTGCCATTGCCAACCGTCGACTCCAGCCTTCCGCCACGACATCTCAATCTAATGAAACCAGCACCTACCTGATGCAACGGCAGTTAACTGGGAACTTTTTTGCTACCGTGACCCAGTTTTTACTTGGCATCCATTTCACTGACACACAGGCGGGCCTAAAAGGTTTCGCAAGGGACGCAGCTGCCCATATCTTTCAGCGCATTCGACATCACGGATTTCTCTTTGACCTCGAGGTCATGATCATTTGCCAGCAGGCCGGCCTAAACGTCAAAGAGGTTCCCATCCAACCTCATGTCACCGATGATCACAGCACGGTTAACATGCTAAAGTTGGCTTTTTCCTTTTTGCCAGATGTGTTTAAAATCCGCGGCGCTGCCAAAAAAGGAACCTACCAAGAGGTCAATGCACAGGTCGTAGATACTTTAAACTCTGTCACATCAAGTTAATCGCCCGTATGAAATTATTGTAATGCTTCTTCAGGCGGAAAAAAAGAGTCGGTGCGAAGAAGAAATCGATTGTTTTCGATAATGGTTTTTCCCTCTTCAAGAAGGTCCGCGCCAAGTCCTTGACTCATTTTTTCCAACTGTACGTTTTCGTTCTCGCTCAACAAGCTCTCCTCAGACTCGAAACACAAATGCCCAGTGAATGAAGGGGTTTCGCCCTTGGAGCATCGAGGCTGAATGGTTTCAAAACAGCTCTGGCCTAAGGCGTAGCAATACTGGTTGTCGCGTCGATAATTCCAAGCGTTCTCGCCCACCATCATGGCCCAGCGCCGTTCCTGGGGGGCGTCAGTGAGTAGATTGGCGCCCGTAAATGCATTAGACGCTGAAAAGCCGAGTAAGGACATCAAAGTAGGGGCAACATCTATTTGGGATGAAACCATGCTTTTGGTTTCGGGCTCGACGAGACCGGGCGCCCAAATCATGAAGATACCTCGAAAATAGATCTCGTTTTTCTCTGCTGGTGACAAGGGTCGATCACGCCACTTTTCGGGCATCACCCAAATGCTGTGGTCTCCCACGAAAACAAAAACGGTGTTTTTAAACCAGTTTTTGGTTTTCACATCGCGAACGAACTGTCCCACCGCGTGATCGGTGTATTGCATACCTCGAAGGTAGTTTCGGTATAACGCGCGCTCATCGCTTTTGACGATGCTGGACGCACTTGGTATCTCGAACGGGCCATGCCAAGGATGGTGGTTAGACAAAGTCATGATCTCAGCGAAAAACGGCTGCTCAAGTCCGTCTATAACGTCTACTGCAAAATCCATGAGGTCTTCGTCAGAAGCGCCCCAGCCCACTTTTGGCCGGCGCTTGGGGCGTCCTTTCAGCTCCTCAATATCATGAAAGGATTCAATCCCATGAACACTCAGAAAGGCTTCTTTGTTCATGTATTTGGAATCATAAGAACTGATCCAATGGGTGTTATACCCTTCTTCTTGCAGAATACGCGGCAAGCAGTTTGTGGACAAATACGGGTACAATGAATAGATTTGGCCGCCAGAATTATTAGGTAACACACTACACAAAACAGCTAATTCGCCACGCACCGTTTGAATGCCATTGTAATAGAATTGATCAAAAAACATGGATTCTTTGGCCAGCGCATTTAAATGAGGTGCGATGTTTTCTCCGTTTGGATGCTTCAGCATTTCAAAAAACCGAACGGACTCCATCAGCACGATCACCACGTTCTTTTTGTCTGGCTTCCTTTTCAGGTTGGGCTTAGGTGCCTTCATGAGCGGATAGCGAAAATCTTTATTCTGCTCGTAGTCCGTATCCAAAAACCCTGAGTACGTCTGAGAGGCGTCCGCGTACATTCGCTTGAGTTCATCTTCGGGGTTCAGGAAATGTTCTTCGTAGATGCGGGTCAAAGCTTGTCGCGTGAGATAGCCTAAAGGATTGTTCTCCGCCGCCACGTACTCAACAGATTTAAATAAACTCGCACATCCAAAAGTGCACAGGAGACCACCAACGAATATGGGCGTGAGACCGATTCCTTTGGGTGCTCTATATTTGAGATACAAATATATCGCGCCCAACAAAAAAAGAGCCGGTAGCGCAATTTGAAAAAGAATCACCTCATGCGTGAAAAGACTCTCAACCGATGATTGTGCCGCTCCCACGTGACGAGACATGGCAATCGCATCAAGGTTAATGGTTGATTGGAAAAAGGTATAAAAGAATAAATTGGTAATGTGAAAAACCAGTAACAATGCCCCCCAGGCCAAAACTGAGATGGCACGAAACCAAGGTGGCAACAACGACAACAAAAGGAGCGTGAGAAAAGTCACGCAAAAGAAATAGGCGTCATCAAGAAAACCAGAAAGTGCGATTTTTGTACTACAGAAGATGCGGTAGGCCACAATAAGGTAAAGGACGAAAATTCCCCACACTAGGAATACCTTATCGGATCGAATAACAAGCCAGCTGTTTTTCAAATAGGTTTTTATAACTTCAAATTTTTGCATTTGTCTTTAAACGGTTTGTCGCCATTGGGTATACGAATCAGCGACGGCTTAATCGGCAAGGGTACCTTGCCATCAAAGCCTGCACGCAACTCAACACTGGCCGCAGAGGCGGCCTCCATGTAGTCCACTCTCAAGTAATGAAAACCTTTTTTTAATTTGGTCTTTTTTTGTTTGTAGCCGAAACGGTGCTTACCCCAAAAGTCCACCAGCTTTTTTCCATTGACGTACAACCTTGAGCCATCATCAGAGCCCAACTGAAAACGAACATCCATATCCCTAGGGACTTCCAAACACGTTTCCCAACGAACGGTGAATTTGTCTTTAGGAAAAGCTTCCATGGGGTTGCTTTTTCCCCAACGAAAATTCAAAACATCGTCAATGCGCACGCGCGCATCACCCTGAAAATTGAGCATGTTGTAGTATGTGCCCCGCCATCCCAGCTCGTAGGGAGCGGGCCACAGAGATATCACCAACGCAGTGATGCCAGCTGCCACCACCCCTATTTTGGTGTTTTGGAACAAGCGACGCCTTTTTGCCACTCGATTGGCTCCATAAGTGGCCACCCAGTGTTGTTCAGCTTTGCGGAGCCCACGGCGCAGCTGCTTTAAGCACTTGCTGCCCTCAGAACCGGAGGAAACGTCCAGATTTTCGATGGAGCATTTTTCAGCCACTTCAGTGGCAAAATCTGGGCAATCATCACCGCCCAGCTCTTTAAGGGATTGTAGGTGATGCCAAGCTTGCTTGAGAAAAAGGCCAGCGGGCTCACTGGAGATTCGGCGCTCAAACAAAAGCGCCTCAGCCGCAAAACATGCTTCTCTGGCTTTTTCAACAATTTCCCATCCCGCAGCATCCGGCGCTGCAGGTGAATTCATTTCATCGGACGACATTTCGTTATTCCCTGGTCATGATCGGAGCGGCCTCGCCGCCCCGTGAAGCGTGCGTCTAACATACCCTGGTACGGTTGACAACACAGGGGATCGGCCGCAAGCCTCTAAATTATTGAGTTAATTTTGTTGCTGTACCTCAAACCAATGCCCTTATGCACTAGCTTTTTGAACTCAACTCGATAAGATTGCCGGGCTAAACCCCCAATTCAGAACACATTGCAGGATTGGCCCTGACATGCACTCTCCAAACAAGCGCCTCTTTGATGCCATTGGCCTGCTTCTTAATGTACTGATTTGTGGATTCTTGGCTTGGTACATCTACACCTTCTTGAGTAAATGTGGTCCATATTTTTTCGATGTGAATTATCAAACCGATGATGCGCGTACCATCTGGTTTCCCTTTCATCGGTACACCCAGCCCCCCCATCTTTTAAACGATCCCATTGCAGGTGAGATGCTGGCTCTGGTGCCTCCTTTTTTACGACTGGTTTTCGGCCAATTGGCATCATGGACGGACGTGTATTTTGCGCCTAAAATCATTCAGTGGTGTGCACTGAGCATCATTGCTTTTGCGGCTTTTTTGTTGGCCCGGCACAAACGTTTGGGGTTGGCCTCAGGCGTCTTTTTGCTCTTCATCTTTATTCACAGTTACATGGTGATGAACCGAATTAGTGGTGGGCTGCCTCGCGCCTTTGCCTATCCTTGTTTTGCCCTTTGGGCCGCCGGCGTGGTGACCCGCTCTAGAAATATTCGCTGGGTCAGCGTCGTCGGTGCGGGACTCACCTACCCTTCTGCCATGGCCATGCTTCTGGGCGCCGAAGGCTCTTTCGTCTTTTTTCGAGAAATCCTGCGGCGCAAGCGCGACAGGCTCAAAGGCCTCGCAAAACCCCTGGGCCTCTATGCCGGGCTGGTGACCCTTTGCGTCCTGATATCTGCCCCCATGCTCATGCACAGCGAGGCGGGCCCCATTCACACTTTAGAGGAAGCGAAAAAAAATCCGGGGTTTTACCGATATGGGCGACTTGGCGTTTTACCCTTTCCTGAACCTGGCCCCGCCTTCGGCAAAGCGTTCTTACACCCTTTGCAGTCCAGCATTAAAAAGCCAACCGACCCCATCGCCAAAACCTACAAGGACGCCGAGCTGTGGGGTAAAGGCTTGCTGGCCGGTTTGTTTTTGTTGTTGGTGGTTTTTCGTCTAACGCCTCTGCCTTTGGGAGCGATTGCCTTTCTCACCTCTTCGGTTGTGCTTTACACCCTTTCTCGGCTGGTGGCTTTCTCCTTATATTCTCCCGAACGGTATTATAGTTTCGGCATGCGCGCTTGCATGTTGGTCTTCCTCGTGGAGACCCTTTGCTTGGTGGGCTACAAAATAAGAAAGCCCAAGCGTGGTTTCGTTCGACCAGCTCTCACGATCGCCTTCATTGGCATCATCTGGCTTTGCACCGGCTCAGGAATCCATAAAAAGAATGCCATCACCATCAGTCGCGCTCCCAAAGCCCCGCTGTACGAAAAGGTCATGACGCTGAACGATGACATTCTCATCGCAGCCCACCCATTTGACGCTGACGACATCCCATACTGGACCGGCCGTGCCACCATGGGCGGATATGAAACCATTCAACCTTGGTTCAAGACAGCTTGGGCCAAACAGAAAAAGAGAACCGAAGACACGCTCAAAGCATTGTATGCGGCAAAACCCGAAGTTGTTTTTGATTACGCCAAAAAATATGGTGTCACGCATTTTCTCATCAACAAAAACCGGTATGGGAAAAAATACAAAAAGCACTCCCGAACCTTTGAGCCATTTTCCAAATACGCCAAGAAAATTATTGGGCGAAAAAAGCCAAAAGACTTCGTCTTTCACAAACCGCCCAAAAGCGCAGTGTTGTTCTCTTATAAGCGTTTTTCCATGGTGGACGTGAACCTGCTGGAAAAAGCTTTGCGAGAACAATCCAACCCATAAAAGCCCTTCCCCTGGGTTTTCGTTCCCAAGCGGTCATTTTGCTTCAGAAATGGCATAAAACTGGCGTTTTGAGCCCTTTTCTGGGTAGGGTGCCCTCAATCGAACCAAGGGAGTCCCATGCAACTAGACGCCAGCGTTATGCCCTCAAAATCCAATGAAGGAATTGTTTTCAATTCCTCCCCCAATCCCACCTTGGGCGTGGAAGTGGAGCTGCAAATTATCGACCCCACCACTGGGGCCGCAGTGAATCGTGCACAGGATGTATTTAAAGCCCTCAATAACGATTTCTTCTACAAAACAGAACTTTTTCAATCCATCGTAGAAATTACCACCGATGTGTGCGCCGATATGGCGGAAGTGGAAAAAGACTTGGGTGGAAAACTCAAAAAAATGCAAAAGGCCCTTAATGGCCTGGGGCTGTCTGCGATTGGTGCCGGGGTCCACCCTTTCACCACGTGGCGCGATTTAGAAATTTCGCCAGACCCTCGCTACCGAAAACTGGTGGATGATATGGCTTGGCCCGCGCGACGCTTGGCCATCACGGGGTTGCACGTTCACGTGGGCATCGACTCCGGTGAAAAAGCAATTCAGGTGGTGAATGCGGCGCGTTCGTTCATTCCTCACATGCTCGCAATCTCGGCCTCCACGCCTTTTTGGATGGGCGAAAAAACAGGCTTGGCCTCCACCCGAACGAAAGTATTTGAAGGCTTGCCCACGGCAGGTTTGCCGCCAAGACTGACCAACTGGTCTGACTTCATCAGCTTCATGCGTACCTTGATCAACGGCGGCACCATCCAAACCATTCGCGAAGTTTGGTGGGACATCCGACCCCATCCTGGTTTTGGAACAGTGGAGATCCGCGTTTGCGACGGGGTGTCCACCTTTGAAGAAATTTTAGGTATCGTTGCGATGATTCAGGCCCTGGTGGTTTGGTTCGGCGATCTTTACGATAATGGCGATGAACTCCCCATCTTGAAACAATGGACCGTCCAGCAAAACAAATGGCGCGGCGCCCGTTGGGCTGAAGAAGCAAATATCATCGTTAACGAGCATGGAGATCAAGCACCGCTCCGCGGCAAAATGGACGAAATCATCCGCCTGCTCGAAAACTATGCAAAAGACTTGGGTTCACTTTCCTATCTCGAGAAAGTACCTGGCTTCCTCGACAATCCGTCTTACAAGCGACAACTCAAAGTATTTAAAGAGACCCAAAGCCTGCAAGAAGTAACGGCCCATTTGCAACGCGAATGGGAAACTTGGAAACCCGAAACCAACTAGGTGTTGGCTTCATTCCAATCCCAGTGGCGCCAACCTCCCTCGAAGGGGAAATACAAACCCATTGAAATGGGACGATCTTCGAGAGCACGGAATATTTTTGCGTAGTTCTCAAGCTGCACCAAGTGCTCTGCTTGCTTGTTTTCAAGGTAGCCTTCTAAGTCGCCCCCCTGATGCAGCCCCGTCTTGTAATCGATAATCCAACGGACACCCTTCTCGTCAACAAAAGTCCGATCCACAACGTAGTTTTTAATTTGCCCATTGGCGCTCACCAAAGACAGCGCCCATTCACTCTTCGCTTCTGTGTGTTCAGCCAAAATCCACTGGCCCCTCTGGTCTTCCAAAACGAATACAAGCGCATCCATGACGCGTTTTTGGGCAAGATCAATGTCATTGAGGCTGGTTCCCAAAACCAACAGTTGGTTTTTAATGGCAGTTTTCTCTGAGTTAATTCGTGCCTCATCCCAGTCCTTTAAAGCCTCTTCGCCCATCCACTCCAAATATTGATGAATCACTGTTCCCACATGTCGGGCCATCACCGAAGCATTATAAATGTTTTTCTCTTTTTGCTGTCGTTCCGGCACCAAAGGCTGAATGCCAACTGTTTGGGGCAAAGGGACATCCTGCAAACGCTGAGCCCGCCTTAACCAAGGCAACTCATCCTCTACTTCCGTATTTTTCGCGGGCATCTTTTCGAGAGCGCCCAATTGAAACTGTTCAAAATGTGGGCCCAGCAATTCTAAGAACGAACCCTTGATGAAAGACGCTGTGTCATCTTTGTTGCGCGTCCCAGCACCAATAACGTGCAAGTATCTTTTGGCGCGTGTGGCCCCCACATACAGCAAACGCTGCAATTCATTGGCATCTTGTTTTTTTCGTAAATGTCGAATGAATTTTTGAATGGGATCTGGGTCGTCACCTGTTTTCTTGATCGGCGCCATCAAAAGACCCTCTTCCCTTTCCGAGACACGCCACTCAAAATGAGACAACAGCTCGTAATCATCGGCTACGGGCTTCTCTCCCATGGCGAAAAGTAACACTGTGTCGAATTCGAGCCCTTTACTTTTATGAAGGGTCATCAACTGCACAGGCGCATTCACGTCATGGCTCGGTGCTTTGAGCTGGGAAAGATGTTTTTTTAGTCCATCAGGTGCAAATCCGCCTTCCGATGCTTCCAGTTTTTCGAGAAGCTGAAAAAACAGCTCGGCCCCCTGCTGTTCCTGAGCGTCATATAGCCCCGGGCCGCCCAGTTCATAAAACAGCCCCTCTACCAACGCCCGAACACTCTTTTCTGTTCGAAGGGCGAGGTGCTTCAAGAATTTTTGTTGAAATATTTTGAGGCGTTCATGGTCATCCGCTTGTAACCTATTCTCTGAAAGTGCCGCTTCGATCTTATCGCTGTACAAGGGTGGCGGTTGAGATGATATCTGTGTGAGCCCCGTGAGGGACAAGCCACACAATGGCGATCGCAAACAAGCCAACCAAGAAATCTCGTCGTAGGATCGATGCATCACTGTGGCCAAAGCCTGTAAATCCTGAATCAAAGCCTCATGCTCTAAGCGAAAAATGTCTACTGCGGCAAAGCGGATATTATTTGATTGCAGCATGGGGATGAGCTCTTGCAAATGGGTACGAGAGCGAACCAAAACTGCGATTTGTTCACCGGACGGCAATCCTTCTTCCAAGCGTTTTTGGATAATATCCAGAGCTCTGACCGCTTCTACTTCACGTGATTTGGTTTCGAGCAAATGAGTAAACACGCGCTGTTTATTCTCTCCTTCGCCCTTGGCCACCGAAGCGGAATAAGACACCTGTCCTAAAATCACATCTTCCTCTTTTGGAAAGACCTCGGGGAAAACTTGATTCACCCAATGGACAATCTCCGGCTCGGAGCGAAAATTACGTTCCAACCGCAAGGGCTCCAATGCCACCTCGCCCACGCCCCCTCGGCGCGCCCGCAGGAAATTGCCCACGTCGGCTTTACGAAAAGCGTAAATGGACTGCATGGGATCCCCCACCACAAAGAGTGAACGACCATCCCCCGGCATCCAACCAGCCACCAAATTGGTGAGCAATGACACCTGAGCCTTGGAGGTGTCTTGAAATTCATCAATTAAAATGTGCTGGATCTGATGATCAAGAGTGAGCAACAAATCGGTGGGCGCATCACTGGACCCCAAAGCCCACAAGGCCGCCAAACTCATCTCCACATAGTCTACCTGACTGGTCTCTTTGTTGACTTCTCGGAGATAAGCCACCAAATAAAAGAACACCTCCATCAGGGTCTCGACCATGAGCCATTGCTCGTCTTCATAACCAGGCGGAGGGTATTCGTCGATGGGCTCTAAAGCCCGTGTGAAACCAGATTTTTTTAGTGACGCCACCAAAGAAATGTACGCGTCTTTTACCTCTTGATGGGACGTAAAGTCGGTGCCCTCCAATTGCGCGGCGGCTTTACTGGGAAAACCCCAATTTTTATTCGGCGCACTCCTAAAAGTACCGGTCTTTGTGAAAATCAAATTCTTGAGCGCGACGAAATCTTCTATGGCAACCTGGGGTTCATGGGGTTCAACCGCTGCGAAGGCTGGCCACCACGCATGCTTTCCCCCATTCACTTCGGCATAACGCGCCAAGGCTCGAAGATCATGCCATTGGGAGCCACCCACCAGCCGAAGCAACTCTTGCATTTTGCGCTCGACCTGCTCTTTTAAAAATGTGGTCATGGCTGCTCGCATGGCTTTGGGATCTTGACGACCGGTGATCACTTGATTCATCCATTGATCACGGTTGGCCAAAGCCCGCTCCAATTGGCCGGAAATCTTACGCCAGTCATTATCCAAATGATCTAGCAGTGCAGATAGGCGGTTGCCCAGCTCATGGTTCCCGTGCGCTTGTGCCAATAATTTTTCGATGGCACGCGCATAAATGGGGCCCGCGGGATCCAACAAATCAGGGAAGGAACCCATGCGAGATAAAAACGGCATTTGCCTCACCAAATTGGCACAAAAAGCATCGATGGTGGAAATGCGCAAACGCCTTGGAAATTCTAGTAATTGCCAACCCAGCTTTTGATCTTGAGCCAATACCGCCTTCGCCAGTTGACGGGTTAAACGTTCGTGGTCCTGAAGTTCTTTCGGCGCCGCTTCACGGGCCGCGAGCAAAGCATCGCTGATGCGCGTTCGCATTTCCTCTGTGGCTTTACGTGTAAATGTAATGGCCAAGATTTCTTCTGGATTGTTCACCTGGGCCAACAAACCTAAGTATCTTTGAATTAACAACTCGGTCTTACCCGAACCTGCTGGCGCTTGAACAATATAAGAGCCGCGAGGATCGATGGCTTTTTGTCGGGCCGCTTGATCAACCATGATGCTCACCTTTGGGGGTTAGGGCAATGGTCTCATCTTTTCGGCATACTGGTCGCGCCGCGCAATAAGTGCACACTTTACTGGACAAAGGTGCTCTTTGGGCTTCTCCTTTAAGGTATTTTTCTAGGGTTTCCGTGAGCTGCTCTCGCCAAACGGTCATTTGTTCATCCCAAGTCTCTTGCATGCCCTTGGGGGTGCCATTTGAAAAGCCGGCTTTGGATGCGGTTTCTTTGGCCCCGACGCCAGACAATTCGTTCACTTCCACATTTAAAATGCCGTAAGCCACCGCTTGGGGGGTGGGTTCAAATGTTAAAGCATAAAGAGGCAACTGCGCTTGCTCTAAGGGATCTTTGACCAAATCCCCCGCTTTCATGCTCTTGCCTGTTTTGTAATCAATGCACAAGTGCGCATCGTTTTCGAGACAATCCACGCGGTCGACGATCATATTGAACTTTTTATCAGCAAAAGTAACTTCACGTTTGTGCTCAATGGACACCACTTGAAAAGGGGGACGACTCTTTTCGTTCTCCAACCATTCCGCCATGTGTTTTGCGATGCGCTTCTTTTCTACCTCAACAAAAATTTTCGATGCGTTGATAAGTGCATGCCCTAATTGTGAAGAAGCGGCATCAACGGATGCGTTTATTTTCTCTCTGAGGCCCTGGTCACTTAACGCCAGCAGGTTTGCTTGTGACTGAATGTCCTCCCAGAATAAGGCCAACGAATGATGTAACAAGCGCCCGTGCTGATCTGCCGCCACGGCGGGCTGCGCCTCTTCGGGCGTATTCGCCCGTAAGCGATTAAGAACGTACGCTTTAAAAGGGCACTGCACCTGGTTTTGAAAAAGAGATGTTCCCCCTCGCAACTGATCGCCGTCAAAAGGCAGCCCTTGCCAGTCTTGAAAATGATCTTGTTGCATTTGTTCGACAATGCGTTGGGCCCAAGGGTTCGCCCTCGACTCTTCGGTTTGCACACTCGAAAGCCAAGGTGCCAACAAAGGGCTGGACTGCAACGGGATATCACCCTCTTGCTGTGAAAAAGAAATGGTCACTTCTGGTGCGCTTTGTAACAGGCGCTGTAAAGCCAAATGACCGAATTCCACTTCCCGCTGCACAGAGGCGTGTGGCATTTGTTTCTCACGCTGTAACGGATGCGGAATAAATGGGTTGGGTTGCCCGCTGGCCGGCCAGATACCCTCGTTCATGCGGCACAACCATACCGCATCAAAATTTTGACCCATGGCTTCCAACATGCCCACCACACGAACGTTTTCATTTTCGCTTTCGGGCTGAAAGGTTTCGGCCATCCAGCTTCGCTCTAAATGGCCCAGAAAATGACCAAAGTTTACCTCTGAAAGCACCACGTCCAAACGCGCTAACTTTTCTAAGGCTGAACCCATGGCCTCTTTGAGCTGATACAAAGTGCTGCTAATGCCAGAACCAGACAACCACCCCACGTGATCGGCCCACCTCGCCATTCGCTCCACCCAAACCGACGGCAACGCCAACGCTTCAAGAGATGCCACTTCGTTGCTAACATTTAAAAATGACGTTTCCCATGGACTCGGCGGTTCAGATGTTTCTTCGCCGGGCTCCATTTCAAAACGACAATTGGCAGCGCTCACATGGGTAAAACGCTTTTTGTTCAGCTTCCTTAAGAATTGCTGTCTGGCATTTGTTGATGGCGCCCCCCACATAAAGGGAGAGCCGAAAAGTATTTCCACTTGTTCATGGCTTATTCTTTTGTGAAGCAATCGCCAAAATAAGATCAAATGGTGTACCGGCGCCCACTGCTGCAAAGGACGCCCCAATGATAAATGAAAGGGAATGTGAGCGTCGGCATTCGCCCCCAAAAATGCCTCCGTGGCCATCATGCTCCCTAAGCGATGATGAACTTGCTCACGTAGGACCTCCAACCCAGGCATCACAATGCCTAATTGCGCATGAGGGCTTTGCTGGAGTTTCGATTGTGCCCAGGCCGCCGCCGCATCCAACTCATCCATAAAGGTGGGCAGGCTTTTCAATTCGGGTACGGCGGGCACTCTTGAAGAAATGAGTCGGGAAATCGTCGCCCCTCTCTCTTCTAAAATATCAAACAACCGGGCCTGCAAAGGGGTTAACTCTTCAAAACCAGCCAATACCACTTCCGTAAAGTCAAAGACTGCCCCCTTGGCAAATGTCTCTACCGCCAATGCGATAGCGAACTCTGCTGGCCACCATTGGGACTGTTCCATTTTTTCCCAAAAAAGCCGACGCCAATGCAAAAACAATTGCACTTCTTCCGTCTGCCAATCATCAAAATCGGAATCATCCAAGCCGTAATCATGCCACAGCGATTCGGCGGCACGTACGAGCTTGGCGGTGGTTCGCGCGTCTAACAACATATCTTTGGTGGACGCTTCAATACAATTGGCCCAAACAATTTCACTTTGCTCAGGACTTAAAACCAAGCGACGCCGCACCTTTGGCTGCTTCATTAAAAACTGTTTGGCATAACCGTTGATGGAATAAATGTGAGGTCGCGGCCAAGCTTGAGAGACGTTTTGTTTTTGAAATGCGCCGTAACTCTGATGCAAAGTCCGGGCTAAACCATCATTGGCGGTGAGCACCAGCACCTTGTTTTCGGTTCGAATACTGGCAAAAAGTTCGTTCAGGTTCATTTGATGATGTTGGCATCAAAGCCTAAAAATTTTTGTGATTGCACCAACGACGTGCGCGACGCAGGTTTAGAAAAGTAATAGCCCTGACCGTAGGTCACACCCAGGCCTTGAACCTCTTGTAATTCATCTGCAGTTTCAATGTTTTCAAGAATGGTCGGAATGCCTAAGCGATCTGCCATTTGTGCCGTGGAGCGAACGATCTCCTGCTTAAACGGATCCAAATGAATGTCACGACAGAAATAACCAGACATTTTGATGTAATCAGGTTTCAAATCTTGCACCAATTGAAGGTTGGCAAACCCCACACCGTAATCATCCAAAGCAATACCAAACCCGCGGTCACGTAATGTTTGCAATGTATCCGCAAAGGCTTGTGGATTTAAGATGGTTTGCTGCTCGGTCAACTCAAAGACCAAACGCTCGTGCGCAATGCTCGCATTTTCGGCCATCGCAGTCACGGTGTCTGCAAACTCCGGCGTGGTCAGCGCACGAGGGGTCACATTGACAAAAAGCTTGCACGCCGCTGTCAATGATGCCGCCTCGTCGAAAGCTGCTTGAATGCACAGGCAGTCTGTTTCAAATAACCGCTCTTTTCGGGAGGCGTAGGCGAAAAGGATTTCAGGGTTACTCAAAGGCGAACCTTGGGCTGCCCTGGCCAAACTCTCTACTGCATGCGGCTGAAAGGGCGCTTCGGATGCATCTAAGGTAACGATGGGCTGCAGCACCGCAGCGATTTGGGGTGCCTTGAGAAAGTTATCTAAAAGATCGAGGACCACCACGTCACCCACAGGATCTTTGTCGCCGCCCACAAATTCATCATTGGCCCCATGCACAATGGCTTGAAGTCGACGCAAATCGAGCGGCTTTTCCAATATCTCTTGGGCACCCACCGCTTCGCCCAAAGCGCGAACACTGTCATTCACGTACCCGCTCATGGCCACCACCACCGTTTCGGGGAAATGGGTTTTGGCGTAACGAATAAGGCGCATGCCTTCCAGCCCACCCAGTTCAGAAACCCTCAGGTCCGAGATCACCACATGAAAGCGTTGTTGATTGAGCAGGGTTTCTGCTGCCTCGATTTCCTGACAGGTAAATACCTGAATACCAGGAGCACACAGGTAGTCCGACAAAACGGATAAAACAGAAGGTTCATCATCAAGTAAAAGGATGCGGCGCATCAGAGCTCCATGATCAATGCGTCACCATATGTCTTTTGCGACCGGATGAAAAGCGACAGATGCCCTGTTTAAAAGCGTTGTTTTTGGGCCATTGAGCGCAAATACATGATGATTTGGTGATGATGGGGATGCTGAGGGTGTGCGAGCAGCCAACGTCTCAGACGTACGTGGTGCTTTCGGTTGAGCAAAGTGAAGCCCTGACCCGCCCGGCCTGGCCGAACGAGCGTCATGGCACCCACCTCTCCCAGTTGGTTCATCCTTAGGGAAGCCAGACGGCCATGAATGATGTTGCGGCGTTTTTGCAGCTTTTTCTGACGTTCTTTGCGTTGGGTGACCGCACGAGCCACTCGCCCGGCGCGAGATTCGCCCTCTAAGAATCGCAACCACAAAGGCACCACGTACCCAATATCCAGCGCCAAATCTTTGTCCACCACTGCGTGGGTCACGCCATGGTTAGACATATAAGTCACGATTCCCGCTTCGCCACTTTTGAGCGCTTGCAACGGTTCTGGCTCGAGCATGAGCGAACCGATTGAGCCATCGGCCCGCGGAAAATAAAAACGTTCTGCTTTTTCGGATGGCAGACTGCGAACCGGATCCAAACGGTTTCTTTCAACCCAATTGCGGGTCACTTCATAAATCTCTTTTTTGGGAGACTTTTTGAGTTTGAAGAGTCTTTTCTCCCATTGTCGTCGCTGACTCTCCTCAAAAGAAAGTTCTTTGCGCGGCTTTCTTCGCTTTTGACCAGCGCCTTTCCCTTTGAACTTTTTGCCTTTATTGGGTTTGGTGTTGGGCCGATTTTGTCTTTTGGCGTTGCGTTTGGCCTTGGCTTTTTTTTCCTCTTCTTTGGCTTTTTCCACCTGGCCTTCAGTGACCAGTCCTGCCTGAAGCAATTTTTCTTTTAAATCGAACATGCGCTTTCCTTGACCTGCTTAACCTTGACGAATGAGAGAATCCTCGGGCTTACCCCATTTGTCTTCTTCTTGAGGGTCCAGTTTGCGCAAATGCTCAAACCGAAAAATACCCGTATGGTGCCCATCGCTGAATTGAAAGTGGATGGCATATTGCCCCACCAATTTGGCGTCTAAAATTGCGGCCACTCGGTTGTCAATCCATCGAATGTGCGTTCCATGGCCCTGACATTCGGCGCAGGGGCAGTAACCACGCACCCGTGTGATGGGTATGTGTGATGCATGCCCGTCCGCCCAACGGATGTGGAGCCGCTTTTCTTCGTTTTGAACATCGATATCGATAGGGTTGAACGCTTCCAAAGGATCTGCCTCAATTCTCAAAAGACCCACTTTTTGTACCGGAGAATAGGCGGAAATCAAGCCAGAATGGCGCTTATGACGTTAATTGAGCGAAATTTCGTTGATCATTCACACAAAAAAGGCTTTATTGCGCTTCTAACCTCGGAGGTGCCCACATGCGTTTGTTTTTCCTAGCACTTTTTACTTTTCTCATTACTCTCGAACCCGTTGTGGCCCAACCAGAAAATGGGGCGAATGCCGACCCAGTCGCCCAAGCCCCAAACAACAACTTACCGCAGGCGGCCACCGCACAGCCAGTACCCAAAAAACCAGCCCAAGCCCCAATCACTGGCCCCTGTAGCACTCCCTTAAGTGCCACGCGTAACTGGCTCGACAATCTCCAAGCCAGCCAACAAAACCGAGCGGCCGCCAGTGCCTGCGCTGAAACCACCAACTTGTCCAAAGCCCAAGTGGAAGATGCGGTCTTTAAACTCAAGAAAGTTTTCGATGTTCAAGGTTTGTTCCTGAGGTTCGAAGACATTCCAGCCACGAACAACTATGTGGACCAGCAGACCGGCAGGCAACGCTATGTCCTCTCAGAAAAGCAACCGGGCGTGTACCTCGAAAGTCAAAACGGACGATGGGTCTTCCCTTTTGAAGTTTTGAGCAATGCCAACCGGCTTTATGAGTTAGCGCTGCCACTCGATGTCATGCGGTTGGTATCTAATCTTCCCGGTTGGATGATTGAGCCCATCTTCGGCATCCAAGGTTTCACCATTTGGCAGCTCAGTTTGTTGGTGCTCATTTTATTGGTCGGTTTGGTGGTGCGTACCATCGTGGGGCACATGATCAGTCGGCAAATTAGCCGCGCCGTGAAAAAACTTGGCTGGTCGTGGGGGCAAGACGCCATCCACCTGACCGCGCTGCCCTTGGGCACCCTGAGCATGGCCGGCGTTTTGGCCGTGGGCGTTCCCGCCTTACAACTGCCCGTTAAATTGTCTGCCATCGCCATGATTGCCGTACGCACCTTGGCTGCGGTAGCGGTGGTTTTACTTTTGTATCGTGCGGTGGATCTCCTCGCTGCTTGGATGCGAGACAAGGCCGATGAAACAGATACCAAACTCGACGATCAGCTGGTTCCGTTGGTGCAACGTGCGCTCAAAGTGGCGGTGGTGCTCATTGGTATTGTCTTCGTTCTGCAAAACCTCAACGTGGATGTTGCATCTTTGCTTGCAGGTTTGGGTATTGGTGGTTTGGCCTTTGCACTTGCTGCCAAAGACACCGTCTCTAACCTTTTTGGTTCCATCACCATTTTCTTGGATAAACCCTTTGCCATCGGTGATTGGGTGTCCGTGGCCGGTGTGGAAGGCGTGGTGGAAGAGGTTGGTTTTCGCTCGACCCGAGTTCGCACTTTTTATAACTCCCTGGTTTCCATTCCCAATAGTAAATTCACCGATGCGGTGGTGGACAATTTCGGTCTTCGACAATACCGCCGCTGCTCCATCAAACTGGGTGTCTCCTACGATACCTCGCCCGACCAGATGGAAGCTTTTTGTAATGGTTTGCGCGTAATTATTAAAAACCACCCCGCCACGAGAAAAGACGTTTACGAAGTGCACTTCTCCGAATTCGGTGATTTCTCCTTAAACATCATGGTTTATTTCTTTTTTGATGTGGCCACTTGGACTGAAGAGCTTCGAGGGCGACACGAAATTTATTTGGATTTTATCCGCTTAGCCAAAACATTGGGTGTCGGTTTTGCATTCCCGACCCAAACCCTGCACGTGGACAGCATGGCCAAGCAAGGGGTCCCCTTTGGCAATGAAGCACCTGCGAAAGTGGATTTGGAAAACAATGTGGCAGGCTTTGCCCCGGGTGGGATGCATCACATAGAATCCGGACCACGTTTAGGTAAATTGTTTTATTCTAACGAATAATCACCAAGGGAGCGCTTCGCCTTTGGCATGAAAAAATTGGCCCGTGGTGGCCATGGACAATCCGTCAAAGCGGGCCACCAAATTATGGGCGCACTCATCGGCACTTACATCGCCACGCTGCCCTGTCATGTCGGTTTGGACGTAGCCGGGGTGAAACACACCCACCGCAATTTGCTCTGCCTGGAGATCTAAAGATAGGTTTTTGACCACCATATTTACGCCTGCCTTAGAAACGCGATAGCCATAATAACCACCAGATGTGTTGTCTTCAATGCTTCCCATTCGGCTCGTGATTACCGCCACTTTACTTCCCGCTTGTAAATTGTTTTTGAGCGTTCGCACCATCTGCAATGGGGCCAAGGTATTCACTTCGAACTGGGTTCGAAGGCTGTCTAAATCAAAATTATCAAAAGCGTCGCGGTGTAAAATACCTGCGTTATGAATCAATAAATCCAGCTTTTCGCCTTGTAATTGGTGGGCCAACTGACGCAAAGAGCGCCCTTCGGTCACGTTAATCTCTTCGATCACGCGGGTCTTAAGTGTGTTGAGCTCCGGTGAAGCACGACGGCAAACGGCAATGACTTCAACACCGCGTGAAACATATTGACGGGTTAACGCGAGGCCAATGCCACGGTTGGCTCCGATGATGCATACTTTTGTCATGAAGTGACTCCTGAAGCAGACTTAATTGAGGTTAACAAAAACAATTTGCCCTTTGTAAGTTTAACGGGCTGCAGATCGGGTTTTCGTTTTCTTTTTTACCAACAACGGATCTTGAGTGGGTCGGTAAGGTGAAGTGTTTAACAGCGCCGCTCGCATCGCTTCACGTGCCACGTAGGGAGCACGAATGCGCCACTTGGGGCCGTTAATGATGTAGGCCGCCACCGCAACTTTCGGGTTTTTGGCCGGCGCAAAGCCCACAAACCAAGTGAGATCCATGCCCGCACGGCTCTCAACGAACAAGCTACCAGTTTTCCCACCGGCACCTAACCGCCCCATGGCAGGTCGTCGTCGTTCGCGGAACGCTCGCCTCGCCGAACCTTTAGACACGGTTTGCACCATTGCCTTCTGTAAGGTGGCCGCCCCCTTCTCAGAAAGAACGGGCAAATACACCGGCTCTTGGGTGGCGTTGAGTTTTGGCATCGGGACACTGCCGCCGTTGGCCACAGCCGCAGCCATCATGGCACCGTGAATTGGTGATAGGGGGACATCTCCAAACCCTGCTCCCGTTTGGGCAAAAGACAGGCGTTCTTTAGGGATGGTCGGCGTTCCGTAACTGCCATTGGGCAATGCGAAACGATTGGCGTCACCGAAACCCCACAACAGGGCCTCTTCTTGTAGCAAGTTGGGATTCAGCTTTTGATCGGTCCAGCGGGCGAAGGGAATGTTTTGGCTTTTGGCAAAAGCCGTTAAAATGTTTGAACAGCGGGCGCCCTTGCGTTGGTCTAATTGTTTTTTGGTGACCTTTCGCAGTCCGCCATTGAAGCAAACTTTTTCACCTTGTCCCAAACCTTCTTCGAGGAGGGCAGAGGCCGTGACCATTTTGAACACGCTGGCAGCAGGCCATTTCGCTTCCAAAGCCGCGCCCACATCAGAGCGGCCATTTCTTCGCCCCACAGCTGCTAAAACGTCACCGGTATTGGCATGGAGCACCACCACCGCGCCTTCGGGGACTTCGTAATCATCAAGCAACCAGCGCATTTTTTGAACCAAACGGGGATCTTGCCCTGCCATGGATTTCGAAAATTCGGATTTTTTCACCAAAGGCTGAATGGCGGGTTCGTTCTTTTCGGGCACTGGACTTTCGTCTGGAATGGTGTCCGCAGCGTGTCCTTCAAGCATCAAGAACGCCTTCGCTTCCTCACTGAGCTTGGGACCTTCCCAGTTTTGAACGGTTTCGTGGGCCCAACTGAGCGCGCCACGGCCTAAACTGTAGCCTGCGAAGAGCATCAACGCACCGAGTACGATCCTGAACCACGGCAACACACTGAAAAGACTCGGCTTTTCCTGTTTTACCCGTTTTCGCGGGGCATGGTCAATCATGTGGGACAATGGGCGTTTCATGGGGGCAAAAGGTGCCAAATGGAACCGGATCGGTCAAATTTTAAACCAAAATTTAACCTTATTTTCCCGGCGGTTAACTTTCACCCAAACGGCGATAGAGCGTTCTTAAAGAAATGCCCAGCAATTGGGCGGTCAGATTTTTATCACCCTGGGTGTGCTTTAAGGTGGCTTCAATGGCTGCCCGCTCCAGTTGTTCCATGGTCATCCCCGGCTGAAAGACCAAACCCGAATCATGACTCTGGCTGGGTGTGGGTGTGGGGCCTATGGGCGCGTCGGCCATTACGGGCGGCAGATGAGAAAGCTCGATCGTTTCTGCGGGACACAAAACCACCGCACGTTCCACCGCATTTTCTAACTCTCGCACGTTACCAGGGTAAGACCACGACGACAAAACGTCTAAAGCATCATCAGAAAATCCCCGAATTGATTTTTGGTGTTTGTCGTTAAATCGGCCCAACATCAAAGGCAATAACAATGGAATATCGTCGGCACGCTCTCTAAGTGGTGGCATTTGCAACGTGATCACATCGAGGCGGTAATACAAATCTTCTCTAAAGCGACCCTCTTTAATTTGCTGCTTCAAATCGGTGTTGGTGGCCGCAATCACACGGACGTCGATGGGGATGGGGCCATCGCCACCGAGGCGTTCTACTTCATTTTCCTGTAAGACCCGCAGAAGCTTCACCTGCATGGCCAAAGGAATATCGCCCACTTCGTCCAATAAAAGGGTGCCGCCGTTGGCCCGTTCAAAGCGACCGATCTTTTGCATTTCGGCGCCAGTGAATGCGCCTTTTTCGTGTCCAAACAGCTCGGCCTCTAAAATGGTATCGGGCAGTGCGGCACAGTTAACGGCAACAAAGGGGCCACCAGAACGGTTTGAATGGCGGTGAATTTCCCGCGCACACAACTCTTTACCCGTTCCGGACTCTCCGAGAATAAGCACGGTTGCCGAAGAAGGTGCGACCTGCTCCAGCGTGGCCTTCAAATGCCGCATGCCATCCGAATTACCCACCAAACCACCCTCGGGGGCCACCGCATGCAATCGCGCCCTGAGGTTTTGATTCTCCATTTGCAGCTGCCGGTGTCGTAAAGCGCGCTCAATGCAGGTGAGTAGCCCATTTCGCTTGATGGGTTTTGTCACAAAATCCCATGCCCCCTGCCGAATGGCCGTGAGGGCGTTGTCCACAGTTCCGTAAGCGGTCATGAGTACCACTAAGGCTTGGGGGCGAAGGGTTTGTGCCGCCTTGAGCACCGCAAAACCATCGGTACGGGGCATCACCAAATCAGTGAGAACCACCGCCACCGGATGCATTCGTAAGCAATCGATGGCCTGTTCCCCGTTTTCGGCGGTAATCACCCCATAGCCCGCCCGTTGGAAGATACGCTCCAGGCTCTCCAGATGGGCCTGTTCATCATCCACCAAGAGTAAAAGCGGCCTTGGGGGGCCTTCTTCTGCTAAATTATCGCTTAATTCAGACAAATTACGCTCCACTGCACCACACCTTAAGAAACATGGCCATCACATGCAATGAAACTTCCCTGTTTTGGCAGAGTACACTAGCATTTGCCCATGGGAATTAAACGGCGACTTTTGTTGATCGTAACGCTGATTATGGGTGCCAGTTTGGCCACCGGCCTCTTTGTGCTCAATCAAATTGAAATCCAAAACCAAAAACAAGAAAACACCCAACGCGTGGGCGCACTCTTGGCCTCCCTCTCTGCACCCGTCGCTTTCTCTTTGGTCCAAGGTCGTATCCCAGATTTGGATAACCTGATGGATCAATTGTTGGAACGCAAAGAAGACTTCAACCTAAGCCACGTAGCGCTCTTCGATCATCAAGGGCTATTGGTTGGGCAAACGGGCACACCGCCAAGCCCCCATGCCTTACCCAAGGCTTTTATTGAGAAAGCAGTGGCCGCCAATGGATCGGTGATTGCCCCCAATGCGCAAGGCTATCCTTTACGTATCTCCATGCCAGTAGAAACCGGGATTCGCTGGGCCACCTTGGTGGCAACACTCGACTGGAACAGCATTCAACAAAGCATTGCACAACGAGAAAAACGCATTTCATTAACCATCGTTGCCTTGGCACTTATTGCGCTGATCACCTTGCTCATGTCCATTAACCGTTGGGTTCTGGCCCCCGTGGTTGCGGTCGCCAAAGTGGCCCAAAAATTCGCTGAAGGTGATTTGAGTGCGAGAATTCATTTGCCTGGAGCTGGGGAGATCACCCGTCTGGCGCGGGTTCTCAATATGGCAGGTGAAAGACTGTCCCGACAAAAAGAACTGTTAGAACAAGAGGTGGCCAAACGAACCGACGATCTCAAGCGTGCCAATGAGCGCCTCGAAAAACTCGCCATCACCGACGGACTGACAGGGCTGTACAATCACCGCTATTTTCAAGAGATGTTAATTGCGGAGGTCCAACGTCAACGTCGGGGAGGGTCTTCTTTTTCATTAATCATGCTAGACGTTGATCACTTTAAAAAGTTTAACGATGAGCATGGGCACCCAGCGGGCGATGAAATTTTGCACACCATGGGAGAGATACTGTCAGAAAACGTCCGAGAAACGGACTTGGTGGCACGTTACGGTGGAGAAGAGTTTGTGATCTTGTTGCGCTTTGCAGATCATGACGATGCCGTCCAGGTGGCCGAAAAGTTACGACACAGCATCGAAGGCGCTTACTTTTCTGATGTTCACGGCACCCCTCGGTTCCGCTGTACCGCCTCTTTAGGGGTGGCCACTTGGCCCGAACACGCCAAACACGCACGCCCCCTCATTGAAATCGCTGATCAAGCCCTTTATCAAAGTAAAAGGCTCGGCCGCAATCGCATCACATCCGTCAATGATTTGGAACAGACGTCATGAAACACCTTCGCCTACAGATTTTATCATGGGTCTTTTTGCTCCTGGTCGGGTGCTTTCAGTCGGAGGTGAATTACGAGGGTCTGGCGAGTAATGGGGGTTTCGACCCCACGCGATACCAGCCCGGTAAACTGCCAGCCTATGAAAAAGGAGAGAAGCAACCCGAAAAGATTATTCTTGCCATGACGCCGTACTACTCCGCTAAAGTGCACCAAGCCATCATCGGCCCCATTGGATCCTATCTCGAAACCCAATTGGGCATCCCGGTGGAAATTAACAATGTGGTTACCTATCGAGAACTCATCGACGCAGTGGTACAAAACCAAGTGGACGTTGCTTTGATTTCTCCACTGGCATTTATTTTGGCCAAAGAAAAAAAACCTGAGCTCGAACTGCTGGCAGCAGTGGTTGCACAAGGCACCACCACATACTCGGGCTATTTGGTGGCCCCCATTGACAGTCCACTGACCAGCCTCCAAGAGGCCCAAGGAAAAAACCTGGCCTTAGTGGACCCCGTCTCCACATCTGGTTCTCTATTCCCCAAGTTGCTGTTTAAACAAAAAGGAATCGAGCCCAACACCTTTTTTGCGTCCGTTCAGTATGCCGGTACCCACGACAAAGCCCTCTCCCTTATCCGGGAAAAAAAGGTGGATCTTGCAGCAGTGTCCTCGGATACCCTGGTGGGTTACAACGCCTTAGGACCGGGTGGCTTTGCCCGCATTATCACCAGCACAGGCCGTGCGCCCTACGACGCGGTGGTCGCGCAAGCCAGCCTCCCCAAACGCATCCGCGCCCAAATACGCAACGCGTTCCTACAGCTAAGTATTCACTCGCAGGAAGGCAGACGTATTTTGGCGAATAAAAACCTTTTGAGTGGTTTTATACCGGCTGACGATAATCATTATAAAACCGTTGAGGCCGCAGCCCGCGCAGGAGGCCTCCTAAAACCATGACGCTGCAGGACTTTCTTCAAGCACAGCAATTGATTTTTTGCCATCTGGTTGCAGGCGACGACAACCTTTTTGCAGCCCCTGAAGCCGTTTTAGTTTTTGGGGTCAAAGACGAAACCCACTGGGTCATCACCCATGAAGACACCGAGCAAATCGAATTGTTACGTTTGTTTGCAGCGGCTGAAGAGCGGGTCTTTATTTTTGAACATGCTCAAAGCCACATGCGACGGCTGTTGCATTGGAACATTCATGTATCGCGACCCATCTGCCAAAACGTCATTCACCGTTTATTGGAACTTTCACCGCCCTCAGGCGAAGCCTTTCGCAGCACTCAAGAAGCACAGCGTCATATGGAGTCCTCCCGGCAAACATTCTCTCAGAGCCAAGAAGCGCTGCACAGCTCTCCATACAAAAATGTGGCCCGACTCGAGTGCCTGGCGAGTTCCGCCTTCGCCCACATGGAATACCGAGGCCTCTATGTGGACCAACAAGTGTGGCGAAATATTTTAAAAGACGAAGAAGAAAAAAAAGCAGCAGCAGAATCTGAATTTTTTTCTGCGGCCAAGCCCCATGTGAAGATTGACCTTTTTGGGCGACCGGACATTAGTCTGGAGCAAGACGAAGCCCTGCGTGAACTCTTTGAAAAGCTCACCGGAGAATCGTTAAACCGTTTAGATAAAAAAACCCTGCGCGGATTAGAACACCCAGCCGCCAAAGCGCTCATCAAATACCGCGAATCAGCGAAATTAGTGTCCACCTATGGTGAAGGCTTTTTACAAAATATCCATGCGAGCACCGGCCGAATCCACGCGCATTTTAACCCCTTGGGAACCTCCACCGGTCGTGTTTCTTGCCATTCGCCAAACATCCAAAACCTGCCCACCGACGAACGGTTTCATCAGGCGATCTGTGCGCCACCCAATAAATGCTTGGTCACTGCAGACTATGCCACCTGCGAGCTCCGGGTCTTGGCCGCCCTCTCGGGGGATAAAAGTTTTCTGGGCGCCTTTGAGAAAGACGAAGACCTCCACAGCCGCGTGGCCAGCGAAATGTTTCAAACGTCGGTGAGTAAGCATGAAAACGCACACCTGCGTCAACGCGCCAAAGCCATTAACTTTGGGTTGATTTACGGTATGGGGCACCGCGCGTTGGCCAGGCAAGTGGGCGTGGGTGAAGACGAAGCTAAGATTTTACTCAAACAATATTTTGACGCCTACCCTGGCATTGCATCCTTTTTAGAACACAGTGTCAGCAAAGCCAAATCCAATGGTTTTGCTGCAACGGTTTTAAACCGCAGACTGTATTTAGAACCATCCGACAATCAATTGAGCCGCATCGCAAAAAACATGCCCATTCAAGGCACCAGCGCGGAAATCGCCAAACTCGCCATGGCACGTCTGAACGAAAGACTGTGGCGTGACCACCCTGACGCTTTCTTGGTCAATATGATTCATGATGAACTGGTCGTGGAATGTCCCAAAGAAGACGGTGAGACCATCGGCCGAATTGTGGTGGAAGAAATGGAGAAAGCGCAGCGCACCTTACTGCCCAGCGTTAAACCCAAAGCGGATGTGCATGTGGGACACACCTGGGGTCATTAAAGTCGTGGCGTTTTCGGCTTAGATCACCAAAAACCTTTTCACACGTGAAGCGTAATCGTCGTAGCCTGGGAGCTGGTCCAAAAGCATTTTCTCTTCCACATGGATGCGAACCATGATGGCAACACCGAATAAAAGCGCCACAGCCATCAAGCCCACCAACGTATTGAGCATGAACACCGCGCCCAGTGTGATGAAATATTCTCCCAAATAGCCGGGATGTCGCATGTGGCTGTACACCTCTTTGTCAACGCACTGCTGTTGTGCAGTCACGTACACCACCTCAAAGTAATGAGGCGCCAAAGCCTTTTGAGCCCGATGCAGCAAAGACACACCGAGAATAATCAGGGGCAAACCACCTATGAGAAGCAGCGTCTGGTTGTGGGCCCATGGTATCCAACCACGCCCGGCCGATAAAAAGGCCAAGCCAACACCCATGAGGAAAGACAAACGCAGCATCACCAGGGTTTTTTTTTCAATGGTGGGGGCAACGGTAAAGGCACTCTTTAATCGCGCATAAGCAAAAGATGCCAATAAGACGGTCATCGATACGAACCACAGTGGGTGCTGTCGCCAATCTTCCAGTGCCCCAGCTGCCGTTGTCCAAATCAGAGCGTAAACACCTAAACGAAATAAAATATAGGCCAGACGAACGCGCCTGAGCACCCGCATCCCTTCAGGGGTTGGGCCCGTAGCGGAAGTCTGAGGCGCCATGGTCATGGTCTACCGGTTGACCACGCGGGTGTGCCTCACTTGCCAAGTGGCTGGGCCGGAGGCATTTTCAGTGACGATAATGAACGTCATCTTCATTTGCGAAGGCGTCACGTCGAACAAAACAAAACCAAGTTCTGCCACGTAAAAAGGCGCATCGTTTCGAGCTTCTACTTCAGAGGCTTTTGCGCCTGCCCCAGACACAATCCATTGGGTGCCACCCACTTCTCCCATGTCCTGTACACTGTGATCGTGGCCCGCCAAATAAAGATCGAAATGGCCTTGAATGTAATTCTCAAAAAAGCTTTTTAACTCGGTGCCAGAGCCTGGGAGAGACCATTCAAACCCCAGCTCATACGCACCGGCATTGCCATGACGCCCGTTGGACAAATAAGGGTGGTGACCGAATGCGATGCGCCAATCTGCAGTGCTGGACTGCGCCCACAAGGGTAATTGGGTTTCTTGTTTTTCATTTTCGTCTTCAAAGCTCCAAACGTTGGTGAGATAAGAACATGATAGGTTTTCCGCAAAAGAAAAATCAGCCCAAAACATGGCGGTGGTATTGAGAGATACAAGCTCCACATTTTCTAAAAAGACCTGGTAAAAGGTACCCGGCATTTTAAACTTGGTTTGGACGCCGGCATAGGCCACCTGCGCTTCACCTCTACAGGGCTCAAGGCCCGCACCGCCGCTGGTCAAACTCAAAGGGTCGGAGCCGTAATCATGATTTCCCAACGTGGCGTAAAACGGGAAGTCTAATTCAGCGTAAGGATCTTCAAAAACGGCTGACCATCTTGCATCTTCGGCATCTTCAACCCCTTCGTCATAAATATTATCACCTAACATCACCGCAAAATCACAACCTCCCTCTTGGGTACACACCTGTTTCATGGCCGAAGCCACCGCATATTGTCCTGCGTGAGGTTGTCCCACTTCTGATTCGCCCACATCGCCCAACGCAATGAATTTGAGCCGGTAGGCTGGCGCACCAGGTCCAGCATCCACGGGTTGGCCAGGGCCGGCATCAGGGTTGGCCACTGCGCCGGCATCCACGGCAGGGGCCGGTGCGTTTTGATTCCCTGCATCGGGCCCTTTGGTGCCAAATTGGATGGGCTCACCGGGCGGTGATGAAGGCTCGATGGGCTCCACCTGATCATCAGGGCACCCCAATAGAAGGAAGAGTCCAAGAATCGTCAACCATTTAGCGCCCGCAAACATAAAGACCCCATTGCCAGAAAAGTTTGAATGCCATTATACACCA
>MDTD01130744.1_pt1 | contig 87357 bp, 60 predicted proteins | sample 811221 | NCBI WGS metagenome assembly MDTD01 (sample SAMN05326646, study PRJNA326480) | marine metagenome | isolation source: seawater | place: Pacific Ocean: South West | collected 2011
AATCGGGTCCAATCCAGCGTTTTCCGATAAAACTCTTGGAATAATCTCAAGGGCATCAGCATATGCTTCAACGGCTAATTGTTCACGTTTCGGGAATTTTATAGCAGCCCTGCGCAGCTTCCTTGCTAGGTAGGTTTGAGATGCTCCTCCGCCTGCTAGAATTTTTCCATTTTTTATCATTGCAGAAGCAACGCCAAGGGCATCGTCAAAACATCGTTCATACTCAGCGATGTTTGTTTCTGTTGACCCCCTCACGATGAATGTCGCAGCTTTTCCAGGTCCCGTAATTATCCACTGATTGATTCCTCCCGGCATTGTACACTCGGATGAGTAAAATTCTCCAAGATCGGACTTTGATGCATTTTCAACGGATAGAACAAGGTTTGCATTGCAAGTATCAGAGATTAACTCGAGGTCTTCTTTGGGAACTCTCCTGAAACACTGTATACCGTTATCTGAAAGCAATTTGTGAATATTATCATCGATGTTATCCTTGACTACGAGGACATCTATTCCTAAATCTAAGACATGCTCTACCTTTTTCTTTAACTCTTCATGTTCATATTCAACGAAATCTGAATAGCCTGTTTTTGTAGTGATTTGAAGAGTTGATAACTGCCTCAACTTTCTTCTTTCTATTCCGCCAGCCAGCAATAATATCTTACCATTTGATAATTTTCTAGGCATATCAGAATGAATTGGTTTTTTGTTCATTACTAGACCATTAACTACCTCTGAGTCTAGATTTTTTCCTCCAACTCTAGGAAGCGACACGACTTTGCTCAAATCGATATTTAGTCCATCTTTTCCCTCTTGTGCAATTTGTGAAGCAGCTTGGAAAGCGAGGCTGGCGAGATGTGATTTTGAGCTTGCAGATATTTTTCCATCGAGTGCAGTTTCTATAGTGTCCAAAATTTGTTCTTGATCTGCAATTACCCCAATTTCATCAAGGGCAGATATAGCGATTGATTCCGCTTTTCTGTAACCCTTGGAAATTATGGTTGGATGTACCCCCTGTAGTACAAGTTGCCAAGAATTTTGCAATAACTCTGAGGCAATTAATACAGTCGAAGTTGTACCATCTCTGGCAACCCTGTCTTGAGTAGCAGAGGCATTGATGAGCATTTTTGCGATGGGATGCTCTACCTTGGCATTCTCAAGTACTGTTATTCCATCATTTGTAACCAGGATCCTACCACTCTGGTCTATCAACATCTTATCCAGACCCTTTGGTCCTAGCGTGGAGCGCACAGCACCTGCTAGTGCAACACCTGCATCGATGTTCTTTTTCAGAGCAATTCTGCCTGACAACCTCTCGGTGTCTTGCAGAATTGGAGTCTCGGCCATATGCGTCCCACCTGCTTAATTGCAATAAGGGAATCCATTCAAGCACGAGGTGATTTTCCTCAATCTTCGTCGACTACTTCGAAGTCTGCATCAACTACGTCATCGCTTCCTACAGGCTCTTCTGATTGGTCGTCCATCTCTGCTGCTGCTGCTTCGTATAACTTAGCAGATATTGCATGCATTGATTGCTCGACTTCTCCGACCTTTGCTTGAATGGCATCACTGTCAACATCATCAATGGATAGCGGTTTACCATCTTCACCCTGAACCAATTTTTCCAATTCTTCTAGTTTCTCAAGCACTGGCGCAGTTTCTTCATCGTCAAGTTTATCGCTTGCATCATCAAGAGTTTTCCTTGTCTGATATACGATTTGGTCAGCCATATTTCTCAATTCTACCTTCGCCTTTCTCTCCTTGTCCGCTTCAGCAAATTCTTCCGCTTCAGCGATCTTTGCTTGAATGTCATCTTCGCTTAGGCTGGTAGATGATTCAATCTTGATGGATTGTTCTTTCCCAGTTCCAAGGTCTTTGGCGCTGACGCTAACGATTCCGTTTGCATCGATATCGAATGTAACCTCGATTTGAGGTGTTCCTCTTGGGGCAGGTGGAATTCCTACTAAGTGGAATTGTCCTAGCGTAATGTTGTCTTTAGCAAATTCCCTTTCACCTTGAAGAACGTGTATTTCAACTGCTGGTTGGTTGTCTGCCGCTGTCGAGAAGGTCTCGGACCTTCTTGTTGGAATTGTTGTATTTCTCTCGATCATTGTAGTTGTAACTCCACCAAGAGTTTCAATTCCCAAAGTTAGAGGGGTGACGTCGAGTAATAGAATATCTGAAACCGAGTCATCTCCGCTGATGATACCTGCTTGTAGGGCTGCACCAAGTGCAACTGCCTCATCAGGGTTTATTCCCTTGAAGGGTGACTTTCCAGTATATTCCTCGATTGCAGATTGGACCGCTGGAACTCTGGTTGAACCTCCGACCAGAATAATTTTGTCGATTTGCTCACTCTTGAGTCCAGCATCCTTGATTGCTTGTCTAGTTGGCTTCATTGTAGCCTCGATTAGGTTAGCAACTAGGGTTTCGAATTTTGACCTGCTCAAGGTGTAATCCAAGTGAACAGGTGCACCGTCTTGCATTGTAATGAATGGTAGATTAATCTGGGTTTGCTGAGTTCCGGATAACTCTATTTTTGCTTTTTCAGATGCTTCTTTTAATCTGCTCATGGCTTGACTATCCTTGGATAAATCAATCCCAGTGTCCTTTTTGAATTCTCCAACCAACCAGTTGATTACTTCTTCGTCAAAGTCATCGCCACCAAGTTTGTTATTTCCTGCTGTAGCCTTAACCTCAATTTGTGGTTGTCCATCAACGTCATAAATTTCTAGAACCGATACGTCGAATGTTCCTCCACCTAGGTCGTAAACCAGGATTGTTTGGTCAACATCTTTGTCAACTCCGTATGCCAGTGCAGCTGCGGTTGGCTCGTTGATAATTCTTAGAACTTCAAGACCAGCAATTCTTCCAGCATCCTTTGTTGCTTTTCTTTGTGCATCAGTAAAATATGCAGGACAGGTGATAACTGCTTGCTTGACCTCTTGTCCAAGGTAAGCCTCTGCATCGGCTTTTAGTTTCTGCAAAATAAATGCACTGATTTCTTGTGGAGTGTAATCATTTTCATCGACATTTTTCTTCCATTCTGTTCCCATATGTCTCTTTACAGAGATAAATGTCCTGTCAGAGTTGGTTACTGCTTGTCTTTTTGCGGTGACACCGATCAGCCTTTCACTTCCATCTTTGGAAAATGCAACTATAGATGGTGTTGTTCTTGCACCTTCTGCATTCGCAATAACCACAGGTTCGCCGTTTTCTATTGTAGCTACACATGAATTTGTAGTCCCTAAATCTATTCCAATTACTTTTGCCATTCTTATTTCCTCCATTCAAATTATAGGTATACCACCATCATCTTCATCATCGTCATCTTTCCCAAAATCGACGCTGACGTCATCTGGCAGTGGAGTATCATCATCGAAGCCATCATCTTCGAATTCTTTTTGTTGTGTTGCTGAGCCCTGAGGCGTCAGTTTGAGCGTGATGTCTAGGATTCCATTGTTAAATGTCCAATCCACTAAGTCATCACATTGGTGGGGTAGTTTTACGATTGCCACAGGCTTAACTTGTGTTGTTTTCATAACCTCTAGAGTTTGACCTTCTGAGATTAGTGCCAAATCAAGGTCGGTCTCTTCTTCCAGACTTTCCTTCATGGTGAAATCCAAGGTAACATACATGTTCCATCCTTCTAAGTAGATGTCATCGGCTTCGATTTCTAATGAGTCATTATCGTTGTCGACTTCTGGAGGATTTATCTCCACAGGGGCAGCATCGACCTTTACATCAATTCCCATGTTTTTGAATAAATCCTCTGGGCTCATTTCCGAGTTGAATAATTTTGACAAATCAGTCATGTCAATGTTGAAATTAACGCCCTCTTTGTTCAGTTTTTCTGGGTCAATTCCCATTGTTTCAAATTGGGATCTGAATTGCTCCATCAGTGACTTGATACGCTTCCTATCCATTGGAAGTCCCATTTGTTGGAACATCTCTATCATCTGGTCGATGAGCTTCTCTTCCCAGTCTTCATTGCTCATCTTTTCACCACTACTTAACCACTGGTTACATAGTGGCTAAACGGCATGGGTATATCAATCTTAGGTTATCTGTCCAAGGCTTATTTTAACTCAATAAAATGTAAGAATAAATTCCGACGCTGATAACGACTACTATTGTGATGATATTCCAATACTTTGCGATTACTTTAACTGGTTTTTTCTCGGCAATTGCGTCTACAGTCTTTTCTCCAACGAACTCAAGAATTAATTCCTCTGGCATTTTCTTCCCTCATTTTATTCTATTTGCTAGTTCGAGCAAACCGGTTGGTTGAGTCAAATCAACTTCCTCTTCTTGGTGATATTGTTTGACTCCTATTCCTGCAATGATTAACCCTACGCTAACCAGATGGATAAGGAATACCAAGAAATCTACCCATACATCGAAATTTGTCCAAAATGTGAGTATGTTTTTGTTATCATTTATTGATGAGGTCATCAATTCTGCATCCTCATCTGAAATTTCTGAACTCGAAACTATTTCGAATATTACTGCTAAATCAGAAGATGATGGAGTAGTTTCCATCTCAGAGAAAGGCCTGGTGTCTAGGTAGAACCTTGATTCTGATTGACCTGCAATTATTAAACCGCTAATCTCTTCGGTATTGATTGAAATGTTTGTAGAGAAATAAATCGGCACTAAACCCGGAATTGCATCAAGCATGTCCCCACTATCGACTAGTTTTGCTTGTATTGGATTTTCAGCAGGATTTGTATTTGCAGTGAAGTAATTTGTTTTGATTTCCTTAACTTCCATCTCTCCTTCAAACTGCATTTCTACTACATCAAAACCTGCAGCATTCACTAGATTATTTTGTTCTGACAAGAATCCTCCAGTAGTTCCCACAATAGATTCTGAGGAAATTCTTCCATATGTTGCAATTTCTTTTTCTGTTGTTCTCCAGGATAGTTCTGTCTCAAGGTCGTTCAATAACACCTCTCCCGTATTGCAGTTATCATTTTGACCTGTGCAAATTGTGTAAGTTGAACCATTGCCGTTTAGTACTCCATCCGAGGAATAGAAGGTCTTGTTAGATTCTAAAGAAGTCCAACCCACTGTTCTGTTTTGAGAATCTCCAGATTCCAAAAATGCCAGAACAGGGTCATGCCAACCCAATAGCCAGTTATTGAGTGGTTGAGTTATTGTCCTTGATACATTGAAGTTGCTCATCAAGAATTGCGGTACGAATTCTTCAAACATTTCTTCGCAAACAAATTTTTCAATTGCTATTGCAGTGTTAAGATCAACACCGTACATTGCTGCGATATCTTCTTCTGTCCATAAATCATCTACATAGGGCATGATAGGGATAGGCAATGCCTCACCGCTTGCATTCCCATACAATATCGTGTTAATTCCAACAGAAGTTGTCAGACCATATTCTCCATACAACAAATCCCTTGTTTCTTCTAAGCTAAGATTGACTATTTCTCCACCATCTTGGAAATGTTGTCCTCCTCTATTCAATGAGAGATCCAAATAATCACCATAGATTGGATCAACACTTCCAAAACTGATAATTGCGAAATCATTTGCCCCCAATTCTCCAGATTCTCCGATAAGTGGCATAGGTAATTTGGTAACTGAGGTTTTCCAATTGTTGACCCAAGAGTAAATTGACGAGTATTCACTATTACTCAAACCAAATTCTTGCATCATATCTGATTGGTTGTTTTTCAAAAAATAAGTTGCGCCAAAACCGGTGCCATCCTCGCTAACCGCAACTAGACCTTTTGGATTTGTAGTATTGTCTCCATCCAATACCAGTTTGACTAAATCAACATCATTCCAATCTCCTCCTAGAAGATTTGAAAATCTAGATTCAAGGTTATTTTGCATCAATAGTGCGTCTCTGTAATCTGAATTGCCGTCATTCACCAGCATTAATCCACCGACAGCGGTATACATTGCCCAATCGCGAACCAATGTTTGCCTTATATTGTAAACAGGAACTCCGTCATCATATTCTGAAACTTTTGCATAATCATACATTATTGCTCTCTTCATTGTTGTAGAATTTTCGATATCTGCTTCGATATCTTCTACAATTCTATCAGGCTCCCCCATACTCATGAAAGCGAGTGGTCCGTTTTGATTTTTCAAAGAGATATCAAAATTAGGGTCTAAATCGTGGTAGGTTGATTCAAGGGCATTATCTATTCCAGCAGTGAAGTCTGCTATTGGTAATATGTCGAAGTTTGCAGCATTTTGAGCTTGTATTGCAATGCCATCTGGAGTTGCTATCCATGCGGTGTATCCCGCGGTTGCAAACGGTCCGCCTCCTATTGTTGTTGCAGTTGCTATATCTTCAGAAGTGGCAATACTGGCTTGCTTAACTTTCAGGTCCTGATCGACCATAGCGTTTACAAAACCGTCTTCGGTCAAATCAATAATCGATGAAATTGCAGTTGGTATTGCTCCTGCTACCTGCGGATTAAATGCAATATTCAACTGGGTTATCTCCTTAGAGCAATCATTAAGCTCTAGTTTACAATCATACGATGTCCATTGCCTATATTGCAAAATCCCATCGTTTGGGCTATAATCCAGAAGCTCACGTTCAGTTGTTATCTCGTATACGAATGGGCCAAGCCTCTCCAAAATAGGAGATTCTCCTTCTAAGAACTCACTAGGGTTCACTAGATTATGTGCAAAATAAGTTTGCTCACGACTAGTAACTTCCCAAGTGCTCTGCGTGCTTGAGCAATCATCATTTTCGCATATCGTATCGATTGGATATTCTTGGAAATTTGACCTAACCGCTGAATCTACGCTCGAGGTGATTAAGAAGCCTAAAACTAGTGTATTGAAAATCAGTAGTGCTAGCCCAAACGGTAGCAACTTAGATTTCATTAAATGCAACCTAGTGCTTTAGTTGATAACAATTTTCCCGTTTGCAATTAGTTTTTCGTAATTAGATTGTGAAGGGTTCTAACGTGTACACCAGTTGCTCCATGTGCGACCATCTTGTTGGTCTTAGCACCCCAGAACGTACCTGCAATGTCCATGTGAGCCCATGGAATTTGCTCACCATCATCGCCTTCTGGAACGAATTGCTTCAAGAATGCAGCAGCTGAGTTTGCTCCTCCCCATCTTTCGCCTAGGTTTCTAACATCAGCAATCTTTGAATCTGTCATCTGCTTCTCAAAAGCAGGTAGTAATGGCATAGGCCAAGCAAGTTCTCCTACCTCGTTACCAGAGTCATGGATTCTTTGTCTTAGGTCATCATCATTAGACCACAAGCCTGTTGCTTCATGTCCAAGGGCAATGACACATGCTCCAGTTAGGGTTGCAAGGTCGATGATGTATTCAGGGTTCAATTCGCCTGCTTTCCATAGTCCATCAGCAAGAACTAGTCTTCCTTCAGCATCAGTGTTTAGAACTTCAATTGTTTTTCCAGAATAGCTCTTTAGAACATCCCCTGGCCTGGTAGCATCAGCGCTTGGCATATTTTCAGCCATGCAGGCAATTCCAGTGACTCTGCCTTCATATCCAGTCTCAGCCAGAGCCTGCATCAATCCAAAGACCACAGTAGATCCACCCATGTCATACTTCATTTCATCCATGTTCAATCCCGGCTTCAGTGAAATTCCACCTGTATCAAAAGTAATTCCTTTTCCGACAATTGTCGGTGCTTTACCGGTTGTAGTTTTGTGATTTAGTTTGAAAAATACCATGCATGGTTTTCTGCTCGAACCCTTTCCAACGCCGATCAATCCACCCATTCCCTGGGATAGAGCTTCCTCATAATTTATGACTTCAACATCTAGATTCGAGTATGATTGTGCCATGTCCCTTGCTCTCTGTGCATAAGCCATTGGATACATGTCATTAGGAGGGCAGTTTCCTAGATCTCTTGAGGTAAATACTCCCTTGGTTACACCTTCAATTCTCTTGATTTCCGGGTCTAAACTACCTGTTTTTTCTCCAGCATAGATCATGACTTCGATATCATCATCCGAATCATCATCATCCTTGGATAGGTAAGCGTCGTACTTGTAGTCCCTGAGGTAGCAACCCTCGATGAAAGCAAGAACATCATGGTTTGAATTTGAAGGAAGCCTAACTGTGAACTTATTTCCGAGATATTTTTTGCTTGCAACAAGTTTTGCTCCAGCATTCCTAAAAGTGCTTGAATCAGCTTTGTCTTCCTTTCCAAGACCAAGCAGAAGTGTATTACCTTCTGTGCCTCCGATCACCGGTAGTGCGGTATCTTTCTTTGCCTTGAAATCACCAGCTTCTAGGATTGTCTCTATTTTTGCCTTTAGGTCCTTAGCCATTCCAGCGTCATTGACGACTTCAGTTGTTCCTTCGTAAATACCCAAAACTAGTGTTCCATCTATGTTTTCGTTTTCGATGATGCTTGCTTTCATGCTCTCACTCAAATAAGGCTAATCACATACAGCACTTCAATCCTTGCAGGAAAGAGTTGGCTATTTTTCTTCAAAAATAATCTATTTCTTCTCTTTTCCAAAGTGCGACCAAAGAGATTCCAGTTATTATTGCAATCGGGTTGAAAAGAGCATATCCAGGCATAGATTTAGATTCTACATCCGAAGAATCAATGACGCTGGAGTTTATTGTTTCGTTAACCCAGGTTGATGAAGGAATCACTCGCTTAGCATAGTTCAACCTCCACTCGCCACCCGTTGTTAAGTCACCGAAGTCGCCTTCGAAAGTGATCTTGGTTGAGTTTGTAGCATTGACACCAAATAATCCTGAAGACCATTCTATTTCTCCGTTTTCAGCAACATATTGCAATGTGGCATTTGATGTGGAAGCATGTCCGTGATTTTGGACATAAATTTCAGCAGTATCTTCTGAAACTTCCAATGATTGAACGTCCAATCTAGCCCTCCAATACCACACATTGTTAATCAAGAACCTCATGACATCCATCTCTTCTCCAAGCCTTTCCTTCAGGCTCTCAAAAGAACCGGGTACAAATTGTTCATCATCAGTTTCGAATGTAAATGTAGGGAATCCCATGACTCCGTAACCGTAATCTCTGCTTGTTCCACAATTAGGATATAGTCCCTGATTTGCATTTTGGATTGGGATTTGAGAAATGTTTGCTTGTACATCATCCCTAATTTGGTGGAATAACTCCCAATCAGCAGGTTGTTCAGGCCACTTACCCCAAGGATACAGCATTATCCAGACTCCTGTATGCATTGTTACGTAAAGGTCAGCATCGACCATGTATTCATTCATGTAATCAGCATTTGCTTCAGTCTCGGATTCGCTAAAAGCACTACTGCCAGGCTGTGTGGAGTCACAAGTATTCCAATAATGATCGTAGTTACGGTTTAGATCTACTTGGTTGATGTTCCAGCGCGTATCAATATCATTGCCATCTGGATTAAGCATAATTAGAATATGAATCTCCGTATTTTGTAGTACGTCTATCGCTTCTTGATTACCTGCTGCCCATTCTGTGATGTACCATTTTGCAGATAGGTAAGCCAGTGCAGTACCAAGATATTCATTCCCGTGGTGTCCACCATCTATGTAGATCATTTCCTTTGGGCTACCATCTGGTTTTGTGTCATTAGACCAATCTGAAAGCCTTACAACCCACAGGGTTTTTCCTAACTCTGATACTCCAGCGCTCGTTAAATCAACAATCTCTGGATATTCGTCGGCCCAATCGTTAACATCAAGGGTCAATGTTGCCCAAGTCAAGTGAATGTGGTTATCAAAAGGCTCGCCAGGCCAGTTTTCTTCAGTCTCGGCTTCCTGGGCGCTTACAAATCCAGTTAGAGTGGAAATACTAAAGATTAGCACCAAAAGAATCGCTTTGATGCGCTGCATGGTATCACCCAAGGAGCGGTTATTCATCACTATTTTGATGGCCTAAATCACCAATCAGAGGTGAAAGCATTTGGATTCTTGACCTTTTCACTTTCCCTTGTCCAAATTGTTGAGGCATCGATTGCATAGATGTCACTGTAAGGATCAATGTCTTCGGTTTGCAGTGCCCTTTGCATGTAAGCTTCTACTCTCTCTCTTAGGTCTGGTTTGAATTTCCAATAGTGTATTCTCCATTCTCTCCCATCCCATAGAGTAGTTTCTTCGGATTCTGTGGTCAGTAGGTCATAATCTTGAAACATGTAAAATAGGTTCCTATCTGTAGGTTCAAGCGCATTGTCAATAATTCTGTTGTAAAATCCAAAGAATCCTAGAGCGTGCTCGGCCATCCCCCTTGCTACCTCTTCATCCATCTCAAGATCGATGTGCTGTTGGATTGCTTGTGTTAGTTCGGCTAATGTCATTCCCATTTTCTCACCCCTTACCAGCGTCGCCGGGATATTTTCCCCTCAACGCTCTTTATTATTGTCGCCCGAACTATATGAACTCATCGCCGTTACCACATGAAAATTCAACGATATGGTCAAAATATGCTATTTATTCAAAAAAGTAATGATGCAATACTCTTTCGGTGTGTCGAGGTGCTTTAATGGATTACTTCAACCCGGAGAATTTTCTAGGTTTAGCAGAATCTGAGCAAAATCCCGATGTTCACATAGTGCAATTGCCCTATGAAATGACAACCTCATACGGACAGGGCACTGGTGAAGGACCCAAAGCGTTCATAGAAGCCAGCGCACAAGTTGAGTTATTCGATGTTAGATTGGGTAAAGATCTTCCAGCAGGGCTCACATTCTCAACAGTGAAGCCATGGGAGAGTGACGCACCAACCCTTCGCAAACAACTAGATTCGATGGCAGTTTTTGCCAGCCAATTTTACACAGGTACAAGTTTCCCGATATTCGTTGGAGGGGAGCATGGAATTCTTCCACCTATAGTTTCTGCATCAAGAAATCATCCGCTGGTATCACCTGATCTATCCAACTTGACGATAGTCCAAATCGATGCTCATGCTGACCTTCGAGAAAGTTTGGATGACGAGCCTCTCTCGCATGCATGTGCCGCATCACGCTCTCTTGATCTTGGAGTTGGTTCCCTTATTCAAATTGGAATCCGAGCATTTTCTCAGCAAGAATATGACTTAATCAGATCCAATGATAGAATTTCAACTCACTTTGCTAGAGACCTATTCAATTCCAGCACTGGACAGCAAAACTGGAGTAAATTATTATCACAAATTAAATCCATTAACGGACCTGTCCATCTTACTGTAGATATCGATGGTTTGGATGGAACTCTAGTTCCAGCAACCGGAACACCAGTTCCCGGCGGATTGAACTATTGGCAACTAGATGAAATTTTGATAGCGTTATTCGAGGGAGATTGCACCGTGATTTCTGCTGATATCAATGAAATTGTGGAACAAAAAGATACTCCGCTCACCCAATTTAGTGCGGCTCTAATCGGAAAGAGGATAGTATCCGAACACATAATTGCACGCACAATAGGCAAATGGGAAGCAGTAAAGCAGAGCAATGATGGAGAAATAGAAGTCGATGTCTTTGAAAAATTCTAGGAGTTTGCACTAAGATAATTTCTAATGTATAACCTGCTGGCGTTGGCTATCATGAAGCAACCTGAGAACCTAGAGTCTCACGGCAGACACATCATCTTGGACTATGTTGGGTATATCGCGCCGCAAAAGGATGATGGTCAGTGGATACTTGAAATTATGAGGGATGTCATTGCAAACTCCACAGCCGAAGAAGTTCACTCACATGTTACTCAATTCGATGGTTCCAACTCACCGCTTGGATTTGCGGCAGTGGTTGTATTGGACGAGTCACATTTTTCTGCCCATTGCTATTCAGAACTAGGATGGTTAGCAATTGATTGCTTCACTTGTGGTTCAGCAGATACTGAATCAATAGTAAAGGAGTTCACAGATATCTTACAAGAGAAGATTCCAACTTTGAGAACAACTCAGGAAAAAACTGTTGAGAGATTTTTACACGACTAGGTGATGTTATGAAAATGCGAGAATTCGTTGATTCCAACTTCCACCATTTCAACGCAGGTGAACTCAAGCGCTGTTGCCAGTCTGGCTTAGAATTTCTTCAGTCAGGAGGTAAATTGCTTGTTACCATCGCAGGGGCAATGAGTACCGCTGAAATAGGAAAGACGTTGTCTCCTCTGATAAGAAGTGGATACATCTGGGCTATTTCTACAACCGGTGCTAACCTAGAGGAGGATATTTTCAAATTAGTTGCGAAGGATTCATACCACTCGATTTCTAACTGGAGAGAATTGAGTCCAGGGTATGATTCTGAACTCGCTGAAAAAGGCTTGAATAGAGTTACCGACACCTGTATACCAGAAGAAGAAGCGATAAGAAAATTAGAATCTAGACTGACAAAAATATGGGAGGATATGGACTCGAATCAGGATAGATTATTTCCACACGAAGTAATTTACAAACTTGTCAAATCTGACGGTTTTAGTGATCTGTGTGAGGGAAGAATCGAGGACTCTTGGGTAGTTGCAGCCGCAGAAAAATCACTACCTATTTTTGTGCCCGGTTGGGAAGATTCCACCAGTGGTAATATATTCGCAGCTCATTGCATAAACGGTAATGTGTCTAATCCTAACATAATCAAAAGTGGAACAGAATATATGATTCATCTAAGCAATCTGTACAAAGAGAATGATGTTGACCTTGGTTTCTTCCAAATAGGGGGAGGCATCGCAGGGGATTTCCCGATTTGTGTTGTGCCGATGTTGAATCAGGATTTACAGGATTCAGTACCCTTATGGAAGTGGTTTGCTCAAATCAGCGATTCAACAACTTCCTATGGAGGATATTCAGGGGCGCCACCTCAAGAAAAAATATCTTGGGGGAAATTAGATGTTAATACTCCGAGATTTATGATTGAATCAGATGCTACAATAGTGGCTCCTATCTTCTTCTCCTATCTTTTAGAATCTTAACTCAAAAACCCCAAACCTTTGAAGAGTAGCCAGTTAAGGGATATACATGACAAACAGAGGTCACATCGCTTGTATGCTTGTTGCTCTGCTAATCCTGCCAGTAGCAGTTCACGCAGAGACCCAGGATGGTGTAACTCTCGAAATTTTAGTTGATTGGGATTATGGATGGTGGTCTTCAGAAATTGAAAATAACTATGTTTTGCAATTCGCAGATGATAGAGAATATGATTTTTCAACCATCGTTACTCTTGATAGAAGCGGAACACAGAGCGTTTCAGAAATCGTGGTTTCACAAACATCGCTCAACCCTAGTACTTACACGCTAGAGGTCAATGAATCACTTGCTTGGGGAGATGAGTACGAAATTTCAGTTACCGTGTCGAGTGTTGATCAAGTACCTCTTACCAGTAATTTACTCTTCGAGCGAGTTATCAAAGTTGGTACTTGGGGGCAAGCAATCGATGACCACGAAGTAACGACAACAAATAGCTGGTCGCTAGAACAATATCAGGATGCTAATTCCACATTACCTGCTTTTGACCTACAATTTGCAGGAAATGGTTGGCAGCAGCGTATTGGTTCAAACCTGGAATCCTGGGAACTTGGAGATGGTATACTCACCACGATGGGTAATTCTTCAGGTCAGGATATGAACTTGAACTTGGTGTTCGACAGAATTTGGAATAATCAAACTTCAGAATATGGTATTGTCACATCACAAATAATCGAGGCAAAGGGATTCGGAGTCCTTGATATCAACTCGACCATTGATAGTACAAACTTCGACCTTGACGGTAATGTCTCACAAGCTTGGTACAACAGAACCATGATAGATGGAGTTGTTGATGAGAAAACAATTCTCGAAGCAAATGGGAACATATACATCGATGAATCAACCAACGAATCCACTACAATCGTAGATGGAGAGATATCAACTATCTACATAGAAACACATGATTACAACGGAACCCGTGTTTACGACCATCAACAATTGGAAGGAGCAGTTGACTTTGTTTACATTGAGGACGGTACAAGACTTGACCTTGAAGTAGGTGAGTTCATCCAAACTGCAATCTGGGAGAACGGTGTTAGAATTGACCATGTCGAAAAATTAGATGGTTCTGGGACTTTTGGTTTCGTGGATTCAGATGAGAATGCTTCCATGATGGTAAATGGCACAGTTTACTCATTCGTTCAGTGGATTGAGGACGGCGTATACATCGGAGATTCCATCCTTGTTGACGGGACTTTATCTGGCGATGTTCAAGGAACATTCGGGGTAGTAAGAGACATCGAAGAGACCACGACACAGGCTAACTATACAGGCGTAACTTTCCCAGTTAACATCGTTCATCAAGAAGAATGGTTCAACATCACCGGGATAAATGGTGGAAATTTCTTCGATGGAGCAGGAGCCGGAGCCTATCACAATGAATCTTGGTCTTATGACGTAATTTACTCTGATTGGACAAATAGGACCGTTAGGATAATCTGGTCAGAAACAGGTCCTGATGCCAGCAGTGGGGATGAGAGACCAGAGAGGTCTCCAATTCAAGTGAATGCTACAGCACCCGAACCAGAAAACACCTTCCAGTCTTGGGTTTCCATAAGAGAATCTGGCTTAGCCCCAATACCTGCGATGAGTGGAGACGAAGTGTATCTGAAAACCGAGGACCAAGAATTTGACACAATTAGGTTTGGTAATATTACCAATGAGGTAAAGGATGGGCACAATTTCCAAGTCATAGAATGGGAGATGATGATGGATAATATGGCAGGAGCAGTTTCTGGTACTATTATCCAAGAAGGACCTTTAGCTGGTTTATTTGCATCAGAATCAAGGTCTTTCCAAGACCAAATTGCAGACGACTGGGTATGGTTTAACGAAACTAAGACCCTGGAACATGTCGTCTCTCCTAGCGTTGTAACTGCCGAAGAAAATACTGCTCCTAGCCTTACTTCGGCTGAGGTCAGAGGGGGCTATCTGGGCGGAGAGGGAGAAAATACAGGTGTGCTTGAAGTCACTGTTGCTGACCCTGATTGGAACGTGGAGTCCGTGACGGTAGACCTCAGCGATTTCGGTATGGGAATTGTTGCCTTAAACGACAGAGGTTTAGAAGGCGATGACCAAATAGCCGATGGAGTGTATTCTAATCCAATTCGTGTTGATGGAATTCAATTTGGATCCTTGAGTGCGATCATTACTATAATCGATGCATTCGATGAAGAAGTCACTGAAAATGTTGCAATAGAGGTCAGCAATCCAGGACCTCGCCTGGTCAGTACGGACATAGTTCCAAATCAAGCTAGTAGGGGTGACTTGATTCTGCTGGATTTAGTAGTAGTGGATCAACACGAGGTTAGTAGAGTAGCACTTGATTTGAGGCAATACGGTGGAGATGTCATCGAATTCACAAAAGACGGAGTTTGGAGTGGTTCATTCATCGTTCCAGACGCCATGACTCCTGGGGATAGAGCTCTAACTTTCATTCTCGAGGATTCGGAAGGTGCAAGAAGAATCACTTCAAACACCTTAGAATCAGGGGCCTCGAGTAGTTCAGCAATAGTTGGGCCTTGGATATTCAGCTCTGATGATGTTTCGATAAATATTATGAATGATGGTCCAGAAATCAATGGATTAATCACCAATAAATTCGACAAACAAAATACTCCTAAAACAGAGGTTATCGAAGTTAATGTAACCGACCCTGACGGCGTATCATCTGTAATCATCTCATTGGGAGTTTATCGCCCAATTACGGTTAATGACGAGTGGATTCAAATGAGAAATGACGGTCAAGGAGGGGACAGAGTTGCTGGAGACAATATTTGGAGTGCTGAGATTTCAATTAGGGATGGAACCCCATTAGGAATTCATGAGATAGAAGTAAGGGCAAGCGATACTTATGGTAAACAAAGTAGCACAGAATCCTATCCGGTCTCTCTTGAACAGGGGACACCCCCAATCATTGGAGGAGAAGGAGAATCAAACATTCTGATGTATGTAGGCATCGGTGTTCTATTCATACTTGGCGCTGCATTCTTGGTAATTGGTGGCAGAAAGGATGACAATGATATTGCAAAAACCAACCAAGTAAAAGAATTGCAAGAACTTCAAACAAGCATAGAGAACCAAAGAAATCGTTGAATACCTTGTGTTACGGAACCCGAAATTGTATTGGATAATAGTGCATAGTTTAGCGATTCTAACGATTAGAATGCTCATCCGAATCGGTCAAATACTCCCCGCTGGTGGGACGACTACTGCGAGCGTAGTGTAGTGGTTATCACCGGGCGTTGCCAACGCCTGAACCCGGGTTCGAGTCCCGGCGCTCGCACCATTCTCTATCAACTCTTTGAAATCAATTCCAAATAAATCTATTAGAAATCTAGAGTTATGATTTGGTAGTGGTTGGCTGCCTGGATTAGAAAATAACAAATGTTGATGATTTTTCGCCCACATGATGACAAACCAATTTGTCAATATTGCAGGCTACAAATTTGTAGAACTGCTCGATAGAGATGAATTGCGTCAACCGTTTAGGGATGTCTGCGCTAAACTATCGCTCAAGGGTACTATCTTATTGAGCCATGAGGGAATTAATTTCTTCCTTGCCGGTACTCAAGAATCCATAGACGAATACATCGCTTTCATTGAATCCGATGAGAGATTCACCAATATCCCTCTCAAAATCAGTTATTCAGACCGCCAGCCATTCAGGAGGATGCTTGTGAGATTGAAAAAGGAGATAATTTCGCTTGGAATGCAGGATATTCAACCTGAAAAATATGCAGCTCCAGAAATTACTCCCCTTGAATTGAAAGAAAAATTAGATTCGGGTAAGGAGATAGTATTTCTTGATACAAGAAATGACTATGAAATGAGGGTTGGAACTTTTGAAGGTGCTATTGATCCCAAAATTCGTACATTCAGGGACTTTCCCAAAGCAATTGACAACCTTCCAGAAGAAATCAAAGAAAAGGAAGTGGTTATTTTCTGTACCGGTGGAATTAGATGTGAAAAAGCCGGCGTGGTAATGGAAAATGCAGGATTCAAGAATGTAAAATCACTCAAAGGAGGTATCTTAGGATACTTTGAACAAGTTGGTGGAGATTATTGGGATGGAGATTGTTTTGTCTTCGACCGAAGGGTTGCAGTATCTCCGAATTTAGAAGAAACAGACCATGCATTATGCTTTGCTTGCAGAGAACCATTGGATGTTGATGAACAAGAATCCAGTGATTATGTCCCGTCGGTATCTTGCCCATACTGTATTCAAAAAGTTGAATCAAGCCTCGAGCAATAATTTGAGTCTTTGCTCAATTTCATCTGCAGTTTTTTCGAATACCTCTAACGGCATCCCAACAGGGTCTTCAAGCCCCCAATCCTCATCAATTTCCATCATTGGACAACTTACTCCACAACCCATTGAGATAACCCAATCAAAATCTTCAGCAGAGAAATTATCTACACTTTTTGGAGTTAAGTCCTCGCTTGAAATCCCTCTATTTTCTAAAGTAATAATGGCATTCTCGGATACCTTGTCTGCTGGGTGAGTTCCAGCACTACAAGCCACGTGACCCATGTTTCTGGCAATTGCCTCAGCCATTTGAGAACGACATGAATTGCCGACACAAACAAATAAGATTCGCATGGATAGAATGAGATAAAAGATAACTCTAAACTTTTCTCTATATCTTGTGTAGAAATAAGACATAATTCAAATCGTTTTGCAAATTGGAAATATCGTGGAGCAGAACAATAAAGCTAAGCTGATTCGAGGAATAATTACCTCGGCTTCAGTGTATATTGCATTATTTGTAGGCCATATTTTTGCTGCCGCAAACGATTATGATTTGCTATTTTCTTTGATTGCCATCGCCATCACATTGCACACAATTTTTTGCGGCTTAGTCATAATTTTACTTTCAAGAACGGAATCAACTGAGGAGAAATTGCTTGCGAATAAAATCGGGTATATCATCTCAATTCCATTGACTATAGGTCTGTCGAGAGCATATTCTGGAATGGAGATTAATAATACGGTATTTGCTTGGTTATTGCTGGTTTTAATCACACACTATCTTGTTTCAAAGGGAATAGATTTCTTTGCGAACAGGTGAAATTGTTACAAAAATGCCATGCGTGATTTCAAGAACCACATCGCATTGGAGGATACATGAGCGATTCCCCAGTGAGTGTTCACAACCCCAATGAAGGGCAGCCCCAAGACGAAGGTCCATCTGCTGCGCAGCAAAAACAAATGGAACAAGCATACGCTCAAATGAAGCGAAAAATGTCAATGCAGGAGATTGGAAAGAAAATCAAGCACAAGATCATGGTTCTTTCCGGCAAAGGCGGTGTAGGAAAGTCCACAGTCTCAACAGGTCTTGCGCTTTCCTTGGCGCAACAAGGACATAAGGTTGGAATTCTTGATATCGACATTACTGGTCCTAATGTTCCTAAAATGATGGGGCTTGATGGAAAACGCCTGCATGTTGAAGGCGGTAGGATTCACCCAGCTCAAGGTCACTTAGGAGTCAAGGTAATTTCGATGGCATTTTTGCTTGACGATGATGATACTCCGGTAGTTTGGAGAGGACCGATTAAATTAGGCGCAATTCAGCAATTTATTGGAGATGTGGAATGGGGTAATCTGGATTATCTGGTAATTGATTTCCCTCCAGGTACATCAGATGAACCACTAACTGTAGCTCAATCACTTCCAGACATAGACGGAATGGTTATCGTAACAACCCCGCAAGATGTTGCTTTGATGGATTCAAGGAAATCAATTGGCTTTGCTGAGTCATTGAAGGTCCCAGTTTTGGGAGTTGTCGAGAATATGTCGGGCTATACCATCAATGGTAAATCGGCACCAAACTCAACGGTTGAAATCGCAGGGCCTGGTGGAAAAAGCATTTCAACACAAGCAGATGATGAGGGTAATTTTTCAGTTGTTGTCGACATTTTCAAGAAAGGTGGAGGCAAGAACACAGCAGAAGAATTCAGCGTTCCATATCTGGGAGCATTGCCGTTTGACCCAGGTTTCGTAAGAGGTGGAGACGATGGAGTCCACAGAATTGTCAGTGAACCAGAAGGTCATTCTGCTAAGGCATTCAGTGAAGTAGTTGCTGCAATTCAAGAACAAATTGGTGCTTCTGAGTCTTCTAGTTTGGAAATAATTTGAGGTGCTATTATGGCCGAAATAATGCCCAAACTTACTCGTCTAGAAAGAAGGAAATCTGACCTATTACTAACCTATGAAAGCGGAGATGAACTTTCTGTAGAATATGTTGACCTCAGACACGCCTGCCCATGTGCTAAATGTGCACCAAATAGAAACGAAGACCAAACCAGTATTGATTTGAGAGAATCGGTGGAAAAACTAGCGAATAAGAAGCCGAAAGTTGTTACAGTCGGAAACTACGCTCTCTCTTTTGAATGGGAGGATCAAGGTTGTTCATCAGGAATCTATCGTTTTGAAAGAATCTGGGCTCTTGCCAATAATAAAGACCCAGATAATGGAAAACCATACGTCCATGGGCCGTGGTGAGTTTTTACCAGCATTTTGATAATTTTTGGCGACGCTTTCATTTGTAATGAACCAAGCGAAAAGCCAAGGGGGCACAAAATATGGATGGTATTTACCTGACATGGCTAATTTCAGCCCTCGCTCTTGGCGTAATCCTGTTGCCGGTTTTCAAACCAAAATGGTCTAAGGTTTCTTTACCTCCATTCTTGGATTTCATTCGAAGGTACTGGGTTCACGTCTTTCTCTTGGTAATGGTCTACAACGCCAAGGACTTCCTAGACCAAATTGATAGGATTCTTATGGCAAGGACGGGCTTAGATATGACACCTTGGATCTATGCTGTGGAAGGAGATATGGTTCTCTGGGTTCAACAGACGTTTATGGCTGATTGGCTAAGTCATTCACTTACCCATTTTTATGTTGCAGGATACATGTTTATTTGTTATGTGTCAATATTTTACATGGCATATTTTGATGATAGATGGATGGCTGATAGAGTTGCTTTAGCAATATTCTGGGTATATGTTTGTGCAGTACCATTTTACTTATTTTTCAACGTAAGGGTCACTGGAGACCACATTACGGAAATGGAGACTATTGCGTATCAATTAACACCAGAAATTGCAGATTGGTTCAGAAGGATAGACCCTTTTACTAACGGAATGCCTAGCCTTCACATCGGAATTCCTTTCGCAGTATGGCTATGTTTGGTAAGATTTGATGAGGATAACCGATGGATTCTGTATCAAAGGCTTGTTTTTGGCTATGTGATTTTAACAGCATTCACCATAATTTACCTTGGAATTCATTGGATTAGCGATATCATTGGAGGAATGGCAATAGCAGCCTTTGCAGTACATCTTTCGGATAGAACTTCACCGGTAATTTGGAAGTATCTAGATGAGAGGACGATGAATGCTCAATTGGCAGTATTATTGAGCACCCCGTCAATAGCATTCAACAATGTTAAATCAAACCTTAAAGGCTTCATTTCTAGGTATCTAAAACCGACGAGTAAAGAAACAGGACGAATGGTATTTGCCGTGGTAATTATGCTTCTAATGGTGATAACATATGACCTTACTCACAACTCTATTCCTGCTGGTGGTGTCGAATCTCCCGAACAGGCCGAGGCTGCTGATGGGTGGTTGGGAGTAATCGATAATCGGACCAATGGAACGATTTTCACACTCCATGATCTTTCGAATTTAGATAATGTCTTCGAGGTTGATGATATTGATGGGTTAACACTAAACTCGACATATTCGATAGCTTCAAATTACCTTGCCATTGCAACTGAATTAGAAATTAATGTATATCTTATCGGAGAGGTGGTGGAAAAAATAACTACGATTCAACATGCTGGTGTCGAGGACATATTCTTGACAACTCTTGAGCAGCGGGTAGACATTATTGCTGTTAGTGAATCTAATCTAGTACACTTAGTCGATGTTCTCAACTCTGCACAGAAGAACTTCATCTACAATGGTTCTGGTATTGTCGCTGCTGTTGATGGAAGCGAGTATATTTACAGCGCTGATGAATTAGAATTTGAAGTAAGGTTGGGTTCAATCGCTACCTTTGGAGAGACTTCTTTCAACTACAATGCTAGTTCTTCTATTGAGCAGGAAGCAGAAATGGAATCTTGGGGGCAAGCAGTCAACCTTTCAAACACTAGTATTTTACAACTTAATTTTGACCAGGATTATCTTTTAGTTAATGTAAATTTGACCACAACGGATAGGATTGTTCTAATTGACAGGACAACCGGAAATTCTAGTTTGATTGGTGATCCAAAATATTCTCAGACAGAACCTGAAATTGGATACGGATTTGTTGTTTGGTCGTCCAAGGACAATCTTGACCCAAATAACCCTTCTGCAGAATACCTTGATGGAGAAATCTTCCTTATGGATTTACAAACCGGTTTAACCGAAGCGATTACAGCTGATTCCATACACCAAACTAATCCAAGTATTCTTGAGGGCCACATCGTGTATCTTGAAACAAACTCTCAAGGCGAATCTGTGGTTAGGGTTCTTAGCAGAGAAGTTATTCTCCAACCATATTCGAATATGGCATTACAAATTGGATTATTCGTTTTGCTCGGTTTGACTTTCACGTATGTATGGCAAAGACAAGTTGAAAATCGAGTTGGCACTTATTGAATTAATCGTGATACCTTACTCTTGTTCTGATTTCTTCTAGACGTTCAATAACATCATCTGAGGATGGAATATTTCCTCCCTCTCCTTCAATCGGTTGATTATTTTCACTGGCATAACCTTGCAATACGTAGTCAATCGCTCCATCGATGTCAGGATTACTGGCAGAGAGAATCTCGTCGATAACATGTAGGTCTATTCCAAATCCTTCTAAATCATATTCAACCTTGGCAAGTCCAAAATCAATCAATCTTGCTTTTTGATTATGAATCAGAATGTTGTTTGTCGAAAGATCGCCATGGGTTATTGCAAGGCAATGTAGCTTCCTGATTGCTTTGCCAGTTTCTTTCAAAAAATTATGCTTGATTTCAAGTTCATAATCTCCCGCTAATTTTGCTTTGAGCTCATCCCCCTCCAATCTAGTTTCGATTAAGTAGCCATCTTCCAAATTGACATCGAGTAACGCAGGTACATCCAATCCTGAATTGAATAATCTAATTAGTAACTTAGCTTCGTTTAGCATGCGCTTTGTTCCCAACCTGTGATCTAAGGAAGGATGCCTCCATGACCTTGGTTTTCTAACCTTCTTGATTGCCTGCTTACCAAGGAAAGTACCGGACCAGACTTTTGCTTCTGCACCAATGTGCAACACAGAGTCTTCTAGGAAGTCCATAATATACCGAAAAAGATGTGGTAAATGAATTGAGCGGAAGTTGTGAGTAAACACAATGCATGAAGCATATTAGTGACCAATTCCGCGTAACCCTCAAAGGTAAGCACCCACAGGAACAAAGAAGGATGGATTGCGATGAGCAACAATTTTAGTTCTGCGCGCCTTAACACAATGCTGATTTGTGTCCTTACTTTACTGATTGCAGACCTAGCCCCAGTTGCACTTGCAGAAGAAAGCGGACAGGTCGAAAACATCGTTTTAGAAAGCCCAATAATCATCGAAAACCTTCCACCTTTGATGTGTGGAAGCGAATATTGTGAGATATCAGAAAGAACGATACAGCGTGGAAATAAACCGGCCAGCGAGAAATATGGTTGGTGGTTTTCATATGGTCCCGATTTAGATTTCAATGGAATGGATGATAGGCTTCAAAGGGTAATTGCAGGAATGGATTCAGAATCTCCTACCTCGATTATTGGTGAGGATGGAAAATTCACAATAGCAATAGTTGTTGATTATGCATGGCATCCAACTCTCGACGATGAGTCCAAGCTGCGTGAGATACTCCTCAAACACGGTTGGGTAGGTGAAGACTCTGGTGCCTGGTTTCAAACATTAGACAGCATCGATTCGATTTCGGTGGATAAAGTACCCGTGTCGGCATTGATTGAGATTTGGTCACTGCCTGAGGTTGTAGTTGTAGAAATGCAAAATGTGCTTGCGCCGAGCAACGACATCGCAGTTAAGGCAGCTAGAGTCCAGCCCTCAGAAGTCTATTCCAACGATGCATATAGTCAAGGTTACACCGGCGAAGGAATAGTAATCGCAGTTTTAGACACAGGTGTAGATAATGAGCATAGGTCACTAAACGACTTCGATGATCAAGACGATGCTCCAGATTTAGATCCTAAATCATATGATGATAACAAATGGCTAGCCGGTTATGATGCGACATCATCAGCATCCAACCCTGATGGTAGCCAAGACCCAGATGATGGCCAAGGTCATGGTACTCACGTTGCAGGTTCTGCTCTAGGAACTGGCGGTCCAGATCGTAATCACATCGGTGGTGCTCCAGGTGCCCACTTAGTTGATATCAAAGTCCTAACAGATGCTGGAGGTACAAATTCACAATACTCTCTAAACGGGATTCAGTGGATGATTAACAACGCAAATACCGAATGGGATGGAAATGGCTCCGCCAAAGGTATTCAAATTGGTTCAATGTCTTTTGGAAGCCTTTCATCACCCCTTAATCCTGGAGACCAAGGAGACAATGGTTCGGGTGCTGAGGCTAGACTAATCAATAACGCAACAGAAAACGGGATCGTATGCGTTGTTGCAATGGGAAATGATGGTACTCAAAGAGTCCCTTCTCCTGCAAGCGCAGATGGGGCAATCTCTGTTGGTTCAGCAAATGATAGAGGTTCGGTAAATAGGACTGATGATGGAGTATCATCCTTCTCTAACTACGGTCCAAGATTAAGCGATGATGATGATGATGATTGGGATGAACTCAAACCAGATGTCACCGCTTATGGTAGTGGTATAATGTCTGCGTCAGCCGCAACGGGTGCGAGTTTACCAGGCCAGCCCACCCGCCCTATGGCAGGAAATGATTACGATGAGAAGGATGGGACAAGTATGGCTACTCCTCATGCCTCTGGAATAGTGGCCTTGATGCTACAAGCTAATCCTGATTTAGACCCTTATGAAGTCAAAGATATTTTGAGAAATTCTAGCGAATCAAGAGGAAGTGCTTCCGAAACAAGTGTATCCGATCGATGGAATGACAAGTGGGGCTTTGGTCTATTGGATGCCTCATGTGCTATTGATACCGCCCTGGAAAGAGCATGCTCTCCACTCGAAGGAGGCGGCGGCGGAATTGTTACTCCTCCACCAACTGGAAATGGTACTGATTTTGATGCCACAATCAATTCTCCAGAAAATGGAACCTGGCTGATTGCAGGCGACTTTTTGCGCATTTCTGGAACAATCGATGACCCAGATTCTGAATACGATCGTGCGGAATTCAAAGTAGAGAGATCTACAGGTAGTGGTACGCCGGATGTGCTCAGAGATTGGACAGTAGCTGGCGGTGAGTTGGATTCCTGGTACTACGATTTACTCCTCCAAGAAAATTGGATTATTACTGAAGATTTCTTTTTGATAATAAGTGCTAGAGCAATGGGTGATGACGCCGAATCCGCAACTACGATAGCATGGACTAAACTTGGTAAGATGTCAATTAGTATAAGCTCACCATCGATTGGTACTGATCTTGTTGGAAATATTCAATTCAGCGGTATCGTCCACGGTATAGAACACGGCGATGTCGAGTATAAAATCGACAACGGTGATTGGATTTTGGGTCAAAACTTGCCAGAGTTGGAGAATGGTAACCAAGAATGGAGTTTTTCATGGGACTCAACCACTGTCGAGGATGGAAATCACAGAGTTTCAGTGAGAATGGTAAACAAATCAGGTGTTTCAACCGAATCAACTTCCAGGACCTACAACATAGATAATCAGCCAGCAGCACCAGCATTCAGATTTGTTGGTAGCGTAGAGGTCGTAAGTGAGAGTTTGCCCGTTTCAAAAGTAATAGCAGGCTCAATAGTTGAAGTAACATTCTCTGTAACAAATTTCGGTGACTTGGATGCAAATGACGTAAGAGTGTCACTTGAAGCCCCGGGAGAAGACTCTGAAATCTACCCAAGTGAGAAAGAGATTCAGGTACTAAATGAAGGAGATGTCAAGGAAGTCACGCTTTATTGGTCTGCGACGGAGCCAGGATTGCATGAAGTTTCCATAACCATAGACCCCTATGAGCAACAAAACGAGATTGATAAATCCGACAATATTTATTCGTTCGATTTCTTAGTGGAAGAACGACCAATCTCTCCAATGCTAAGGTTCAAATCAGGTTCAGTAATTACGAAACCACTGATTCCGCTTCCAAACCAAGCTTTTGATATCCAAGTAAGAGTGGATAATTTAGGACAAGAATCAGCCTCAAATATCGAAATTTCTTTGGAAAGATTAGATGAATCGGTTACAGCGTGGGTAAGAGTAGGCTCGACAACAGCTACTTCTATATCTGGCTCATCGACTTCATCTGGAACCTTTTATGCAACATTTGCTGATATTGCAGGCAATGTGGGCGCTTCAAACTACAGGGTAGTAATCAACGGCAATGACGTGGACTCGGAATTCAATACTCACAGATTCAATGTAATAGTGGATAATTATTCAGTAGGCTCAGCATCACCAATCACGCTATCGGATACTGAGACGTTCGTAGACATGTGTGCCTCAAACGGCGGTCTTCTATTATTCGTAACTGAAGAAGGTAAGCTAATCGCTAAAACACTAACCTTTGGTAAGACTACCAGCGTTCAAAGAAATGTATTGGTTGAGGAATTCTGGGGAGGTCAATTCACTTGTGAAGCGAGATCAGATGACTTTATTCAAATGGCTTGGACAAGAACTGCCCCAGATAACTCAGGATATACCCTAACAGACATTGGTACATCGTCTATGTCCAGCAGAGGAGATTTGAATCAACCTCAATATTTGATGACAAAAATCAAACTATCAGAGGGTCAATATTGGGGCTTTGACATGGATGAAAGAGATGGAGTAATTCTGCTTGCAGGATATCACAGAGATATAGCAACGGCAGGCTCGTGGCAAGATGTAACGTCGATTTTTATCCTCTCATCGGCATCTCCTGATGTGCCTGGTGCTTGGGATAATCCAACCTACCCAATCACAGATATTGACATTCGTTCGAGTTCTGCACAGCCATTACAGGTAGAGCTCGGAGTAGAGCACACGCATGTTCTCTATCAAGAAATGAGAGATGATGTAACCGGAGTTGAAAGAACTGGTATGATGTATGCCCATGGTAATTATGATTCACCTTCTTGGGGCTACCTAATCAGTGTTGGAGATTATGCTTCATATCCTAAATTAGAGGTGACATCTTCCTCTGGTACAGATGTTTTAGTTGCTGCATGGATCAACAGCGAACAGAGCAATACGCGATTAGAATATGTTTTGACAGATGATTCCTGGTCAGCCCAGAGCAATATGTACGTCGATGCTCCAGGCATGACATATATTGAACTCGTTGACAAGGGCGATGGCGTACAATTGTTCCACGACCAAATCAGTATCGCTGGTCCATCGGTTTCTTACGGTATTTTCTATGATTTACACAAGGAGGTAGAATTTGGAGCATCCATGTTGATTACAGAGGGGATATTGTTAGGGGCTGCATCTCCTAATGAGGACACTGCTCTTCTATTAAGTTCCAATCTTGGCTCATTGTCGATTAAGGGTATAGCAGAGATTGCACCTCCTGAGGGCTCAGATCCATCTTCATTTTTGGATATTCTAATCTCTTTCTTGCCTGGTGATGATACTAATCAATTGGTAATATTTTCAGCAATTATTGGCGGCATGACTCTATTCTTAGTTGCCGTCGGGTTTGCGCTAACAAGGGCGAAACGTAAAGTTGAGGATGAGTCAATTAAGGTATTCGTGGGCGAAGAAGTGGAAATGATGATCAATGTCATCGACGAAGATGCTGAGATGGCAGTAAATCTGGAAGAAGAAATTGAAATTAGACTGGACACAGGTTCTGTCGTTCTTGAGGATGCTGTGGAGGAGCAATCTCTTGGTGATGCTCTTGAAGAGAAGGCTCTCTCAGAGACCGAAAATCAGCGGCTTCAGAGGAGAGTAAAGAGGAAGATGGATAGAGAACTGAAGGAAAAAATAGAGTCTGACATGGCGAAGATGAAGAGTGCTCCACTTTCTCAACCACAAGTCTTGACTGCAGAACAAACGCTGCCAGCATCTGCAAACATACCTCCGCTACCGGAGTTAGGAGAATTACCTCCACTTCCAAATTTGGGTGACCTTCCACCGCCTACACTTCCTTTGCCATCACTTGAGAAAAATGTAACTTGTAATGCTTGTAATGCTTCATTCACTGTCAAAGATTTGATGCTGAAAAGAATGCCATGCCCTGTTTGTGGAGAGGTATGTGAATTCTAGGTGATAGTATGTGTGGAATATTTGGCTACATCGGTCCTAAACAAGTTTCTAATATGCTTGTTGAAGGATTAAGAAGATTAGAATATCGAGGCTATGATTCTACAGGAATCGCTGTGAAGAATGGAAATATATCTATTTTCAAGAAAGTCGGTAAGGTTGCTGATATGGAATCTATACTTCCAAGAGCTATTCATGGAACAGTCGGAATTGCTCATACTAGATGGGCTACGCATGGTGGAGTGACCGATGAGAACGCGCACCCTCACGAATCCTTTGATTCTAAAGTGGTGATAGTCCACAATGGAATTATTGAAAATTCGCGTTCTCTAAGAAAACATTTGGTATCCCAAGGTATTGAACTAAACAGCGAAACGGACTCGGAAGCCCTTGCACACATGATTGCGATTGAATTAAATCAAGATAATAACCCATTAGAAGCGGTCAAGAGATGCCTGAAATCTGCTATTGGAACTTGGGGCTTATGCGCTTTGTTCAAAGAACACGATGTGATTGTAGTCGCACGAAACGGTTCTCCAATTGTTCTTGGGCAAGGGGATGGAGAAACTTTTGTTTCAAGTGACCCACATGCTCTTACTCCCCACACCCAAAGAGTTGTTTATCTCGACGATGGGCAAGTTGCAGTGTTAGATTCGAATGGAATCGAAGTCAGCCGACTTCATGGTGGACAAATCGACACTAATGTCACCCTATTGGAAAATGAGTGGGGAGTGGCTGATTTAGGAGATTATTCCCATTTTATGCTCAAAGAAATCTATGAACAACCAGAGGCACTGAGACAGTGTGTAAGAGGGAGAATGGATTTGGCTACTGGCAATGGAAGGCTAAGAGGTTTGAAAATAAAGCCTGCAGAATTAAGAAAAGTCCCTCACATCAGAATTATCGGTTGTGGGACTGCTCTTCACGCGGGAATGATTGGTCAACTGGTTATTGAAAAAATGGCTAGACTTCCAGCGGTTTCACATGTAGCCAGTGAATTCAGACATAATGACCCAGTTATCGATCCTGAGGCTCTTCACTTTGCAATATCCCAATCAGGAGAAACAGCCGATACTCTATCGGCAGTAAAGGAAATTCAACTAAAAGGTGGGCAAGTGCATGGTGTTGTCAATGTGGTAGGTTCAACAATTGCCAGACAATGTGGTACTGGAGTTTACATTCATTCCGGACCGGAACAAGCTGTTGCATCGACGAAGGCATTTTCGAACATGGTTGCAGCATTGTCTATGTTTGCAATTCAAATTGCAAGGTCCAGAGATCTCACTAAAGAAAAGGCAATTGAATACATCTCAGCACTTGAAGAAATTCCAGACCTCATCGAGCAATATTTACAAGATCAGGGTCCAATAATGGAGGCAGTAGATGCATTAAAGGATGCTAAGTCTGTATTATTCCTTGGTAGGGGAGTGAGTGCTCCGGTAGCGGCAGAGGGTGCGCTGAAATTAATGGAAGTTGCCTACATTCCATGCCTTGCATACCCTGCTGGAGAGATGAAACACGGTCCTATTGCTTTGCTAGAGAAAGGTTCACCGGTTGTGATAATTGCACCCGATGACCACGTTAAGCAAAAAACAATTTCAGCAATACATGAATGCAGAGCAAGAGGTGCCAAAATCATTCTAATTCACGAACAAGGAGATGATATCTCACAGGAAGGGGACATTAGCATAGCGGTTCCAAAAGTTCACAACTTGTTTTCTCCATTGCTTACTGTAGTGCCCCTGCAACTGATAGCTTACCACACCGCTCTCCAATTGGGTTGTGATGTAGACAGACCTCGAAATTTGGCTAAGTCGGTTACGGTTGAATGAGATTAATCATCAAGATATTCCTTTAGGGAGTTAATTGGTCCTATTGCACCTGGATCTTTCCCAAGCACGAAGGCAAGCGCTATACTCACCCAATCCATCAGAATACAAAGGTACAATTGCTTTTCAAGTAATGTGGCTCCCTCTGCATTTAATTTCCAAGCAGCCTCTGTTCCTAAATGACCAACCATCCAGTCAAATCTCTTCATCACTCTAGGCTTGAGGTCTTGATGAGTTAGAACGAATAAGGCTTGGTGCTCGACCATCGAATCCTGGTCAGTACCTACGCCACCCCATGCTACAGATTCATTGTGATTCATTTCAGGAACGATTCCTACCCTTACAAAACGAGCAGAATTTTCGTTAATCTGGTTCTTAAACCTGTTAACACAACAATCTAGTTCTGTTGGTCCCCAAATTGCAATATTTCTATCTACTAACTCATTAGCAATCGATAGGAGATCAAACTCATCACCAGTTGTGATATCAAACTTAGAATTGGCTATGCTTAACCTTTCGAGGAGCGATTTTTCCTCGCCTTTAGATAGACTGGGTAGAATATCAAGTGCTCTCAAAATTCCCAACTGCCTAGAAAAAATATGCCCGAACGCAGTACGTGGTGGTTGTCCTCCAATACTTGGTACGAGGTGCATGTTTGGATATCCTTCGCAAAGACCTGCTAGCATGCCTCCTGTGGATATAGCAATAACTTCGCAACCAATTTTTGCTGCCGCTTCAGCCGAGGATAATGTTTCCTCAGTATTACCGGAATGAGACGTGGCAATGACTAACCAAGAGTCATCTAACCAGTTTGGTATGAAATATTCGCGATGTACGATTACCGGGATGTCTCCCTCGTGTTTGGAAAGAGTTGACAGGAAGTCACCTCCTGCTGCTGAACCTCCCATTCCAAGACAAAGTACGCCTCGGAATTTACGCTTGGATAATTTTTCCAACCATGGGAAAAGTGTATCATTGATTGCTTGAAAGCCGGCTTCTAAATCATCTACTAGCTTTTGAGTAAACCCGACAATCCCTTGTTCATCATTTTCCCGAATGCGGGAATCGAAGACTTCTCTACTGATTCCCATAAGTTCACCCAAGGTTCTTTGTCTAAAATGTGCTTTGCTAGGTTGATAATTCAATTTATGAGTTAATCTTTCTCAAGTTTTGGTAAGGATAACCACTCACCTTGTTTTTTTATCAAGAGTAATTCTTCACCAACCACATGGTCGTATGCCTTTCGTACTGCTTGCATAGTCCAATTATCTGGATCTAAAAATTCGGCAACAGAATCATCCTCTTGAATAACGCCTACGCGAATGAATTCATGTTTTCTTGATACCACCTTTGCGCTTTCTAGATCCCTCCAGGTTGCTCCAGTGCGTTCTCTTCTAGCAACTCTAGTTAGTACTGCACCATCATTTCTCCATGTCATGACCCTCCAAAGGTCTCCTCGCCATTCGATTACATCGCCTAAATCATAACCCGGTTTTCGGTAAAGAAGTGTAAGCCTTGTCACATCAACTCCCTCCGATCTTCCAACGACGGTCATTGATTCGTTCACCTTCCCTCCATAATTTTTGATTAGATGTCTTCCCCAAGACCTAGCAAGTCCTTTTGACCCGAGAACTACATCATAACCACCTTGCACCGGTCCTTCCGAGGTAATGAAAAACATGGGGTCGTCAGCCATTTCATCGAGTACTTTGTCAAGTGATTGTCGCAGTTCATCTAACTCGAAACCTTCCAACTTCCTTCCAGTTGATCTTAACTGAACTGTAGCTTCGAAGTAATTACCTGCTCTTCTAGTACATGTGATGCAAACACCATTTGACCTTCTAGCCCTCATAGTGTGTTCTTCTTGAAATAACAAATCATCGATTACCCCCTCAATTTGTAGGTGTAAAAGCGTGTGCCTATCGGTTATGACTTGTGATGCAGAACCTAAGCCGATGTCTTCCGCTCTTTCATGGAAAGCGACATTTCTCTGGATTAATTCATCATAAACATCCTCGTCACTAAGTTGGGTCCATCTTCCTTGAATTTCGGTCATACCGCATCTTGCGCATCGAACCCAGCCAACATTTTCTGGGACTATCGCTAACTTGGTGCGAACTCTAAGGCAGGGCTCGCACATTCTGTCTCCGTACAACGGTGGAGGGTCACCGCAGACTAAACAAAATGCATCACCTAACTCAGACATTTCATCACCACTTGCGATTACACGCTCTTGCCATAAGTTATCAAGATGTTGAGTTTTTTGACAAATAAATGCTTCTATTCTTCACTAACTTGTTTATCCAGGGATTTTCTCAGTGCTTCGATTCTATCTTCTAATGAGTTAGATCTAGAAAATACTGTATATGTCCAAATCCCTAATCCTACGATCATTCCTAAATAAGCAACTGCAAGATATGTCATTCCTTCCATTACTCTCCCTCCACCATCGTTTGTAATTTCTCGAATTCAAGTTCTAATTTAGTCAATCGCATGCTAGCCAAGATATGTCCAATAATGAAAACGGTAAACGAAATGGCTCCAATTGCTAATACCAGACCCATTTCTGGGGCTAGTGAACCATCTCCTCCGCTGGCTACAACAGGTCCAGGATGCCGGATTTCCCAAATCCTTGTTGCAACATAGGTAACTGGAACCAAAATAAATCCGTACAGGCCAAAAGTAGAGAAAGTATCCCTGCTTTCTACCCCATCGGGCTGGCTTTTCTCACCAAGCACCAAAAAAATTGCAAGTGCGGTCAAAAGTGCGAACGTATTCAGCCTAACATCTGTCCAGTCCCAAGGGACTCCCCATTCTGCTGAACCCCAAATACAACCTGACCAGACTGTCATCAGACCCGTTGCTAAGCCGGCTTCTGCGCCAGCAACATGTAATCTCCAGCCCAAGGCACTTCTCTTGAAAAACCACATTGCAGAGCCTACAAATAATACTCCAAAAGCTATCATTGCAGCCCATGCACTTGGAACATGCCAGTAAAAAATTCGTTGTGCAGCGGGGTTCTCAAACGCGTTTATCGAAACAGATGGTGCCCACAAGAAACCAAGTGCTAATGTGGTTGCTATACCAATGAAACCTACAGAGGTAATAACCGCTGGAAGTCCCTTCATGGTTAATCCAGTAAGCGAGCCTTCTTCAATATGTATTAGTGAAAAATAATCATATTATGTCTAAAAGAGTCTCCAGAATAATGACATAAGGTAGGGCAACAAAAGGCAATAGGATTCTGAACATCACAGCCCTGGGACGTGCTAGGCGCAGTAAAAACACTTCAATTGCTCTCGATAATTGTGAAAAGCACAATGTTGTTAGTGACCCAACTAAAATCCAAGCGGATAAGGTCATTGAGTTCATTGCAAAAAGTGCCAGCAGTGTTACGCTTCCTCCGACAATAAGTGGTGTAATAATATCGTTTGGCAGTAGGTTATTTGCAGAAATTCTTTGCCAAGATCTTCCCTCAGACAAAATTCTAACAGTCGGGTCTCCGATATTTCCTGCTGCGAAAGCAGGGCAAAGAAGAAGTATTATTCTTTGAGAATTTGTTAGATTGGCGAACTGATTTTGGTCGAAAATCAAAGTGAGTAAAAATACAACGAATAGAGCTGAAACTACATTACTTCCAAGGCTTGCAAGTGTTTTCGCGTTGATTGAAAAACCAGTTTTCATTGAGATTAAGAATTGATTTCTTGGATATGATTTACCTACGACTTTCCATTTTTCCCCATCTTTACCATCAAATTCTGCATAACTTCGGTCATCAAAGGAAAATATCCGGTTACAAATTTCTAAAAATTTAGTATTGTGGCTTGAAATTAGTATTCCATGCCCTCTCTCTTTGAGCTGGATTAGAACATTACACAGAGTTTCTATGCTTTCATCATCAAGCCCGCTATCAGGCTCATCGAGAATTATCGCTCTTCTGTCAGCACATACCATTCCGCATAATAATCCAGTCAAGACACTCAATTTCCTCTTTTGCCCGCCAGATAATTTCAGAATTAAATCATCAATTCTGTGGCTTAGTTTGAATATTTCAAGGACCTCGAAAAAAATATCAGAACTCAGTGATGAATTATATTGTGAACTTGCATATTCTAGATGCTCTCTGATAGTCATGGATTCAATCAATCCGTTATCTTGTAAAGTCAAACCTATGGGATGCACTGGTAATTTCCTTCTTCCCTCAGAATCTCTAATGAGTTGCTCGTAAGCAAAAGCCGACCCACTTTCGAGTCTTAGTAAGCCACAAATCGATTCAACCAGCGTAGATTTTCCGCTCCCGTTGCTGCCTCGAATCACTAAAATTTCTGAAGAATTTAGACTGAAATCAAGGTTGTCTAATACAACCTTTTGACCTCTGCGCACGGTGACGGAATCAAGTCTCAACAATTCCGTCATGCTAGTTCCTCAAAGTTTCTTTTCAATTACATTTCTATTTCGGCCATAGCAAATGCGAATCATCATATGAGCATTGAATTTGTGGCCCATTTTTCCTTTCAACCATTCCAAGTGGTTTACCACACACAGGACAGTCATTTGAGTCGGCAAGTGCCTCCATCCAAGCAATTCTAGTTTCCAATTCATCTCCTTCTGATTTTAGTTTGGTAAGAATTGATAATGCATTTTTTGGAACCTCATGACCTGCTTGAGTCCATGGGTCTTCCAATTGTGAAAGGTCTATCATCTGCTCCTTTATTCTTCCACGGTTCTTGAAATCGGTCCCTGAGGGGCCGCCATCTTCAACACCTAACTCAAAAGGTCCACCTTTAGCAACAGCAGGTAGCATAAGATAAGCAGCCAAAAATCCTCCAAGGTGAGCCATGTGGGCAACATTGCTGTAATCGCCATTCACAGATCCAAACCATCTGAATATCTCCAATCCAAAGTACATCAAGGCAATCAGAGTTATTGGCCAAGGTCTAATCAGTAGTATTGGAAATGGTATCTCATCCTTGGGCCATCCTGCTAGGTATGCTCCCAGCAGACCAAATGCAGCCCCACTAGCGCCCAAAGATGGTGTGCCTGAATCTAAGTTAGCCAGAGTCCAGGCAAGTGAGCCTCCAAATAAACCAATTGCGTAGATAATGATGTACCTCTTCGTACCTAGTCTCTGCTCCAAAGGAACTCCTACCAAAGCAAGGATAATGACATTGCCAAGAACGTGCATCAGGTCATTTTGACTATGCAAAAAGCCTGCTGAAAACATGGTATGAAAATACTCTACACTTAGAGTCCGAGATGGAATCAACCAAAAGTCAGCATAGAACCAGTACTCAATCCATCCCCATCTACCAACTGTACCTGCTAGCAATTGTACCAATGCCCCAGCGAGTACAGCCATCGTAATTCCCAGTGATACTGGAGTTTCATTTCTAATCGAGTAGACTATTGGTGCTATTATCGCCAGCAGCCAAAGAATTAGTAGCCCTACTTCCACAGCGTTAAACTGTAAAAACAGATAGGACATGAAACTGCGTAAGAGTCGACCTTTTTGTATATGTCACTCATCTAAGAGAGTCAAAATTTGGTTTTCTTTTTTCGAGAAATGCTTCAACTCCTTCCTTGAATCCCTCGGTAAGTCCGGATGCCTCAATTAAGGTCCGTTCATGGTCGAGGTGCTTTTTGAAATCATTTTCAAATGCTACATCGAGTAGATGTTTAGTCGCTTCCTTGGTGTGAGATTGCCAACTTGACCACTTCAGAGCAACAGTTTTTGCTTCCTCGATTAAATCTGCCTCAGCAATTGAATCAATTGCACCGTAAGTACGGCATTGTTCTGCACTCCAAATTTGATTTTCAAGGAAAAATTCCCTTGCCTTCTGTAAACCCACAAGTCTTGGCAGTAACCAGGTAGTTCCTCCATCTGGAGAAAGACCCATGCCCGAATAAGAAGCAGCAATCTTTGCTTCTGGAGATGCAATCCTGTAGTCGCAAGCAAGAGCAAGGCCCAAGCCTCCTCCTGCAGCAGCACCATTTATTGCGGCAATGCAAATCGTTGGAGATTCTCTCATCTTTACTAGAAGCGGATGCAGTAATCCAGTTAGGTACCTTATCAAATCTACAGATGTGTCATTACTTATCGATTCTGCAAATGCTTGTATGTCCGCTCCAGCAGAGAAGAATTTCCCATCACCTGTAATCACTATTGCCTTAATTTCCTTATCGTCAATACAATTTCTAATCGCTTTTGCAATGACTGGCATAGACTTACGAGAAAATGATGCGCTAGCAGAGTCTCCGCTTAACTTTACAAGACTAACTCCATCAGCGATTTTACTGACTTCAACGGTAATTTAGACCACCTCAAAGTTTGATGTTTACACTCTTTACCTTGGTATAGAAATTCAGAGCATCTTTGGATTGCTCAACTCCTATTCCAGATTGCTTCCATCCAGTGAAAGCAGTTTGCGGGAATGTAACTGGATATTCGTTGATTGAAACCATGCCAGATTCAAGATCTCTTGCAAATCTGTGGGCTCTGCTCAAATCAGTTGTCCAGACACCATTTAGAAGACCGAAGTCTGAATCGTTTGCCATAGCCATTGCTTCTTCCTCAGTTGAGAATTTTGTAACTGCTAAAACAGGACCGAACAGTTCTTCTTGGAATAGCAGATTATCGGTTGAAACATCTGTAACAACAGTCGGCTCCATGAAAGCACCAGATTCCAAATCACCGGAAATAGCGTTTCCGCCAATAACTAATTTCCCTCCTTGAGAAAGTCCTAAGTTTAGTTTTTCAAGCACCTCAGCTCTATGGGTTTGATGAACTAAACTTCCCATTCTTACTCCTTCACTCATTCCAGGGCCGATTGGCCACTTAGCAATTTCAGTAACTATTGCCTCAACCAATTCATCATGTACATCTTCATGGACTAATAGTCTTGAACCAGCCCAGCACATCTGCCCTGCATTCATGAATATTCCAAAGCAAACTGCCTTTGCAGCGTAGCGAATATTCGCATCTTGGAATACAATATTTGCTCCTTTGCCTCCTAGTTCTAGAGTTACCGGGGTGAGGTTTTCACTCGCTTTTGCCATTACCGCTTTTCCGGTCGGTACTCCACCAGTCAAAACAATGCCATCTACGTCTTTGTGACCAGCAAGAGCGTCTCCAATCAAACCGCCAGAGCCGGTTATTACTTGCAAGATGCCACTTGGTAGTCCAACATCTGCTGCCTCAATTGCCTCTGCCCAAGCAATTAGGCTTAGTGGAGTCCATGAGGCTGGTTTTGCAATAATTGTACAACCAGCCGCTAAAGCAGGAGCGAACGAACGCAATGCCAGTTGTAGTGGAAAGTTCCAAGGAACGATGTGAGCGGTAACTCCCAGTGGTTGTCTCAGAGAATAATTGAATCTATCACCTGGAACTGGGATTGTTGAGCCTTCTATTTTATCGCTCAAGCCAGAGAAGTACTCGAAGGTCCATGCGCCGTAGCGAATCTCGCTAAGTGCCTCGCGGAAAGTTTTTCCATTATTTTGGCTCTCTATTTTAGCCAAATTCTTTGCCTCAGCGTATGTTACTGCAGCTATCTTTTGCATGATTCTTCCTCTTTGGGCAGGATCCATTTTCCTCCAAGAGGAATCATTGAATGCCGATTTGCTTGCTTGAACGCAACGCTCAACATCGCCTAGAGTTGCTTTGGGCGTTGTTGCTATCAACTCACCATTTGAAGGGTCAATTACATCAGCGGTTGCGCCATCTTCTGAGTCACACCATTCTCCAGCAATCCACATTTTCTTTGCTTGCATGATATTGCCCATTCTCCATTCCATCAAAAACTAATCCCATGTTATCAATTGGGGAAAAATTGGCTCCACAAATCACCGTGCTCTTGAAATGCATTGATTGATGGGATGTTAACATGCAGATGAAGCCAGCATTAGCAGTGTTAGTAGTTTTACTGACCGTTCTTGCAGGATGTTTTGGCAATGGCGATATTATCGTGGATGAGCCAATTGACGATTCTGCTTACCCTCAGCCATGGGAAAGAGCAGATTTAATCTATGACGATACCGATGTTTATTCTCGCGTTACTATGAACGGCACTTATGGAATAGATGCGGTAAGATCAGTTTTTGTCCCCGTTGATACAATAACAGCAGCGGATGGTGGTGCAGGACTCACCGGAGATGCAGAGGTACATCTAGGATTATGGCTTCCCGTAATAGAGGGATGTGATTGGGAAGCAGGAAATGTAAGCGATGAATGTAAAGTTCCGGTCATTGCTGATGTTGGTCCTTACTACAATGATGGCGATGTTGATGCTCTTACTCCAGCAGATAGGCTTGGAAAGTTTTTGATCGAGAATTATGTTCCACACGGCTATGGTGTAGCGCAGGTTTCAGTCTTCGGAACTGGAGAATCCAACCACTGCATGGATTTGATGGGTACCGATGAGCAAAGGGGAATTGATGCCGCAGTTACATGGCTAGGTTCCCAAGGTTGGTCTAACGGTAAGGTTGGATTGATTGGAAAATCATATGATGGTTCTACCCCCTGGCAGGCAGCGACATTTGGTAATCCATACCTTGCAACAATAGTTCCGATGTCAGGTTTGATTGGCGTCCACGAATTGATGTGGAGGAACGGAAGCATGGAAGCAAGAGGGATGATCATGCACAACGGCGTTTATGGTTCCTTTGGAATTGATGGAGATACCGAAGACTCACATACTCTTTGTGAGGGCTACTTAGAAGGATACTACAATGGTCCTGCTGCTTATTTGACAGGAGGAATGGTCACCTATGGAGGAAATGATTACTGGACTGAGCGTTCTTTCCTTCAAAGGGTATTGGAGAATTACAACGGCTCGATATACAACATCCAAGGAATGCAAGACTGGAACGTTGACCCTCACATGGCGTTCCCAACTCACCAGTTGGTAGAGGAAGCCGGAATTGAAATCAAAACATTTGCCGGTCAATGGGCTCATGATTACCCAGATAGAGCAAGTGGGCACTCTTCTCTGCCATCAGGAAAAGGGGCTGAAGCATATCCTTACACCCTAAGATGGGACTGGGCAGATGAGATGTTGTATTGGTTTGATTGGTACCTTAAGGGCGAGGGAGAAGCACCAATTCTAGGTGTTGAGATGCAAGACAACAGAGGTGGGTGGAGATTCGAAGAAACATACCCTGCTCCTGACACCGAATACCTAGAGATTCCAGCCTCCGAGATGTCACCTAGTGGGGGGACAATCACTTCGACTAATTCTATCACGATGACATATGGTCCATTCGAAGAAGCGGTTTACATTGCAGGAATGCCGACTTTCCATATTCCAGTTATACCACATACTGCGAATGGTGCTCATGGATTTTTAGAAATGACAGATGGGGATGGGTTAAGACTCGGTCATGCTGTCATGGATTACAGATTCCACGAAGGTGGAAGAGATGGTCAAGAAGCCTTGGTTGCGTTCTCTCCAGTCTTAGGTAAGATGGAATTCATGGCCATGGATATCTATCTAGGGGCAGGTGAATCAATTATTATCACGATGACTCAAACTGGGGAAGACTATGTTCCAAGCCCTGCTTCAGTAGGTATATACTCTCTTGACTGGTCTGAAGCCACATTGACTCTACCCCTAGTTTACAGGACTTGTGAGGACTTGTTCCAAGCACCAATGCATGAATATGGCGAGGGTGCTCAAAGAGAATGCTGAGACCGCTTAGTTCATTTGTCTCGAAGGATAGGGTAGTACATGCAAAGGCAATTGTTGTCTATCAGTCTGGCCCTGGTTATGCTACTGCCGTTACTAATTGCGGCGCCATCAGCATCGGCAGAAGATGAAATAGATATTCGCATTTCAGAAGTTTTAGCCAGTGCATCAGGGGAAGATTATGATGGAGTTGATTGGAATGGAGATGGGATAGTAGGCTCTATTTCAGATCAATTTATTGAAATCTGGAATGCTGGTAATCAACCAGTCGATGTCTCAAATTGGTGGTTGGATGATATAGAAGACGGAGGTTCTGCTGCATGTCAACTTGCATGGAATACAACCATACCAGCAGACGGTAGAATCGTAGTTTTCCGTTCAGACTCGGATATTGAACTCGATTACTGGGATGGAGACACGGTAAATCTAAGAGATGACTCAATGAACTTAATCGATCAACTATCATACGGGGCTGAGGATTCATGGTGGGATAATTCGTATGTTCCTCAACCCGATGGCTCGATTGCCAAGGTAGAGCCTCCTACTCCAGGGGCAGCTCCAGGCGTAACTGTTGGCGCTGGTGTTATTGGGGTTGGTTGTTACAAAGTCAGAGACCACATTCATGAAGGCTCATACGTCCTTGGAGGAAAATTAGTCACTATGCAAGCGGAAGATTCTGTTATCGACCAAGGATATATGCTCATAGAAGATGGAATGATTTCAGAAATCTGGGAAAATGAAATCCCCAGCAATATCGGACTTCAAAATGTGCCAATCGTAGAAACAAATGCAACGATATATCCTGGATTGATTGACCTGCATAATCACCTTCACTACAATACTGTGCCTCTTTGGGACATGGATACGCACCTTTCAAATCCAAATGAGTGGGGCGGATACAACAATAGGTATGAGTGGAAAAACCATCCTGACTATTCCACAACGGTAACCAAACCTAAGATGTTGATACAGAGCGGTCCATATTGGAACATGGAAATTGAATCCATGAAATATGTCGAGATGAAATCCATCGTCGGAGGAACAACCTCAGCACAAGGATCTCCTTCTAATCCAGATGATGCTTACGCATCTATCCTGGCAAGAAATATTGAGGACTGGAACTTCGGTAGGGACGAAATTCACACCAAAGTTACTGAGTTGGAATCAGATTACATCGGCAACCACATAAAAACAGGTAATGCAAGCGGGGAATTAGACGCTTGGTTCCTGCACCTGGGAGAGGGAGTAGATGAATCTAGCCGAGCAGAATTCGATATTTTAGTTGCAAACGACCTTTTGGTTGGAGAACTGGTTTTGATACACGGAACTGCACTTGGTAAATCAGAATTTGACCAGATGGCTGCTGCTGGAGCATCTCTTGCTTGGTCTCCTCTATCCAACCTATTGCTGTATGGAACTACAACTGATGTTGCAACGGCTAAAGAGTCTGGAGTCCACATTACATTGTCACCAGATTGGGCGCCAAGCGGCTCCAAGAGCCCTCTTCACGAATTGAAGGTAGCAGACCTTTGGGATGATGAGATGCTGGGTGATATATTCACTGATTATGAATTGGTTGAGATGGTTACAAGTGGAGCAGCGATTGCTACAAATTGGGAAGAAAACGTGGGTACGCTAAAAGTCGGTAATGCTGCAGACATTGTAGTGGTTGATACCATCCATGAGAATCCATACACGAATTTGATCCATGCAGTAGACCCTGACGTTAGATTGTCAGTAGTTGGTGGAATTGCAATCTATGGAGATGAGGATGTAATGTCTGCTCTGAAAGGGGATGATTACGAACCTGCTGGTAAATTTGGTAAGCAAGTTGATGTTACCTTTAGAGGAATTGAATCAGGCTCACAAACATGGCAATCAATTACAGAAAATCTAACCATGGCAATGAATTTTGATGCTGCTCAAATGCAGGAAAAATTCGGTGACGCAGATAACTATGACAGCCTTGTAGCGGGTATTTCTCAAGAAGGAATAGATCCTTGGTGGACCTATGGGGATGAAAGATACTTCCGAGTGATAAATGGTTCATCAAATGCCAACGCTAGAATAGATATGTCGTTATTGTATGATAGATATTACGACCGTGCTGAAACTATTTCTGAAATCGCTGTTAACCTAGAGGTAAGCCAAAGAACTGCTGAGGTCAACTCCAATTATCCAGTACTTACTTCTCCAAACAATGGTTTCATGATAAATAATTGCGATAGTAACCCAAGTTCTGAAAATGGTTTACCAGACGCTTCGTCTCTAGAAGAAAACCAAGTCTTATTGTGCGGCTCAGTAGAGGTCTTAGTTGACGCATATGCAGGTTGTTTTGAAGAGGTCTCAGTCAATACACAAGGCAGCGATTCTTCAAACCTTGAGTGGAATGATAATTGTGCACAAAGAATAGATTGGCAAGACGCTCATTCTGACATAAGTGAGTCACCGCTACCACAGGATTCAGCGTCCTATGTTTCAAGATTGAATCCTACACATCAAGTCGGCGATGCAATAGCATTCCCCGGTGTTATGTGTGATTCAGATACCATTCAAGAAATACAGTTTTCACATGACGGTGTTGATACAATAACAAAAGCAGATAAATTATCTAACTGGCAATGCAGTAATACATTCAAAATCATAACTCTTGAAGTCATAGATGATGATCCAGGAAATACAGGAGGAGAGAATCAAGAAAACCAGAGTGGAAATAATTGGATTGTTTGTACAGAGGGGTCAGATTTACCTGAGTGTAATACCGATAGTCAAGAAGAAATATCAGCATCAGAAGATAGAGCAGTCATTTACGCATTAACAGGCGCATTGATGTTTATCTTTGCATTAGTCATCGGGTTCATCCTACTTTCGACGAGAAGCAACAAATTAGCAGAAGATGATTCAAAGGACTTTTCTGGATTTGTGCCGCCACCGCCAAGCATTAGCAGTAGTGACTACCAAATTAACAAAGAGGAAGAATAGGTCAAACAAGGTCCCATGTTGGACCATCAGCCGTATCTTTGACTACAACTCCCATTTGGTTCAATTGATCTCGAATTGAGTCTGCTTTATCCCAATCCTTTGCAGCTCTGGCTTCCGTTCTCTCGACTAATAATCGTTCAACTTCATCTGCGATTTCAGATTTCCTAGGATCTTCTTGTGGCTCTGATAATACAACATCCCGGGTTGGCAAAACGCCGAGAATTTGTCCTGCAGTTTCCTCTAACCAATCGACAGCATAACTTGCGAACGCGTTCTTGTCCTCAATTGGAATCTCTGAATCAAGAGTCTTTTGGATTTCTCTAATTGCCCCCAGTACCTTTGCAACAGCATTCCTTGAGTTGAAATCATCATCCATTGCCAATGCAAATCCTTCACCTAATTTCTCTAGCATTCCAAGAGACTTACTCAGAGTGTCTTGGCTGGTAATATCTGCGATCGGAAGACTTATCGATGAAGATTCATCCATCAATTTCAAACTTTTTGAATAGACATCCAGGACCTTGTTTTGATTTTTCTGTGCCTCTTTTAACAAGGCTTCATTCATATCTATTGGGTTTCGGTAGTGTGCATTTACTAAAGCGAATCTAAGCACATACGGGTCTATCTTTTCGACAATATCTCTAATAGTCCAAAAATTCCCAAGAGACTTACTCATTTTCTCTCCGTCAATATTGACAAATCCATTGTGCATCCAATGATGTACCAAAGGTGAACAACCAGTATGGCATTCGCCTTGGAAGATCTCTGCCTCATGGTGAGGGAATCTCAAATCATGACCGCCGCCGTGTATGTCGAATTGTTGTCCGAAGTAATCCATACTCATGGCTGTACATTCGATATGCCAACCCGGCCTTCCTGCTCCCCAGGGTGAATCCCATGTAGGTTCTCCAGGCTTAGCGGCTTTCCACAGAGCGAAGTCCTTGTGGTCCTTTTTTCCATCTCCAGTGCCTACGGTTCTTCCGCCTGCACCTTTACGAACTGCTTCTATGCTTTGACCGGTTAGAACTCCATATTTTTCTGGGGCGGATTCCACATGGAAATATACTCCATCATCTGCTTGATATGCATGACCTTTTTCTATCAAATCTTCAATAATTCGAATCATATCATCTACATAATCAGTGCATCTAGGATAATCATCAGCTCTGAGGATGTTGAGCAGGTCCATATCCTCGTAATATGCTTCGATGTTATCGTTAACAAGCCCCATCCAATCGACATTCATCTCGTTACTCCTATTGATGATCTTATCATCAATGTCCGTGAAATTTTGGACATAGTGAACATCATAACCGCTTGCTTCAAGCCATCTATGTATCAAATCAAATGCAAGGTAACACCTAGCATGTCCTAGGTGACATCTATCGTAAACGGTGACTCCACACACATACATCGAAACCTTTCCCGGTTCCATGGTTGTGAAAACGACCTTTTCTTTACGACGGGTGTCATAGACCTTCAGTGGCATGGGATACAAACCCCGGTGTTGCCTACCTCACTTCAAACTTCATATACGGCGGGCATAAGGAAAAAACATGGCAAAAGGTGTAATTTTCGTGACTGGAGCAAACGGTCACATAGGAAATCACATCGTTGCGGACTTACTTGCGCATGGGTATTCTGTGAAGGGTTCGGTAAGGGACTTAAACGATCCAAACAAAACTGAGCATGTTTATGCACATGCTCGAAAATTGAATTGTTTGGATAGACTTGAACTTGTGCAAGGTGATGTGTTAAAGTCTGATGGCTGGGCTCTTGAATTGTCTAATTGTGACGTTTTATTACACACTGCAACGATATATTCCACTAGGGATGATGCCCAACTAATCATCGATACTGCAAATGAAGGTACTCGTAATCTCTTCAAAGCTGCAAAAGAGGCAGGAATCAAGCGAGTAGTGTACACTTCCAGTGTTGCAGCAGTTGGCTCTGAGCCTAAAGGAGTGGTGAAAGATGAGAATAACTGGCAGACAAATACAGAGTTGCCTTACACAGTTGCCAAAACCGAATCAGAGAGAATAGCTTGGAAACTAGCATCAGAGTTAGAATTAGATTTGAGAGTCATAAATCCGAGTGGAGTATTGGGTGGGGATTTCATCAAGCCAACTCCGAGCGTAGACTTTTTTGAGGATGCTCTGAAAGGGAAATGGCCTATGGCTCCAAAGTTCCCCCTTGCATTTGTCCATGTCAAAGACGTTGCAAAAGCTCACAGGTTGGCTTTCGAGGTTGATGAAGCATCTGGAAGATTTATTCTAGCGCCGCATGCAGATACTAATATTCACGAATTGATGAAACGGTTGAGAGAATTGTATCCAAATTCCAAAGCCCCTAAGCGAGCAATGCCTAATTGGATGATACCGGTCGCAATCGCTCAAGATTGGTTCATGAGCTTGTTCGGCAAAGATAGAACCTTGACCAGAAGTGTAGTGAAGGGCTTCCTTTCTGGTGACTCGAAATATTCTTCGAAAAAAGCAGAAGATGTGCTCGGTTTGACCAATTGGGAAGACTTCGATACATGCATTAGAGATACTGCTGAAATGTTTCTTTGAGGGATATTATGGATTTATTCAATAAATCAGAACTTGATATCAAATTATTGAGATATTCTTGGACTATTCCTCTATCTACTCTTATTTTGTCAATGTCCATCCATTGGTTTTCTGGAGATGCAAGGACATTCTTGATTTACATTAGTGAAGCAGACTATCCTGGCTTGCAAAGAATCGTTTTCACTACTGGATTAACCATCACTGGTTTAATTTACTCTTTGTTATCGTACAAAATATATCTCAATTTTGAAGATATTTCACCACGGAAATTTCTGCTGATCATCAGCACTATTGGAGGCGTTTACATCGGTATAAACCTAGTAGCAATGTCTTTTTTGGATATGTATGATCACTTCTCTGGACATATCTTGACGGCATTAACCGTATTTTACGGAGGAATGATATGGGGCTTAGCGATCCATTTTTCTTTACCAAAATCATCCTTTCGAATAAAATCCATAAGACTTGGTAGCATCCTGCTCTCTGTTTTAGGTTTCATTACAATGACAATTGCTTACAATAGAGCGGCTCAAGAACTTGGTAAGGCCGTGATTCTGTACGAAGAAATGAACTTGGTTCAGCATCCATATCTAGACATCGCTGCGATTGGAGAATATGCTCTCGTATTCGGATTTTTTATGATTTTGTTTTCCATCGAATTAGATGTTATAAAAATCAATGATTCTTGAACTTGGTCGGGGCAATAATTAAGTGTTCTTTACTACACCTGCTTTCGAGGTAATAATATGGAATCACCACAAGTCGGACAAAAATCAAAGGTAGCAGCAGGAATTCTAGGTATTTTGCTGGGGGCTCTCGGAGTTCACAACTTTTACTTAGGTTACACAGGAAAAGGAGTCGCTCAACTATTAATCAGTGTACTTTCCTTAGGTTTACTATCACCAGTTACAGCAATCTGGGGTCTTGTAGAAGGAATCATTTGTTTGACAAGTGATACTAAGACAGACGCAAGCGGATACCTTTTGTCTTGATCAGTAATTGGTCGAATTGGACCAATGAATTCATTACGGGCTAATGGTACAGCGAAAGCAATGCAGCCAAGCGAAGACCAGTTTTGGAATCAAAATCAGGGCAATAATATAGTTCCTGAGCACAAGCAAATTCCTGGAGATCAAAGCACAGCTCAACCACAATCCCAAGTTATCGGACAGGTTGAACTAAATAAGCAACAGCAGTTTGCTCAAAACCAATTTGGGCAGCAAAATGCACAACAACAATTTGGACAGCAACAATATGGTCAACCGCAATATGCACAGCAACCAATAGGTGGAATGGTAAACCAGTATCAACCTCAGATGATGCAATCTGGGGGCAAGTCAAGGATTGCTGCTGGATTACTGGGTCTTCTTCTTGGTGGCTTGGGGATACACAATTTCTATCTTGGCTACACCGGCAAAGCAATAGCCCAACTTCTAATCACTGTCCTGTCATTTGGACTTTTAGCCTTCATACCCGCAATCTGGGGTCTGATTGAGGGAGTAATGATCCTAACCGATAAGAATTACCTGGACGCTGATGGATTCCCATTAGAAGGCTGACAATTAGTATATTCACAAGGATTAGTCAGTCCAGTAATGCTGCTCATTCCTCGGCTTTAGCGGCTTGGATTTTCATATCATTAGCCTTTATTTGCTCCCATACTAATTCTGCAATGTCCTTAACTTCCATTTCATGCTCTATTGCAGCTAGTCCATCGCTTACCATGGTTGAGCAGAATGGACATCCTACTGCAACAGTATCGCAACCTGTCTGAGCAATTTCTTTTGCTCTGATGACGTTGACTCTGTCGTGGTCTTCATCGACAATTTCTTCCATCCACATTTGGGCACCCCCTGCGCCACAGCAGAAGGAACTCTTTCCATGTCTATCGATTTCTGTTGTTACGCCACCAATGGCGTCTCTTGGTGCGTCAATTTCTCCTCCAATTCTTCCCAAGTAACATGGGTCGTGGAAGGTTATGGATTCATTTGCCTCTGGCTGAGGTAATTTACCCTCTGTTTGCAGATGGCTGATTAACTGGGAGTGATGCATTACTTCAATATCATCGCCACCAAATGCCTTGTACTCTTTCCCGAGAGTATGGAAGCAATGTGGACAAGATGCTACAATCTTCTTGACTCCTAGTTCATCAAACGTAGCCAAGTTCATTTCTGCCATCATCTGGAACAGATATTCGTTTCCTGCTCTTCTTGCAGGGTCTCCGTTACAAGTTTCCATCATCCCTAGGATTCCGACATCCAACCCTGCTTCTTTCATTATTGAAACAGTGTCCCTTGCTACCTTCTTGTTTCGATCATCAAATGATGCAGCACATCCAGCGAAGTAGATGTATTCCGCAGGCTCGGCTACTTTTACATCAAGATCAGCAGCCCAATCTCCTCTTTCGTGGCTTGGAATACCATATGGGTTAGATTCACTTTCTAGGTTCTCAATTGTCATCATCAAAGGCATTACAGTTTCTTCTACCTTCTCATCGAATTCCATTCTCTCCATCATTAAGTGTCTTCGAGCCTCTGTTAGTTTTGGTACATGGTCAATGTAAATTGGACATGCTTCGACACAAGCATGGCAGGTGGTACAAGCAAAGATAGCATCTTCGCCAATCCTTGCGATTAAGTCTTCTTCTGGTGTTTCTCCAGCCATTAATTGAGTATGATGGTCGTTAGCGTATCCTCTGATGTCGTGGATGACTTGCATAGGGTTCAGTGCCTTTCCAGAAGCATATGCTGGGCATGCATCTTGACATCTTGCGCAAGAAGTACAAGCCCAACCATCTATCAAATCTCTCCAGGTAAGATCTGTATACTGGGCAGCTCCGAATGACTCTAGGTCTAGGTCATCAAGAGGTACTGCAGTTCCGTTCTCATCGGTTGCCATAGGTAGCATAGTCCCCATTGGTCTCATGTCATGGAAGAAAACGTTTGGTAGGGCCATTACAAGGTGCATGTGTTTTGAAACTGGAATTAAGAACAGGAAAGTGGATATTGCCATCATGTGAAGCCAGTAAGCAATTTGCACCACGCCTGCAGTTGGGTCAAAAGTTTCTGCTACCCAGTAACCAATAGGCTCCCAGAGGGAGGAAGGATTTTCTCCTGCTTCAACGATATACGATGTGGTTGTAATCGTTAGGATAAGGACCAGAATTGCGTTGCCTTCAAGTTGTGGCTTTCCCTTGAGTTTTTCAGGGGTGAATACCACCCTACGAATCAATGCTGCAGTACATCCAATCAATGCAGATGTGTAACCTAATTCGACCATGCCGTTCCAAATACCTCTGAGACCAATTGGTTCGAGCAGATTGTGGGAGAACCAATTTGCTGTTGCTAGGTCAAACATGTCAGTTGACAGCATCAAGAATCCCCAGAACATCAAAACGTGGATTACTCCAGCTACTTTGTCCTCGAGCACTCTTTTCTGGCCAAGCCATCCGGTTAGCACCTCTTTGAATCTCTGCGGCCAAGAATCGAACCTATCATCTGGTTTTCCCAGAAGCACGAGTCGAGTTGCTTTGGTTACTTGGTAAGCGAAAAATCCACCAGAAACTCCGAACAATACAAACAGTACAACCAGTCCTGGTATAGGTCCTACATCCATCAAAAGTGGGTGCTCGTTCATAGATATCACCAAAGCGAGAGTTTCGCCTAATGTTAGCGGTGAGATTGAAGGACTTGAACTAACCGTTTAGTTTCTTTTATTTGAGTGAAATTATTTCCTCAAACAATCTCGCCAGGTTCTTTTCCATCTTCGGCTTCTTTAGCCATTTTTTGATTGATGAAATTTCTCATGTACTCAGGTAATTCTCCATTCACGAAAATTACGTCATTTACAGCTTCTAATTTCATCAACGAGTAGTATATTTGCATCGCAGTCATTGGTGTTGAAGAGCAACCTGTGCAGCCTCCTTCCAGTGAGAGCATTATATTTCCGTCAGAGGTGTCCATGACATTGACAATACCGTCATGCTGGTCAAGAACTTCCTGTACTGGACCAATTTCAGCCAAAATTTCCTCAGCAGTTATTGCCATACAGTCTCCTCCTAAATCCTGCCAATCAGTCAAATCATATGAAGCAATGGATGGATTTTCATTATTGAATTAGTTGATATACTCTCAAAAATAGGTCGGAGATATGCGAGGTAAGTCAGTAGTCATTCTAACAGGGGCAGGAATTTCTGCGGAATCTGGGGTTCGAACATTTCGTGATAACGACGGATTGTGGGAGAATCACAGAATTGAAGATGTGGCTACGCCTTTGGCTTGGTATAACGATCCAGTAATGGTTTGGAGATTCTATCAGGCAAGGAGAAATCAGATGCAAGAGGTTGAACCAAATCCCGCACACTTAGCAATAGCAGAGTTTCAAAGAGAGCATGGAAATGTCACATTAATAACTCAAAATGTCGATAATCTCCACGAAAGAGGTGGTTCAGAATCAGTAATTCACATGCATGGGAAGCTCGAGACATTAAGGTGCGAATCTTCCGAAGAATCTTACGTTTGCATGAATCTCGAACATTTGAGTCCAGATTTTGTTGAATGTAGTTGTTGTGCTGAACCATCTAGAATGAGGCCAGATATAGTTTGGTTTGGAGAAATGCCGATGTTCATGCGCGAGATATACGAAGCGGTGGATAATTGTGATGTCTTCATTGTTGTCGGGTCGTCTGGGCACGTTTATCCTGCAGCGGGACTTGTGGATGTTGCTTCACAAATGGGTGCTAGAACAATCTTAGTCAACTTGGAAGAACCAATGAATGCAGAATCTTTTGATGAGGTTCACACAGGTAAGGCTGGAGAGATTTTACCTGCTCTTGTAAAAACTTGGCTCGATGAGGTCTAAACGCCTAGCAAACCCCTATTTTCTCCCCAATTAAGGGGCGAACTACTTATGAAGAGGTCCTAGGTCGGCCGGATGAAGAGGTGTATCTTAGGATGGATAACATAACATTGATTGGTGCAGGAATTGGTTTAGTTGGGCTGATTATTGCTTTTGTACTATATGGTAGAGTGAAGAAAGTTGAAATTGATGACAAGCGTGTTGCTGAAATCACTGATGAAATTCAAGCAGGAGCAATGGCTTTCCTGTTTGCAGAATACAAAGTTCTGGCAATATTCGTCGCAGTTGTTGGTGTTGCACTATTCTTCATCAATGACTCTTACACATCGATAGCATTCTTCGCAGGTGCAATTGCATCCGTACTAGCAGGATTCTCAGGGATGAGGGCAGCAACATCAGCTAATGGTAGAACTGCAATGGCTGCTAAGTCTGGTGGTCAACCTGCGGCATTAGAAGTATCTTACAATGGTGGGGCTGTTATGGGTCTTTCCGTTGGAGGGCTGGGTCTACTTGGTATCTCATTAGTCGCATGGTGGCTTGGTGCTGAGACCGGTGGAGAGCATCTAGGAGCAGCAGCTGGATTCGGTATGGGTGCCTCCTCTATCGCACTTTTCGCTCGTGTTGGTGGTGGAATTTACACCAAGGCAGCGGATGTTGGTGCTGACTTAGTCGGTAAGGTTGAGGCTGGTATTCCAGAAGACGATCCTAGAAACCCTGGTGTTATCGCTGATAACGTAGGTGACAACGTAGGAGACGTTGCTGGAATGGGAGCAGATATCTTCGAATCTTTCGTAGGTTCAATTATCGCTGCAATGGTTATTGCAAACAGTGCAGACTTCGTAGCTGGCGATTACGTAATCATGCCAATCTTCCTTGGACTGGTTGGTTATCTAGCCTCGATTATTGGTGTCTTTTCTATGGCTCTAATGAAGAACATGAAAGACCCTGCAGTTGCACTAAGAAATACTACATTCATCGCTGCTATCCTGTTTTGGATAGTAGGATATATGTCAATTCAAACCGGTATGATGGATGTTGATATGTCTGTCATGTACTCTGTTATCGTCGGTTCAGTAGTTGGAATTCTAATTGGGCTGGTTACAGAGTATTACACTGGTATCGAGCCTGTAATGGGTGTCAAAACACGTTCCATTCCACACATCGGCGAGATGTCAAAGACTGGACCTGCTACCAATGCAATCGCTGGTCTTTCCGTGGGTATGATGTCCACATTCATCCCAGTTGTTCTAATGGCTGCTGCAATTTATGCAGCAAATGCTCTGGGTGGAGATGACCTAGGATTGTACAACATCGCAATGGCTGCCATGGGAATGCTTGCTACCGTTGGTGTAACAATGACCGTTGATGCATATGGACCGGTTGCAGATAACGCTGGTGGTATTGCTGAGATGGGAGAATTGGGCGATGATGTCCGTGCAATTACAGATGCATTAGATTCAATCGGTAACACTACAGCTGCTGTTGGAAAAGGATTCGCGATCGGTTCTGCAGCTCTAACTGCACTAGCACTATTCGCAGCATATACAACCGCAGTAGGAGATGTCAGCCTAGAACTGACTAACCCTCAAGTTGTAATCGGTCTTCTAATCGGTGGTGGACTTCCATTCGTTGTAGCTGCTATGACAATGACATCCGTCGGCAAGGCTGCTGGAGCAATGGTTGTTGAAATCAGAAGACAATTCAAGGAAATCCCTGGACTCCTAGAAGGAAAGGAAGGCGTCAAGCCAGACTCTCAAACTTGTGTTGATATCTCAACTAAGGCTGCATTGAGGGAAATGGTTGGACCTGGTATTGTAGCGATTATCGCTCCAATCATCGTTGGTCTTGTCCTAGGTGCAGAAGCACTTGGTGGTCTACTTGCTGGATCTCTGGTAACCGGTGTTCTAATGGCTCTATTCATGGCTAACGCTGGTGGTGCATGGGATAACGCAAAGAAAGCAATCGAGCAAGACCACATCCCAGGTGCAAAGAAAGGAGATGATGCTCACGATGCTGCGGTTATCGGAGATACAATCGGTGACCCATTCAAGGACACATCTGGACCATCACTAAACATTCTTATCAAATTGATGTCCATCGTTGCGGTCGTATTGGCTGGAACTGGAATGCTTTGATTACAAAGATAATCGCACAGCCTCTAATAGAGGCACTTTGAGGGATGTCTATGCGCAGAGCGTACGCAAAGGTGATTGGCTTGAGTTTGCTCATGCTATTGCTGCCGTTGAGTGGTTGCATGGAAGGACCAAGGGTTCAATCCAATGACTCGACAACATCAGAGCAACTAGAACTACCTCAATGGGAAGTAGGTGACTACTGGCTGTACACGTTTGTCACTCCTCAATTTGGAGAGGATTCTGCTAGGTTAGTAGTAGCAGAATCTGATAATGAATCAGGACTATACAGGTTAGGAATCTCTTCACTGCGTGAATCTCAAAGGCATGCTGTAATCAACCACAATCCATTCTTGGGTAGGGTTACGATGGATGGATTATCAGTTTATGAGAACGGAGATCCCCAACCTGTTTTCAACTTCCCTTGGAATGTAGGAGATGAATGGAGCTTTGTCTTACTGGGACAGAGTTGGACTGCCCAAACAGTAAATATCTACAATGGAGATATTGATGTAATCGCAGAATCTGATGAGTCACATTCCCTTGTTTACACCTTCAGTGCCTCTTCGATGTTCCTGGAAAGTTTTGTTTGGACAGATGATTCAGGAGAGGAGCAGTTGAGAATGCAAATCGCAAAAACTGGTTCAGACTACTCCGGAGAGGTTTGGTTTCACAGAGCAACCGACTTGAAGGATGAAACATATTTGCAAAATGACAATGATATCTATGACACTTTCTTTGATTCAGGACATCCAAGCGGTGAGGAATTTGACCACTTAGTGTGGTACATCGACGTAGAAATCTCACAGGGTGGCTCTGGCAGTCTAACCATAAGCGATCATACAAGTGCTTCTCCACTCACTCGTGCTTGGGGGTCTGGTTCTACAGAAAAGGGAGCGATTGGAACTATTCCAAGCACATCAGATGAATATTCTATGACCGTAACTCTCAGGGGTCAAACCTCTGTTTTGCATGTTAAGATTGCAGGTGCAATAGAATATCAATGGACTTTGTGAGGTGATTACATTCCTACCTTGGTGATGCTTCACGGGATGACAGGTACTTCTGCAATGATGCAACCATTTGCCCAGAAAATTTGTCCAGAAGGATGGACTCTACTAGTTCCTGAAGGTAGGTTTGAGCATCCAAAAAGGGGCAAGTCTTGGTGGAGGTACGAAAATTGGGATGCTGATGTCACAAGAAGGCGACAATTGAGCAGAGTAGAGTTGATGGATGTAGACTCCAGCATATCTCAAATAGAGGAATTACTGTCTACAGAAGCAGAGTTAGGGCCAATTGTTGTTGGTGGATTCTCTCAAGGTGGAGCCATTGCTCAGGAGTTACTGCATCTTCCAATCGCTGACAGAATTATTGGCATCGTAACTATTGGAACTAGATTAGTAAGACCGATGGACCTTAGACTGAGGCTTGAAGAATTAGAGAAAAAACATTTGTTTTGGATGCATGGGGAAAGAGATCTAAGAGTTCCTATTGAAGATGGGTGGGCAATTGCTCATCTATTCGAAACAGCAGGCTGGGCAGTCGAGTTAATCGAGCACAAGAAGGGACATATGATTCCCGTAGAGCATCATGATGAATTGAAGCATTGGCTAGAAGAATTGGCTAGTAGGAACTCGCCTCAGTAATCTTGAGGTCCTTCAACAGGTCCTCTTGGAATAATCCTGTACGGGTTAATATTCTCATGGGACCAGAAATAATGATTCTTGATATGTTCCCAATTACAGCTTTTCTTTACCTCATCAATTGCAAGCATGCGTTTGAGGAATTTAGTCAAATTTGGATAATCGATTATTCTTCTCAAATTACATTTGAAATGTACAACATAAACTAAATCAAATCTTACGAGTGTTGTGAATAGGCAAATATCAGCCTCAGTGAGTATTCCTTTACCTTCTCCTACCAGCCAATCTCTGTCAGACAGGTGTTTCTCAAGTTCATCGAGTCTTTGGAATAAAGCATATACAGCATTGTCATATGCTTCCTGTGTCCTTGCAAATCCAGATTTGTAAACACCATTATTGATGGATTCATAGTTTGCAGTAATCATTTCATCGATTTCATTTCTCAAATCCTTAGGGCAAAGAGTCTCTCCGTTACCAAAACCAGCTCTAGCAAAATCATCAAACATCCTGATTATTTCTCTACTTTCGTTATTGACTATTGTAGAGTACTTTTTGTCCCACAATACAGGGACAGTCCCTATTTTCCTACTATTTTTCCATCCTTCATAAGCAATCTCGTAAATGTCTTCCAGACTATTTCTTTCATTTACTGAATCTTTAGTTGCTCCTGGCTGTTCAGGATTAAAACTCCATGAACCATCATTGCCCATTCTCCAATCAACAACATCGTATGAAATGTGTTTATCCAATCCAAGCAAATTTCTTGTAATCAATGTGCGATGAGCCCATGGGCAAGCATGTGAAATGTAGAGGTGATATCTTTCAGATTCAAAACCAAATTCACCCTCAGGTGATAATTTGTCTCTAAACTCACTACTTTTTCTTACGAATTTACCACCATCAAAGGCTTTTGTCCAAGCACTTGCTTGTTCCATAACTCTCCTCTCTCTATATTCTGTTTAATTCTATGCGTTGAAATCTGAAACTTGAATTTCAGAATCTTAAATATTTCTTTTTGAAAAACGAATTTTTTCTTATAGATTCACTTGTTGAGGTAGCGATTAGTTTCATCAAAACCACCGATGAACATGGGTTGATTACCTCGATTGTCAATGATAACTGGTACGGTTCTGTGACCGGTTTCTTGCACAATTAAAGAGCGAAGTTCAGGTTCATGGTCGAAGTTAAATTCAGTAAAACTCAAGTTTTTTTGTTTGAATAATCTCTTAGCTGCGGTGCAGTAAGGACAAAAGGTAGAGGTGTACATTATGAAATCAGTCTCAAATTCGCCAGCATGTTTGAGAATTGTTTCTGCCATGATTAATCCTCAAAAGGGTCTTTGATTAAGGTAATGATTTGCTTTACCCGATGTTCAAACCATGATATGTGTGATTCCTTGATGTTCAATTTGATTGCTTGAATCATTTGATAGCATCAATGAAACAATCTTGCTCAATTTTTCTGGAGTCATAGCATCATCTGTTTTGACTGAATAAAATGCTGTCTTGCTTGACCTTGATTTAGCAATTACTTCGATTATCAAATGACTCATTCCTGTTACGCAATTTATTGACGCACCCAAAAGAGGAGACCATGTGTCTGACTGTTGGAGCCATCTTTTGCCGTTTATAGTGGATGTGTCACCTACTGTAAGGATCCTTTTGACGTCATTAGCCAGCATCATTTCGATTTTTTCTATATTTACCTCGTATGACTCTTGCATTCTATTTTTTATATCAATTGCTAAACTTTTAGCCAAAAATATCACTCCTACATCAGCATCTTTTTTTCCTAATTCAAAGTATTCTGTGGCTTCTGTCTCAAACTCAGGGCTAGAATTCTCTAACCAAAGTTTGGGCATATTAGTCCCAGGTTGAACTCTTATTTTGTTTCACTTGATATCCAGTAAGAATTTACTGCAAATGTACTATAATCTAGGTTTACTACAACATACTATGGCAAAGGTAGCGCTGATAGCAGCAGGCGATGGGAAGAACATGGAATTGGCCTTGAAGTTCAAAGAAATGGCTGAAGAAATGGGTCACTCGACTGATGTAATGGATTTGATGGGACTGGAGTGGCCTGTCATCACAAACAAACTCATGAAGGAAGGTTACAAACCTGAAGGTGCGAAAGACCTGATGGATAGATTAGGGGGAGCAGATGGTTGGGTTTGTATTGCTCCTGAATATAATGGTGGGATGCCTAGTTCTTTGAATAACACAGTCGCATGGATGAGCATTTTTTGGAATGATTTCCGAGAGGTATTCAACAGCAGAAAAGTTGGTCTTGCTACACACTCTGGTGGAGGAGGAGATCACGTGATTATGGCTATGAGGCAGATGTTTTCTTACCTCGGGTGCAATTTGATTGGAAGGGCAGTTATCAGCAATAAAAATAAGGAAGCTAATCCAGAAGCTATGGAAAGAATCATCAGAGAGATCACAGAGTGATTACAAATATCTTGAATCCTTATCATAAACTAGGTCGAACCACTTCTTTAATAGGGCTGAGAATTCATCTCTGTCACTTGTTTTTTGGACGTTTTCAATAAATGCGCCACTACAAGACGAATCAGCTAGAGTAATATCATGCTTTGTCGGTATTAATTCAATTACCTTGGTGTGATCTCGGTATATTCCAACCTCGAATACAAGCCAAGGCAACTCAGTTCTTGCCAAGTCGGCAAAAAGTTCAGAGAAAACAAAGTGCGCTAGGTCTTGTGAATTTTTAAACGAGCACAAGGTTTTGACTGTGCTTAGCAGCTCTTCACTTTTCTGATTGAGTGTAACAGGGGCTTCTTCTATTTGCCTAGAAACAGTCATTGTGAACATAGGCAAGGTTTCTGACATAGAACTCCGACTAAGGTATTGTTTAATTTCTTATTCAGCCTTTGTATATGTAATTAAACACCTCTTAACTAATTTTTTAGGTTGCCCTAAAAATTATTAATAACTTTATTTTGGGTTGTATTAATGATGAAAAAAAACCATGATGGTGGGAAAGTAAAAATTCCCAAGGATGCATATGATACAGTAATTGTTGGTGCAGGACCAGCTGGGGTGGGAGTTGGTATAGCATTACAACATGTTGGGGTCAAGAATTACACAATTATTGAAAGAGACGAGGTTGGTTCTTCATTCATTTCCTGGCCAGAGGAAACAAGATTCATTACTCCATCTTTTCCAAGTAACTCTATAGGGATGTTAGATCTTAATTCAATTGCAATAGGAGTTTCTCCGGCTTATAATATGAGAATTGAGCACCCAACAGGAGTTGATTTTGCATTACACCTGAAATTTTTAGTTAATGAATTGCAACTACCTATTTTGGAAAATACTAATGTGAATTCTATAAAAAAGACCGGAGATTTTTTCGAAATTAACATTGATACTTCAGTTATACATGCAAAAAACATTATTTGGGCAGCAGGAGAATATCAGTATCCTTCAACAGGAATCTTCCAAGGAAGTGAGAACTGTATTCACACATCAGTCATAAAAAAATACAGTGATTTTCGTAACAGCGAGTATACTGTAATTGGCGGATATGAGAGTGGAATAGATGCTGCTTACCATCTCGCCCAAAAAGGGAAAAAGGTGTGCGTGTTTGACAAAAACTGTCCATGGGGAGAGGAAACCTCAGATCCCAGTGTTGCATTGTCCACATTTACATTTGAAAGAATGAATGATTATAATTTTCAGAAGAACGTAACATTAAATGCTAACACTACAGTCAAATCCGTGGAATTAGTAAATGGGAAGTATGAGATAACTGTTGAAGGAGGAGAGGTTTATTTTTCTGATGAAAAACCCCTGTTAGCCTCTGGATTCCGTGGTAGTCACAGTTGTATCTCTCACCTTTTCGAGGCTAGACAAGATGGTTTTCCAATGCTTACTGAACAGGATTGTTCAACCATTACCGATGGTCTGTATTTGTGCGGCCCATCTGTTAGGCACGATGGGCATATTTTCTGCTTCATATACAAATACAGGCAGAGATTTGCTATTGTAGCAAAATCAATTGCAGAATCATTGGGTCTAGAGACGGATGAATTCGTAGCTGCTTACAAATCATGGGGGATGTTTCTCGATGACTTATCTTGTTGCGGGAAGGAGTGTTTGACTTGCTAGGCATTTTTAAGACATCATTTTTGAGAAAAACTGAAGCATCGGGTGGTAATATGCTCCTTTCATCAAAATTTTTCAAAATTGAATGGTTAGGGCAAACCATAGCAAGTACCTTGTGGATCATAAGTGTGTTTTCATACGGCATATATTCAGTTGGTGATTATCTTCAACTAAGTGCAGCAAGTGCTTGGTTATTAGCGAATCTAAGCAATCTTGGTAAGGATTAGATATACTACCGTACTGATTACTCTGAATTATAATTTAGTAGAGTGTCAGTATATGCAAAAATGCAGGTTTACATAGCAAAAATCCAAGAGAAAATGGGTTGAAATACGCAGCATTCATCAACGGGGGAAATCGATTAAGTGCTCGTGCCGGGATTCGAACCCGGGTCGACGGGATGAAAACCCGTAATGATGGGCCGTGCTACACCACACGAGCGACAAGGGGGCGTCAAGCATTTCATTGATAATCATTCTTATCCAACAACAGAAGTCAAGTGGTCGAGAATTTTGGTTTTATGAGCGTATTGAATCACTCTTCTTGAGCAAATTGGTTTGTATATGCATTCCATTTTCTTAAACCTAGAACTGCCAATGCTATCCCTACAATCATGATAATTGCAAAATAAATTTCGTTATCTAAGAACCACTCAAATGAATTTACTGCTTTTGCCCCATACATTACTACCAATAGTGCCTCAATGCCGTACCTCAATCCTCTTCCCGCTAAGGAATAAGTCACAAATGGCTTTATCTCCATATCTCCCATACCTGCAATCCAGGTGCAGACCTTGAATGGGATGGGTGTGAAGGCTGCGATGAATATGCCCCAGTCTCCATATTTTTCAGCAAAAGATTCCAGAATTTTGACATATTTTTCAGCACCAAACTTTCTGATTATAGATAGCCCCCAATTTGCTCCAATCCAGTAACCAACCAAGCCTCCTAGAATCGAAGTGATGGTAATTATCAGCCATAGCCAGATAATTGTACCAGTATTGCCAAGTTCAGAATATACCATTGGAATGAATAGTACATCTGCAGGGACCGGCTCGATAAATGACTCTGTGAATGAAAGCAAGGCAAGTCCTAATTGACCATAAGCTTCGAAGAAATCAATGATTCCTTGTTCAATGGCCATGATTAATGCGAATCATTTGTTAATGATATAAGTGGTGGTTGGTATTCATTTATTCGAACGATATCGGGTATATTGTGGGCAATCCGATGCAAGTACTGGATACGTCTGCCCTTCTAGCATGGCCGATTGAAAAAATCAGAGATTCTATTTGTTCGAGCACACAAATTGCAGAGCTAGAAAAAGTTGATTTGAATAGATCACTTCTAATTGAAACGATTGAGATAAACTGGAAGGTTCCTTCTTCAAAAGGACTAGATTCAGCCAAAAAAGCAGCCCAAGAAAGTGGCGATTTAGCAAGGTTAAGCGATGTGGACCTAGATATTCTTGCGATATGTTTTGATCTTCAAGAAAACCAATCAGATTTTGAGTTATTTAGTGACGACTACAGAGTGCAAAATGTTGCAGCTCTTGCAAAAATGAAGGTCAAGTCAATCAACACCAAAGGGGTTTCAGCCATTTGGTACTGGGAGGCAAGGTGTACAGGTTGCAGAGCAATTACAAAATTAAATGATAATCCAAGAAGAGGAAGAAAGGGTTCAGTAATGGACTGTGATATATGTGGCTCAGAAATGGTGCTAAAGAAGAAGAGGGGTTAGCCTATTCTTCGGATTTTTCCAGATTTTCTAATGCTGAAACTTTCTTTTCCAATTCTTCAACATCCATTCCAACTGGGTCTATTCCGACTGCTTTGGCTCTTTCTCCTAATGAATGAGATGCTGTCATTCCGCCTGCTTCGAGGTCAGCGACAGTTTCAGCAAGTTTTGTTGAGGTTGCTTCATTAAGACCTCTTTGAAATTCACCTTTGGACTTTCCAAGTGCATTCGCAAGTTCTGGCAACCTCTTCGCTCCAAAGAGAAGGAAGAATACGCCTATTATTATCAGTACTTCAACGCCGCCAAATGAACCAAACATCGACTCGCCCTGATGTCCGCTAGCAACGGAGGTATCTCAAATCTTTGGATGATTTTCCCCTCAACCACCGCTTACAGGAGGCAATAAGGCAATTTCACAAGTATCGGTAATTCTGAAATCAACATCTACTTTTTCTCCGTTAACTGCAACAGCCAATCCTTGACCTAGCCAGTGCCCCTGACCTAGTTCTTCAACTAACTGTTGAATAGTTGTACCTGTTTGAAGTTTGATGATTTTTTCTCTGGTATCCAAATCTTCTGCGATTTGTCCAAATGCAAGTATTGTGACCTCGCACAATGTTTCCATGTTGATTCACAACATGCCATAACTTTTCAACCCATTTGCGCTTTAGGTTGAATATGGGAGATGCTTTGAAGGCTGTAGACTTGTACAAACTTTATCCCAGTGGCGAAGATATGATACGAGCCGTAGATGGCATAAGTATCGAAATCGAGCAGGGAGAATTCATTGCTGTAATCGGTCCTTCCGGATGTGGAAAGACAACTTTGCTCAATCTCTTGAGTGGAATCGATGTTGCTACTGCTGGTGAAGTTGAAATCGATGGATCATCGATTTTCAGTATCAATGATAATGAAAGAACAAAGCTGAGAGCCAAAAATCTTGGTTTCATATTCCAAGACTTCAACCTTATCGATGTGCTAAATGCTCAGGAAAATGTAGAGTTGCCTTTGCTTAACACGGGAATTAAGGCAAATGAAGCAAGAGAACAAGCCTTAGTTGCATTGAAACAAGTAGGACTGGGTGACAGAGGTACGCACAGACCTAAGGAGCTCAGCGGAGGTCAGCAACAAAGAGTGGCAATCGCTAGAGCAATAGTGCACAAACCAAAGATTGTTTTTTGTGACGAGCCAACCGGTAACCTTGATGATAATACATCAAAATTAGTAATGAATTTGCTCAAGAATATCAACATAAATTTGGGGACAACATTCGTAATGGTTACCCATGATACAGAAATTGCCAATTCATGTGACAGAATCATAGAACTAAAAGATGGAAAAGTAATTTCCGATAGGAAAACAAAATCAATTGAATCAAATTCCGAGGAGGAATAAAATGCTTCTTGAGATTGGAATAGTATCAATTCTAATCTTCATCCTGTCTGCTTTTTCAGTCTACAATTTGAGGCAAGAATTTTCAACTAAATTAGCCCTAATAACCCTACTTTTCGGTCCCTCGATTGATGGTGTTTTATCTTACTTATTTGCCCAATTTTTGAATATTAATCCATCATCTTCGGTAATTATTGGTATATCGTTTGGAATTATTAGTTTGATTTTGTTACAACCCCTTCTAGTTCCATCTAGACTGGTGATCTGGCGCCTTGCTTGGAATAATGTAGTCAGGCAAAAAAGGCAAACTGCATTGTTAATCTCTGGGCTGATGATAGCAAGTTCTGTAATCACCTCGTCTCTTGTTATCGGCGATAGTTTGGATGATACAATCTCATGGCAGGTTGAAGAAATATGGCAGGATACGGATATTGTAATTCAAGGCATTGATCCATTCACTGGTTCTAGGGTTGTGTTCTCAGAAAATTTTGTTGATGAACTTTGGAGCGAAATTGCTGCTTCGGATTTACAAAATAAACCGGTTTCCTACCAAGCTGGATTGATTCAAAGCGGTGCAGTGTCGGCTGATTCAGGTAGAGCCTTGCCTGCTATTGCTCTAGTTTCGATGAACGCTAGCCTTGAATCTCAATTCGATTATCCCCCGCTCTCGATAGATCCAAGCCTTACATATTTTGATTTGGAAGAAGAGAGAAGGTTTACTGGTGAGGATGCTGTTGCAATTACAACTGAATTATCTGAAGAATTGGAAGTTGAGGTTGGCGAGGAAATTAGAATCAAGTGGTTTTTCATTGAGGATAATCAAAGAAAGAGTAGATTCCTCAATTTCACTGTGAGCGACGTTGTTTCTCCTCAGCACGGGGCAGCATTTGCAGGAGTCCAATCTGCTGCTGTATTCATGCCACTTTCCACAATGCAATCTGCATTCGGAATGGAATCAAAGGTGAATATTTTGAGGTTTACTTTGGAAAATGAATTGACCTCAGTAGCAGAGGCTGAAATTGCTAAAGAAGAGATTTTGCAGGTTGCAGATTCTAGTTGGACAGCAAAAGATTCTGGTTATGTATTCACCAAAGCGGACGGCACGGCTAGTATCTCAGTCGGTAATGAACAAGGGTTGGGTAGAATCAGTGCAGAAATCGTAAATTCTAGCAGATCAGAATTCTTGGTGAATTACGAATCTGTTTCCATGATGGAGGTTATTCAAGTGCCGCTTGCAGAGTTAGTCTATGAACAAAATTCTATTCTCTCCTTAGGTGACCAAGATGTCAAATACATACATCGCAGTGATGAGTTTGAAGATTCTAAGTTGTGGCATTTTGGGCAGGCTGGATTCGGATACGAGTATGGAATTTACACCGACAAAGATTTCTTTTCTTATGTGATTGATGAAGGTAAATTGCTTGAAGATTTTTACCTTAGTTCTGGTAGCAGCGTTATATTTTCAGATGGAGAATCAGTTATGGGTCATTCATCTTTCATCGGAGATGAAGTTGTAGAGATTTACTCCTCAGAAAATGAAATCATTGAGGTGGTAGGGATAACAAATAGCCTTACTACCAAGGTTCTTGCTTTAGAATACGATTCAAACGAGGATGAGATGTCTTTACTAGAATTTGAGGAGTTCAGGTTTACCAATTTGCCTGATGATTTTAATTTTACAACTTTGCAACTCGAAATCAACCCACCTTCTAGAATCATCTCTAGTGAATTAAACCCAATTAGTAAATTCGAGGCTAGTTCTATGATTATGAAACTTGAAGGATTGACGAGTGTGGAGTATTTTGAAATCGACTTATCTAATTCCGATTTACAAGTAAGCACGGCTACACAAGAATCGTTCAACCAATCTATCAATAGTGAATTTGGAGTGGTTGCTGACGGTTATTATTCTCTTGATTCCTCAGTCTTAGAAAGTCAAGATTGTGATGGCGCGGCTTACGGGTTGAGCTTGAATTTTGCAAAATATTGGTGCTCAACCGACTACGGTATGGTTGAATTTGATGAATTTGGAAGCACTAACACTATGCGTTTTGGTATCTTTTCTGAAGTTGATGGTGCGGGAAGAATAGGACAAATGTTACTTTCAGTTACCGATGGTTCTGGTCAAGATATCGTAAATCAATCACAGATTTTATCCAATCAAAGACTCGGTCAATTATTGTCAAGTCAAAACTACAACGTCTCAGTTGTGGGTCTGATTCCTTATGCCCTTGGCAATGATGAGAGTACGCAGTTGGAATATGCTGGAAATATGGGTGATGGCTATGGATTGGAAGGGCTATCGGAGTTAGATGGTATAACGCTAGGTTTGGTAAGCATTTCAGATGCGGTAAATTTGACATCCTCATCACAACAAGAAAGATCTATTTTGATATACAACGGTGGGGATGTTGATGATGGTTCATCCTCTGTTAACCAATCATTTTACGAGGATTTAGTCTCATGGTATGATGGCTTAGTTGGAATTCAAGATTCCTATCTGCGCGTTTCTTCACCTAAAGTTGAGACGATGGAAGAGGTAGAAGCAAGTAGCGGCGTAATCTCAGGCACATTCCTAATCTTTGGTGGATTCATAATGGCTGCAGGCTTTTTGCTGATAATTACAATCACTTCCATGCTCGCTCAAGCTAGAAAATCTGATTTTGCCTTATTGAGAATTTTTGGACTAAAGCGCAGAGATATCTCTGCCTTTGTCATGATGGAGGGTGTACTTGCTTCATTTTTTGCTGGCTTGTTTGGCTCGTTACTTGGACTCTTGATGGCATTCTTTGTCGCAGATGGGTTCCAAGAAATGTATTCTGACATAGGCGTGGAAGTGTTTAGATTCTCTTGGGAAACTGAATCGGTTATTTCTGGTTGGTTTGGGGGTTTCCTGGTCGCATGTTCAGTCATGCTGATGACTTCAATTTGGTCTTCGAGATTGATAATTGTGGAGGCCTTGAGAGGTATCAAAACAACGCTTGATACATCGGTTCCGTGGTGGATAATATTAGCCTGTATTTTCGGACTTATGACTGCTCTTGCATCTTTTGGAATATTCGTTATAATAGGTCTAGATTCAGGTCTTGCTTATCTATCATGGATGATTTTTGGAATCTCCTCAATCATTTTCATCACTCCTTTGTTGTTGTGGATAATTCCTGCTTTGGTGAGAAATAGAATTGATTCAAACTCCAGTTTGTCAAAACTATTCTCAAGTCTGTACAGGGAGAGGGCAAAGAATACATTTTCTACGCTAGGTGTGGCTTTGCTAGTTTGGTGCTCATGGCCTTCAAGTGCCTCACTGGTTCGCAAGCAATTGACTAGTGATGAATTGTCTATGCTTGTATTAGGGCTGATTCAAGTAGCCAGCGGAGTTTTGATTTTGACAAGTCTAGCACCAATTGTTGCACACAGAATTTCCAGGTCGAAGTCATTTACTAATTTGTTTGGTGCTTCACTTCCTGTTGGCCTGTCTCACCCCAAAGAAAATCCTTTCAGGACAGCACTAATCATAGGAATGTTCTCCATCACAGTGTTTTCTGTTGTAGTGTTGTCTGGTTACACAATGCAATTTGATGAATACTCCTCGAATCTCATTTCTGATGCCGAAGGAGAATACGAGATAATACTGACCTCAAGTGTTTCAAGACCCATAGATATATCCACGAATCCTAACGATTGGCCAACACAATCAGAATATATTGGAAGCATAGATTCAGTCGGTGTAATTTATACTTCTACAGTGTTTATCTCTGAAGAAGGAGGGGATAATGTTCCTTACATTCTTAGAGGGGTTAATTATGAATTTTCTAGCCATGCTGGTTTACCCCTGTACGCATGGGATGAGGTTCTAGGGCAAACTGAAAGGGAAGCCTGGATGGCAATGCAATCCTCGGAACATATTGCCTTTGTAGACGCATCTTTTGGCCTTGAATTAATCACAGACCAGAGTGGTATAGGAGAAATATCGCTCGAACTGGGAGATTATCTTGAGATTACAGATCCACAAAATCCGAGTAATACCAAAACCGTTCAGATTGGTGGTTTCTTGGAGCAATCTTCGATGGCTTTCTCTCCTGGAGTATTTGTGGGGGAGAATCTCGGTAGAGAACAATTCGGCGGAGAAATCACAAGGATGTATGTCTCAGTAGGTAGTGATTTAGATTATGATTTAGATAGAAATTGTTGTGATGAAATTCCTACTCCACCAGGAAAATCTCAGGATGTTAGACTTGTTGCTGGCCTACTTGCCAATGATTTGTCAACTGATTTATCTGCAGAAGGAATTAATGCAGAAACAACAACTGAGGACGTATTAGAAGTACAAGGATTGGTCGTATCATTGCTCTCCATATTTGAGTCATACCTGCTCCTGGGTCTAATTGTAGGTACAGCTGGAATCGGCGTTGTTACGCTTAGATCAGTCTCTGAAAGAACAAGTCAAACTGGCATGCTCAGAGCAATTGGTTTTACTCGTAGCCAGGTAATCAGCATTTATTTGGTTGAGATATATTGGATTTGTATTCTTGGGATGTTGAACGGTGCAGCTATCGCTATTGGCTTCCATCTGTCCTTATTCAATAGTGTTTGGAGTGAACAAGGAGCTGAGTTGTCGCTTCCGATTTTCCAGTCTCTCAATGTCATAATTCTAGGTTTATTGATGGCAACAATTGCGGTATTCATTCCTGTCAATAAGGCTTCAAAGATACCTCCTGCGGCTGCCCTGAGGTCGAATTAAATTTACTCCCTTAATTTCCTAATCTTAGAATTAAATTCGATTAACTGCATAAAATTATTCCAATTAATTCTAATCGAATTCTGTCTGTCACTTATAACTTTGAAAAATTGCGCCATAGTATATATACTTAACATGACGTGGGTCGCATGACCACATAAGGAGAGAAATGACATGCGTAACATAATACCACTGTTTCTAGTAATGCTAATGATTACTACAGCCTTTGCAGCGATGGACCACCAAACACTTGATGAGGGTTCAGAAATCGATAACACATCCGCAAGATCCACCCCGGATATGGATGTCTTGGCAATCACAACGCCAAGTGAGACAACATGTGCCCTCAACGGATGTAGGGACACTCTATCCGTGGGGCAATCCACAGAATTCAAGGCAGTCTTGAGAAATGTCGGAGACACAGATGTAACCGAAATGAGTTACTCTGTCGACATTTATCTTGCTGATTCAAGTGGCAACAGAGGAATGCAGGCAACCGACTCAAACGGAAACCCGCTTTCTTGGACAAATAATGACATAATGTGTGACGATGCCGCGGCATGTTATGTCCAATCTCTTGCTCCTAACGCAATGTTGGACAATGGTCAACACACAATGAGTGTCAAGACACCTAACGGTTTTGAGCCGATCACTTGGACTCCAATCGTTGGTGAATATGTTGTTGTAATTTCAGTAGATGCTGAGGGTGACAATGACCCTGGTAACGACGAGGAAGAAATTTATGTTCAAGTTGTAAACTGGCAAGATGTTTCAATCGATATCAGTTGGAAAGACGGTTCAAGAGTTGCAACTGGAGATCAATCCAAAGACTTCTCAATTGCAGTATCAACAGATGGTTCAATTCCGTTTACAGTTCGTGACGTGACATTCAAACTTGATGTTAGTGGCGCAGTTACAACCGTACAAGCAGATGACGGAACTGACTTACTAGCAAACTCCGGACAAGGAAATGGTGTGACAATTTTGGTCGCTGGTACTCCTACCACCGTTACCACATTCCAAGAGCAAGACGATGCAAACAACACCACAAGTGCAGTGAGAGGCGTCTTGAATTACCAAGACACATGGTACTACAACGGAACGGTAACTCCTGATGGTTCTGTTGATAGTGGCTCATACACACTAGAGGCAGAAATGGAATCTTACTTGATTTACGGACAACTGCCTGAGTGTACAAGAACAGAACAAATTGATGAAAACAACACTCAAACCTATGTCGACTTCTGTGAAGTAGAGCAGAGAACTGATGATGATTCCCGAAATAACGGAGACAGTATCACTGGCGCCATCGATAATTACCACGACATAAAAGTAAGCATGATGTCCATTGCTCAAGGATACAACTCCGATGGAACAGGAAACCCTGATTATTTTGTTAACGCTGGAGAAGACAGAGACTTGAGAGTCGGTGTTTCATATCTACATGCAACAATCGAACACGCAGGTTCCGCTACAACAACATTGTATGACTGGAATGCAACCTTCACAGTCACAACTGATGGAGTATCAACTACATACGAGGCAGACTCTTGCTTGTCCGGTGTAGAGCCTTCCTACATGCACGCAAAACTTGGTGATGACCCTATTGTCGATCCTACTGCGAGTTTTGTTGGATATGCTTGTGTTCAAGTTTCTTTGATGCCTGGTGAGTACACCTTTACCGTAGAAGCCTCCATGGTTGATTCTGATACTTTCAGAGGAGCAGACCAAAAGAGCGCAAACAACATCGAATCTATGGAGCTAACCGTTGTTAACAACGCTCCAACAATTACTTCCTTTAGCGAGTACTCTGGAGATGCTCTAATTGTATCTCAGGAGAACCCAGTCGAACTGACTGTATTTGCGTTTGACGTTGATGACATCAGTGGAGATGGACTAACATACACCTGGACATGGAACGGCGGTGTTCTTCCATGTGGTGGACAAGGCGGTGCTGCAGCAACCTGTTCTTTCCAAATCCTACCTGACTACATGAACAACATGAGAGTTGTAATCACAGTCTCAGACGAGCACAATGCTGAAACATCTAGATTCCTAGATCTCGAGATTTGGAACGATCAAGTAGCAACCGCTTCAAGCGACTCGGGTGTAACTGTAGAGTACGCTGTTCAATTCTTCAGTACATCCAACTTAACGGTGACAGCAAGTGATGTTTCAGAAGATGACTTTGTTGATTACGAAGGTGTCGAACTTCCTGGATTCTCTGGACAATACGATGCAGTAGCAGCAGTTGACTTTGAACCATCTAACTCTTATGATGGAACAGCTGTTCTTTCCCAAACTCTAGATGTAACTGTACCTAAATCTCTAGGTGCAACAAGCATGTGGTACGTTGTTGACAACTTGTGGCAACTTCTGGATGACTCAGCAGAGGATGTTGATGCATCAACTGATGTTTACTCTTTCAGTTTGCCTGACAACACAAACACTCTAAGAGCGGGTGATATTGTCTTCATGGGCGGTGCTCTGGAACAAGCACAACTTCCAGATGCTTCCATCACAGGATTCTCTATCACTCCAATCATGGAGGCTGGTGGAGCATTCAACATTTCCTGGAGCATCAATGGAGTCGTTCTAGATACAGATAGAATTGATCTAAAGATATGTGAAGGAAGCGCAGATTGTGAAGAGCCAGAGTACAAGACTCTAGAAAACACAAAGACTTCTCACGTGGTTACTGCAAGCAAGGTCAGTCACGACAGCACTTACTTTGTAGAGGTTGCTATCTGTAACGCAGTAGGTTGTTCCTCACCAATTGGTTCTGGAAGTATCACTGTTGACTCACAAATCGATGGTGGCGCTGAAGCAGGCGCAGTTATCATTCAAGAAAACGGTGACAACTGGGACGTAACATGGGTAACATACGGAGATTTGGACGATGTTGCTGGTTGGAAGGTTTGCTGGTCTACAACAAACTTTGACTCCACAAACATGCCAACAAACTGCGAGAAGTTCGAAGGCAATGCTACAATGATTGCAAGCATCCCTATGCCAACAGCTGCAGGTAGACAAACATACTACTTCGCTGTCGTTCCATACGATGAATTTGGTAACTCTGACGTCTCTGATGCAGATAACTCCATCGAGTATTACAGAGCAGTCAACATCGAAGAACCTCAGACCAACGGTACAATTTCTGATGGCTCTGACGGCACTGGATCTGGAGACCTTCCAAGTTGGGCACTACCTGCAATTGGTGGTGTCATCTTGGTAATGGTTGTCATTGCAGCGTTCATCCTCACCCGTGGCGGTGGTGGAGACAACGAAAGCAAAGACTGGGATTACTGATAAAATCGGTTAACCTTAGGTCAAGCACATCCTTAGGATGAGTTCGGCTGTGGAGGCTCTGAGGAGCCTCTGCAGCCTTTTTTTTTTGATTTGAACGTTATTTGTTTTTTTCAAATTATGGGATCTTCTGAAAATCTAGGAAAAGTTATGTTATTTTTGTTATTTTTCACATGGGATATCCCAGTTATTTTCCGTTTTTTTTCGGCGTGAAAATTTTTTTATTTTCAAAAAAAGATATTTTTGTTATTTTTACAAAAAGATTGTACCAATTAGCCGGTAAAAACGCTGCATGTAATTACATTAGTAAGTGTCCAAGGACCTGACTTATTCAAAGCACATGTACCCCAATGCTCATAAGGGGTACAAAGCCTGCCATGCAGTGCATACAGTCTGTATGAGGTGAATGACACATGTTGGGAACAAATAATGTGAAAGCAAATGCCACTATTGGTGGAATCGCAATTGCGGTTCTACTGACTGTTTTGATGGCTATGAGTCCGATGACCGGTCTTGTAGACAACCAAACAGAAACAGCGGAATTTGTTGAAATAAACGAGACGGAAGACGAAGATTTCTTTGCTCTTCCTGACACAATTGAAAAGACAGAATATGAATTGGACGCGAGCCGTGAATTGATCGGTGCTCGTGATTCCACTTCCAAGACCTTCGTCAACGAAGACGGTGATTTTGTAGCAGTTCACTCCAGTGAACCGCTTCACTACATGTCTGACGAAGGCTCCTGGGAAGATATCGACTTGAACATCAAGGCGACATCATTCGGCTGGGCAGTTTCGGAAAACGTTTTCGAGACTCGATTTGCTAGTGAAGTTGCAAACGGTGTTGCAGTCCAGCCAAACCAATGGGTTGACCCAGTTGTCACTGGTATTAACCCAATGCTCGTCACAATTGACGAGAGCGGTACAGCTGTTCAACCATTTGCAGTTCCAGCATCCAATGCTGAAGTTGCTGTTGGTGGTAACACAATCCGCTACCCACTGGCAGAGGGCTTCGACATCGATTATACAGTCGAGACTTTCCAAGTCAAGCAAGACCTTGTAATCCGTGAGAGGCCTACTCTAGAGCCTAACGCAGCATGGTTCGGTTTGACTGAATCCCTAAGACTTCCTGCTGGATATGCTCTTTACCACGGAGAAGTTTTGTTGACTGAGGAAATCACTCAGACACAAGACGCTCTACAAATCCGTAACATTGAGACAGGCGAGCTATACGCTGAAATCCCTGCTCCTGTTGTTATGGAAGAAGGTAAGGAACCATACCACGCTACATTCTTCGTTAGCGCTATGGGAACACAAGTCTTCCTAACAACCGCTGTTGAGGCAGACTGGTTGATGAGCGAAGACAGAGTTTTCCCTCTGGCTCTTGACCCATCCATCAAGGTTACTTCTGGTGCTGGTGGATATTGTTACGTCTACTACAACTACTGCTACTCTTCTACTAGCAGATACTTGTACAGATCTGGTAGCAGCGTCTACTACTTGCCATGGTCCAAGTACACTTTCTCAAGTTCAAGTGCACTACCATCTGGTGCAACAATCAGTGAAGTAGCATTCAAGCAATACTACACTTACCACTCTGGTTCTACTAACGCTGGTAGACAGGTAACTATCCTTGAGTCCTGTGGACAAGACGTACGTTACAACTGGGGAGTTACATCCAGGTCCTGTAGCGGTTCTCTGTCCTCGTCATACTTGACATCTAACTACGGTGGTACTGCTGCAAGATCTCTGACATCCTCTATCTGGAACTCAGTCCAGGGTGGAAGCTTCGGCGGTGGAACCGGATGGAAGACAACAACTCTATGTTCCTCTTCAGGAACTGCTTGTTCTTCCACAACTGGTGCTCACAACTACATCTTGAACGCACAGTCGAACAACGGCGTAGTTGGAGTTGGTGCTAAGCTAACTTCCTCAAGTTACGTATATTCATACGCAACAGGATCCGGATCGAATAACATGTACATCCAAATCACCTACACTGGTGGTACAGATGCAGATGCGCCTGTCGCAGACTTCGTTCCATACACTGGAATAACATCCTACATGGAAGGTGAGAGAACATTCTTCATGAAACTCTCAGACATGTCTGGTATCGACACCACTTCTGGAAACGAACCAACTCTATACTACAGACTTAACAACGCTTCAACATGGACTAGCCAAGCTGCTACAACACTCGGAACTTGTGGAACTTCCGATACTGATTGTAAATTCAAGGCAACCACCACATCCATCTCCGCTGGTGACTATGTTGAGTACTACTGGAAGTACAGAGACTTGAACCAAGGAAGCAACGGTGCTAACGTTGGATACGAGCCTGCTTTGACATCAGGACAAACCACTCCAACACCTTACTATTTCGCTGTTGAAGACGTAGTTGACGCAGGAAATGCAAAGAAGATGACCATCCTAACTACCGACGTTCACGCAGGTAGTGCTTTCAACCCAAGCGGTTACATGGACAGACAAATCACTTACTTCGACAACTCCCACGAGTATGTCTTTGAGTTTGACACATCAAACTGTGGTACAGGGTCTGCTGCATGTTGGTACACATCTTCCTACTACTTCTATAACAACTGGAAGGTAAAGTGGTTGACAGGAACATCCACATCCGGAACAACTGGATCTGGTACCGTTTCTGGTAACAACGACCTACTACTTGCTGACGATGGTTACCTAACTCTGACTGCAGATGACGGTCCTGGACAAAACTTGATTTTCGTCTATGACAGCACTGCTAACGACTTCGCTATGGTCGGTCTAGGTACACAAACTGGAATCGAAGAGCCATTGAGTGGCGGTTCATCTGCAACTCAAGCATCCACATACGGATACACCAAGGCTTTCAGATTCCAAGTTCCTGGAGACATCACTGGTGAGTTCGCAAACATCGAGTTCAACGCATCTAACTCTGGAGCCGCTAACTGGGTCTGTACTGGAAGTAACGGATGGACACTATTCATCCGCTCTTCTTCATCTAGCCCATCCTGTTCATCTGGATACTACTACATCTACTCCACTTACTACAAGTGGAACGGATTTGCTATCGCATCTGGATACTACGGTAGAATGGCTTCAACCGGTGACGTTACTTACAACGTCGCAAAGGTTGCTCCAGAACCAGATACCTACGCACCAACAATTACACACACTGCTCTGGCTGATTCATACTCTCCGGACAGAACTGTAACAGCAACTATTGTTGACGATGGTGTACCACCAACCGGTTTGAACGTAAGTACAACCGCTGGTGTAGGTCCAACTCTGTATTACAGAGTTAACTCTGGATCATGGACATCTCTGGTCATGGACCCAGCAGGCTCTGCAACAAGAGCTGACTGTGCAACAGCAGGATGTGACTGGCAAGCAGACATCGAGAACTTGGAAACAAATGACCAAGTTGAATACTATATGACTGCTGAGGACGTATCCACAACACAAATCAACGATGTTACCTCATCAACTAACACTTTCGAAGTTGGTGACCCCAACAAGGTATTCATCGTTGAGTGGCACGACATGGGTTACACAAGCACATACTTGTGTACATACCAAGCTGTCTTCTATGACGTTACAAACGAGTTCGAATTCAAGTACGACACTGGTTGTCAAATGTACTATGACTACTCTGCTGTAGGTTACATGGACACAACAAGAACAAAGGGAGAGACATTCCACAAAGGTAGCGGATATGCTGCTGGTGCAATGACTATCCCAAGCAACTACAGAGTACACACATCCGCTACCTCTTACGGACACGAGACCTTTGATCTAGGAATGACTTCAATCACAAACTACGACACTGCTATCTCTGGTTCAAGTAATGGTAGACCATATGGATACTACTGTGCTTCCTCATACTACTGGAACACATACAAGTCCTCTTGTAACGCTAACATCGATTTGCCTGATGACTTCGTCTTCGAATACTTCGGAACTGAGTACAACGGTACTGACTCTAACGACAGAGTCCAAATCGGTCGTCAAGGATACATGTACTTCATCGACTCTGGATCCACAGCGCTTCAGAGAGGTGTAACAACCTGGTCCAGCAACATGCCGAACTTGCCATACTCTGGTAACTCTGCAGCACGCCCAGGTACTATCGCACCATGGTGGGGCTACTACTCCTCCTACTACTGCTATGACAACACCAACATCGACTGTTCCGTAAGGTACAGAACCATGCCATTCAACGGTAAGGGTACAGATGTTGACAGTGACATCACAAACCCAACATCTTGGGATCTAGTCGATTCACCGATTAGAATCAACCCATCTAACGATTACTTGTCTGTTTCCGCAGACCTAACAATCGAAGCTGGTGTCGTTGTTCAAGTTGCAGCAGGCAAGGGAATTTCCTTTGACGGAACATGTGATTCAATGACCATAAACGGTAACGAATCTGCTCACGTTATGTTCGAAGGACAAAACGGTGCTGACTGGAAGGGTATCGCTTTCACAGCTGCATGTGCAGCCGCTGGCGGTACTGATGACAGACACACATTCTCTTATGTTGACTTCTACAACACAAGCGATGCAGCAATCGCAGCAGGTAGCCGCCACGGCTCCAACCCATCTGCAACAGACAACGTTGGTAACTTCACAATGACTGAAGTCACCTTCACAAATGTCGCAAATGCTATCCAACACGGATCTGGTGATAACACAGGTTTCGACTTGACATCTGTATCCGTTTCTGGTGCTGATGATTCCTGTTTGGACATGCCTGATGGTGCTACACTAACGGCATTCGACTTGGAACTAGAGAACTGTAACACCAACGGTGGCTCCGCAGACGGTGCTATCAAGTTCGGTGACGGTGGAAATTTGATGATTGAGAACTCAACCATCGATGACGCATATGGTAACGTAATCAACTTCGTTACTGCAGCAGATGACATCCACATCTCCAACCTAAGCGTTACCAACTCCTTCACAAGCACTCAAACTGGTGGTGCTATCATGACTGGAGGTGCAAACGCAGGTTCTGATATGTATGTTTACAACATGGACGTTGGTTCAGGATATACTGACGGTATTTCCTCAGAAGCAACTGATTCGTTCATGCTAGAGATGGTTGACCTAGGTAGCGGTGATATCACTTACCTACCAGGTGGATCTACCTCGTCTGCTAACGGTCCAAGCGGAGATATGGCAATCCTAGACGATGTTACCTCTGGTGACATCACACTTGCTAGAACTGCTCCAGGTACGTTTGAACTAATTACCGCAGGGGATGTGAAACTGAGCGGAAACGCACCAGTTTCTGACCAAGTAAGGCTAAGAAGCCTAAATGTCGGTTCAATCATGGTGGATGGCTGTGGATGGAGTGTTGGTGTTGAAACATTCAGCGCTGACGACCTATCTTCGTCTTGTTCATCAAGTGCTGCGCCAAACACCCTGATTGTGAAGGACGGTTCTATCGCACACGCTGATTCGACCACAAATGCTGTTTATGCAAGAAACTCTCACGTAACTCTTGGTGTTGTTGACATTTCCTCAAGTGATATCAGCTCTACCAACGGAAACTACGTTGCAAAGGCTTCAACGAACGCAGACATTGTTCTAATCGATGTTGATTACAACAATGTAGACTGTTCAGACAGATCAACTGCTTCTTGTACAGTCGATGTATCCAGTTCTGCTGAAGTATGGTACGGAGGAATTGCACAAGTTGGACTTTACAGAATGGCTCTTGTAAACGGTGTGTCAACACAAGTCTTCAAGGCAGGACACAACGTTGTTGCAACGGTTATTGATTCCAATACTGGAAATGAGTTGTTCTCAGTTGGAACACACATCACAGACAGTGCTGGTATAGCAGAAGTTTGGGTCATCAGCGAGGATGAGTCAGGTAATACTTACTCTGACCACCACCTAAGAGCATACGGTGCTGCTGGACAAAACACCACAACTGCGGCTTCCTCATGGTACCCATCTGGTGGATTCGGTGTCGGTGACTCCATCGACTTGCTACTGGAGCCTGCTCCAATGGCTTTCGACCAACCAAACATGGACTGTAATTGGCTTGCTACAAACCAAACAACATCCGGAATGTACAACCCTGGTCTAGACGCATACGTTTGGGATTCTACTCCTATGACTATGTCTGCTGACCTAACTTTGGACGGTTGTCATATCGCTTTGATGGGTTCAGTTCTAACTGTTCAAGCAAGTGCAACAAACACACCAGTACTAACACTAAGCAACGGTGGTGCACTGACACTAAACGTTTCTTCTGATACAGGTGCAGCAGGTACTCTACAAGCTTCAACAAGCACATACCCGCTGACAATTGCAGTTACTGGTGGAGACTTGACAGTCGACGGTGGTACTGTAAGAGACCTAGCACAAGACAGTGCTACTAACTCTGCATTGTACATCCCAAGTGGTTCCTCACTTTCGATGAGCAACAGCGGTACAATCTACGGTGCTTCAGCATCTGCAGATGACATGGCAACTGTCAAGGTCGATGGTGGATCTCTAGAAATCATCGATTCAAGCATCGTTAACACTGGACAAACTGGAACTGCTCTACACGTAGAGTCCTCTGGTGCAACAATCCAAAACATTGCAGTAAGTAACGCCGCAGTAGGTATCCAATCCTACAACGCTGCTCCGCAAGTTGACGGATTCACATCCACAAACAACGATGTTGGTGTCAACGTTTACGGTGGTATGTCCCTTCCAACAATTTACCGTTCCACACAACTGAGCGGTCAATCTACTGGATGGACAACATACGCAATCGATTTGTCCACTTTCTTGGGCACTGGAGATTACTTGCAAGTTGGTGCTAACTCCATCTACGGTGGTGGAAACGCACACCCAACTTACAACTACTTCACATCCAAGTACTACTTCATCACTGACAGATACAACATCGAGTATGAAGATGACAACGGTAACTCCTGGAACATCACTTCTTCAAGTGACCTAGGTTACTACCCGTATGGTGAGACAAGCGCTGCTGGCGTTCACTCTTCTGATGACCCAGCAAGCGGTGTAGGCGATGTAGCAACATATGCTGGTGGTAGCGGTGGTGCACCTTCATGGCACTGTAACTACTACGGTTATTCGTATGGACCAAACTACCAATACGGATTTGAAGGTTACTTCTACTACTTCTACTACTACTGGCTAGGAAGCGGTGTATCTTACCCTGCTTACTACTACACTCCTGATGAGTTCGGATTCGGATGGGAGGATATTCCTGGTGTTACACCAACTGGATCATACTCCTACTACCCTTACCACTACTGGGGAGCTTACTCTCCTTCATCCCAATTCAGCGGTATATACCAACCGCCTGAGGGATATGCAGGATTGTTCGGTTACTACAACGTCTGTTATGACTACGCTTACTCATACTACATGAGCAGCGGTGAGGGAGCAAGACTAACTTACCCAATCGTAGACATATCTGCTAGCAACATCAGTAAGGTCACTCTTTACATGGACGTTCTACACAAGGGAGCGGACAACTATCAAGACAGATATGAGTTCGTTGCACGTGCAGGTAACGACCCATCTGACCTTGGTGACTACGCAAGAGAGTCCGGAACTCCACTATTCAAGGACGGTACAATTAACGGTGCTGATACTGGTATAGAATTGGGTGGCAACTTCGCTGCTGCTTCATTCGAAGATATCACTGTTAACTCACCGAATGATGCTGGAATGGACATCGTTGGTGGTGTCATGGCTAGTGTCGATGACATGACAGTCAACGGCGGAAACTATGGTGTTCTAGTATCATCTGGTGCATCCGGACAAGTTGACATCACTAATGTTGACCTAGACGGACAAGCTCTAGCAGGTGTTTACTACACTAAGGATCTTGGCGGTGACTTCACTGGTGTGGTCCAAAACTCCGCAGGTCCTGCATTCAAGTACGGTACAAACACAAAGGATCCAGTAACTATGAGCAGCATGACAATTTCCAGCAACAACGTTGGAATTGAAGCCGGCGGAAGTGGTGAATTTACACTAACAGATGTTACAATGGCTAACACCAATGATGTACAAATCACTGGTTCATCCACAATGGACTTCATCGAAGGAACAGTGGATACAGCAACAGTAACTGCTACTGGAACTGGTGTATTCAACAGAATGAGACTTGTTGATATTACAATAACTGCTGATGGTTCTGCAATTGACGGAACTAACGTTGTTCTAAGATCAACTGAAGGTGATATAACTGGAATGGCTACAACTGATTCCAATGGATTAGCGGCAGATCTGACTTTCACAACGCAAGTTGTAGACAATTCAGGTTTGACAACAAAGGATCTAACTGGATACGAAGCCATTACAACTGCAGAAGTAGAGTATTACAGAAACTCAAACTCTGACAACAAGGCTGACTTCAGATACGCATTTGAGACCCTATCACTAAGCGACACATCTGGAAACGCAGAGAGTGTTGCACTAACTGATAGGTTCACATCACGTGTTTGTTACACCTTCTCCAGTGCTTCTTACCAAATGGTTGCACGCTGTCTAAGCGGAATATCCACTGGTGGGTCAAGAGACTTTAGCGATGGTAACGGTGGAACTCTGAAGGAATACGGATACTATAGAGCTGCAAGCGGAACTGACCTACAAGGTGAGACTGTAATGCTAGACGCTCCGTTCATATACCTGGGTAGCGGTTCCCACGATTGGAACCAATCTACTTTCATCGCTACTGCTGCTTACACTTTCTATGGTAACATGAGAGTTTACAGCAGTGCTAACGCAGATGTTGATTTGTACATGCACGACTCCGAAATGGTTGCTACAGCAACTAACGAGGATGATAACACCCTATTCGGTATACAACTTGGTTACGAGTTCTACAGTATGGACTATGATATTGACAATTCCGTCATAAACGGTATTGCAACAATCATTGGTTCTGTTGGATATGGATACTACAGTGACTATGAGTTGGAACACTTCAGTATCACCAATTCTGAGATTAGCCACTACAAAGGTTACACACAACTAACTGGTGCAATCCAAGACACCGATATTTGTATCCAACTTGAGGGTGGAGACGGAGGTCTGATTGACAACAACACCTTCAACAACTGTGCTGCTGGTATCATTTTGGACAGATCAAGATACTACTACAGTCACAGCCCAAGTGAGTACGGTGCAGATAACGTAACTATCTCGAACAACACGTTCAACAACGGTCGTCAAGTTATCTGGTTCAACCAAAACTCCTACGCTGAAGATGCAGTTGTCGAGAACAACGTCATCAATGGAGGAAACATTGGTATCCTACTATGGGACGATAAGACTGAGAGAGCAACCATTGACAACAACGAAATCACAGCTAACTACGGTCTGTACTTGAGAGCAGAGGGTTGGACTGCGTCCAACAACATCATCACCGGAACAGGTGAAGGTTCCTCTGGTATCTACACATACGGTGGAAACGGTGAGGTTATCGGAAACACAGTTATCGATGCTCACGATGGTATCGTTATCGAAGGTCCAGTTGCAGTATCATCTGGTTCCGTAACTAACCTGTGCTCTATCGCAGGTAACAGTTACAGCTACCAAGACAGTTGTTCCTTCACCTTTAACGGTGGAGCAACATTGTACATCGATGTTGCAACAGACAACTGGGGATCAGAAACATCTCTTGAGATTACTAAGCCTGATGGTTCAAAGGACACATGGAGCAGATACTCATTCTCCTCCAACACTGAGTACTCACCATTCACATCTTACACCGCTGCTGGTAACTACACCATCACTGTGTTCGATTCATATGGTGACGGTGGTCCAGACATTGATGCTTACTACTCTTCATCCGGTGCTCTGACTGGCATGGTTGTCTCCGACAACACAGTTGGACTAAGCAGCGGTGAGTATGCACCAAATGCACAAGGATTCTCCTTTGAGGCATGTTCTGGTACTTTCATTGATTCTGACAACAACACTGTTACACTGTCTGACAATGCAATGATCACTGACGGATGTGACGTCCAAGATGCTCACTCCGTACTAACAGGTACTGGTCTATCCGCATCAACTGGTCTATGGTCAGATGCTGGAGACAACGTCAACCTAGATGGAACAGACATCAGTGGATTCGCTACTGGTCTATACATTGACGGCGGTGCACTGAACATGATCGGTGACGCATCCGTTGCAGGTTCAGATTACGGTGTTGAAGCAGAGAATGCAGCAGTCACCGCAATCGGCGCATCCGTTGACGGTGGAACAACCGGTACAGGTCTAAGCATGGTTGATGGAGCATACTCCTGGATTTACCCTCTAGACGCAGCAGGTCTTGTTGGTGTCTATGCTGAGAACACTGAGTTCCGCTGGGACGGTGGTGTTTCCACAGCAACAACTGCACTACACGCTGTTGAAGCAATGGGTAAGGTCGAGAACCTAACATGGACTTCCTCAACAACACAAATCAATGCAGGAACAAATGCATACGTTACCTCCATCGGTAACACAGTTGACCCGTCTGCTCTAGTAGTGGACAGCACTGCTAGAATCGATGAGGCAAACTTGCTAGATGCTGATGTTAACCACTTGGGTGAGGAGCCAACACAAGGTGTTGGTGTACTAATCCAAACAACAGACATGAGCCATGCAGCATATGTATCTCCTAACTTCCAACCTGATATCATGAGCATCGATGGTGATGACTCTGACTGGACTGGTACATTGGAGCTAAGCCCTGCTGACGATGTTGCACCAGGTATGATGTCTGGTGACGGAACAAACGACTTCATGACAACCTACATCGAGGGAGATGACCTATACATCGCTCTTACAGGAGAAGACTTCGCAAACAGTGACGCTCTGATCTACATGGATGTCACAAGCGGTGGTTCCAGCACAGGATACGACTACGGTGGTAGCGGAGCACACTCTCTACCATTCGATGCTGACTTCTTGCTATGGGCAGATGATGATTCATCATACGACTTGTACGCATACGGATTCCTTGGATGGGGAGTAACATCTCTATCCGGAGACTCTGTTGACGCTGACATGTCCACTTCCTTCGCTGAGTTCCAAATACCATTCTCCAGAATGGGTGGAATGCCAAGTGAAGTTAGAATCATCGCTATCGTACAAGGTGAGTCCAGTGCAACTGTATCTACAGTTCACCCAACACAAACCATCGATTCAGCATCCAGCACCCAAACCTTCTCTGACTACTTGACAGTCGAGCTAGGCGCTGACAACTTGGATGATGGAGTTCTAACCGATGAGGTTCTAATCTACAGATCCTTCCTTGGAAGCAACTCTCCTTCAGATGGTAAGGTCTACGATGTTACAGTCAAGCACTCCGCAACATGTGGTGGCGCTGACTGGGCAGTTTACGAAGACGTTGACATGTCCGGAAACCAAGATATCTCAATCGATATCCTACGTGCATGTCCAACTCTAAGTGACGACCTAGATGATGTTGATTCAACTGAAGATGCTGCAAGCACAGTAATCGACTTGAACCCACTAGCAAGTGACGAGCAAGATTTGGCTGCTGACCTAGTATGGTCTGTAGTTGAAGGAGCAACAACAACAGTTTACTCCTCCTCTCTACTACCTGCTGACGGTCTAGTCGAGTGGGACCTAACAGGACAAACATTCACAGTTACTCCAGTTGCTGACCAATTCGGTTCAGTTGAGTTCACTCTAACTGTTACTGACAGCAACGGATTGAGTGTTGACAGAAACATCGATTTCACAATCGCTGGTGTCAACGACGCTCCAGAGATCTGTTACAGACCTCAAGGTGGAGAAGTTTGTGAATCTACAATCGTTCTATACGGAAACGCAGCTAACCCTAACTTGATTCCTGAGGACCAACTACAGGACGGAGCATCACCAAACGATGTTGTTCTATCCACTGTTGCTAACCAAGGAAACAGCGCTGTTAACTTGATTAAGGATATGTCAAACGAGAACGACCCACAAGTACAAACGTACACATGGGACGTATCCGTTGAAGAAAACTGTCCTCTGTTCACTGCAACTGTTGACTCCAACACCAACCTACACTTCGTAGGTCTATCTGGCAGAGACTTCCACGCTGGTGGATCTTGTGACATCACAATGTCTCTAACAGACGATGGTGCTGAAAACACAGACGCAAACGACGAAGTAATCACAGTTTACGTAGTCCCAGAGAACGACGCTCCTGAGATCGTCAACCAATGGGACAGCAACGCTGGTGAGACAATCACCTGGGCTTCCAACGGAACAACAGTCGAAAACTACGCTGGTGAGTGGGGAATCAGAGTCCTTGAGGACACAGAAGATTCCGACGCACTAACATTCGACTTGTCCGGATTGAAGTCTGACGTTGACAACGATGATTCTGACCTGTACTGGGTAATGTCTCCGACAATCGACCCTGTAACAAACAGACCATACTGTACTTCTAACAACTACTTCTCCTACACAATCTCTGGAGATACTCTAACTCTGGACCTAGTTCCAAACGCTGCAACAAATGCACCTGCGTATGAGATAGACTACAACCAAAACGGTGGTGTAAACCAAGAGAAGCCAAGTGGAAAGAACTTCTGTGAAATGGATCTCTTCCTATACGACAGCACAGAGGCACCTGCAGGACACGCATATGACCTGTACGGAGCTGAATATGTCCAAGGAAGCGATGTACACACAGTCGAGATTACTGTAGAGAACGTTGATGAGCAAATCCCAGACTTCGCAATTGTTGATGAGTCTGGATTCAACTTCAACGGCGTTACAAACGTCATGACAGGAACATGGGTCCCAACAACTGTTTCCATCGAAGCAGGTGGTGACGAGGGTCCATACAACAACGAACAAATGCTGAAGATTTCCTTCTTTGCAGACGGTAGCACAGAGGCTCCAAGAGACCCAATCTACGTAGCTGCACCAGCATTCGGTGAGACCATTGACATAGACAGTGAAGTCTTCATCACCTCCACATCATCTATTGTGTGGGTTGAAGTTGACGCATTGACCTGTGTTGGTGAATCCTGTGACATGACTCTACCAGTCGATCAAAGATTCTTCATGGACAACGACGCACACGGTGCAACAACTCTACCTAACAGTATCAACTACTGGGTAGAGCCTGGTGCATACGGTGACTCTTCTGAAAGAAGACCGTTCCTAGAAGACAAAGACTGGTGTAACAACGTAATGTACAGCACACAAGTTGCTTCAATCAACGTTTGTGACGCTGCTGAGAGAGGACGTGGAGAATTCCCAGTAACTGAGCAGAACCTGCCAGATGTTGTATCCGTTATCGGTGCAGCTGGTGTTCCGTCCTTCGCTCCAAGCATCGTTGCAGTCGCACTTGCTGGCTTCCTAATCAGCGCACTTGCTCTAGCAGGACGCAGAGATGAAGAAGACGAGGAAGTTGTTGAAGAAACAATTGTCGATGATGAAACTGCGGTGAGCCCAGTTATCGCTACCATCCTAATGGTTGCGATCACTGTTGTTCTATCCGGTGTTATCTACGTCTGGGCAAGTTCTCTTGCTGACACAGATGTAAAGGGTGTTCCAAGAATCACCTTTGAAATCGAAACCGTCGACGGATTCGAAGCAGATGACGGACACTGGAAGATTTCAGTTCAACAAACTGAAGTTGAACTAGCAACACAGGCAGTTATCGTCAAGTTGTTCTATCAAGACGCAACAGGAACTCTTCAAGTTGATGAGTACAACCTAGCAAACCCAGAAGGTGTCTACGGATTCAACCCTGCGAACAGTGATTCTCAGGTTTCATTCGTTGATTCCGTCAACAGAGTAGGCGACCAAGCCCAATCAACTTTCAACGTTGGTGACGTCATATACGTTAGGACTCACCTAAGCGATGGAACGCCATTGGATGATGTAACAATCACGATCTCCTACTCTCCTGAGGTAGGCGATGGTGCTCAATTGAGAACCTACGATGGCTTGTCTTACGATAAGTTGGCTTGAAGTTGATTATCAACTAGAGTTGGTTTAGAAGACAGATAACAGTACCTCGGTACTGAGAATACCCCGAACGTGGGGGTCTCCTGAAAGGGAGGCCCCCATCTTTCGGAAACCCTTTTTTCTTTCTTTAGTGCTAATTTGTAATGCACATTCTTTTTTACTCATTCAGCTTGCTTTGTTTATGTCTAGTATCAAATTGAACGTCCAGGCTGATGACGGAATAAAGAAATTCCCTGGACTACCTAGCGGAATTAAATGCGTTGTATTCGATTGCGATGGCGTTTTGGTAGATGCCATCAGCTCATGGAGAACTCTTCATGATTATTTTGGAACTGATAATTCTGAGAACCTTAGAAGGTTTATCGCTGGAGAATTTTCTGACGTAGAATTCATGAGATCTGACATTAAATTATGGAAAGCCAAGAAAGACCCAATACATAGAGATGAATTATTCAGAGCATATTCAGGTTCAAAACTCATGGATGGGGCACGTGAATTGGTTTCCTGGTTGAAGGATAATGGTTGCTTTGTGGCAATAGTATCAGCAGGTGTGGATTTATTTGTAGGCTCGATTGCTTCTATGCTTGGTGCTGATGATTGGGTGGCTAACGGATTTATTTTTGATGAAGATGGATATCTAACCGACGAAGGAAATTGTAGACTCCATGCAACTGGGAAAGGTGAAATCATAGAAAAATTATGCCAGCAACACGGTTTTGAGGGTAAGGAAGTTATTTCAGTGGGAGATTCAGAAATGGACTTATCCATGTGGATTAAAGATTCTAAATTTATTGGCTTCAACCCCACCCGGGAGAGCTCAAAACAAGCTTTCCAAGATGCAGGCGTACCTGTGATAAATATCCGAAATTGTTTGGAAATCAAGAAATTCTTAGATTAATTCAAGCGAACGGAATCGAAGTACTAGCATGGGTTTGCAAGTTTATTACAGTCAGCATGCATGGCTTTGGTTGGAAACCAAGCATTCTTTGATAACTCGTTTGATCTTGCCAGGTGGAAGAACATACCAAAGTAGTGCCCTTGAAGTCAATACACTCATGTCCGTGTACGTGCCCTGTAACAAAAATGTCAGGTACTTCTCTGATAACCAATCCATCCTCAGGTTCAGGTGATAATGGAGTTTTACCTCCCCATTGAGGTGCTAAATGTCTTCTTCGAAGCATGTTTCTCATAGCTTCAACTGGCTCGGAGTAAGTGACCGTTTTCAAACCAGCAACAAAATCATCTATGGATTTTCCATGATAGGACAATAGTCTTACTCCATGTAAAGAGAAATCGCAGGGATTACCGACGAACTTCGTTGCATTATAATCAGCTTGAATGTCCTTGGCAAAAGTTGGCTGAGGTTCAGCGGGTCTGACTGCATCGTGATTTCCAGGAAGCATAACGCATTCTACCCATTCTGGAAGCAACTCCAATAATTTGGCGAATTCAGAATATTGATTGAATAAATCAGGAATTGACAATTCCTTGTCTTGTCCTGGATAGATTCCCACTCCATCTACGCAATCACCACTCAAAATTAGGTATTTTATCGTCTTAGCAAGAGGGTCTTGGTTGAACCATCTCATCATTTTATGCCATTGTGCTTCAAGGAAGGTTTTGGAACCAACATGTATGTCGGATAAGAAAGCGACACTGACTCCATAAGGAGATGATTTCTTTTGGTGCTTGGGTTGCATCGGGAAATGAAGATCAGAGACATAAAACAAATTGCCGTCATTTGAAAATGAACCACTGATTCCAATTACATCATCTGGCATTAATCCTGCCTCGATAACTTGTGCATGCTCTTTATCATAGTCATCACCCTTTGGTTTTGTAAGCAAGCAGTTGGCTAATTCACCAGTTTCGTCTTCAATTCCAAACATCAGATGTCCATTTTTCGTATATCTTGGCTCGTTTACAAGACCAACTGCTACGGCAATATTTTCATAGCCTTTGAAGCGATTTTTTTCTCTTAATAACTGTCCAATCTCTTGAGGTCTTCGAGGTATGTTCGAGTTCGTAACGATAAGTTTCCTTAGTTGTTCCAATCTTGAAGAAAAACATGAATTTATGTCTGACATTTTCCCCTCTGTCACACTGTTTCCTGTGATGTCAAAATGGACCTTGATATCAACTTCAACGCCGGCAGCCAGATCCGGGAAATCATATACAGACCAATCTGGAAGGTTATTTCTAAATTCGACATCCTCAGGTAAACTCTCTAGTACAGGGGCTATAGTTCGTCCAATCTGTTTATCAGCAGTTTCACTAATGACCTCGGCTATACTGGTTTTTGATTCAAGATATGCAGAGTTTAATTTCGAATATGATTCTAAAGTGAGTAAACCAGGTTTCAATCCGATTTTTGCTGCATGAGATAGTAGTTGCAATGGATCTTCGTGATTCATTAGAATCTCTTTAACATCTGCCTTGGGAATCAACTTATTGGCCCGCAAAATTGGCGCTAACTCTAACCAACTCAGCGCCATGGTATTTTCTATCAAATACAACACAAAAGGGATTCGGTGAGTTTTGGTTGCAGAGTGAAAATGAAATTTACCATTCTACATTATCAGCAAGGTCATCGCCCTTGGAATTTTCAGCGTCTTTTAGCTTTTCAACGATGGTTTCTTCATCTTTCCAATCATCGTCTCCCTGCCAATCATCATTCTCAACTTTGGCTTGATTTTGTTTTCTCTGACTAAGATATTTTTCTCTTTCAACAATTCTCTCTCTAGAGTGTTCTTCTTCTCTTTTGTTGATATAAGCGTCTAGATCTCCAATCTTGTCCCAGCAATCCAGTGCAGTTTGTATTGCGAAGTGAACAAAACCAGCCTTATTTTCTGCTCTATTTCCTCCGAGTTCAGTAGAATTTGCGAAGGTTTTCTCACCTATTGCAACTCCTATGAAAACGGTACCAATCCCTTTCTTTGTGCCATCTGCAGTTGGTCCAGCAATTCCTGTAATGGATATAGCAACATCAGAATCAGCATTATTTCTAGCGCCAGCAGCCATTTGTTTTGCTACCATGGCGCTTACTGCACCAACTTTTTGCAATGCTTTTTCTTCTACTCCAAGAATTCTCATTTTTGCTTCATTTGAATAAGTGACAAATGACATATTGAACCATTCACTTGCGCCTGCATTGTCCGTCATTATGCTGGCAAGCAGTCCACCGGTGCATGATTCAGCAAATGAAATTGTCATGCCTTCCTTCTTCAATCGACGGATAAGTTTAGCAGCATCCGCCCTGACATCTTGACTCATACAACATTTCGAATCATGAATTAGTTTTGAGTCTAACTCCTAACATGTTGATTTAATCGATGGAATTGTTTAGAGCATGTCAGTTAGGAGAATGGATTAATTCAAGAAGGTGATGATTCACGGAAGGCTGGGTCTGTGGTCTAGGGGTTATGACACCGCCCTTACAAGGCGTTGATCGAGGGTTCGATTCCCTCCAGACCCACTATCTCTTTTCAAATGGCCAAAAACCATGCGTCGGGTTGATTTTTCTAATATATTCCATACCAGAGTCATTTGTCTTGCCCGAATTAATCACAGGTGCTCTCATCACATCTATTGCCTCGTTCATCAAGCCTCTTTCTACAATTGATTCTTCGCTCGAATCTAGATTTGTATCATTCCTGTGTAGTAAACTGTAGAATATTCGCATATTCGTGTCATATTTTCTGCTAAATACTGCCACATCATCCAAGAATAAGTTTTCATGCAACCATAATTTAGATTCCAACAATAATTTATCCCAAATTTTTAGGCACCTATCCTCGTTTCCTTCAACTAGAATGTTAAATTCTCCTTGCAAGAATGGCAACGTTCCGGTAATTTTTCCAGGAATTTCGAAATTAATTAATTTCAAATTGTTGGAGATTTCTTCTGACTTATGGATAATAATTCTCCTCTGATCTATGACTAAATCACTTGGTCGGATTGGATTTTCTGTATTTTTGATTTCATTATTTTTAATTAATTTAGAGAAGATTTCGTGATCTTGATGCGCATTAAAGGGCGTGGTCCCCCTCACTTGTACTCGCTCTCTAAGTTCGTGCTCAACCGCAACCTTACAAGCCAATAGTACAGTTTGAAGTAATTCTGAATGGGAAAGGTTTGGCTCTATTCTCCACCTCCTTCCATATACAATTTCCAACTCGTCATGTCTTTGATAATTATCAGGTCCTAATATTCCAATTACAATATTAGGAACGTCTGAATCTTCAACAAGTAGAACAAGAGGCTCTGGTAACTGAATTCTCGAACAGAACTCCTGCACCTCTTTTTCCCTGAGGTTGTAAGCAATGAATTGTGCAGGTGTTCCCAATGAAATATTATCTAATTGGATAATTGGAGAGTGCTCAATAGGTTGACTACCCTTTGGGATGAAGGAGAGTTTTTGCAACGCAGATTTTCTAGTGGAGAAATCGCTTTGCATGTCTATAACTAAGTTGAAAATGGTATAAACACATGTATTGTTAATAATTAACGAAAATAGTAATTTTTTTTTAATTGACAGGAATATTAGAAGATATAGTCCTCTAAATTTCCAGATTCATCGACTATGACCTTAGTAATGCCTTCGTATCCAGTTTCTTGGTTTTTTGATAATAACAACAGATGTATTGCCCTATTGTGAATTCCAGGCTTAAACTCCGATAATCTATGATCCACACCGATTAGGAATCCATCCAATTCTGCGAACATCCATGCTTGGGTTGCTTTTTCTAAATCCTCTTGTCTTATCAAAAGCCACCTTGCTCCTTTCATATGCTCTCTTAGGCTGGATTTGTCTACCACCTCATGAAACCATACTACTCGCATAATCTAAGCTCCTATCTTGTATCGTAAAAGGGCAATCACTCCGCCCATTCCGAGTAATTGTTTGCCATCATCATGTTCTGAAGAACATTGTACTAAATCTCCTCCAATGTCATCTAATTTTTTTACCCAATCCGATAAACGCATTTCTCCAATTTTATCCTCACTTCTTAGCAAGTCTGCATTGATCAGTAAGGTTTCTATTGCACCTTCATTCATCGCTTTCTCAAGCATTTCAC
>MDTD01092292.1_pt1 | contig 87245 bp, 75 predicted proteins | sample 811221 | NCBI WGS metagenome assembly MDTD01 (sample SAMN05326646, study PRJNA326480) | marine metagenome | isolation source: seawater | place: Pacific Ocean: South West | collected 2011
AAGATCAAGGTGATCAAGCGGGTCGCCTTTGGCTTCCGGGATGACGAATACTTCTTTCTTCGCATCCGTCACGCATTCCCCGGAGTTCGACGATGAACCAGAAAAAAGGCACCGCCACGTCGCGGCGCCTTTTTTTGTGTGCTGCCCGTGTCGCGCCGCGTCAGCTCACCGTATCACCCGCCCTCAACAGGACTGACAACATCGTCCGGAACCGGTTCCAGCTCCTGCTCCGCAAGACGTGTCAGATACGCAGCGATCTGCTCCTCGGTCTCAACCGGCAGGTCAAGAAACTCAAAGGCTATCGCTTCGGTGATGCGAATCACGCGTAACCCTATCGGGAGTACACCGTCCCCCAGACGCAGACTCGCCATCGTCACGATCGAGTGGTCATCCAGCGTGTCCAGCGTCTCCAGGCGGTCGGGGCGGAAACGCAGGCCGCCGGTCGAAATATCGCTTACCGCCCCGGTTGCGATCTGGAAGGTGTTCGGGTTGGTGAACGCAACACGGATCTCATCGCTGCCTGACGGGATATAGCGCATCGATTTCCGGACATCCACGTTCTGATGGTAGCGAGTGATGATTCCCCGGATGCGTTCGACGGTCTGCCGACTCGTCAGGTCCTCGTCAAGGACCGCGTTCACCTGCAGATACTCGGCCTTGCTTGCCTCCTCCGGATCGAAGAGGTCGTTGATGAGCAGGATAAAGATCGCCTCGTGCCGCCCGAACGTGTTTCTCAAATAGATGATAAACGGCTTCCAGTGGCGGGGAAAATCCGCCGCCGAGAACAGCACCACCGCCGGCTGAATCTCGCCGAGGTTGTCCATCGCTTTGATCGGGTTGTCATAGTGAATCACATCCGCCTGCTGAAAACTGAAGGTGCGTTCGAGGAACGGTTTCAATGACGGCGATTCGCTGATCAGCATGAGTTTCATTGCGGGAGCGCCTCGTTGGGAAGGTTGGATACCTGATAACCGATGATTTCCCAGAACCCGTCGCGACGCTCGAGTTCGTAGGTGTACTGCCGACGCTCGCGGTACCGATCGCGGTCGAAGTACAGCCGAGCCGTCACCTGGCCATCGGTGGGCGTGTATCGCGTCTCGATGATGTCGTAGCCATCGGGTATGGCAACGAGGCTGCTGTCAGGCTGGCTTTCCTGCTCCTCCAGGCGATCGCGGTAGGTCATCAGTTCCTCGAGTTGCTCCTGCTGGCTCAACCGCACGAACCGTCGGTCCCGTTCCGGCGCCTGGCGGTACAGTTTCTCCAGGTTCAGATACAGAAAGAACCGTTCCCAGTTGTTCTCCTGCCGTGCCGTGAGCATATAGTGAACGACCTCGTCCGGGCTCAGTCGCTGCCGTCTGAGCTGGTCCTGAGCGACAGCCTCAAAACGCATTTCGCGCCGAATCTGGGGTGTCTGCCCCGGTCGGATCGTGAGGTTGAGGACGTTCGAACGCAGGGGCTCCGAGGACTCCCCGTTCCGCAGACCGGGAAAGAACTCGGTACGCACGGTGTAGAGCCCCGGTTCCTCGATCCGGACGTAGTCGGTCAGGCGTTCGACGAAGCTGAGCTGCTCGCCCGGTTGCAGCATCACCGTACGATAGTAGATCTGTTGATTCGCCCGATAGGCTATGGTAAATTCTCGCGTATTTTCGAGCCGCCGGTTGGTGGCATCCCGGACGTCGAAGGCGACGTTGTATCGCCGATCGTCCGCCAGCCGAAAGGTCACCGGATCGGCGCCGCCGTTGTGAAGCGTAATGAGCGCGTTCACCGGCGAATCGGGAAAGTACACCTGTTCGTCATACAGGCGCACCGACACGTCGAGGTCCTGCGCCTGCAGGGCGGCTCCCAGGGCGACGAGAGGCACCAGTATCAACAGCAATTGTCTGATCCGTAACACGATAGAGCTCCTACTATAATGTCGACACACCGCAACAAAACCTTATTGTACGACCAGTTAACCTCCCGCGTGGGGCAGGACCAGACGATGCGCGATCTTCTCGGTCGTGTTCGTCACGGGAGCCTGCCGGTATCGGTGCGGGGGCCGAAATCGAGCTTCCTGTCGTACCTGATCGCGCGCCTGGCGCGTGACAGCCGGCACCCGCTTCTCGTGGTGGTCCCCAACGAAAGCGAGGCCCCGGCTATGCAGGCGGACCTGCGCCTGTTCGGCGTGGAGTCCCAGCTCCTGCCGTCGTGGGGCACCGGCGCGTATGCGGTTCCCTCGGAGAACGCACCAGTGTGGGGCCAGCGCATGCGCGCCCTCGCCGATCTTCACCGGGGCAGTGCCGAGGTGGTGGTGGCCCCCTTGCGGGCAATCGCCCTGCGGACACCGCCACCGGACCACAGTATGCAGCACCTGACGGCGCTGGAAAAGGGTCAAACGATCGACCCTCAGGATCTGTCGCGTCGCCTGACGGACATGGGCTACTGGCGTGTCCCCCGGGTGAGCGTCCACGGCGAGTTTGCCCTCCGCGGAGAAGTTCTCGACGTATTCCTGCCAGGATGGGACGAGGCGGTGCGCCTCGTGTTCGACTTCGACGAAATCTCGGAGATTCGTCTGTTCGACCCGACCAACCAGGCGTCGCTCCGAAAGCAGGATTTCGTTGAGTTGCACCCGATGCGGGAAGTCCTGTGGACGGAAGAGGCGATGCAGCGGCTCGAAGAGGTGGTTGGGGCCTCCAGCGAGATTCGCCACAAGCGCGACGAATTCGCCGCGGAACTCGCGGCCAGCAGGGAGCCGGGACCGTACTGGGCGGCGGCGGCGTTCTCCGACGGCCAGACGGTGCTCGACTACCTTCATCGGGACGTCCGCCTCGTGTGGGTTGATCGTCAGCGAATCATCGCCGGATGGGAGGCCTACCGGAAGGAGTTCGAGACGGTCTTCGCGCAGGAGCACTTCCGGCGCCCCCTGCCGCGACCGGAACGCGTGCTTGCCAATGTCGACGACCTGATGGCCCGCTCCACGGACCGCACGGTGGTCTTCGAGTCCCTGGCGGACGCCGACGACACCGCTGCGTTGCGCTTTGCGTGCGATCCGCCGCGTTCGTTCTTCGGGAACGTGAGCTACCTCAAAGAGGAACTCTCCAGTCTGATCGCCAGCGGCAACCGCGTTTTTGTCATGGCGGATACGGAGGCGCAGCAGAAGCGCATTGAATACCTTCTCCGGGACCTCGACGTGATCGTCTCGGCGGGCCACGTGTCCGGCGGCTTCGGTCTTCCCGACCAGCGCTTCGTTCTGGTCCAGGAGAACGAGATTTTCGGCCGTCGAAAGCGCGCCCCAGCCAGCCTCAAGAAGGTGGAAAGTGCCCCCATCGACACATTTGTCGAGTTGGATGAGGGCGACTACGTCGTCCACGTGAACTACGGGATCGGCATTTTCCGTGGTATCACCCGCATGAACGCGGCGGGCAACGAACGGGACTACATTCAGCTGGAATACGCGGATCAGGAGGTGGTTTTTACCCCGATCGAGCAGGTCAACCTGATCCAGCGCTACATCGGCTCCGGCGGGCAGAACCCGCGACTCGACCGCATCGGCGGCAAGAGCTGGGAAAAGCGTAAAAGCTCGGTTCGCAAGAACGTCGAGGACCTAGCCGATCGCCTTATCAGCCTCTACAGTCGGCGGAAACAGGTTCAGGGTTTCGCATTTCCCGAGGACACCGAGTGGCAACTCGAGTTCGAGTCCGCGTTTCCCTACGAGGAAACCGAGGATCAGTTGCGCTGCATCGCCGAGATCAAACAGGACATGGAGCGTCCGCAGCCGATGGACCGCCTCGTGTGCGGCGACGTGGGGTACGGCAAGACCGAACTCGCCCTGAGGGCGGCGTTCAAGGCGGTGATCAGCGGCAAGCAGGTTGCGCTCCTGGCGCCGACGACGATCCTCGTGGAGCAGCACTATGAGAACATGGTGGAGCGTTTCGAGCGCTTTCCGGTGAAGATCGGCATGCTGTCGCGGTTCGTCACCAGACAGAAGCAGCGTGAGGTCCTGAAGGAACTCGAGGCCGGCGAACTTGACGTGGTGATCGGCACGCACCGGGTTCTGCAGAAGGACGTGAACTTTGGTGACCTGGGGCTTCTGGTGATCGACGAGGAACAGCGCTTCGGGGTAAAGGCCAAGGAGCGCCTGAAGGAACTAAAGACAAATGTCGACACGCTCACCCTGACGGCGACGCCGATTCCCCGAACGCTCCACATGTCGCTCCTCCAGATTCGCGATATGTCCCTGCTCACGACGCCGCCCCACAACCGGCACCCGATCCGCACGGTGATCTCCGAGTTCAACGAAGAGGATATCGCGATGGCCATACGTCGCGAAGTGGATCGCGGCGGACAGGTGTTCTTTCTGCACAACCGCGTCGAGACACTGGAGAACGTGACGCAGTTTGTCCGGAATCTCGTGCCGGAGGTGATGGTTGAGTTTGCTCACGGAAAGATGAGCTCCTCGGAACTCGAGGATATCATGCACCGATTCATCCACGGGGCGTTTCAGGTCCTCGTGGCGACCACGATCATCGAAAACGGCATCGATATTCCCAACGTCAACACGATCATCATCGACCGAGCCGACATGTACGGCATATCCCAGCTGTATCAGCTGCGCGGACGGGTGGGGCGCAGCGACAAGGTCGCCTACGCCTACCTGTTCTATCCGGAAGAGCGCGCCCTCACGGAACTGGCAATGAAGCGCCTTCAAATCATCAGCGACTTCACCGAACTCGGCAGCGGATTCAAGATCGCGCTGAAGGACCTGGAGGTGCGCGGCGCCGGGAACCTGCTGGGGAGCCAGCAGAGCGGTGACATCCTCTCCGTCGGCTTCGACCTGTATCTCAAGCTGCTCGACGAGGCGATCCGCGAGCGAAACACCGACGCCGAGGCTGCGGCGGAGGACGAGGTGTACCTGGAGCTGGAGTACACCGGGTTTATCCCCGACGGGTACATCGAGGAGCCGATGGAAAAGATGGAGGTCTACAAGAAGATCGCCGGCGTATCCACCGAAAGCCAGATGGAGTCGCTGGTTGCGGAAATCGAGGACCGCTTCGGCCCCATGCCCGAGGAGGTCCAGAGTCTCCTCTCGCTTGCCGAAATCCGGATTCTCGCCCGGAGACTCCATATCGCATCCATGAAGGAGCGCCGCGGAGCGCTGCACGTGGAGTTCGGCAAGGTTGCCTCGGTATCGGTGGATCGGGTACTGTCGCTGATCCAGAACTCAGGGGGAAACGTTCGCCTGGATCCGAACCAGGCCAACGTTCTGATCATGGACACCGGGCGCGTCGGTCTGAAGGAGAAATCGGAGTTCATCCGCGGGCGCCTCGCCCAGCTTCTCTAGGAGGCGCGCACACATGGAGCCGACGATGAACGAAGAAGCGATCCAGAAGCTGCGCGAGAACCGGAGTTTTGTAATCCGGCAGGCTCGCATGAGTCCGCACCAGAAGCGCGCCTACGAACGGTTGGCGCCTCAGTACTGCGTACCCTTCGAGGGGCAGGAAGACCGGGGGCCGCTCGACTGGGAATCCCTCTTCGAGCGTACCGGTGCGCGACGCATACTCGATATCGGGTTTGGCATGGGACTCGAGCTCGCGGAACTGGCGCAGGCGCACCGCGACACGGACTTTCTCGGCGTGGAGGTCCACAAGCCGGGCGTGGGCCGTCTCCTGGGCCAGATCGAGGAACGGGAACTCACCAACGTCCGCGTCGTCCGCTACGACGCCGTTGTTGTCTGCCACCAACTCATCCCCAGGGCGACGCTGGACGGCGTGCACCTGTTTTTTCCCGACCCATGGCCCAAGAAACGCCACCACAAACGGCGACTGGTACGCCCGGGCTTCCCGGAGCTTGTGGCCCCGCTGTTGACGCCGACCGGTTACTTCTACACGGTGACCGACTGGGAGGACTACGCCCTCCAGATGCGCCACGTTCTCGACGAGTCACCGGTCCTCCGGAATCGCTACGGCGACAGGTTCGCGCCGCCCCAGGAGTGGCGTCCACAAACCGCGTTCGAGCGCAAGGGGCTCGAAAAGGGACATCAGATTTTCGAACTCGTCTACGAACGGCAGGACCTTGGCGATCGTGCATAGGTATGCTATGTTGACTGCATACTTATGTTGGACAACTCTTTTTTCGCGCGACACGCCGAGGCGGCGGCCCGGCACAACACGATCGATCCGGGGCTTCACCGGCGGTTCAACACCAAACGGGGCCTGCGAAACGACGACGGTACCGGCGTTCTGATCGGCCTCACCGAAATCGGTGAGGTTCACGGCTATTACATCGATGACCAGGAGCGCATGCCGGACGAGGGCCGCCTCTCGTATCGCGGTATCAGCGTCACAGACCTGGTTCAGGGATTTCAGTCCGATCACCGGTTCGGCTTCGAGGAGGCGGCCTATCTGTTGCTGTTCGGACGCCTGCCCACGAGGGGAGAGCTCGACGAGTTCTGTTCCGTCCTCGGCGAACGGCGTGGGCTACCGGACGGATTCACCGAGGACATGATCCTCAGCGCCCCGAGTTCCAACATCATGAACAAGCTGGCGCGATCGGTGCTGGCGGCGTACTCCTACGACGACAATCCCGAGGACCTTGCGATCGACAACGTCCTTCGACAGTCGGTCGAACTGATCGCACGATTCCCGACTATGGTGGCGTACGGCTATCACGCCAAACGCCGGTATCACCACGGCGAGAGTCTGTACCTTCACAGTCCGGATCCCGGCCGGTCCACGGCGGAGAATTTCCTGTCGATGATCAGACCGACGCAGGAGTACACCCCGCTGGAGGCGGAACTGCTGGACCTGGCGCTTGTCCTCCACGCCGAGCACGGCGGGGGCAACAACAGTGCGTTCACGATCCACGTTGTCTCCTCCGCGGCAACCGACACCTACAGCGCCGTGGCCGCCGCCGTGGGCTCACTGAAGGGGGCCAAACACGGCGGCGCCGCCGGCCACGTGCGGGCGATGATGCGCGATATCGAAACCAACGTCGACGACTGGTCCGACGACGGCCAGGTGGCCGACTATCTCCGGCGGATTCTCCGGAAGGATGCCTTCGACCGTTCCGGCCTGATCTACGGTGTCGGGCACGCCGTCTACACGCTGTCCGACCCCCGCGCGGTCCTGCTCGGCTCCAAGGCGCGGGAACTCGCGGCGGAACACGGAGAGACCGCGCGCATGGAACTCTACGATCGTGTCGCGCGCCTGGCGCCGGAGGTATTCCGCGAGGAGAAGCGGACCGAGCAGATCATCGCTCCGAATGTGGATTTCTACTCCGGTCTGGTCTACTCGATGCTCAATATCCCCGAGGAACTCTTTACACCGATCTTCGCCGTGGCGCGCATCGCCGGCTGGTCCGCCCACCGGATCGAGGAACTGGTGAGCGGTGGGCGCATTATCCGGCCTGCATACAAAAACATCCTGGGACGCCGGACCTACACTCCCATCGACCGGCGGTGAGGGCGGTGCCGGCGGTAGCGGCGGTAACGGCGGTCACTGGGCGAGACGGCGCGGGTCACAAAAAAACCCGGACGCCTGAGCGTCCGGGTCGGTGGCACGTGCCGTGTGGGCGAAGAGGGATTTGAACCCCCGACATCCTGCTTGTAAGGCAGGCGCTCTCCCAGCTGAGCTATTCGCCCGAAGGTAGCGGGAATATAGCAGGGCCCCCGGGACCTGTCAATGGTGACGGCCTCCGGGGTGCGAGCAACCGGTACCCGCGCGTCGCCCGCACCGTGCGTCACGGGGCACCCGATCGGTACGGCCGTACGGGTAGCTGTCACGCGGTGCCCGGGTATGCTATGCTCCGCACCGCACTATGGCAGAGAAGACACGCAACATCGGCATCATGGCGCACATCGACGCCGGGAAAACCACGACGACCGAACGGATTCTGTACTACACCGGAAAGTCCCATCGAATCGGCGAAGTTGACGACGGCGCCGCCACAATGGACTGGATGGAACAGGAACAGAACCGCGGTATCACGATTACTTCGGCGGCGACCACCACGTTCTGGCGCGATCACAAGATCAACATTATCGACACCCCGGGTCACGTCGATTTCACTGCCGAGGTCGAACGCAGCCTCCGCGTTCTGGATGGCGCAATCGCGATCTTCTGCGCCGTCGGTGGCGTTGAACCGCAGTCCGAGACCGTCTGGCGTCAGGCCAATGCCTACGAGGTGCCACGCATCGGATTCGTCAACAAGATGGACCGGATCGGCGCCGATTTCTTCGCCGTCCTTGCCGAGGTTCGGGACAAGCTGGGGGCGGTGCCGGTTGCGCTTTCGATCCCGATCGGTCGGGAAAACGAGTTCGAAGGGGTTATCGACCTGTTCACCATGGAGGAACGCCGGTGGCACGAAGACGACCAGGGGCGTTCCTTCGAAATGCACCCCATCCGCGATGAACTCCGTCCTCTGGCGGATGAATGGCGGGAGAAGCTGATCGACGCGGTGTCGGCCTATTCCGACGAGATTACCGAACTGGTCCTGGAGGATCAGGAGGTGCCGGTCGAGCTGATCAAGGAAGTGCTGCGGGAGCAGACGATGGCACGAACGCTGTTTCCGGTTCACGTCGGTGCAAGCCTTCGGAACATCGGCGTACAACCGCTGCTCGATGCAGTGATCGATTTCCTGCCGGCGCCGGAGGAACTGCCTCCGATCCAGGGGCATCATCCCAAGACCGGGGACATCGTGGATGTGGACCGCAGCCTCGACGGCCAGGCGGTCGGCATGGTGTTCAAGATTCAGGCTGACCGCGACGCCGGCAGTTACTCCTTCGTGCGCATGTACCAGGGAACGCTCAAGTCCGGCTCTGCGATTTTCAACCACAACCAGGGCAAACGCGAACGCGTCAATCGCATTCTGCGAATGCACGCCAACCGTACCGAACAGGTCGACCGGATCGAGGCAGGCGACATCGCCGTCGTCGTCGGGTTCAAGCTTGCGCAGACGGGAGATACGATCGGAAGCGAGGGTCGCCCGGTGGTTCTGGAGCGCATGCACTTTCCGGAACCGGTCATCTCGGTTGCAATCGAACCTCAGACGCTGAGTGAGCGCGATCGCCTCAAGGACGTGCTGGCGATCCTGACACGGGAGGATCCCACCTTCCTGTGGAAGGAGGACCAGGATACCGGCGAGCTGATCATTTCCGGTATGGGAGAGCTGCACCTCGACGTGCTTGTCACCCGCATCGTTTCGGACTACAAGGTGCACGCCAAGGTCGGCAACCCCCAGGTTACCTACCGTGAGACGATCACCGGGGAGATTACCCACCGCGAAAAGTTCGACCGCATTATCGGAGGCAAGGAGAACCGGGCCGATATCACGCTCCGGGTGTACCCGCGGCGCCGGGGCGAGGGGAACACCTTCGAGAACCTGGTCAAACCGGATGTACTCCCGACTCCGTTCGCGGCCGCCGTCGAACGCGGCATCACCGCGGCGTTCAACTCCGGTATCCGGTGGGGCTATCCGGTCATCGACATCGGCGTGGAGCTCGTGAACGCATCCTACGACGAACTGACTGCGACGGAGTTCGCGTTTGAGGCGGCGGCATCGGTGGGCTTCGACACCGCCTGCAGCGACGCCGGCGCTCAGCTCATGGAACCCGTCGTGAACGTAACGGTCATGACCCCGAAAGAGTTCATGGGGGATGTGATTAGCGGAATCACCACCCGCGGAGGCCTGGTCCACGCGGTGGAAAGCCGTCCCGCGGCGGAACAGATCGCGGCGGAGGCGCCACTGCGAGCGATGTTTGGATACAGCACGGCGCTGCGGAGCACGACCCAGGGACGCGGCAACTACGCCATGGAGTTCTCTCACTTCGCGCCCAGCGACAAGCAGATGTAACCGCCCCGGTGCCGCCCGCGCTGCGTTGTCGGCACCGCGGGCCCGCGCCATCCCTCCCGGCGTGGGCATCCTTTCACTTGACAACGCCTGAGACCCATTTGAGAATAGACGCTCACATTTCACAGTGAAGGAGCGTTCATGGCGTACACCACGGACAAGATTCGGAACATCGCGGTTGCTGGACACGGCGCAACCGGAAAGACCTCCTTCGTCGAACAGCTTTTGGTTGCCGGTTCGGCAATCTCGGCACCGGCGACGGTTGAATCAGGGAAAACGGTGAGTGACTATACTCCCGAGGAGATCGAGAATGGGATCTCCATCCACACCTCCCTGTCCAACATTCCGTGGAACGACCACAAGGTCAACATCCTCGACACCCCCGGCTCGTCCGATTTCGTCGGCGAGGTCGTGACGGCGTTCCGGGCGGCTGAATCCGCGGTCATCATGGTCGGCGCCCGCGCCGGCGTACAGATCGAAACGATCAAGCTGTGGCGGCGATTGGACCGGCGCAATATGCCGCGGATGATCTTCATCAACCGGATGGACGAGGAGCGCGCGGACTACGACGCGGTTCTCGAGGACCTTCGCGCCAAGTTCGACCTGACGCTGGTACCGATCACGATTCCAATCGGCAGCGCCGGCGATTTCTCGGGCGTTGTCGACCTCATCGGAAACGTCGCATGGATGGCCGGCGACGGGGCGGAGAAGAAGTCCGACATCCCGGATTCGATGGCCGCCGACATCGAGAAATACCGCGCGCAGCTGGTAGAAGCGGCCGCCGAAGGCGACGATGAGCTGACGATGAAGTACCTCGAGGAGGAGTCGCTCACCGAGGACGAGATCCATCGGGGCATCACGGAAGGCCTCAGGGACGACAAGATCGTCCCGGTGTTCTGCGGGAGTGCCCTCCAGAACTCCGGCCTGCAGGTGTTTCTCGACTTTCTGACGTGGGCCGCTCCGTCTCCGGCGGGTGTCACCGAAGTTGTCGTGGACCAGGAGGGCAACGAGTCCGACTACACGGTCAGCGCCGAGACCTCCTTTGCAGCCCTCAACTTCAAGACCACGCTGGATCAGTTCAGCGGCAAGCTTTCGTTTGTGAAGGTCATGGGCGGCGTGCTGCGCTCCGACACGGAGTTCGTAATCGACCGGGACGGCAAGAAGGTGAAGGGCGGCAAGATCTACACGGCCCTTGGCAAGAAACTGACCGACGTCGACGAACTGGACGCCGGTGACATCGGTGTCATCGCCAAGATCAACGACGCCCACACCAACGACACGTTCCACGCGCCGGATGTGTTTATGCATTTTCGACCGCTGCAGTTGCCGTCGCCGGTGTACAGTCTCGCGATCTCGGCGGGCAGCAAAAAGGACGAAGACAAACTCAACGAGCAGCTCGTGCGGGTGACCGAGGAAGACAAGACGTTTACCGTGACGTTCGATCCGGAGACCCACGAGACAGTCATTGCCGGCATGGGCGAACTGCACATCAACACGATTCTCAACAAGATCAAAACTTCCCAGAAGATCGAGGTGGAAACGCGACCGCCGAGGGTGGCGTACCGCGAGACGATCACCAAGTCCACCGAGACAAGCTACCGTCACAAAAAGCAGTCCGGCGGCCATGGGCAGTTCGGTGAGGTGCACATTCGCGTCCGGCCCCTCGACCGTGGGCAGGAGTACGACTTCGCCAACGAGATCAAGGGCGGTGCCGTCTCCAAGGGGTACATTCCGGGCATCGAAAAGGGATTCCACGAGGCGATGGAACACGGTGTCCTGGCGGGGTATCCCGTTCGGGATGTCGGCGTCGTGCTGTTCGACGGCAAGGAGCACCCGGTCGACTCCTCGGAAATGGCGTTCAAGATCGCTGCACGGGGCGCCCTGAAGCAGGCGATGCAGGAATGCGGCCCCGTCCTCCTCGAGCCGGTGATGAAACTATCGGTCTTCATCGAGGACCAGTACCTCGGCGACGTCCTCTCCGACATGAGCTCCAAGCGCGGGCGTGTCCTGGGACAGGAGCAGCTCGGTGGCGGAATCGTCGAGATCGACGCACTGGTACCCCAGGCCGAGATGCTGCGGTACGCGATCGACCTCAAGTCGATGACCGCCGGTACCGGCAGTTTCGAGATGACCTTCGATCACTACGATCCGGTCCAGGGAAAGATCGCCGAGGATATCATCGCCGCCTCCACCTACCAGGAGCAGGAAGAGCACTGACGCCGGGGTGGTTCGGGCGCCGCCGTGCCACCGCGCGCGGCGCCCCTGCCGTGCTGCCGGCGTCGTTGACACGATCGACCGGCCACCGGCTACACTACCGCCAATGAATGACACATCCGTCCGGATACTCGGCCACCGCGGCGGCGCCGCGGGCCGCTATCCGGAGAATTCAATACCCGCATTCCTTGATGGACGCGCCGCCGGCGCTGACGTCCTGGAACTCGACGTGCGGCTCAGCCGCGACGGGCGGGTTGTGGTGATCCACGACGATCGAATCGACCGGGTGAGCGATGGGTCCGGAGCGGTCCACTCGCTGGGCGCGGCGGAGCTGCGGCGGGTCAGACTGCTGGACCCGAACGGCGTTCCTCACGACGGGGTGCACATTCCGGTTCTCGAGGAGGTGATGGAGGCGTGCGGCGACACCCCGCTCAACATCGACCTCAAGTCCGCGGATCACGAACTGGCCCGCGCCGTGGCAGAGATCCTGCGCCGCTACGACGCCGTTGCCCGGACCACGGTCGCAAGTTTCATTCCCGCTGCGCTCCAGTTCTTCCGATCGATCGCACCGGAGGTCGAGACGTCCGCTGCTCCCGATGAGGTCCGAGCGCTCCTGGGGGCGTTCCTTCGCCGCGAACGGCCGACCACGCCGGCGCACCGGGTTCAGATTCCTCCGCGTCACGGTCTGATTCCCCTCACGTGGAGAGGGTTCATCCGCTATCTGCATGCGGTCGACCTGGCGGTGGATGTCTGGACGATCAACGCACCGGAGGTAGCTGTGCGCCTGGCGGCGCGCGGCGTAGACGGTATCGTCACAGACGATGTCCGCACAATTCGCACAGCACTGGAGAAGCATCACCATGCAGACACATGACTTTGTACGGTTTCTCGATGGATCCGTAAGCAGTTTTCACGCCGCCCAGCTGACCGCAGCACGCCTCGCCGAACGCGGGTTCCGGCAGCTGGAGCTCCGCGATTCGTGGAACATCTCGTCCGGGGACCGCGTGTATGTTGAGCACGGCGGGTCGGTTGTCGCGATCCGGGTCGGACGCGCGACACCTGCCGAAAGCGGAGCAATTATCGCCGCCGCCCATACCGACAGCCCGTCGCCGCAGCTGAAACCGCGATCCGCAACCGTCGCCGACGGCCTGCTGCAGGTTCCGGTGGAGGTATACGGGGGGCCTATCCTCGCCACGTGGCTCGACCGCGAACTCGGCGTTGCCGGACGAATCGTGGCGGTCGATGGGGAGGGCACGCCCCGTGTCCACCAGGTTGCGATCCGTCGCGCCATGGCGGTCATTCCGAATCTCGCGATTCATCTCAACCGCGAGGTCAACGACGGCGTGTCCTACAATCGTCAGGACCACCTCCGGGCGGTCTTCGGCCCCGCTGCGAACCCTCCCGATGGTGACCCCGAGTCGGACGAGAATTCCCCGACCCCGGAACAGCAGTTGTACGACCGTATTGCCGACGCCGCCGGTGTCGACGCCGACACCATCGTCGATACCGAGCTGTACCTGGTACCCACCGCGCCGGCGACGGTCCTCGGAGGAGACGACGGACTCGTGGTCAGCCCCAGGATCGACAACCTCGCCGGATGCTACGCGGTGGCGGAGGCGATCGCGGCGGCCGATCCATCCGCCGACCATACCCAGGTCGCGGTCTTCTTCAATCACGAAGAGATCGGCAGCGCAACCAGCGTTGGCGCCGCCGGCGCGCTCCTCGAGTCCGTGCTTCGCCGCGTGGTGGCAGCCCTCGATGTCGCTCCCGATGCGTGGGACCGCACGGTCGCCCGCTCGGTGCTCCTGAGCAACGACGCCGCACACGCGCGCCACCCGAACTATCCGGAGAAACACGATCCCGGATACGCCCCCCGGCTCGGAGGCGGACCGGTTGTGAAGAAGAGCGCAATCTGGCGGTACGTCGCCGATCTGGACATCTCGGGCTGGTTCGCCGCGGTCTGTCGTGACGCCGAGGTTCCGCTCCAGTACCTGCAGAACCGCTCCGACATCCGCGCCGGATCGACGATCGGGCCGGCGGTTGCCGCGCGCCTCGGCGTGCGCGGAGTCGACATCGGAATACCGATGCTCGCGATGCACTCGGTCCGGGAAACCGCTGCCGTCGCCGACGTGGCGAATATGATAGTCGCACTGACCCGCGCCTACGGGAGTTCGCTGCCGTGAAGTACCTGACAATCGTCCGACACGCGAAATCGGCGCACCCTGGCGGGCTCGCCGACGAGGAACGCGGACTCACGGACCGGGGGCGATCCGACGCCGAGACGATGGGACGTATGCTCGCAGGCCGTTTTCCGGATCCCCAGCTGGTCCTCGCCAGTGTCGCCACGCGAGTGAGCCAGACGGTGGAAAGCCTGTCACAGGCGGGCGCCCGCGCGTCATCCGTCGCCGAGTTTCATGATGCACTCTACCTCGCCGACGCCGAGGTGATCTGGGATTTCGCAGCCTCGGCACTCCTCGAACACGACGATGTCTGGCTGGTTGCGCACAACCCTGGTGTCACCGAGGCAGTTGAGCTCCTCTGCGGTGCACGACTGGAAAACGTGCCCACCCTCGGAGTTGTGCGCATCGCATTCGAGGAGATCGTCATGGAGAGCCCGAACGGGAGTTTCGTCTTTTTCGATTGTCCCGCGGCGCACAGGTAGTCGTCCGTGGAGATCTCGATCGTTCTAGTGGAACCCGCTCGTCCCGGAAACGTGGGAGCTGCCGCCCGGGCGATGAACACGATGGGGTTTCGGGACCTGCGAATCGTAGGCGCACCGGGGATCCGGCACGAGGCAACCGCCCGTGCGTTTGCCCATGGCTCGACGGAGATTCTTGAGAACGCGCGGAGCTGCGAATCCCTGGAACACGCTCTCCGCGACGTTGAACTGGCCGTCGCCACCACCGGACGGCGCCGGGGTAAACGGCGGGATTACTACACCCCCGACGACCTGCGGGACATGATCGCCAACGGGGATCGTGGGAGTCGCGTTGCCCTGGTGTTCGGCCGCGAGGAGAGTGGACTCAGCAACGCCGAACTCCACCGGTGTCAGATCGTGAGCCTGGTCCCCATGCGTGCGCCGTATCCGTCTCTCAACCTGGGGCAGGCGGTGATGGTGTATGCCTACGCCCTCTCGCCGCTCACCGTGGATGCAGCGAAGCCCCGCCAGCGGGATGCCGATCCCCGCAGCGTGCAGGCTCTGGTGGACAAGGCACACCGGATTCTTCCGGCGTTGGGATTCGACACCGGACGGGCGCGGTTTCACCGCATGGTGGAACGGATCGGTGCCGCGGGGCAGACCGATGTGAACCTCATGCACTCGATCGCAACCGCGATCGAACACCGACTCCTCGGCGACGACAGAACCGCCGACTCGGACGGCTGATCCGGGCGACGGGGCGACCCGGTCCGCGGGCCGCTGGTGCGGGGAAGGCCTAACTGACGGTGGCCTCGACGGCACGCCACAATGCCCCGGGCGGATACGCCGCCCGCAGCGGTATGGAAAGCGGCACGGCGGGGTGCGGGATCACCAGGCCCGCGGCGAGCAGCGCAATGCCCCCGTCCCGCAGGGGACGGCGCGCACCGTACTTGGTGTCGCCAACCACCGGACACCCATGGTGCGCGAGCTGCGCCCGAATCTGGTGGTGCCGACCCGTCCCCAGACGGACACGGAGCACCGTGTGGTGGTCTGTGGCGCCCACCGTCTCGTAGGAAAGGCGCGCCACGCGACCGCCGGCGGCGATCCTGCTGCGATTCGACGCACCATCCACGACGATTTCATCGACAAGCTCTCCCGCCGACGGATCGGGCGGTGACGACACCACCGCCAGGTACTCGCGTTCCACCCGCCCCTCGCGAAACGCATCCTGCAGCGTTCTGAACGCCTCAGCGCCCCGGGCAAGAACCACGAGCCCCGCCACGGGCTGGTCGATCCGGTGAGCCGGCTGCAGGTCGCCGTCGCCCACCACACGCCGCCACCGGGCGAGGAGGGCATTTTGGTCGCGCCGGCGGCCCTGGACCGCCTCTCCCGCGTCCTTGTCAACGACGACCATCCACCGATCGAGATACACCAGACGACTCATGCCGCGCAGTATACACGGATACACACGTGCGCCGATACCGTGGCATACTGCCGGCGTGAGGATTGTCCAGATCACCGATCTCCACCTCGACCTGGAGGAACGCACGCCCCACGGCATCGACGTGTGGGAAAACGCCCGGTGGGCGGTCGCCACCGCCCGCGATGCACGACCCGACCTGGTCGTCGTTTCGGGCGACCTGGCGCTGCACTACGGGTCGCCGGAACTGTACGCCGCGCTCCCTCCGCTGTTCGCCGGTCTGGGGTGCGACTACCTGCTCCTCCCGGGAAACCACGATGATCGCAGCGCCTTCGGGGCCGCCTTCGGCCGCCGCTACGCCCTCCGGGAAGACACTCCGTGGCTCGATCGTCAGGTTGACGCAGGCGGGGTACCGATGCTGCTGCTGGACTCGTCGGCGGGCCGTCTCGAGGAGCGGCAGCTCGCGTGGGTCGACGCCGTCCTGACGGCCCGCACTGCCGCCGCCGCCCGCGGGGCGGGGCCACCCGGTGTGCTCGTTTGGATCCATCATCCGGTACTTACGGGATTCCACCGCTATATGGACGGCGCCTATCCCCTGCAAAACGCCGACGCCGTGCGGGCCGTACTCACCCGGCACCGACGGGCGCTCTCGATCGAGCTTTTTTGTGGCCACTACCACTGCGAGGACAGTCGCGTCGACGGGATCCGACAGCACACCACGCCATCGACGTACATGCAAATCGACCCCGAACCGGAGGAGTTTCGTGTGCTCCCCGGTGGTCCGGCCATCCGTATCGTCGATGTCGACACCGCCGGCGCGGTCGAGACCGTCGTCGTCTATCGCGATGAGCGATTCGACTGAGCGCAAGCCGTCACCGAGTCGGCAGGGCGTGGACGCCGTCCTGCTGCGCCTTCGTCGCGCACCGCCGAAAACCGAACGCGAGGTCGACCGGGTCTACCGACGGTTGCTGCGGGAGACCCACCCCGATCACTCCGGCGACGACGGTGCGCTGTTTCTGTACGTGCAGGAAGAGTTCGCGCAGTTCCGCGAGGAATGGATGGCTGCGCGCGCCCGGCGGCAGGCGGCCGATGCCGTCGATCCCACCGCACTTCTTGTCGATCTGGGGCTTCCACAGTCGCTGGCTCCGCGTCCCGCGCTGTTTGCTGCTCTCTACCGGTTTCGGTCCCTCGGCCTGGCGAACTACCGGGTACGGTCGCGTCCCTCGCTCCGGCGACGAAACGCAACGGTCGTCCGCACTGTGGTTGCCTGGGCCTACGAGTACGACGAACGCTTCGTCGGGGTGTTTCACCGGTTCCTGCTGCACCACGGCCATTTTGCGCTCGCGGAGCGCCACGCGCCGCTATACTTCCTGGTGCGAAAGATGATTCTCAAGGGGATGGATGGTCTGATCCGCTATCAGGACCACCACCGTCCCGCGACCGCCGATATCGCCCGGGACACGATCCGTTACGCGATCGCCATCTCCAGCGGGTACGCCGGTGATCCCGCGTTCGCCGCCCTTCTTGACCTTGGCCGGTGGATTCTCGGCGAACTGGAACGCCCCCCGGAGCGAATCGGTCTCGACGGATAGGCCCGCGGCAAGGTTTTCACCGTCCGCCGATTTCGGGTATTCTCAGAGCATGGCAACACCAGATCGGGAACAGGCCCTCGCGCTCCTGCACGAGTACACGAAGAGCGAAAACCTCATCCACCATGCGAAAGCCGTGGAGGCAACGATGCGGCACTTCGCCGCCCGCTACGGTGAGGATCAGGACAAGTGGGGCATCATCGGCCTGGTCCACGACCTCGACTGGGACCAGTTCCCGGAGCAGCACTGCGCCAAGACGACCGAGATTCTGCAGAACCACGGATGGCCGGAAGACTACATTCGGGCCGTTCGCAGCCACGCGTGGGGCATGTTCACCGACGACAAGCCCGAACACCGCATGGAGAAGGTACTCTACACGATCGACGAGCTCACCGGGCTCATCACGGCGACAGCCCTGGTTCGACCGTCGAAGAGCATCCTGGACATGAAACCGAAGTCCGTGAAGAAGAAATGGAAGGAAAAAAGCTTCGCCGCCGGCGCCAACCGGGAGCTGATCGCCGCCGGCGCCGAGATCCTCGGAGAGCCCCTCGATGAGGTGATCGCCGAGACCCTCACCGGCATGCAGGCGGTGGCGGCCGAGATCGGGCTCGCCGGCGATCAGGAGCACTGAGATGCCGCTGCTTGAAATTCGCACCAACGTCGACCTCGCACCGGAGGAGCGGCGAGCGCTTCTCGACACCGCCTCCGTGCGCACGGCGGAGCTCCTGGGCAAACCGGAGTCCTACGTCATGGTGATCGTGGAAGGCGGTATGGACCTGCGATTCGGTGGATCGGCCGACCCCGCGTGCCTGCTGACCCTGAAGAGCCTCGGCCTGCCCGAGGAACGTACACCGGAAATCACCCGCGCGCTTTCAGCACTGATGAACGAGTGCTGTACGATCCCCGCCAACCGCGTGTACGTCGAATTTGCGTCGCCGCCACGGCACATGTGGGGGTTCGACAACACCACCTTCGGTTGAATCACAAGAGGAGTACGGAAATGTCTCACGAGGAAACGTCCGCCACGGACCGCACGGGTCTCGACTTTGTCCGCACCGCGGTTGCGGAGGATCGGGCCGCCGGAAAAAACGACGGCCGGGTACACACCCGGTTTCCCCCGGAGCCCAACGGGTACCTGCACATCGGACACGCGAAGTCGATCGTTCTCAACTTCGGCATCGCCGAGGATTTCGGCGGCGTTTGCAATCTTCGGTTCGACGACACCAATCCCACGCGGGAGGAAGTCGAATACGTGGACTCAATCCAGAACGACATCCGCTGGCTGGGATACGACTGGGAAGACCGACTGTTCTACGCCTCCGACTACTTCGAACAGCTCTACGCGTGGGCGGAACACCTGATCCGCGAAGGTCATGCGTACGTCGACGAGCTGAGCGCCGAAGAGATCCGTGAGTACCGTGGCACGCCCACGGAACCCGGCAGGAACAGTCCCTGGCGGGACCGGCCGATCGAGGAGAGCCTCGATCTCTTCCACCGCATGCGGGCGGGGGAGTTCGCCGACGGCGCGCTCATCCTGCGTGCCAAGATCGACATGGCGCATCCCAACATCAACATGCGCGACCCGGCCCTTTACCGCATCCGGCACGCCCATCACCATCGGACCGGAGACACCTGGTGCATCTACCCGACGTACGACTTTGCCCACGGCCAGTCCGATGCCATCGAGGGGATCACGCATTCGATCTGCACCCTCGAGTTCGAGAACCATCGGCCGCTCTACGAGTGGCTCATCGACCATCTCCCGGTACCGTCCACGCCGCGGCAGATCGAGTTTGCCCGCCTCAACCTGACCTACACGGTCATGAGCAAGCGCAAACTGCTGCGCCTGGTACAGGAAGGGTTTGTCGACGGCTGGGACGACCCGCGTATGCCGACGATCAGCGGGCTGCGTCGGCGCGGGTACACCCCCGAGGCGATCAAGGCGTTCTGCAGGCGCATCGGCGTGTCCAAGACGAACAGTACGGTGGACCTGGCGCTGCTGGAGTTCAGTCTCCGGGAGGACCTGAACCCCAGAGCGCACCGCTATATGGCGGTCACCGATCCGGTCAAGCTCACGGTGACCAACTGGCCCGAGGGCCAGGTCGACTGGTTTGAGGCCGAGAATAACCCCGAGGATCCCACGGCGGGCACGCACTCCGTACCGTTCACCGGTTCACTGTACGTGGAGCGGGAGGACTACATGGACGACCCGCCCCGGAAGTGGTTCCGCCTGGGCATTGGACGGGAAGTGCGCCTGAAGTACGCATACTTCGTGTCCTGCACGGACGTCGTCCGCGACGCTGACGGCACCGTGACCGAGATTCTCTGCACCTACGATCCCGAAACGCGTGGCGGCGACAGCCCCGACGGTCGAAAGGTCAAAGGCACGCTCCACTGGGTCTCTCGGGATCACGGGGTGCCGGCCGAGTTCCGACTCTACGAGCCGCTGTTTACGCAGGAGGACCCCGACGATATCGGGCCGGACGCGGACTTCACCGACGGCCTCAACCCACAGTCCAGGACCGTGCTTCAGGGTGTGATCGAACCCGCTCTCGCGGAGGCCGCCCCGGAGAACCCGGTTCAGTTCCTCCGGCTGGGATACTACGTCAACGACGCCAGAGACAGCAGCCCGGATCGACTCGTTTTCAACCGTGCGGTCACCCTCAAGGACAGCTGGGCCCGCGTGGTCCGCAATCGCCGGGAAAACGAGTAGCAGTGGCACCATCGCGTCTGGCGGTCGGCGTCCGGCGTCCCGCGACGCTCACCGAGCTCCTTCGGGCCTCCGCCGGACCCGTGGGGATAGACCTCGAGGCAGCCTCGGGTCGCGCCGGGCGTCTGGACGAGGCACTGGCCGCCGGGCGCGCCGTCTACGGGTACTCCACCGGTTTCGGCGCTCTGGCGTCCCATGCGGCACACGACGACGACCGACAGCACCAGCTCGCCCTTGTCCATCATCTTGCCACCGGCACCGGAGATCCGTTGCCGCCGCGGGCGGCGCGGGCCCTGGTGTTCGACCGGCTGGTCACGCTCTCGCGGGGCCACAGCGCCGCCTCCGATGACCTCCTGCGGGCACTTGCCGTCGTCCTCGCAACCGACGGCGCGCCGGCGATTCCACGCTACGGTTCCGTCGGGGCCAGCGGAGATCTCACGCCGCTGGCACACCTCGCGATGGCGCTCGCCGGCGACGGAACGTGGCTCAACCCCGACGGTAGCCCCGCAGACCCTCGGCCCGACGGGCTGCAGCGATACGAATTCTCGCGGCGCGATGCACTCGCCCTCGTCAACGGAACCAGTGCGAGCAACGCTCTGGCCTCCCTCGCGTTCTGGGACCTTGCGATGCTCATCCCGATCGCTTTCGAGAGCATGGCGCTCATGGTCCGTTCCATGGGCCTCGCCGAGGAGGCGATGGCGGAGCCGATCCACCGACTCCGGGGCCAGCCCGGACAGGTGGCGGTCGCCGACGTGCTCCGCGAACGGCTGGCGCAGGCGCCTGTTGCCCGCGACGACGGCACCGGCGCCGGCGGCCATCACGCTTCCCACGAACGATCGATTCAGGCGGCGTACAGCTTCCGGTGTATTCCGCAGATCCTGGGGCCGACCGTTGAGGCCGTACGCGCCGTGGCGGCAACACTCGAGCGCGAGTTGAACGCCGTCACCGACAATCCCGTGTTCGACGAACCGGGGACCGTGTACCACGGCGGCAACTTTCACGGGCAGTACGTGGCCGAGGCGTCCGATCGTCTCGCCTTCGCCGCCGCAACCACCGCCGGCCTGATGGAACGCCAGATCGCCCGCGTCACCGATCCGCTCCTCAACCACGGATTGCCACCGTTTCTCACCGGTGCCGCCGCCGGCGGACATTCCGGGTTCATGGGACTCCAGGTCAGCGCGACCGCACTGACCGCTGAGATCAGCGCGTCGGCGCAGCGACGCTACGCGCTGGAAAGCCGGTCGACGAACGGCGCCAACCAGGATGTCGTGAGCATGAGTACCCTTGCTGCGCTCGCACTGTACGAGACGATCCCGCGGCTGAGGGAACTGACGGCGATGCACGCGATCGTTGCGGTGCAGGCCGCAGAGCTGGCGGGCCTGGTGGGGGAGGATGCGCCGCTTCAAAAGGCGGTGCGGACCGTTTCACCCGCCCTGAACGGCGATCGGCCGCTGTCCGCGGAGATCCGTGACGTTGCCGACGATCTCGCCGGCCTCACGGGGGCACAGAAAAGCCCCCGGCACCGCGACCAGTGTCACGCATACCGGGGGCTCGTCGGGGCATCCTGGAACGCGCTGTTTCCAGACCGTCCGTTTCCCGATCTCAGCTCGTGACGGCGCCCTTGCTGGCGGAACTGCACAGCTGCCCGAACTTCCACAACGCACCGCGGGGATACTTTGTCTCCTTCGGAGACCACTCACCGCGGCGCCGCGCAAGCTCCTCGTCATCCACCGCCACCGACAGTTCCTTTTTCTTCGTGGAAACGGTCACCATGTCACCGTCGCGGATCAGGGCGATCGTTCCTCCGACCTGCGCCTCCGGCGCCACGTGGCCGACGACCATACCGTGGGATCCCCCGGAAAACCGTCCGTCGGTGATCAAAGCGACGTCCTTGCTGAGACCGGCGCCGGCAATCGCCGCGGTCGGGGCGAGCATCTCGCGCATCCCGGGACCACCCTTGGGCCCCTCGTAGCGAATCACCACCACGTCGCCCTTGCTGACCTCGTCGTTGAGGATCGCCGTCAGCGCCGCCTCCTCATCGTCGAACACGCGCGCCGGACCGGTGTGCTCGAACTCGTTGAGACCGCACGTTTTGACCACCGCGCCTTCTTCAGCGAGATTGCCGTGCAGAATCGCGATCGGTCCCCGATCCTGTTCCGGTGCATCGAAGGGGTGCACCACATCCTGGCCATCCAGAGCGACCTTCACGTCCTTGAGGTTTTCGGCCACGGTCTTGCCCGTCACGGTGAGACAGTCGCCGTGCAGCATCCCCTGGTCCAGAAGCATCTTCATGACCATCTGCACGCCGCCGACCTCGAAGAGGTCCTGCATGACGTAGCGTCCGGCGGGCTTCATGTCCGTCAGAATCGGCGTCGTATCGTAGAAGTGGTTGAACTCATCGATCGTGAGGTCCACGTCCACCTCGTGGGCCAGGGCGAGGAGATGAAGCACCGAGTTTGTACTCCCTCCCAGCGCCATGACCACACGGATCGCGTTTTCGAACGCCTTTCGGGTCATGATGTCGCGCGGCGTGATGTTTTCACGCACGCAGTGCCAGAGGGCATCGGCACTCGCCTGCTGCACCCATGTGCGCAGCTCGTGCGTCGCCGGAACCGAGGCGTTCCCCGGGATACCGATCCCGATCGCCTCCATCGCCGATGCCATCGTGTTGGCGGTGTACATGCCCCCGCAGGCGCCGGCGCCGGGGCAGGCGTGTGCCTCGATCCCGTGGCGCTCTTCCTCAGAGATACGCCCCGCGGAGTAGGCACCAAGCGCCTCGAAGGCGCTGACGATATCGATCTTGCGGCCCTTGTAGATGCCCGGAGCGATCGACCCGCCGTACACGAACACCGACGGCACGTTCATGCGCGCCATGCCCATCACCGTGCCCGGGATCGTCTTGTCGCACCCGCCGATCCCCAGCAGCGCGTCCATCTGGTGGCCGTGGGCGTCCAGTTCAATCACGTCGGCGATCGTATCCCTGGAGACCAGAGACGCCTTCATGCCCTCGTGTCCCATCGCCTCGCCGTCGGTGACGACGAAGGTGTGGAAGCTCATCGGCATCGCTCCCAGTTCCTTCAGCCGCTGCTTGGAGATTTCCGCGAGCTGATCGTGGTGTACGTTGCACGGACTGACGTCGCTCCCGGCGCTGGCAACACCGATAATCGGTTTTTTGAAGTCGTTGTCACCGAATCCAACCGCGCGGAGCATCGCCCGGTTGGCGGTACGCTCCACGCCCTGCGTCATCACCCACGATTTCCGGTTCAGGTTTTCCGCCATGATCTCCCCCTTACCCGGCGAACCCGGACAGATACGGAATGTGCGACGCCCGTTCCTCGATCAGCCCGACGTTGGACAGCAGGACCGAGGTGGAGTCCCAGTTTCCGGCGATGAGCGCGCTCCGGTAGGCGGGAGGCATATCGAACGTGTACTCCGTGTCCCCCACCGTGATCGTTGAGGAGGGGAGGTCGACGGAGAGCATGGTGGACGGATCGCTCTCGATCCGCTTCTGGATTTCCACGATCGTCTCGTGGGGCAGGATCACCGCCGGTACGCCCATGGCAGTACAGTTTCCGGCGAAAATCTCGGCGAACGACTCTCCCACGACGGCCTTGATGCCCGACCGCATCAGCGCCTGCGGAGCGTGCTCCCGCGAGGACCCGCATCCGAAGTTCCGATTCACGACCATGATCGAAGCGCCGGCAAACCGCTCATCGTTGAACGGGTGCGGCTTCTGTTCGCCACCTTCCGTGAAGCGAAGGTCGTAGAACGCGTACTCTCCAAGGCCATCAAAGGTCACGACCTTCATGAACCGGGCGGGGATGATCTGATCGGTGTCGATATCGTTGCCTGCGACCACCACGGCGGTGCCTTCCACGTGACTGATTGCGTGTTTGATTTCCTGCATCGTGTTGCTCCTTTTCCGTGCTGATTCTCAGACCACCGGTTCCGGCGACGGCGCCAGTTCCCGCACATCGGATACCTCACCGGTAATCGCCGCGGCGGCGACCATGGCGGGGCTCATGAGAAGGGTGCGGCCCATCGGGGAGCCCTGACGTCCCACAAAGTTGCGGTTCGAGCTGGACGCCGAGATCTCCCGGTCGTTCAGCTTGTCGGGGTTCATCGCCAGGCACATCGAACACCCGGCGCCGCGCCAGTCAAATCCGGCTTCGCGGAAGATCTCCGGGAGCCCTTCGCGCTCCGCCTGGATCGACACCTGCTTGGATCCGGGTACCACGAAGGCGCGGACACCCTTGGCAACCTTCTGCCCCTTCACGATGCGCGCCGCCTCCCGCAGGTCGCTGATGCGGCCGTTGGTGCAGCTTCCCAGGAACGCAACATCGATCTTTTTGCCCCTGATCGGCTCGCGCTCGGCAAATCCCATGTGAGCCAGCGCCTTTTCTGCGGTCTCACGCTGTTCATCCGGCAGCTCCCGGAGCGAGGGAATCCGATCCTCGACCGAAATCGCCTGCCCCGGTGTAATGCCCCAGGTCACCATCGGCGCGAGCTGGTCGGCGTCGAGGTTGAACACGTCGTCATACTCAGCGTCGGCGTCACTGGCGATGCTCTTCCAGAACGTCACCGCCTCGTCGAACGCTTCACCCGCGGGCGCATACTGCCGGCCTTCAATGTAGTCGAACGTCGTCTGGTCGGGGTTTACGTATCCGACGCGGGCGCCGCCTTCGATACTCATATTGCAGATCGTCATGCGCTCTTCCATGCTCAGCGCGTGGATCGCCTCACCGTTGTACTCGTAGGCGTAGCCGATACCGCCGTTGACACCGAGTTCGGCGATGATCTTCAGGATGATGTCCTTGGCGTAGACGCCGGGCCGCAACCGGCCGGAGACGTCGATCTTCCGGACCTTCGGGCGGCTGAGTGCCATCGTCTGCGTGGCGAGAACGTCTCGGATCTGCGAGGTACCGATCCCGAATCCAATCGCACCGAAGGCGCCGTGGGTCGAGGTGTGGCTGTCGCCACAGGCGATCGTCATGCCCGGCTGGGTGAGTCCCAGCTCCGGCCCGATGATATGGACGATGCCCTGGTGGTCGGTGTGGAGGCCGAAGAACTCGATGCCGTGCTTCTCGGTGTTCCGCTCGATCGCCTGCATCATCTCCTCCGCCAGACGGTCCTTGAACGGACGCTCCTGACTTGCCGTGGGGACGATGTGGTCGACGGTGGCAAAGGTTCGATCGGGACGCAGTACCTTGAGTCCGCGTTCCTCGAGCATCTGGAACGCCTGCGGCGAAGTTACTTCGTGGATCAGGTGCAGACCGATGAACAGCTGGTCCTGCCCGGAATCCAGCGTCGTAACCTTGTGCATGTCCCATACCGTATTGAACAAATTGCGTTTCATGAAAATTCTCCGCTCTATCGCGCGTCTACGCGGTCATCTCACTGCCGCGCGCCATGAGGACTTTGCCGGTTCGTACCAGCTCCATAACCGAATACGTTCGCAGAACGCTGATCGCGCTGTCGAGGCGCTCACTCGTTCCGGTGATCTGGACGGTAAGACTGGTGTCGTCCAGGTCGATCGTGTCGCACTTGAGGGCGTGGGCCAGCTGGAGCAGTTCGCCGCGTTCCTCGGAGGTGCACGCGATCTTAATCAGCGCCAGTTCCCGCTGGATGATATTCTCTCCGGTGCGGTCGGAGGCGTGGACGACGTCAATCAGCTTGTTTAGCTGCTTCAGAATCTGGTCCAGCGTCCGCTCGTCCCCCGACGCCACGATGTTCATCATGGAAAAGTCGGGGTCGCTGGCGGGAGAGACGACCAGACTGTCGATGTTGTACCCGCGCCGGGCAAACACCAGCGAGATCCGAATCAGTACACCGGGACGGTTCGCCACCAGCAGACTGATCGTGTGCTTGCGATATCGTTCGGTATCCGGCGCCACGTGCGCCATGCTCATGTTGCTCATTACGTACTCCCCACCGGCTTGGCCAGTTTCTTCTTCGGAGCTTCCGTGATCATGTCGGCGTACGACGCACCCGACGGGATCATCGGATAGACGTTGTCCTCCTTGGCGACTTCCACATCGATCAGGCACGGCCCGTCGTTGTAGGCCAGGGCGGCCCCGATCACGCGCTTGACGTCGGCGCTGCGCCGGAGACGAAAGCCCTTCACGCCGAAGCTCTCGGCGAGCTTCACGAAGTTCGGGTTCCCCTCCATGTCAACGCCGGACAGGCGGTTCTCGAAGAAGAGCTCCTGCCACTGCCGTACCATCCCGAGATAGGCGTTGTTGACGATCACGATCTTCAGCGGCAGCCGGTTGATCACGGCGGTTGCCAGCTCGAACATCGTCATCTGAAAGCCGCCGTCGCCGAGAATCGCCACGACGGTTTCGTCGCGATGCGCGAACTGTGCACCGATCGCCGCCGGCAGGCCGAAGCCCATCGTCCCGGCGCCACCACTCGAGATCCACTGAAAGCGGTGATCGATCAGATAGTACTGCGCCGCCCACATCTGGTGCTGCCCCACGTCGGTGGCCACGTAGGCACGGCCCTCCGTCTGGCGATAGATCTCATCAAGGACGTGTTCCGCCTTGAGCTTGCCACTCTTCTTGAACTTGAGCGGGTACTCGCGGCGCCACATCTCGATGCGCGCGAGCCAGTCGGCGGTATCGCCGGGCTCCGCGATCGCGGCGATCTGATCCACCACGAGCGCCGCGTCTCCCTGAATCGCCAGGTCCATCGGCAACACCTTGTCGAACTCAGCGGCGTCGATGTCCACGTGGATCTTCTCGGCGTTCGGAACGAACCGATTGGGATCGCCAACGATTCGGTCGTCCCACCGCGACCCGATAGAGATGATCAGGTCGCAGTGCTCCACGGCGCGGTTGGCGTAGGCGGTACCGTGCATGCCCAGCATCCCCAACGAGAGCGGATGGGACTCCGGAAACGCCCCCTTTCCGAGGAGCGTGTTTACCACCGGGATCTGCATCTTCTCGGCGAGGTACGCCAGCGCCTTGTCGGCACCGGAAATGACGGCCCCGTGACCCGCAAGAATCACCGGACGTCGGGCACGGCCGAGCATCCGGGCGGCTCGTTCCACGAGGTCGGGATCGCCTTCGCCGGGCACGGAGTAGCCGGGCAGCTCGAACGTCTCGGAGTAGTCGGTTTCCACCGTGGCGCTGGATACGTCCTTCGGCACATCGATCAGCACCGGCCCCGGACGTCCCGTCTGGCAGATGTAAAACGCCTCTTTCATGACCCGCGGCAGATCCGCAGCGTCCTTCACGAGATACGAGTGCTTCACCACGGGGTAGGAGATGCCGGACACGTCCGCTTCCTGGAACGCGTCCATCCCCAGGTTCCACGTCGTCTGCTGTCCCGCGATGACGATCATTGGAACAGAGTCCATGTGCGCCGTGAGAATGCCGGTAATGGTGTTGGTGGCGCCGGGACCGGAGGTGACCAGCACCACAGCGGGCTTCCCGGTGGCGCGGGCGTATCCGTCGGCCATGTGGGTCGCACCCTGTTCATGACGGGTTAGGACAAACTGTACCGGCGAATCGACGATCGCGTCGAAGATCGGAATGGCTGCACCGCCGGGATACCCGAAGATGTACTCGACACCGTGGTGTTGGATCATGTCAACGATGATCTCTGCACCCGTCTTGGTATACATGAAGTTTCTCCCTTCACCGTAAGGTTTCAAGCAGTTTTTCACTGCTCCATATGAAAGTCAAGCGCAAGACCCTGATCGGGGTCGATTTTTATCGTTTTTCACCCGAACTTTGAATAGTATTCCGGAATTCTATGCCGATTTTGCACGTCTCAGACCACAAATTATGCCCACCAACAGTTTTTCGGCCGGATTTTGAACGCGCAAGACGCGTCAGATTGTCGTTCCCCGGCTTGGTCCCGGCGGGAGATACTTAGTATCTTGACGGCAGCACAGCAGAGGAGGGGGCGCATGCAGACAGCGGCGGTTCACTACGAAACGTTCAGGCAGGGCAGCAGGACCTATTTCAATTCCACCCGGTTCTTTCCCGAACCGGTCAGGAGCGACGTGTTTCTCCTGTATGGGTTTGTGCGGGTGGCGGACAACTACGTTGATTCGGTTCCGCAGGACCGTGCCGGGTTCGAGGCGTTCGTCGGGCGGTACTACCAGGCGCTGTCCTCCGGCCCCGTGGGTGATCCGATCATCGACGGGTTCGTCGAACTCTCGGCCCGCCGCGGATTTGAGGAGCGCTGGGTGGAGGCGTTCCTGAAATCGATGCGCATGGATCTCTCGAAGCGCGTGCACGCAACGCTTCCCGAAGCACTGGAGTACATATACGGTTCCGCAGAGGTCATCGGCCTGTTCATGGCACGAATCATGGAACTCAACGAAGACGCCAGTCATGCCGCGCGGTTACTGGGACGGGCGATGCAGTACATCAATTTCATCCGGGACATCGCCGAGGACAATCGCCTCGGCCGAACCTACCTGCCCATTTCCGAAACGACACTGCCCGACCTCTCCGAGGAGACGGCCGGTAAACACCGGGAGGAGTTCCGTCGTTTTGTCCAGGCGCAGCTTGACCGATACCTCGAGTGGCAGGCGGAGGCCGAAATGGGATACCATCTGATCCCGAAACGTTATCGTGTCCCGATAAAAACCGCCGGCGATATGTACAAGTGGACCGGACAGACGATCGCCAGCGACCCGTTCGTGGTGTTCGACCGCAAGGTCAAACCCAACCGGGCACGAATCGTTTTCACCGGACTGTTCAACGCAATCTGCTGCTGAAAGGCTGATACACCATGCATTCCTCCATCACGGAAAGCCGCGACGCCGTCGCCGGGGAACTCGAATCGTTCATCCGCGAGGCGCCCTCCCGCACCCTCAGTTTTGAGCCCTGGGGCTCCGATGTCGCCCGCCGCCTCGCGGAGTACGCGCTCCGCGGCAAGCTCATCCGCGGGGCCCTCGTCGGCTTTGCCTACCGCCTGTACCATCCGGAAGAAACCGTCCCCGCCGCATCCGCCCAGGCAGGTGCCGCCATGGAGCTCCTTCAGTCGTTTCTTCTGGTCCACGACGACATCATGGATCAGGATGACCTGCGCCGTGGCAGAGCCGCCGTCCACAGCCAGTACGCCGCGACGGCACCGGTGGATGACCTGGTCCGGCGGCGACAGTACGGGCTGTCCATGGGGATCTGCGTCGGCGACATCGCCGCCTTCCTGGCGATCGAGCGTCTCGGGACCCTCGATGTCGACGACGCAACCCGGGGACGCATCGTGACGCTGGTATCCCGCGAGATCTCGCTGGTGGGGCTGGCGCAGATGCAGGACGTGCACCACGGGTACGCCCCGGAAGCGACCGACGAGGCGATCCTCGAGGTGTACACCTACAAAACCGGTCGCTACACGTTCAGTCTCCCGATGATGATCGGGGGAATCCTGGCGGGTGCGCCGAACGCGGATCTGCAGAAACTCGCCCGCCTCGGCGAGCAGTTCGGCCGTATTTTTCAGATCCGCGACGATCAGTTGGGGTTATTTGGCACCAGCGATGAAACCGGAAAGCCCGAGGGCAGCGACATTCGTGAGGACAAGAAGACCCCCTTTCGCAACGCGCTCCTCCGCGTGCTTCCGGCTGATTCGCCGGTGCGGGCTGCCTTCGGTGCCGAAGCCGTGGGTCCCGAGGAGATTGAGGCCGTACGCGCCGCTCTCCGGGAACACGGTATCGTGAAAACGGTGGAACGCGTCGTCGCCCGGGACGAGGCGGCGGCACGGGGGCTCATCGCGGAACTCGACCTCGGCGAGGAGGGCACCGCAGCACTGTCGGCGCTCCTCGACTACAACCTCGGACGAACGGTGTAGGGGCAGCCGCGCAGCCGGGCCCTCTCCGGCGGGCGGACCCGCCCCGCGATCCGTATCGGCTACGCGGATACCCCGGCGGATACGATCATCGACGCGAACAGCCGGTGAATCCGGTAGTCGCCGGTGAGCTCCGGATGAAAACTCAGCGCCAGCACGCGGTCCTGTCGCACCAGGATCGGGGCATCTTCGAACCGTGCCAGCACCTCGACCCCCGAACCGACGGACACAAAACGCGGGGCCCGGATGAACACGCCGGTTACCGGGTCGTCGCCGAGCTCAGGAACGGCGATGGCAGCCTCGAAACTGTCAACCTGTCGTCCGTACGCGTTGCGTTCGATCACCGCATCCAGCACGCCAAGACGGACCTGGTCGGTTCCGACGATCTCACGGGACAGGAGAATCGCACCGGCGCAGGTCCCCATGACCGGCAATCCGCCGGCCACGGCGTCGATCGCCGGCCGCAGCAACCCGAACCGATCCATGAGCATCCCGATCGTCGTACTTTCGCCGCCAGGGATTACCAGTCCGTCGACACCAGCGATCTCTTCGCGACGTCGGATCGGTCGTGCGTCGAGACCAAGTTCCGCAAACACCTGCAGATGACGGTGAAAATCACCCTGAAACGCGATTACTCCCACTGTGCTCATATACTCATCCAAAAAAAACGGCGGCCAAAGCCGCCGTCGCGTGTGCGTTCGATCGACCTACCAGCCACGTCCCGCGAGACGATCTTCCTCCGGCATGACCGACACATTGATCCCGGTCATCGGTTCGCCTATACCCCGGGAAATCTCAACCAGTCTGGCCGGGTCGTCCCAGTAGGCGACCGCGTCCACGATCGCCCGAGCGCGCCGTGCGGGATTGTCCGACTTGAACACTCCGGATCCGACGAACACGGCTTCCGCACCGAGCTGCATCATGAGCGCCGCGTCCGCCGGTGTCGCGACGCCTCCGGCGGAGAAGTTCGGCACCGGCAGTTTTCCCGTCTGCGCCACCTCCGCGACCAGGTCGTAGGGAGCCCCCAGTTCCTTGGCACGGGTCATGAGTTCCTCTGCCGGGAGGTCACGCAGCGAACGGATCTCGGCGTGTACCGTCCGCAGGTGGCGCACGGCCTCCACGATATCACCGGTTCCGGCCTCGCCCTTGGTGCGAATCAGGGCCGCGCCCTCGCCGATGCGTCGCAGCGCCTCGCCCAGGTTTCGGCAGCCGCACACGAAGGGCGCCTTGAAGCCGTGTTTGTCCACGTGGTACTGGTCGTCGGCGGGGGTCAGAACCTCGCTCTCGTCGATGAAATCGACACCCATCGCCTCGAGGATCCGCGCCTCCGAGAGGTGCCCGATCCGGCATTTGGCCATCACGGGAATCGACACCGCCTTCTGGATCTCCTCGATCATGGCGGGATCGCTCATACGGGCGACGCCACCCTGGGCGCGGATATCCGCGGGTACGCGTTCCAGCGCCATTACGGCCTGCGCACCGGCCTCAGCTGCTATACGGGCCTGTTCCGGGGTGGTGACATCCATGATCACGCCACCCTTGAGCATTTCGGCAAGTCCGATCTTGTTGCGCCACGTAGCGGTCTGGCGCCCGGACCATAGTGATTCGTTCATAGATACCCGAAAGGTATCCCCGCGCCTGACTCTCGTCAACGCCCCCGGGGGAGTGGTATCATCGCCCCATGGACACCGTTGCAGATAACCTTGCCCGGATCCGCGAGCGCATGGACAGCGCCTGTGTCCGGGCTGGACGTTCGCCCGACGACGTACGCCTGATGGCGGTCAGCAAGCGCCAGTCCCCGGAACGCCTTGCCGCGGCGGTGGCGTGCGGTCTCCGCCTTTTCGGCGAGAGCCGGGTGCAGGAGAGCGTTCAGAAGTGGGATCTGTTTCCACCGGATGCCACCGTGCACCTGATCGGACATTTGCAGCGCAACAAGGCGCGCGACGCCGCGCGCATGTACCACGCGGTGGATTCGATCGATGCGGAACGCACGGCCGTCGCCCTCAACGACCGCCTGACGGAGGTTGACCGGCGCATGCCGGTCCTGCTGGAGGTCAACACCTCCGGCGAAGAGAGCAAGCAGGGGGTCGACACCTTCGATGATCTGCGGCGGCTGGTTGACGCGACGCGCTCCCTCGATCGCATCACGGTTGCCGGCCTCATGACGATCGGGCCGATCAGCAGCGAGGAAGCGCGTCTCCGGGGCGCGTTCGCACAACTCCGCGATTTCAGGGACCGGCTGGTCACCACGTTCCCGGAGCTCGATCTCGCGGAACTGTCGATGGGAATGAGCAACGACCTCGAGTACGCGATTCTCGAGGGTGCCACGACGGTTCGGGTGGGGACGGCACTGTTTGGAGTGCGGGACAGATGACGTGGACCCGTAGATCACCACCAGTGCCCATAGTCGCCGTGCTTGTTCTCGTCGTGCTCGCCGGTCCTGCGGCGGGGCCCCTGGCGGCGCAGGCCCAGGGCGACGGCCAGGGACGCGGGACCGACACACTGGAGCCCGAGCCCTACCGCCCCGAGGAGTTTCCGCAGTGGACTCGAGATCTCCGGCGCGGCGAGATTATCGCCCTGGGGGCGTTCCCCGTCGCGATGATCCTCAGCGGGCTGAGCTATCAGGTCGGTCGATTCACGTATCACAGCATCGCCGCGGGCTCGCCGCAGCCGGAGTACGCCCCCGGGTTCCTTTCCCCGGACAGCGGCCCCCGCTACACCGGCGATGAGCGTGTGGGACTGATCGTCTCCGGGGCGATCATCAGCCTGGGGATCGCCGTCGCCGACTACCTCCTCGGGCGCCGTGAACGGACGGCGGAGCCGTGACGGAGCGGTTCTCCTTTCCGTGCCCGCCGGAATCGGACGGCGAACGAATCGACCGCGTCGTCGCCGACGCCCTGCCGCACATCCACCGCAGCCAGCTGCGGCAGCGGCTTCAGGGGCTGACCCGCAACGGCGCGCCGGCAAAGCGGGCGACGAAGGTCCATACCGGAGACACCATATCGGGAACCGTCCTTCCGCCACCGCCGACTGATGTCACCGGTGAACCGATCCCACTGCGCGTCCTGGCGGAGGAACCCGGCTACATCGTCATAGACAAGGAACAGGGCATGGTGGTGCATCCCGGTGCGGGAAACCACACCGGCACGCTCGTCCACGCCCTGGTCTGGCGCTACAGCGGAGACCGGTTCTTCGCCTCTGCAACCGACGACGGCGACGATGACTCCGGCGACCCGCCACGACCCGGGATCGTGCACCGCCTCGACAAGGACACCAGCGGGGTCATGATCGTCGCCAGGACGCCGCAGATTCATGCCTGGCTTGTGGAGCAGTTTTCGTCCCGAACGATACACAAGGAGTATCTGGCGATCGTAAAAGGGGTCCCGTCGCGGCGCAGCGGGGAGATCCGGGCTCCCCTGGGGCGGGATCCGCACAACCGGATCCGGTTCGCCGTACGGGGAGAAGCGGTGCTCGACGGCTCCGGCGAGCCCGACGTTCCCGCCGGCGCCCGAAACGCAACCACGGCGTATCGCGTCCTCGCCACGTACGAGGGGGCGTACAGCCTGGTCCGTCTGCACCCCACCACGGGCCGCACCCACCAGCTCCGGGTGCACATGCAGTTTCTCGGGCATCCGATTCTGGGCGATCCGCTCTACGCCCGGCCCGACCCGCGGTTTCCGCACGCCCGTCTCATGCTTCACGCCCGGATGCTGGAGCTCCAACCGGAGCCGAACGCGAGCGTTCGCCGGTTTGTTGCCCCCCCGCCGGAGCGATTCAGGACGATTCTTCGCTCGCTGCGGCCGGATCGCGATAGTACGGGCTGAGCGTCCGTTCCGCCAGAAGCGTGCTCGGCGGTCCCACCGACGGCAACATGAGCGTGTCCTCGGGCAGCGTGAAAAGGTAGTCCTTCACGGTTGCGACAAGCAGCGCTTCCGCAAACGCTGTGGCGGTCTCACCGAGGGTTCCGGCATGGACGATCGACCCGGTGAACACGAGCGAGTCAAGCTGATAGACGAACGAGCTGCGCGAATGCGGGAGGACGGGAATCGCGTGAAACGTCATACCGCAGCAGTCGACGTCCGTTTCGTCATCCAGGTGCCGACGTCGGGCTGCGGGCACGTCCCGGGAACCGGAAATCACTTCGAGATCGAAGATCTTCTGGATCGTCTTCAGCGCCCGGATCATGTACGTCTCGGGATGCGTGATCAGGACCGCGCGCAGGTCGAGTTCGTGCGTGACCAGCAGCTGGAACAGTTCCCGGTCGAGGGTCACCGGATCCACGAGCAGCGCCTCGTGACGGTCCCGGCGCGCCACCAGATGCGTCGTGGTTTCGCTGCCGGGAGAGAAGTAGGGTATGACGCGCAGTCGCGGGTGGAGCATCAGAAACACGCCTCCTCGAAGTTGGAATGCTTGAAACTGACCTCACGGCGCTCACTGAACTGAAACAGAGCGTTCTTGATGTCGCAGTTGATGAACTTCACGGTGGTGAGAGATGCGTTGAGGAATCGACTCTGGCGCAGCGAGGCGTCGCTGAAATCACTGTCGGCGGCATCGATCGCGTTGAAGTTGCACTGGTCCGCCGTGGCTCCAACGAACGATGCGCCCCTGAGACGGGCGCCGGCAAACACCGACTCAAAGATGAAGGCGTCCACGAACGAACACGTCTCGATCGTCGTCAGATCGGCAAACACGCACTCCAGGGTCGCCTCCTCGAAGCGACAGCTGCGAAGGGTGGCACCGGAAAACCGCACCCACCGCAGATGCCGTCCCGAAAAATCCAGGTCGTGCAGATCCCGACCGCGGCAGTCGAGGTATTCGAGGATCGGAGTGTCGGAGGCGAGCAGCTGTTCAAGCTCGGCGGTTCCACAGGGCCTGACGAACATGCCCCTAGTGTAGGCGCCCGTCCCAACTTGCACAAGGAAAATGGCGGCGGTACAATCGCGCCATGGCGGTGTGCTACAAATGCGGGACCGAGTTTCCCCGGGACATGGTGGTAACGCGGGTTCTCGAATGCCCGTCATGCAACGCGCCGGTCCGCTGCTGTCGGAACTGCACGTTCTATGAGCCCGGTGCGCACTGGGACTGTCGCGAAACGATTCCGGATCCCGTGTTCGACAAGGAGCGGAGCAACTTCTGCGACTATTTCAGACTCGCAACCGGCGGGAGCGGCGGCGGCTCAAACGGCTCGTCGTCCGCCCGCGACGACTTCGACTCCCTGTTTTCCTGATCCGCACAATGATCCTCTTTTTCGATTCCGGCGTCGGAGGACTGGCGTACCTCGAGGAGTTTCGCCGACGGGCCCCGGGCTTCCAGAGCGTGTACCTTGCCGATACGGCAGCCTTTCCTTACGGCGAACGCGACCCGGAGGATGTGCGACGCCGCGTCACGGCCCTTGTTCAGGCGATGGCCACGCGGTATCCGCTTCGCGCGGCGGTGATCGCGTGCAACACCGCCTCGGTGGTCGCGCTCGATGCCGTTCGGCAGGTGGTTTCGTTCCCGGTTGTCGGAACGGTTCCCGCGGTGAAACCCGCCGCGGCCGGCACCCGGTCAGGACACATCGCCGTCCTGGCAACGCGGAACACCGTTGCCGACCCCTACACGGACGACCTGGTGGACCGTTTCGCCCGCGTCGCCCGCGTCACTCGCCTCGGACTGCCACGGCTGGTGACGGCGGCGGAGGAGGATCTGTGCGCGCCGGACCCCGATCGGATCAGCGCGATCATTCGAGAGGATGTGGCGGGCCGTCTGGACCCCGATGTCGACACCGTTGTGCTGGCGTGCACCCACTTTGTTCGCTACCGGAATCTTTTCCGTCAGATTCTCGGTGACGGCGTCGATGTGGTGGACTCGCTGGACGGCGTTACGCGCCGCCTCCTGTACGTGATCGGGGCCCAGTCCTCACCGGACGCCGATATGATCACCGCGGACGCGGACAACGCGCCTGAGCTGTTCTTCACCCCCGCCGGCGGTAGCGGTGACGGGCTTCCTCCGGCGCTGAGCTGTCGGCGTCAGGACCTGGGGTGGCGCCCGTTCCCGGGAAGAGCACCGTGACTGCCACCGTCCTGTGGGGCGCCAACAATATCTACAGCCTTCGCGCCGACGACGGACGGGTGTTCGAGCACGTACGGCTCAAGGGCAAGACGCTGCCGGGGACGGAAGAGGAACACAACCCGCTGGCTCCCGGTGACGTCGTGGAACTGGATGAGACCGGCGGGACCGCACGAATCCTCCGACGCGTCGAGCGGCGGAACACGGTCCTTCGGTGGAACCGTACCCGCCACCGGATGCAGGCGATCGCGGCCAACGCCGACCGACTGTGCATCGTCGCCAGCGCCGGCACCCCGGTGTACCGGGCGGCCTTTGTCGACCGGGTCCTGGTCATGGCGGAGCTGGAGGAGATTCCAGCGATGATCGTGGTTAACAAGTCGGACCTGCCGTTGTCCGATGACGCCACCGAGCACCTGGAGGTGCTGCAGTCCGTGGGATACGCCGTCGTCGCCACCGCCGCCACCGTCGACGACGACACCGGAGTCGCTACCCTCACACGGATGCTTTCGGGGCAGGTTTCGGTGTTCTTCGGTCAGTCGGGCGTCGGGAAGTCGTCGCTGATCAACGCACTGGTCCCGGGACTCGACCTGGCAACCGGTGATGTGTCGCGCCGGTATCGACGCGGTCGCCACACGACGACCCTGGCGCGCCAGGTGCTGGTACACGGAGAACGCGGCGACACGGTGTATATCGACACCCCCGGGGTTCGCGAGTATGACCTCTTCGGCTATGGAGTCACCGAAGTCGCCGCCGGGTTTCGTGAGTTCCGCGCCGAACTGTCGGATTGCGCGATGCCGGGGTGCACCCACGTCCACGAGCCGCGGTGCGCAGTCCGCGCGGCCGTCGCCGCGGGGCGTATTCATCAGCGCCGCTACGAAGCGTACTGCCGGGTGGCACAGACACTACAGGGAGCCGGATCATGAACGCCATACACGCCCTCGAGTTCGACCGCATCCGCGATCGCCTCGCCGGGTACGCCGCCACCGCAGAGGGTCGCGAAGCCCTCACACGGCTGGAACCGCACGCCGACGGTGACCGTCTGGACCGGCAGCAGGTCGTCGTGGGCTGGATCCTGCGACGGGTGGAGGAGGGGGCCGCTCCCCCCGGAGGCGACGTGGCTCCCGTGGAACCGCTTCTGGCGGCGGTAGACCGCGACGGAGCGGTACTCGAGGCGGAGGCGCTCCGTGACATTCGCGCGTTCCTGGAGTACGCCCGCGACGTGCTGCGGTTTTTCCGCCGCGCCGGTGACGGTGACGGCGACGGCGATGCCAGCGCCGACCGGCTTCCGGCGGCTGTCAGCGAACTGGTGTCAGACATCGACACGCCACGGGAACTCCTGCGGGACCTCGCCCGCATGATCCTGCCGGACGGCACCGTGAATCAGGAGGCGATTCCGGAACTGGCTCGCCTGCGGGCCGACATCCGCCGCCTCAACCAGTCGCTCCTCGATTCCGCGGAGCAGATGATTCGGCGCGACCGGCACATGTACCAGGGCGACCGACCGACGATTCGCGATGGACGTACGGTCGTTCCGCTGGCCGCAAACTTCCGGGGGCGCGTGGACGGGATCGTCCACGAAGCCAGCGGCAGCGGGGAAACGGTCTACGTCGAACCACGGGAACTGGTGGACCTCAACAACGACCTCGTACAGGCCCACAACGGCATTCTCCGCGAAATCCGCCGCGTCCTCCGGGAACTCAGCGCTGCCGTCCGTCGGGAGGTACCGCTGCTGATCCGACTGCACCACCGGACGGTGGAGATCGACCAGCTGCTGGCCAGAGCACGCTACGCCGTGGAGCACGGCGGCCGCATCGTCCCCTCCGGAGATCGCATCGTTCTCTCCCGGGCGCGACACCCGCTGCTGGGGCCCGGATGCGTCCCGCTGGACATCGCCTACAGCCCCGAAACGCGCATCATGGTCGTGAGCGGCCCCAACACCGGCGGGAAAACCGTGCTCCTCAAGACGGTTGGCCTGCTCTCCATGATGCACCAGGCCGCAATTCCGATCCCCGTCGGCGACGGCACCGTCCTGCCCCGCTTCGACTACTGGGGCGTGGACATCGGCGACGAACAGTCCCTCGATGCGGCGCTCTCGACGTTCTCGGGGCACCTCCGAAACCTGGCCGAGGTCTGTCGCGAGGCGGGTGCGGGCAGCCTCATCCTCCTCGACGAGCTCGGCAGCGGCACGGATCCCGATGAGGGTGCCGCGCTCTCCATGGCGATCGTGGACCATCTGATCGAGCGCGGAAGCACCGTGCTGGCGACCACCCACCAGACCGTCCTGAAACACTACGGGTACACCCGGTCGGCGGCGGAGAACGCCTCGATGGCGTTCGACGAGACAACGCACCGTCCCACGTACACCGTGGTTCCCGGACGCCCCGGTGCGAGTCACGCCCTGGAGACCGCCCGCCAACAGGGACTGGACCCGGCGGTCCTCTCGCGGGCGGAAACCTATCACGGTGACCGGGAAACCAGCGTCGCCGAGATCATCAACCGCCTGGGCGAGCTGGAACGGGACCTGGCCGCCGAACGGTCCGCGGCCGCCAGAGAGCGGGAGGCACTGCACGCGCGGGACGCAGAACTCCAGCGACGGGAACGGGAGGTTGAGGAATACGCCACACGCCTCCGCAAGGAGGGCCTCGTCGAGCTCGATCGCGTGCTTCGCGACGCCCGCAGCCGAATCGAAGGCGAAGTACGCCGCCTGCGGGAACGGGGTGGCGAGATCTCCCGGGAGGACATTCGCGCCGCCCACGACGTCGTCCGGGAGATCGAAACACAGCGCGACGAACATGACCGCCGGGTATCCGAGGCGCGCAACCGCAACACCTCCGATACCGCCTCCGACGGACGGGCACCGCGGACGGGGGACGAGGTGCGCCACGTACGAACCGCCCGGCGCGGCACTGTTCGTGAGATTCGCGGAGACCGGGCCGAGGTTCAGTTCGGGGCGATTCGCATGCGCGTTCCGATCGCAGAGCTGGAGGTCGTCGAAGACGGGAGCAACACCACGCCGGCACCCGCCGCACCCACCGCGCGTCCCCACCTCACCTCGGTCATGGAACTCGACCTTCGCGGCCGGCGCCTCGCGGATGCCCTCGAGGAACTGGAACGCCAGCTGGATGCCGCGGTTCTCAACGGCATGACATCGTTTTCGGTGATCCACGGGATGGGAACCGGGGTTCTGCAAAAAGGGGTCCGTGACTACCTTCAGGCGAGACCGGAGGTCGCCGCGTTCGATTTCGCCGCCCCCGAGGAGGGCGGCTTCGGCAAAACGGTGGTGCGCCTCGCTTGAGTCTTGCCGCCCCGGCGCGGTAGGATCGCCGCTGTGAAACGAACCGTAATCCGCGTCCTGCTGACCGTCCTCATGGTCGGCGCTCTGTCCTCGTGTCTCTCAACCGAGGCGTCGATCGATTTCAGTGGCGACCGGACGCAACTGAGTCTTGTCTACACGATCCCGCGCTCCGTCTGGGATCTCGGTGTGTTCGACGAGGGGAGCCCCGAACGGGCGATCCCGGTCTCCGAACGCGACGCCCGCGAAACCGCAGGCCTCTACGATGATGTTGAACTCGTTCGCTACGCCCTTCGTCGCAACGACGACGCGGTGACGATCGAGACGATCTACCGCGTCGGATCCGACGACAGCCTGGCGGCGCTCTGGGGCACCATCGGATCGGGACATCTGGTCATAGACCGTGAGCGCGGCACGATTACCGTGCCGATCGGAGCCGGTATCGGGTCGGTAGACGGCGATCAGCGCCAGCTCATCGCCGATACCTTTCGCGACCAGACCTTCTCGCTGGAGCTTCGGGCTCCCGCAAGCATCCAGGGAGAACCACCGCAGCGGCCGTCCGGGACGGTGATCGACGGTGGCTCCACCTCGGTCTTTCATTGGGAGGTTCCCATGGCCGATCTGATGCTGGCGGAAGAGCCGAGTGAGGTGCGGGCACGCTGGGAGGTTCGGTAATGCGTGGTCGCGGGGTTCAGGACTTCGAAAACCGCATGAAGCAGCTCTTCGACCGGGTCGACGGCGAACTGGAGGATCGGTGGGGAAACGAGTACCCCCTCCATCCGGCGCGAACACCGCGGGGTCGGTCCGGAAACCCGGAAAGCGACGGCCTGTTCAACGTCGGAGCCACTTTCTCGGCCGGCTACGGGAGCGAGCACGGCAAGGGATACGTGATCGAAATGCGCATGGTCACTCTCGATCACGTGGACCGGCAGACGCGCGAGGAGGTCAGGGCGTACACCGCCCGGCGGGTGTCCGAGCTCCTTCCGGAATACTTCCCCGACCGACACCTCGAGGTCGTTCACGACGGAAATCTGTTCAAAATCACGGGGGACTTGTCGCTCTGAATCGCCGTGGCCGGCCTTGCAGCTGCCGTGCCATGACGATAGTATTAGTCCCAAACAGCGATGCACACAAAGGACCGCACATGGAAACCCAACTTCAGGACATAATCGATAAGATCCACGACGAAGGTGTGAAAGGCGCCGAGGAACGCGCCCGTCAGATCGTTGAATCCGCCGAAAAACAGGCGCGCGAAACGGTGGACAAGGCCAAAACCGAGGCGCAGTCGATCGTGAAGCAGGCCGAGCAGGAAGCCCAGAAGCACCGGGCCGCCGGCGACGCCGCTCTCAAGCAGTCGTCCCGCGATCTGCTGCTGGCTGTCCGCACCCGGCTGACGGAGCTGTTCGACTCGGTTCAGCGCGAACAGGTCGGTGAGGCGCTCTCCGCGGACCGCATGGGTTCCATCATCGCGGGACTGATTCAGTCCTGGAGCACCTCCAGCGACGACCGCTTCGAAGTGCTGGTGAGCGAAAAGGACCGCGATGCCGTGGAGACATCCCTGCGCTCCGCTCTGTCCGACAAACTCAAGAACGGCGTCGATCTCCGGCCCGTCCGTGGCGTAAACGCGGGCTTCCGGGTCGGGACGAAGGACGGAGCCGCGTACTATGATTTCACCGACGAAACGCTGGCGGAACTGCTGGCTGCCTATCTGAACCCCCGTCTCGCCGAGATCATGAAAAACGCGGCGCAGGAGTAGGGGAGTATCGCGGTGAGGCAGTACTACTACACCGTATCGTCGCTCCCGGCGCTCAAGTTCGAGGAAGAGCCCGCCTTTTCGGTCGAGGATTTTCTCGAGGCCTGCGCCGTTGAACTCACGGCCGAGGACTACGACTACGTCACCTCGGCAACGATCAGACTCGAGGGCGACACTGCATCGGTCCCCGGCGTTGCCACCGGCGATCCCGCCGGAACGCTCGGCGAATGGATCCGTATACTCCGGGAGTTCCAGCAGCAGGCTGCGGTGATCCGCGCCCAGAATCTCGGCTGGGAAACGGATCGCCTCCCGCGTCCGGACATGCGGGACGCGTCGATCCCCGAGCGCCTGCGACAGATACTCAACGAGGAAAACCCGCTGAAACGGGAGCAGGGGATCCTGCGGTGGCTCTGGAGTACCGCGGAATCCCTCGGCATCGGTCACCACTTCGACCGGGAAACCCTGGCCCTATATCATCTCAAACTGCAGATTGCCCTTCGTCGGGTTCGCATTTCCGACAGTGACGCCGGAAATGAGGAGTTCGAGCGGCAGTATTCGCAGGTTGCAGAGCCACTGATGGAGATTGCTACATGACAACAGGAAACGTGGTTGCCATTAACGGAAACATGGTGAGTGTGTCCGTCAAGGGCGACGTATCGATGAACGAAGTCGGCTATATCAAGGTCGAGGACAAGCGACTGAAGGCGGAGGTCATCCGCGTCCGCGCCGACCAGGCGGAGCTGCAGGTGTTCGAGGACACGAAAGGAGTCTCCGTCGGCGACGAGGTTGAGTTCACCGCCGAACTCCTGGCCGTCGAGCTGGGCCCCGGGCTCCTGTCGACCGTCTGCGACGGTCTGCAGAATCCGCTGCCGGAGCTGGCCGAACAGGCCGGGTTCTTCCTGCAGCGCGGCCTGTATCTCAAGGCGCTGGACCGCTCCCGGAAATGGACATTCACGCCAAGTGTCGCCGAAGGTGACACCCTCGCCGCAGGCGACGAGGTAGGATCGGTCCCCGAAGGAATATTCCGACACCGGATCATGGTTCCCTTCGGCTGGCGCGGAAGCTTCACGGTCACGTCGATTAAGGCGGAAGGTGATTACACGATCGACGAGACGGTCGCCGAAGTCACCGATGAGGACGGCAACACCCGGAGCATCACGATGGTGTTCGAGTGGCCGGTCAAGCGGGCGATCGACGCCTACGCCGAGCGGCAGCGCCCGGAAGAGCCGATGGTCACCAAGGTTCGCATCATCGATACCTTTCTCCCCGTCGCCCGTGGCGGTACCTACTGTATTCCCGGCCCCTTTGGAGCCGGCAAGACGGTCCTGCAACAGATCACCAGCCGCAACGCCGATGTCGACATCGTCATCATCGCCGCCTGCGGTGAGCGCGCCGGTGAGGTTGTCGAAACGCTGCGGGAGTTCCCGGAGCTGATCGACCCGAAAACCGGCAAGTCGCTCATGGAGCGCACGGTCATCATCTGCAACACCAGTTCGATGCCCGTCGCCGCCCGTGAGGCGTCGGTGTACACCGCCGTGACGATCGCCGAGTACTACCGCCAGATGGGCCTCAACGTGCTGCTCCTGGCGGACTCCACCAGTCGGTGGGCGCAGGCGATGCGCGAAATGAGCGGCCGTCTCGAGGAGATCCCCGGTGAGGAAGCGTTCCCGGCGTACCTGGAGTCGGTTATCGCCGCGTTCTACGAGCGCGCCGGCGTCGTCCGTCTCAGGAACGGCGAGACCGGTTCGGTCACCATCGGCGGAACCGTCAGTCCCGCCGGCGGAAACTTCGAGGAACCGGTGACCCAGGCAACCCTGAAGGTCGTGGGTGCGTTCCACGGCCTCTCCCGCGCCCGCTCAGACGCCCGCAAGTACCCCTCGATCGATCCCATGGACAGCTGGAGCAAATACCCCAGTCTCGTGGACCTGCAGATGGTCGAATACGCCCGCGACATTCTGGAGAAGGGCGATGAGGTCGGCCAGATGATGAAGGTCGTCGGTGAGGAAGGAACGGCCCTGGCGGACTACATCCTCTTCCAGAAGGGAGAGTTCCTCGACGCCGTGTATCTTCAGCAGAACGCCTTTGACCCCGTCGACGCCGCCGTGGGAGTCGATCGCCAGCGCCACGTGTTCGACATCCTGTTCCGAATTCTGGGCAGCAAGCTCCGGATCGACAGCAAGGAGAAGGCGCGGACGTTCTTCTACAACCTCCGTCAGAAGTTCATCGACTATAACGGCGCCGAGTGGGAATCGGACGACTTCAACTCGCTGGAGTCGGAGATCGTCAAGATGCTGGAGGACGTGTCCGACGGCCTCGAGCCCAACGCTGAACAGGCCTACAACAAGCGAGGAAGCAATGCGTAAGGTATACAGCCGAATCGATTCGATCGTCGGAAACGTGATCAACGTGAACGCCGAGGGCGTGCGCTACGGCGAGCTTGCCGTGGTGTCCAGCCGCTACGGCGACAGCCTTGCGGAAGTCATCCGCATGCGCGGCAATGAGGTGAGCCTGCAGGTCTACAACGGCGGCCGCGGGATCTCCACCGGTGACGAGGTTCGCTTCACCGGTCATCCCATGCAGGTCTCGTTTTCCGACAACCTCCTGGGACGGATCTTCGACGGATCCGGCCAACCGCGCGACAACGGTCCGCAACTCACGGACAACCTCATCGAGATCGGCGGGCCCTCGGTCAATCCCGCCAAGCGCATCATTCCGCGCAACATGATTCGGACCGGTATCCCGATGATCGATCTGTTCAACACGCTGGTGGAAAGCCAGAAACTGCCGATCTTCAGCGTCAGCGGTGAGCCCTACAACCCGCTCCTGGCGCGCATCGCGATGCAGGCCGAGGTCGACGTCATCATTCTGGGTGGAATCGGTCTCAAACACGACGACTACCTGTACTTCAAGGATACGCTGGAGAACGGCGGCGCCCTCAGCCGGACGATCATGTTCGTCCACACCGCGAGCGACCCCGTTGTCGAGGCCCTGCTGGTTCCGGACATCAGTCTCGCGGTCTCCGAGAAGTTCGCCCTCGAGGGCAAGCGGGTCCTCGTCCTTCTGACGGACATGACGAACTTCGCCGACGCCATGAAAGAGATCGCGATTACCCAGGAGCAGGTTCCGTCGAACCGCGGGTACCCGGGAGACCTCTACAGCCAGCTCGCCTCGCGCTACGAAAAGGCGGTCGACTTCGAGGGCGCCGGGTCGATTACGATCCTCGGCGTCACGACCATGCCGGGTGACGACGTGACCCACCCGGTGCCGGACAACACCGGGTACATCACCGAAGGGCAGTACTACCTGCGCAACGGTCGCATCGAGCCGTTTGGATCGCTTTCGCGCCTGAAGCAGCAGGTCAACGACAAGACCCGCAACGACCACCGCGCGGTGATGGACGGCATGATCAAGCTCTATGCCGCGTACAAGGAAAGCCAGGAGAAGAAGTCAATGGGGTTCCGCATGAGCGAATGGGACGACAAGCTGCTCAAGTACGGAACGCTCTTTGAACGCCAGATGATGGACCTCTCCGTGAACATTCCGCTGGAAGAGGCGCTGGACCGCGGGTGGCAGATCATGGCCGAGTGCTTCGAGCCCCAGGAAACGGGTCTCAAATCGGAGCTGATCAGTTCGTTCTGGCCCAAGGAGAAGGCGGAGGAGGCGTCGGCCTGATGGTCAAGCTCACCAAGAACGAGCTCAAGAAGCAGAAGGACGCCCTCAAGCGGTTCCAGCGCTACCTGCCGACACTGCAGTTGAAGAAGCAGCAGCTGCAGATGGTAATCCGGCAGGTGGAGCAGGAACACCAGAACCTGGTGCACGAGAAGGAGCGGCTGCGTCGTGACCTCATGCAGTGGATCGGGGTGTTTAACGACGGGATCGACCTCACGCCGTACGTGGAGATCGAACGGCTTCGAACCTCCACCGGCAACATCGCAGGTATCGACATCCCGGTCTTCGAGGAGCTCCGATTTGCCGATACCCGCTGGGACCTCGTGGGCATGCCCCCGTGGGTCGATGGCGGGGTCGAGGCGTTGCGGTCGGTCCTGCGTCTCGACGCGCAGCTCAAGGTCCTCAAGGAACAGCTGCGGCTTCTCGGTGACGAACTGCGGGTGACAACGCAGCGGGTCAACCTGTTCGAGAAGGTCAAGATTCCGGAGACCAAGGAAAACATCCGCATGATCCGGATCTACCTGGGCGACCAGCAGACTGCCGCCGTCGTTCGCGGCAAGATCGCCAAGCGCAACCTGACAAAGGCATCGTAATGATAGTTCCGATGAAGAAAGTGTCCGTCGTGACACTCAAGACACTGCAGCAGGATACGTTGAACGCCCTCCGTGACCTCGGCGTCCTGCACGTGTTTGCCGATCGTGTGGAAACCGACCGTGGCGAGCACCTGCGGGAACAGAGTTCGGCGATCGAGCGAGCCCTGGCGACCATTCCGCCCCTGGAGGGCGAATCTGCGGCCGACAGCCCCGTGCACGGCGGTCCGGCGATCGATCAGGCGCTGCAGATCGCGGAGCAGAGCCAGCATCTCACCGATGAACAGTCGCAGCTCCAGGACGAGGCGGACCGACTGACTCGCGACATCGAGCGCTTTGAACCGTGGGGCGGCATCGACCCGCAGGCGCTACAGGAGCTGAGCGACGCCGATGTCGACGTGGCGCTCTACGAGGTTCTCCCCGATCAGGCCGAGACCCTCATCGAGGCGCTGCCGCAGGCGATCGTGGTGGATCGCACGAAATCCCTGGTCCGTGTGGTCGGTGTCGCCGCAGCGTCCGCCGAACTCCCGACAACGCCGGAACCGATGACGGTGCCGGCGCAGTCCATGGCGGAGATGCGCCGGCGTGTCGATGAGATCCGCACCCGCCGCAGTGAGATCGATTCCGAGCTCGCCACGCTCTCGCCCCAGCGCCCGGTGCTGCTGGCGGCGCAGGGGGAACTCGCGTCGGTCTTCGAGTTCGTCCGCGTTCAGGCGACGATGGATTCCGAAAAAGAGCTCACCTGGATCACCGGGTTTCTGCCCCACCATCTCGTGGACGAGGTGCGGGAGGCCGGCCGTCGCAACGGATGGGGCATCGTCATTCGCGATCCTGATCCCGACGAGCAGGTTCCCACGCAGATCCGCAACCCGAAACCGGTTCGGATCGTACAGCCGGTGTTCGATCTCCTCGGCACGGTCCCCGGCTACCGGGAGATCGATATTTCGCTGCCGTTCCTTCTGTTTTTCATCGTGTTCTTCGCGATGATCATCGGTGACGGCGGCTACGGGAGCGTGCTGTTCCTCGGCACCGTCGCAGCGATGCTCCGCGGACGAGCCAGGGGCAAACGCGCCGGCGTCGGGAGCATCCTGATGCTGGTGTTGAGTCTGGCGACCGTCGTGTGGGGAGCGGTGACCGGCAACTGGTTCGGGTACGAGCCGTTCTCAAGGCTTCCGGTGCTCCGGGATCTCGTGATCCCGGCGATCGCGGCAAACAACGACGCGAGCACGCAGACGATTCAGTACATGACGTTCGTGATCGGGACGATCCATCTCGCACTGGCGCACCTGTGGAATTTCGTCCGCGGGCTCCGGCAACGCCCGTTCCTCGCTGCGTTCGAACAGCTCGGGTGGCTCATGATGGTTCTCGGGCTTTACTACCTCGTTCTGGAACTCGTACTCGGGTCGGTGTCGATGTCGATCGTCCCACGCCCCTCGTGGTGGCTGAACATCGTGATCGTCGGATTCGCCTTTGTGATCGTCTTCGGCCAGCAGCAGGAAGGGCAGAACTTCTTCGTTGGCGTCGGCAAAGGCGTGGCGAACCTGATTACCACGGCCCTCGACGGTATCAGCGCGTTCTCCGACATCATTTCCTACATCCGGCTGTTTGCCGTCGGGCTGGCCACACTGGCGATCGCGAATGCGTTCAACAGCATGGCAGCGGGAATATCGGACTCTTTGGGCGGTGTTCCCGGTGCGGTTATCGCCGCACTGATCCTCTTCCTCGGGCACACGCTCAACCTGGCGATGGGAGCGCTGTCGGTGATCGTCCACGGCGTTCGTCTGAACATGCTGGAGTTTTCCCAGCATCTTGGTATGGAATGGACCGGGGTGGAGTACGCCCCGTTCAAAACGCGTTCATAATGCGAACTATTGATAAGGAGATGTAGCGCATGAATATCGGACTTCTCGGAGTTGGTTCGGCAATTGCGTTTGCGGCAATGGGTTCCGCCCTCGGGTCCGGAACGGCGGGTATGGCGGCGGTTGGCGCCTGGAAAAAGGCGTTCGTCCAGAACAAGCCGGCGCCCTTTCTGCTGGTGGCCTTCGTCGGTGCCCCGCTGACCCAGACGATCTACGGCCTGATCCTGATGAACGCCCTGGCGGCATCGGCGACCAGCAACCCGGACAACGCCTGGCTCTACATCGGAGCGGGGCTCTTCGGCGGTATGGCCATGGGCATGTCGGCGTGGTTCCAGGGGAAGGCTGGGGCGGTTGCCTCGGATGCCCTGGCGGAAACCGGCAAGGGTTTCGGTAACTATCTGCTGGTCCTCGGTCTCGTCGAGACCGTCGCCCTGTTCGTGATGGTATTCCTTCTGGGAGTTGTGGGAGGCTGAGCCTCCCGGACACTCCCGGTCGACGGCCGGTCACCCGCCGTGGGGGCCGGCCGTTTTGAATTCAGTCAACTCCCGGCGTTCATCGCTCGATATACGAAGTATGCGAACCCGAACCGCTGCGGCGTCGGTCCTCGGCCTGCTCATCCTCTTTTGCCTGCCCGCGGTCGCTCGTGCCCAATCCGCCGACGCCGACGGCGACGCCGACGGCGACGACACCCCTGCATGGGTCTACTACGAACGGGCCGAGGAAGCCTCACGGTTCGACAGTCCGGAGCGCGACTACGCCGAGGCGCTGCGCCTGTATTCGCAGGCACTCACCGTACAACCGGTGTACCCGGAAGCCTACGTCGGCATGGCGCGGGTCTATCGTGCCGAGGGCGACACGACCCTGGCGGAACGCTACTACCGAACCGCCCTGGACCAGGCGGACGCCCTCCAGATCCCGGACGAGGAGTACGCCCTGCAACTCGAACTCGCCGAGATGCTGGAACAGGTGGGACGCGACCGCGAGTTTCGCAACGCCCTGCAGCGCGTCATCAACCACGACCCAGTCTTCGCCGGCGAGGGGAACAACGGGCAGCGCCGTGCGATGCGCGAACGCCTCTACGAGAGCGGCCTCAACCGCGTGCTGGTTCTCTACCGTCTCGACTTTCCCCAGGCGCTGCAGGCGCATCGCGAGTACGCCGACTACCTGCTGCAACAGGATTCGGCCGAACAGACCGACCTGGCCGTGGAACACCTGCTCTTCAGCGTGGTCGAGATCGCCGGACGCGCCGTCGACGCAATCATCGACCGCGAGTTCGACTACCAGTTCACGTCCGTCTCCGACATGCTGCTGACGGCGCAGCGCTATCCGGAGGTCCAGCGCTACCTTGAGGAGATGGATTTTCTCGGGCTTGTTCTGCGCCTGGCGCAGGCCCTGGACGAGGCAACCCCCGACGGTGCCGCCCAGGCGGCCGCAGGAATCCGCCACGAGGTGCAGGCGACGTTGTCACTTCAGCGATAATGGCGTAGTTTCTGTTCGCACCATGAACAGAATCTTCGTCAAAGGCGCCCGCGAACATAATCTCAGAAACATCGACGTGGAACTCCCCCGGGACCGCTTTATCGTGGTATCCGGCATGAGCGGCTCCGGCAAATCGTCGCTCGCATTCGACACGATCTTTGCAGAAGGACAGCGCCGCTACGTGGAGTCACTGTCCGCCTACGCCCGCCAGTTTCTCGGCCGCATGGACAAACCGGATGTGGACTACATCGAGGGGCTGTCACCGGCGATCTCGATCGAACAGAAAACCACCAACCGCAACCCCCGTTCCACGGTGGGCACCGTGACCGAGATCTGGGACTACTATCGGCTGCTGTTTGCACGCATCGGCGTGCCCCATGACCCGGCGACCGGCAAACGGATCGAAAAGCAGACCGTGGACGAGATCATTGAGCGCGTCCTGGCGTACCCCGACGGGGCGAAAATGATGGTGTTATCCCCGGTTGTTCGCGGCCGCAAGGGGATCCACCAGCGTGTCCTCGACGACGCCCGCAAAGCGGGATTCGTCCGCGTCCGGGTCGACGGCGAGATCATGTCGCTGGACGAGGACATCCAGCTCGAAAAGAACCGCAAACACTCGATCGAGATCGTGGTCGACCGCGTCCGCGTCAGCGGCGATGCCCGCAAGCGCATCGTTGAGGCGATCGAAACGGCCCTGGAAACCGCCGGTGGAACGGTGCTGATCCTGGTGCAACGCGACGACGGCTCCTTCGACGAACAGTCATTCTCCCAGCACTACGCGTACCCCGACAGCACCGTCACCTTTCCGGAACTGGAACCACGTCTATTTTCGTTCAACAGCCCCTTTGGCGCCTGCGAGGCGTGTTCCGGCCTCGGCGTAACCAAGGAGTTCGACCCGGACCTCATCATGCCGGACCGGAGCCTCTCCTTCGACGAGCACGGCATTCGCCCGTACAATCCCGGCGCGCGGTGGTACCGAACGCGCTTTGAAGCCCTGGCGGAACAACTCGACTTCCGTCTGGACCAGCCGCTTGAGACGATCCCCGACTACGTCATGAACCAGATCCTCTACGGCAGCACGGAACGCGTCCACTTCGTGTATGAGAAGCCCGACGGCGGCGGCCGGGTCGAGTACCACCGCCAGTTTCCGGGCGTTATCCCGGACCTGGAACGCCGGTACCGCGAAACCGCCTCCAGCCAGATGCGCGAGTGGTTTGAGTCTTTCATGACCGAGCACGTGTGCCACGCCTGCCGCGGCAAGCGCCTGCGCCCCGAGTCGTTGGCGGTCCTGGTCGGCGGGGCGAGCATCCACGACATCGCGGCGATGTCGGTGACCGACGCACTGGCGTTCTTCGATCAGCTGAAGATGACGGAGAACGAGGGACAGATCTCGGCGGAGATCCTCAAGGAAATCCGCTCACGCCTCGGGTTCATGCAGAGCGTCGGCCTGGACTACCTGACCCTCAACCGCTCCGCCGCCACGCTCTCCGGCGGCGAAGCGCAACGAATCCGGCTGGCGACGCAGATCGGTTCGCAGCTGGTCGGCGTGCTCTACGTCCTCGACGAGCCGACGATCGGACTCCATCAACGGGACAATGAGCGCCTGCTCTCGACGCTGCTCCATCTGCGCGACCTGGGGAACACCCTGCTGGTGGTAGAACACGACGAACAGACCCTGCTCTCGGCGGATCACATCGTCGATCTGGGACCGGGCGCCGGCGTTCACGGGGGAGCGATCGTTGCCCAGGGAACGCCCGACGAGATCATTGCCGATCCCGACAGCGTGACCGGCCCGTGGCTCTCCGGAAAGAAAGCGGTACCGATCCCGGAATCCCGCCGGAACGGCAACGGTGAGGTCCTGCGTGTGGTCGGTGCCCGTGAACACAACCTCAAAGAGATCACAGCGGAGTTCCGGATCGGCGCGATGAACGTGATCACCGGCGTTTCCGGATCCGGCAAGAGTACCCTCCTGTCCGACGTTCTGTACCCGGCGCTGAGCAACCGCGTGAGCCGCGGCAAGGGTCACATAAAGGAAGCCGATTTCGATGCCCTGGAAGGGCACGAACACATCGACAAGATCATCAATATCGACCAGAGCCCGATCGGGCGCACACCGCGTTCCAACCCCGCCACCTACGTCGGGCTCTTCACGCCGATTCGTGAGCTGTTCGCCGGCCTCCCGGAGGCCAAGGCGCGCGGCTACAAACCCGGACGCTTCTCCTTCAACGTCAAGGGCGGCCGCTGCGAGAACTGCCAGGGCGCCGGTACGATCAAGATCGAAATGCACTTCCTGCCCGACGTCTACGTCACCTGTGACGTCTGCCACGGCCAGCGGTTCACCCGCGAGACGCTGGACATTCGCTACAAGGGGAAAAACATCCACGAGGTCCTGGAGATGTCGGTAGAAGAGGCGCAGGAGTTCTTTTCCGCGATTCCGCAGATCAAGCGCCGACTGGACACACTCAGTGACGTTGGCCTCGATTACATCCGTCTGGGACAGAGTGCCCTGACGCTCTCGGGAGGCGAGGCCCAGCGCGTGAAGCTCTCCCTGGAGTTGAGCAAACGCAGCACGGGGAAAACCCTCTATATCCTCGACGAACCCACAACCGGTCTGCACTTCGCCGATGTCCACAAGCTGATGGAGGTGGTGCAGCTCCTCGTGGATCGGGGAAACACCGTAATCCTGATCGAGCACAACCTCGACGTGATTCTACAATCCGATCACATCATCGACCTGGGCCCCGAGGGCGGCGACCGGGGCGGAGAAGTGGTGGCAACCGGCTCTCCCGAAGCCGTGGCGGAGAATCCCGCGTCCCACACGGGGCGCTTTATCGCAGAGACGCTCGCACGGCGCGGGGTGGCGGCGCGGTAGGACGCGCGCGTCGCGGCGACGGGATTCCATCGCGTCGGCGGGTCGTGCATACTTGGCACCATGCGCCGCCGGCGATTCCTGCTCACCATCGCGATTCCCTTCATCGGCCTCGTCCCGCCGGCGACGCAGGAGCAACCACAGGAATCGCAGGCCCAGGAGCCGACGTCACTCTTTGAATCAACGATCCTGGACGACCTGGACACCGCCGATCTCACCGAGCTTCTGGACTGGGCGCGGTCTCTCGGCGTCAGCACCCGCGGTGACCGGCGCGCCGTCGAGGACCGGATCCTCCAACACTACGGCCTCACACGAAGCGACCTCGAGGATGCCGGAGGCGACGCTCCCGCCGGGGGTGCGACACCGCCACCGGACGGTACCTCGATACTGCGAATCGAGCAGGCGCGGGGCAGCGAGTTCTTCACGCTGGAGGAAACCGACGAGGAGTACCTTCGCCTCACCGGCGGCGTACAGCTTACGCTCAGCGAAGGGGACACCGTTCACCGGATCGAAGCGCGTGAGATCGTCCTCAATCTCAGCGAAAACTCCCTGACCGCCTCCGGCGGCGTGCGCTATACCACCGAACGCCCGGACGGCACGGAGGAGTTTCGCGGCGACACGATCGTGTTTCAGATCGACACGTGGGAGGGCGTGTTCATTCACGGCATCACCGAGACCCGGACCGGGGCCGATGCCTCGGACGTCGAGTTCTCCGTCACCGGTGAACGCATTACCCGGTCGCCGGAAGAGATCATCGTGGTCGACGGCGGAACGATCACCTCCTCCAGGGCGGACCCGCCGAACTACCGCATCCGGGCACAGCGAATCTGGATCCTCGCACCGGGAGAGTGGGGGCTCCGGAACGCCGTTCTCTACGTCGGACGGGTTCCAACGTTCTATCTGCCGGTCTTCTTCCTTCCCGGAGATCGCCTGTTCTTTCACCCTGCGGTGGGGACCCGGACGCGGGATGGCACGTTTATTCAAACGACAACCTATTTCATCGGCCAGAGCGAGGAACAGGACCCGCCGATCTCGATCATGCGCCTGGCGCAGACGCCGGACGCAGCAAACCGCGAGATTCAGGGGCTCTTTCTCCGTATTCCCGACACGCCTCCGGAGCCGGACCCGGCCGGGTGGAGTCTGAAGCTCATGCTGGACGCGTACACGACGCTGGGCGCCTACGCCGGTGTGGCGGCGACGATGCCCGACCTTTCGATTGTGGAGCGACTCGACTGGCGTATTGGCCTCGGCGCCAGCCGAACGGTGTTTCTCCGCAACGGGACCTATACGCCGTGGTACGTCACCGACGACGGATCGGCGGCGCAGCACTGGAACAGCGGTTGGTTCTTCGGAACCCCCACGCCCTTCCGTTACGAGACGGAGCTCGGCTCCACGATGCGCCTGCGGTCCTTCTCGCTCTCCCTTGACGCCTTGCTGCTCTCTGATCCCGAGTTCCGCCGGGATTTCGGGACCCGCAGCGAGGCAATGGACTGGGGCTTCCTTCTGAACACGGATGGCGAGCAGACCACCGACTCCGCTTCCACGGTCGCATCCACCACCTGGGAAGCGGCAGCCACATGGTCGCCAGAGCTTCCGTCGGGGCTGGCGCCGTGGTTGACCACGTTTCAGGTTCCGTCCCTGCGCGCACGGGTCGACTGGCGCACCCGGGATTCCGGCACGCTCTCACCGCCGCTCACCCGCAGCGATGTCGACGGGGACCCCGAGTCATCCTTCTTCTACCCCGAATCACTCGTGGCACCGGACCTCGCCCTCCGGATCGCGGGGACCCTGTATGAGTATCCCCGTGGCGCAGGCGGAGAACGCGAAGGTGACGGGGCGACCGATGGCGACGGAGAGTCGGACCTTCGACCACCGTGGGACCAGCCGGACCGACAGGACGAGCCGGACACCGATCAGTATCGTCTGCCTGAGCCCGCACCCGACCTGCCCGGCATCCCCACCGGCGATCGTGCGACGTTTCGCGTGCGCTATTCGCTGCAGCCCAGTCTGCGGTACGACCGGTTTACCGACAACGAGGACTGGACCGACGGGGCGGACGTCGGGCTCCGGTGGCGCTACAGCACGGTGCAGACGCGAACGCGGGGAGAGCTGGCCGCCACCGCCGGCGACCGCGACGGCTATCTCAATGCGGGGACGACCCTGTCGTGGGAGCACCGGTTTCAGGATGTCACCGGAGCGGGAGGCCTCGATCCGACAGAGGCGGAGCAGCTCCGCACCGACGCGTACGACTATCGGTCCACCACGCTCAACCAGCGAAGCTCCCTGACCGCATACCCCCTCCGCGATATCTCCCCCCTGGACGCCTCGTCCCTGAACTACACGCTGAACTCGATCGTCTACGCCCGGGAGTTCGATACCGTCGCCGCCGATGGCTCGCCCCGATTCACCCGTCGCTGGGTGGGCTGGCGCCACGATGATATCTCCGCACACCGTACCGAAGCGCGCTTCGTGTGGCACCTGTGGAATGCGGATCAGCGGTTCACGGCGGCCTCTGATCTGCCACCGCGCGATCGGACGTACGAGGGCGACCTCTCACTGCGGACCGGTCCTCTCACCAGCGAACTCGCCGGCGGATACCGGGAGACCGATGACGGCGTGTGGGAGCCGGACACACTCACGCAGACCCACGGCGTCTCGCTCGTCGACGGGAATCTCGCCGCCACCCAGCGCCTGGAATACGACCTGGACGCAGTGAGTCTGCTGCTTGCGCGGTCGACAGTGTCGGTCTGGAATCTCGACGCCAGCCTCACCGGACGGCGCACCGGCGGATACCGGTTCGTCCCCGGCAGCGGATGGGAGTCATTCGACGACGAGGCGTTTCGCTGGACCTCCCTCAACGTCGGCCTCACCATCGACCAGTCCGTTGTGGCGTGGAAGCGGCGCGTGAACCTGCAGCTCAACGGAGAGGTATCACTGGATGTGGACCTCCAGCGCTACACGAACACCTCGCTTCTTCTGGACTACGGGTTTACCCTCGATATCTACCGCTTTCTGAACGTCGAGTTCACCGCCAGGACGCGCAACAATCTGATGTACCAATACGTCGGGAGCCTTGCCGACGAGGTGGGGCGCCCACGCCGAAGTTTTTTGGTCGATCTGGTCAACAGCCTGAGCGTCTTTGACCGCACGCGGCGGGAAGACTCGTTTTTCAAGCTCGAGGCGCTCGATATCACCGCGATCCACGACCTGGAAGACTGGGAACTGCGCTTCACGTACACCGGCCGGCCGGAACTCGACAGGACGGTGCAACCGGTGACGTACCGCTGGCGCAGTGTATTCTCCATCCTTCTGAGATGGCGGTCCATTTCCGAGCTGCAACGGTCGATCGAAGTCGACGACGGTGAGGTGAGCTTCACCAACTGAATCTCCACTTGACCACGCCGGAACCGTCTCTCTATACTGCCGGAAAGGAGTGTAATGTCAGATAGCACAGCGCTGGTTCTGTCAGACGGTGACACGCTGCAGCAGATCTGCGGCGTAAACGATCAGAATCTCCGGATTCTGGAAGAACTCTTCCACGCCCCGGTCCTGGTTCGCGGGAACGAACTGTACCTTGATAGCGACAACCTCCAGCAGCAGCAATTGTTTGTCCTACTGATGACGGAGCTCGAGCAGCACCATATGCATGGTCAGGCGCCGAGCAGGGGACTCATACGTGCACTCCACCAGGATCTCACCGTTGAGGACGGCCGTACCGCCGACGATCTTCGGCGCCGGTCGATCCAGATTCCGGCGTCGGGAGCCAAGGTGTTCCCCCGAAGCGCGCGACAGGCGCGCATGTTCGACGCCCTCGACTCCGAGACGCTCAATTTTTTTGTCGGTCCCGCCGGCACCGGCAAGACATTCCTTGCGGTGGCTCACGCCCTCCGCGAGGTTTTGGCCAAACGCAAGCGCAAACTGGTCCTCACCCGGCCGGTGGTGGAGGCGGGCGAGAGCCTCGGGTACCTTCCCGGCGACCTTAGCCAGAAAATCAGTCCGTACCTCCGACCGCTGTACGATGCCATTGAGGCTTTGGTTCCCTATGAGATCATCCGGCGCCTCGAAGAGCAAAACGTTATTGAGATCGCGCCGTTGGCGTACATGCGCGGGCGCAGTCTCCGCGACAGCTACGTGATTCTCGACGAGGCGCAGAACACAACGCGGGAGCAGATGAAGATGTTCCTGACCCGGCTCGGCGAGAACAGCAAGGCGGTCGTGACCGGCGACATTACCCAGGTTGACCTTCCGCGACGCGCAGCGTCGGGACTGGTCCACGCCCTGCGGGTACTCCAGGACGTCGAGGATATTTCAATATCGTACCTCAACCACGAGGATGTCGTGCGAAGTGCCCTCGTGCAGCGCATCATCCAGGCCTACGATGACCACCGAGAGTAGTTCCAACCGCATAGACGTCCGCAGCGAAAACCTCGAACCTCCATCATGGATGGGCGGCTTTCCGGGCTACGTGCACGCCGTGCTCGGGGAGCTGTCCGTAACCAACTGGGAGGTCTCGTTTCTGCTTACGGACGACGACACGATGGCCGCACTCAACCTGCAGTTCCGCGACAAGGAGGGACCGACCGATGTCCTGTCCTTCGCGGCGTTCGACGGCATCGATGCGCCATCACCGCAGGAGACCGGCGAACCGGTCCCGGCCGGCGACATCGTCATTGACGTTCCCCTTGTGGTGCGCCAGGCGGCGGAGTGGGGGGTTGATGCAGAGGAAGAGCTGCGCCGCGTCACGGTTCACGGCATACTGCACCTCGCCGGTCACGATCACCGGACAAACGACTTTCAGGAAGAACCGATGCTCCGTCTCCAGGAACGGATTCTCGAGACGGTAAAGGAGAGGATCTATTGAAAACCCAGGGGTTCTTGCAGCGGCTCTTCAGCGGCTCGGCACCCGCCGACCGCGGCCACTACAACGGGCTCAACGCCGAGACGCGCAAGATGATCGAGGGTATCAACGGCCTCGCGGAGACCAGTGTCAAGGAAGTGATGGTTCCGCGTATCGACTCGGTGTTCCTCAGTGTCGACATGAGCGGCCAGGAGCTCGTCGGCCGAATTTCCGAAACCGGGCATTCCCGGTTTCCGGTGTACAAGGATACGATGGACAACGTCGTCGGGATGCTGTACGCCAAGGATCTTCTGCAGTTTCTGACCAACGGCGAGGAGATCGCCATCGAGCGTATTCTCCGAAAGGCGTTCTTCGTCCCGGAGAGCAAGCGACTCGACGGTCTTCTTCGCGAGATGAAACGCCGCCGCGTGCACATCGCCGTTGCGGTGGATGAGTACGGCGGGGTGTCGGGACTCGTGTGCATGGAGGACATCATCGAGGAGATCGTGGGCGACATTCAGGACGAGTTCGACAACGAACGCGAGGACATCCTCGAGATCGGCGAACACGCCTATCTCTGTGACGCCCGGATCAACATCGAGGATCTCCAGGAACGGATCCAGACGAGCCTTCCGGACGAGGACTACGACACCCTCGGGGGCTTCGTGTTCGACCTCTTCGGCAAGATCCCGGTGAAGTTCGAGAAGGCGAGCTATCGCAATCTCGACTTCATCGTTCAGGAGATGGACGGCCACAAGATCCGCAGCGTCAAGGTCGTGGTGCGTCCCGGGGACGACCCCACCCGCGAGGAGACCTGACGGTGGTACGGGGCGTGTCACGGCTCGTCGCGGTGATCCTGCTCGCGGTATTGCCCGGCGCATCCGGCGGCGCCGCTCACGCCCAGGAATCGATCCGTCCACAGCAGCTGCTCCACCAGGCCTCCACCGACCTTCAGATCGCGATCGAGCGATACGACAGCAACGCGATCGCAGCGGCCGCCGACTCGATACGCCGCGTGATCGAAGCCAACCCGCAGTTCGGGGAGGCGTGGGTACGCCTGGGCGAGGCGCTCCTGTGGCTGGGCGACTACGCCCGCGCCGGGGATGCGTTCCAACGGGCGTCGGCTCTTCGCTACCGCGCCGTCGACCTTCCGCTGCTGCAGGCCCGCCTCGCCGTCCTGCAGGGTGACCTCGCCGCGGCAGGACAGATCTACGACGGAATCCTCGCCGCCACTCCGTACAACGAGGAGGCGCGCGTCGGTCGCGCCGTCCTGAATCTCTCCGCCGGAACCACCGACGCGGCGGTCCGGACCCTCCAAGAGTTGAGCCGCCGTTTCCCGGAAAACCGCCAGCTTCTTGCGGCGCTCACCCGGATCACGTACGACCGCGGCGATCTGGACCAGTTCGAACGCTACCTCCAACTCGCGCTCCAGTACCACGGTGACGCCGCGTCGATTCAACTCCTCGCGGCTGACTACGCGATACGCCAGGGGGACTTCGAACGCGCCACCTTTCACGCCCGCAACGCCACCAGCCTGGCCCCCGATCTCGCCGATGCGTGGCTCATCCTCGCCCGGGCGGCGATCGGCGCCGGAGAACCGGACCGGGCGCTGGCGCACTACGAGGAACTGATTCGGATCGATCCGACCGACCACCGGGCGTGGTACGCCCGCGGCGAGCTGCTCGCCGGCAACGGCAGTCTGGACGACGCGCGCCGCAGCTGGAACCGTGCGCTGGAGATTCGCCCCGACTTCGAGCTGGCGCGTATCGCGCTCGAAAACACCGTTATCGACGAACTGCCGCTGGACGATTCGCGCCGTGCGGAACTCGCCGCCGCGTACCGCGAGAGTGGACGCCAGCTTCAGGCGCGATATCTGAGCCGACAGGCGGAACGCCACTACCGTCGCGGGCTGCAACTCAACCCGTTCGACGGTGTGCTTCGCGCGCGGATCGCGGAACTCTATCTGCAGCAGGGGATGAACGCGCGATATCTCGAGGAACTGACGGTTATCCGCGATCGCGGCCTCACCGGTACCGCCGCCGGACTCCTTACGGACCAGCAACTGCAGGATCGTATCGACGTATACACGGCGGCGCTTCGCGACAGCGTCGCGGTCTCCTGGAGCGTCGACCAGTTTACGGCGCCCCGCCCGCGTACCGCCGTTGCGGTGGTCGTCCGGCAGAGCGCAGGCGAGGTCCTCCCCGGCGCGGACCGCCACGTCGCCCGCTATGTGGGCAGTCTCCTGCAGAGCTCTCAGAACGTCGATGTGACCGCAACCGCGGCATCGGCCCAGCCCGGGTCCCGCCTCGTGGGCGCCTACCGGCGCCAGGGAGCCGATCTGCTCGCCCTGATCGACTACGCCGGCGGTGACCGCAGCGTCGACGCCCGTCTGCGGGTGATCCGAACCGCCACCGCCGAAACGGTAACCGACGTCACCGTCCGCCGCAGTGGCAATGGACGGGTCGACGCTGTCGCCTCCACCCTCGCGGCGGCAATCGAAGCGCAGGTGGTGCCCCGCGGCACCGTGCTGCAGCGTAACTTCGAACGGGTACTGATCTCGCTCGGCGCCGTCGATGGACTCCAGCCGGACGACAGCGTGGCATTTACCGCCCAGCCTGCGGGGACCGACCTTGGCACCGGCACGATCGCGGCCGTCGATGATCTCGTGGCGGAGGCGGTATATCGTCCCGACGGCCCGGATAACCTGACCACCGGGGACATGGCCGTAGCGGTGCCGCCGCAGGACCAGAACTCGCAGGACGCTCAGGCTTCCGGAGCCGACGCCGGGCAGAACAACGGAACGGTGCCCCTGGCTGTAACGGAGAACGCCGGCGGCGTTGAACAAACGTCACAGCTCCGTGAAACAGTGCAGCAGCTGTTCCAGATCCGCTGATTGACACGCGATTTCTCATTGTCTATAGTCTCGATACCACCCCGAAGTCTATTTCAGGAGGCTATAGTATGAAGATTGCAATCAACGGTTTCGGCCGCATCGGGCGGAACGTGTTCAAAATTGCGCTGGAGAAGGGCGTCGACGTGGTCGCCATCAACGACCTCACGGATACCAAGACGCTCGCCCATCTGCTCAAGTACGATTCCACCCAGGGGAAGTTCGAGGGCACCGTCGATTTTGACGACGAGAATCTGATCGTCAACGGCAAGAAGTACAAGGTGTGCTCCGAGCGGAACCCGGCCGACATCCCGTGGGGTGCGGCTCCGGACGTCGTGATCGAGTCCACCGGTATCTTCCGCTCCCGCGAAGGCGGCAAGGGCGGCTACGGCGATCACCTCAAGAACGCCAAGTTCCCCGCCAAAAAGGTCATTCTTACCGTTCCTGCCAAGGACAAGATCGACAACATGATCGTCCTGGGCGTAAACGACGACCAGATCAAGGACAGCGACACCTGTGTGTCCAATGCCAGCTGCACCACGAACTGTCTCGCGCCGGTCGCCAAGGTCCTGAACGACGAGTTCGGTATCGAGAGCGGTTTCATGACCACGGTTCACAGCTACACCAACGACCAGAACACCCTTGACGGCCCCCACAGCGACCTGCGTCGCGCCCGGAGCGCCGCCGTCTCCATCATCCCGACCACGACCGGTGCCGCCCGCGCGGTGGGCAAGGTGCTTCCGGACCTCAACGGCAAGCTCGACGGCGTGGCGATGCGCGTGCCGACCCCGACCGGGTCGATCGTCGACCTCGTTGCGAACCTCAAGAAGGACGTGACGGTCGAGCAGGTCAACGCGGCGATGAAGAAGGCCGCCGCCGGTCCGATGAAGGGCATCCTCGAGTACACCGAGGACCCGATCGTGTCCGTCGACATCATTCACAACACCCACAGCAGCATCTTCGACGCCCAGAGCACGATGGTCATGGGCAAGATGGTGAAGATCTTCTCCTGGTACGACAACGAGTGGGGCTACAGCAATCGCGTTGTGGACCTCGCCAAGAAACTCGTCTGAGTTTCCGTTTCCAGGAACGGCCCGACGTGTCCCCCGGGATGCGTCCGGGCCGTTTTCGTGTCCGGCCATTCCACTACCGTACGGAGGAGAACCATGGCTCTTCGAACGCTGAAAACCACTGACATTACCGGGAAGCGAGTCCTGATGCGGGCGGATTTCAATGTCCCCCTGAAGGATGGCGCCATCACCGATGACACGCGGATTCGCGCCGCGCTGAAGTCGATCCAGTATATCCTGGACCAGGGCGCCTCTCTGGTGCTCATGAGCCACCTCGGTCGTCCCAAGGGCGAGAAGAAGCCCGAGTTCAGCCTGAAGCCCGTCGCGGACCGGCTTTCTGAACTCCTGGACGCCGACGTCACGATGGCCGCCGATGTGGTCGGCGACGCCGTCGAGGCACAGGCGCGGGCACTGAAGCCGGGGCAGGTTCTTCTGCTCGAAAACGTGCGGTACTACAAAGAAGAGACGGACAATGACCCCGGTTTTGCGAAGAAGCTCGCCGCTCTCGGTGACGTCTTCGTGAACGACGCCTTCGGCACGGCACACCGCGCCCACGCGTCGACCGAGGGCGTCACGAAGTTCCTACCTTCCTGCGCCGGTTTCCTGATCGAAAAGGAGATCTCCTTTTTCCAGCCGGTCCTGGACAACCCGGAGAAGCCGATGGTTGCGGTCATTGGCGGCGCGAAGGTCTCCTCCAAGATCGCCGTTCTCGAGAGTCTCCTTCCCAACTGTGCGAGCTTTATCATCGGTGGTGGCATGGCCTACACCTTCCTCAAGGCACAGGGAGTCGAAGTCGGCACGAGTCTCGTGGAAGAGGAGTACCTCGACACGGCGCGACAGTTCCTGGCGGCGGCCGGAAAACGCGGTACGGAGGTGATCCTGCCGCTCGACCACGTGGTGGCCGCGGACTTTGCCGCCGAGGCCACGCCGGAACCGGTGGACTCCCGAGAGATCCCCGCCGACCGCATGGCGCTCGACATCGGGCCCAAAACGATCGACGCCGCCAGGAAGGCGATCGCCTCGGCCAGAACGATCGTCTGGAACGGCCCCCTCGGCGTGTTTGAGTTTGACAATTTCGCCGCCGGAACCAAAGCGGTCGCAGAGGCGATCGCTGCGTCCGACGGCATGACCGTCGTCGGCGGCGGAGACTCGGTTGCCGCCGCAAACAAGTTCGGTCTTGCCGACCGCCTGGACCACGTCTCCACCGGCGGTGGTGCGTCCCTGGAGTTCCTCGAGGGCAAAGCGCTCCCGGGGATCGTGGCCCTGCAGGACTGACCGTCCAACAAGGAGAAAACCATGCGAACACCGTTTATCGCCGGAAACTGGAAGATGCACAAAACCCGCGCCGAGGCGCGGGACCTCGCCGCGGCGCTGAAAGAACAGCTCTCCGGAGTCTCTCACCGCCTCCTCGTGGCGCCGACATTTACAAGCATCGAGACGGTTGCGACCGTTCTCGAGGGAAGCAACATCCTGGTCGGTGCACAGAACATGGCCGCCGCCCGCAGCGGCGCTCATACCGGCGAAATCTCCCCCGACATGCTCAAGGACGTCGGCGCCCAGGTCGTGATTCTCGGGCATTCCGAACGGCGCCACGTGTATGGTGAAACCGATGAACTCATCAACACCAAGGTGCAGCTGGCGCTCGAGGAGGGCCTGGAGGTGATCCTGTGCATCGGCGAGACGCTCGACGAGCGCGAAGCCGGCCAGGTTGACCAGGTAAACCGCAGGCAGCTCACTGGAGGCCTTGCCGGTGTCGACGCCGGAGCCATGGGTCGGATTACGATCGCCTACGAGCCGGTGTGGGCGATCGGTACCGGAAAGACGGCCACCCCCGAGGATGCCGACACCACCCATGCGGCGGTACGCAGCATCATGGCCGATCTCTACGACCAGTCGGTGGCCGACGCCGTTGTCATTCAGTACGGTGGATCGGTAAAACTGGACAACGTTGCGGGCCTGATGGCCAAGCCGAATATTGACGGAGCACTCGTAGGTGGTGCATCCTTGAAGGCCGACACGTTCGTGCCGATTGCACAATTCGATTCGTGAGGAATACATGGGTTTTCTTGGAATTCTGTTGATGGTCATTTTCGTGATCAGTTCCCTGCTGCTCGTCCTGGTGGTAATGGTCCAGGACGAGGGCGGTGACGGTCTCGGTGGTATTTTCGGCGGGGGTGGTGCGTCCCAGGTTGGCAACCGGAGTGGGAACATTCTGACGCGCATCACGAGCGTTCTCGCCGCTGTGTTTCTTATCAGCTCCTTTGGTCTTGCGTGGCTCAACCGCACCCCGGATACCGGGAATGTCGAAGCCGCGGCCCGGCGACTCGAGCAGCAGAACGGCGGTGCCGTCGAATGGTGGAACTCCGATGCCGCCGCCACGGATACTGCCACTCCCTCCGGTGACGCCGGGGCGATGCAGGACTCCAGCGGGCAGTAACACGCCATGCGTGTAGCCGTGCTGTTTTTCGGAGGCGGAAAACGCGAGCGAACCGCTGAGATCGCTCGTGGTCTTGCCACCGGTATCGAGAAGGCGGGCCACCAGGTTGACGTCATCGACGGCGACCGCGACGTGAACGCGAAACTCACGATGTACGAGTATATCGCCGTGGGTACATCGCTGGTGTCGCTCTTCCGTGGTCGCATCGACGGCAGGATATCGGAGTATCTCGGGAGTTCCGGGATCATCGGCGGCAAGAAGAGTTTCGCCTTCGTCGTCAGCGCGCCGTTCGGAAGTCAGCGCGGTCTCCGCAGGCTCATGTCGGCGATGGAAGCCGAGGGGCTCTTCATCCGCTACTCCGACATACTGCGGTCACGGGAGGAGGCGGAGGTTCTCGCGAGCCGCCTCAAGCTCCAGCCTTGAACACGCACTACGACATTCTCGGGGTCGATGTCGACGCGACGCCGGAGGAAATCAAGGACGCATATCGCCGTCAGGTCAAGGCGGTACACCCGGACCTGAACAACGGTGACCCCCAGAGTGTCGAGCGCATGAAAGCGCTGGTCACGGCGTGGGAGATTCTCCGCGACCCTATACAGCGGGAGGAGTACGACCGCGTTCACGGGGTCCCGTCCGAGCCGATTTCCGACTTCGACTACGCGGAGTTTCTGCGTTCACGTCGCGACGACCGGGAGTCCCAGGCGAAGCTCGTGTTCTACGACCTCCTCCACGACAACCCGGAGGAGGCGCTCCAGGTCTACGATTCGCTCGTCGCTGCCGGTGATTTCGAACTCTCGAAATACCTGGGCCGCGAAGACTTTATGGACTGCGCGTTCCTTCTGGCGGAGGAATACGAGGACCGCGAAGAGTTTGACCGCGCCTTTCTCCTTCTTTCGGCGATCGTACGGTTCGAGCAGCAGCGCCCCTATTTTCGGCATTTTATGCAGGACGTCCACGAGCGGTTGCGGACCGTCGTCTGTTTCAAGATGCCGGAGTATTCACCGCCCGCTCACGTCCTCGATTGCCTCAACGAGATGATCAACTGGGACCTGCCGCGGAAAGAAACGGCGTTCTGCTACAAGAAGGCCGCGGAGATGCACCTCGCCATGGGGAACCGACGCGCCGCGTTCCGGGCGCTGCAACGCGGGCTCTCCCTCGACCAGCGACTCGCGGGGGTAAAGAAACTGCAACAGGAACTCGGATATTTTGAAACCGCATGATAGGGTTAGCTTTATGAAACGTAGATCCATCCTCGCTGCGGCCGCCCTCGCGCTTTTCGCGACCACGGCGTCGGCCCAGGTGCTCGACCGGCCGGTCGCAATCGTGCGCCTCACGGAAACGGTGAATATCGGCCAGCGCGAACTCCGCCAGCAGGTCGACCTCCTTGAACAGCAGATGGGCCGGCAGCTGACCCAGGATCAGCGCCGCGAGGTCCTCGAAGCGCAGATCGGCGACGTTCTGCTGAACCAGGCCGCCGCCCGGGCCAACATTCGCGTGAGCCAGGACGAGATTCAGCAGGCGATCGACACGCAGCGTCAGTCGCTGGGCCAGCCCGTCTCGGACGCGCAGTTTCGCCAGATGGTGCAGCAGCAAATGGGAATGAGCTGGGATCAGTACGTGGAAGAGGTGACCAACCGCCTCATCCAGGAACAGTTCATCCTCCAGGAGGCCCAGGGGCAGTTCAACTCCATCGACGAGCCCACGAACCGCGAAATCCGACAGGTGTACGAGGAGAACGCGCAACAGTTCACCAATCCCGCCATGGTGCGGTTCGACCACCTGTTCTTCGATCTGCGCAACCGCAGCGGCGAGGAGGAGCAGTCGACGCGGCAGCTGGCCGCCTCCATGGCCCGCCGCCTGCAGCGCGGCACCGCCGACTTTCAGCAACTGCTGCGGGAGTCTCTCGATGACGCGCGCTACGCCGGTGGTGATTTCGGCTACATCATCCGTGGTGACCAGCAGGCAATTCAGCGGCTGGGGCAGAGTTTCGTGAATCAGGTATTTGAACTGGACGAGGGCGATGTCTCCGGCGTAATCGAAAGCAACGTGGGACTCCACATCGTTCGGATCACCGACCGTCGGAGTCCCCGGCTCCTCCAGCTCGACGACCCGCTCCTGCCGGGCGAAAGCACCACGGTGCGCCAGCAGATCCGGGCGTACATTCTGAACCAGCGCCAGCAGCAGGTGTTTCAGGACGCCGTGCAGTCCGTTCTCGCCCGCCTCAAGGAGGAAGCCGAGATCACACGCTACCCCGAAAACCTCGACTGGTGAGCCGACGGTGATTTCCCGACGGAAAGGGCGGCGTCTCGCCGTCCAGGCGCTCTACAGCCGGGACGTGGGAAACATCCCCGTCAATACGATCCTGACGTTTCCCTGGTACGACCGGGCTGACGATGAGGACCTTTCGTTTCCGCGGTTGCTGGTGCAGGGCGTGATCCAGGAGCAGACCGCCGTCGACGCCCTCATATCTGAACAACTCGAGCACTGGGACATCGACCGCCTGGCGCGGGTCGACCTCGCGATTCTTCGCATGGGGGTCTACGCCCTCCGTTTCCAGCCCGACATACCAAGCCAGGTCACGATCGACGAGGCGGTCGAGCTCGCCAAGGAACTCTCCACGGACGAAGCGTTCCGCTTCGTTAACGGCGTCCTCGACGGCGTCCGAAAGCGTCTCCAGGAGGAATAGGTGAGGGAAGGGCGACGCGGGATCATCCTGTTCGCGATTGCCGTGGCGGTCGCCATCGCCACGGTGCTCGTGATCTCCGTCTCCCTCGGCGCCATCCGCGACTCGGTCCGCTTTTCCACCGCCATGCGCCGTATCGACCGTGGCGACGTCACACCGGAATCGCTGCTCGATGCCGCACAGTACGCCCGCGGGCGTGGTGACTGGGAGCAGCTGCTGCACACCGCCTGGACAACCGAGTCCGCCTGGCGCTGGTCCGCCGTCCGCGACCTTTCAATCCTCGCCGCCGACCATTTCCCGCGCGACGACCGCTGGCGCTTCGCGGCGGCCCTCGCATCGATCCGCCTCGGCGACCGGGACGCGGCACGTGACGTCCTGCCGCTCGACGGCGATCGCGACACCGTCGGCGACCTCGAGCAATCCCTGCTGCTTCTCGCAACGATCGATCGCACCGACCCGGAGGGGACCCGCAGTCGGCTGGCAGACCTGGCCGCCGCCCCCACGGGCTACCCGATCCTGCGTGCAGTTGGCACCGCCGAGACGCGACCCGCACCCGATACGCTTCGCACCGCCTGGGAGCGGACCGGCGTGTCCGCCTACGCGGTGAACGCCGCCCTCGAAGCCGCCGCCATCGGCGATCGGGCCGCCGCAGAGGGTCTTGTCTCCGCCGTGCGTACCGCCGACGCCATGCCGTCGGCGCAGGACGAAACGGCTCCGCTCTATCTTGCCGCCTGGCTCGGAGATCTCGACTGGCTGTTTCAGCAGTTGCGGGCGCTCCAGGGGACCCGGGCGGTGGACCCCGCGGTCCTGCTGATTCAGGCTGATGGGCTCGTACGGCAGGGCCAGCTCGACGAGGCTCGCCGATTCTACCGTGAGCTGCAAACGGTCGCCCCGACCTTCGATCCGCTGGCGTTCCTGAACGACGCGGCGATCACCGACCGGCTCGGAGACGGAGACCCGGTTTCGATTCTGAGGGCGGGGCTTCACGCTCATCCCGATGCCGACGTGATCCGCGGAGACCTCGCGGGGCTGCTGATCGCACGCGACCAGCGTCTTGACGCCGCCCGCATCATCGCCCCCTCGCTTGTCCTGCCGGATGACGGCCCCCAGCGATACCGGGACTGGCTGCTCACCAGGGCGGTCCTGGGCGCCCGACGGCCGCTCCCGCGGCTGGAGAGCGACCTCTGGCAGTATCTGAACGACCACCCCGATGCGGACATCGTGGCAGGCTATCTGGCACGATTCCTGTCTCTGCGCAACGATATGGACGGAATGCGCCGGCTCGCCACGCGTTACGCGCCGGAGGACGCTGAATGGTCGGCGACGCTCCACCTGAGAATTGCGGTATCCGACGGCGATCCCGGCGCCGCCGAATCGATCCTCGCGTCGTATCCCGATGATTCGTGGACGGCACGCTTTAACCGCGTGGTGTTCGCCCTGCGGTTTCTTCCTGAACCGGAGGCAACCGGCGCGGTCGAGGATTTCTCCACCTGGCTGGACCGCGGTCCCGCGCTCGATGCGGACTCATACGGACAGGCGCGGATCCACCTCTGGCTCGCCCGCGCCGAGCTCGAGCGGCTCTTCGGCGATCGGGAGGCGGCACTGCAGTACGTGGATCGCGCGGAACGGCTGAACCCCGACGATGCGGCGATCGACGCCTACCGTGGTCTCCTTGCCGCACCCCAGTGAACGTGCTACGATTCCGCAATGATACGAATCAAGACGGCCAAGCAGATCGCCGGCATCCGCGAATCGTGTCATCTTCTTGCAGACGTGCTCGATACCCTCGAGCAACAGATCCAGCCGGGCATCACCACGGCGGACCTCGACCGTACGGCGCGCGCGGAAATCGCCGCCCTCGGCGGGCGTCCGGCGTTTCTCGGATATCAGGGTTTTCCCGGCGCGCTGTGCACCTCCGTCAATGAAGAGGTGATTCACGGCATCCCCGGTGAACGGGTCCTGCACGAAGGCGACGTCGTGAGCATCGACTGTGGCATCGAATACAACGGCTATTTCAGCGACTCGGCGATTACCGTGCCGGTTGGTACGGTTTCGGACGAGGTTCGGGCGCTTCTGGATGTTACCCGCCGGAGCCTGGAGGAGGGGATCGGCGCCGCCGTCGCAGGCAACCGGGTCAACGACGTCTCCCGGGCGGTGTATCGCGTGGTGAGTGAGCACAACTACGGCGTCGTGCGCCCGTACTGCGGCCATGGCGTCGGTCTGGAGCTCCACGAAGATCCCCAGATTCCCAACTATGTCGGACGTGGACCGAATCCACGTCTCAAACCCGGCATGGTCGTGGCGATTGAGCCAATGGTCAATCTCGGCGGGGACGGCGTCGATGTCCTCGACGACGAATGGACCGTCGTCACCGAGGACCGCCGCGTCTCTGCCCATTTCGAACACACCGTGGCGATCTTCCGGGATCATACCGAAGTCCTGACACGACGCCGCAGCGAGACGCCCCACGCGGCGGCGGAGGTATCCGTTTCATGAAGAAACTGTTCGTAGTCAACCTCGTCCTCATCGGGCTGATTCTGGGATTCGTCCTCTCGGTCACCCTGTTTTCCTGTTCCACCCGCGTGGAGCCCGCCGCCGGTGTCTCCGCACAGGATCGCGAGGCCACAACCGGCCGCGCCGACCTTCAGTCTCTCCAGCGGAGCTTCCGCGAGATCTCGGCAGCCGCACTTCCCAGTGTTGTCCGGATCGACGTCGAGGAGGTTCGACGCCAGAACGTCCCGGAGGGCAACGACGCACCGTGGTTTGATTTCTTTTTCGGAGAGCCCGACAGTCAGGCCCCCGACGGCGGCAGCCGGGAGTTCCGAACGCAGGGTCTCGGTTCCGGTGTCATCGTCCGACGCGACGGCACGATGTACTACGTCCTGACGAACGATCACGTCATCGGCAACGCCGACCAGATCACGATCACGCTCGACAGCGGCGACGAATACCCCGCCGACGTCGTCGGTGAGGACACCCGCAAGGATCTCGCCCTGGTGTCGTTCGAAAGTCGCCAGGAAATACCCGTCGCCGTTCTCGGTGATTCGGATCAACTCCGGGTGGGGGACTGGGTCCTCGCGATCGGAAGCCCGTACGGCTTCCAGTCCACGGTGACCGCCGGCATCGTGAGCGCTCTCGGCCGCCGTGGCGGTCCCGCCGGCAACATCAGCGATTTCATCCAGACGGATGCCGCCATCAACCGCGGAAACAGCGGCGGTGCCCTCGTAAATCTCGACGGCGAGGTCGTCGGGATCAATACCTGGATCACCTCCCAGACGGGAGGGAGCGTCGGTCTCGGCTTCTCGATTCCGATCAACAACGTCGTTCGGTCCATCGACGACTTTATCGAAACAGGGGCTGTCCGCTACGGGTGGCTCGGTGTCAGCATCCGAAGCGTGCCGGAAGAGGTCGTTGACTCGCTGGATCTTCCCGACCGCCGCGGTGCCCTCGTACACCACGTGTTCATCGACTCCCCGGCGGAGTCCGGCGGTCTTCTGCCGGGCGACTTTGTCCGTGTCATTAACGGCGTCAGGGTGGACGACTCCGATGCGCTGGTCCTCGAGGTCGGAGAACTGCCGGTCGACGAGATCGCGACGTTCGAGCTCATCCGCTACGGTCGCGAGATGACGGTAGAGGTGCGAATCGGGGAGCGGGAGTCGGAATCGGCAATCGCCAATCTGAACACCCGCCTGTGGCCGGGATTTTCCGTGTTTCCGCTCACGCCCGAACTGCGACAGGACGGCGGACTCGAAGACACCGTGCAGGGAGTGGTGGTGAGTACCGTCGAAAACCGCACGCCCGGCGCGGCAGCCGGATTCCGTGTGGGAGACGTCATCACCGCCGTCGATGGGAAGGACGTTGCCAGTCTGGTGGATTTCTACCAACATCTGAACGATGCTGGAAGGGATGTTGAGATTTCCGTCCTCCGCGACGGTACAAATGAGGTTCTGCGACTACAACCATGAGCATGAAAGAGTTCATTCCCTACGACGAAATCCGCAACAACGCGATCGAGATGGCGAATCGCATCTATCAGGAGGGGTTTATTCCCGACGTAATCTACGTCAGTCTCCGCGGTGGTGCGTATCTCGGGAACGTGATCAGCGAGTTTTTCAAGTTTGTCCGCCGCGGTCAGCGCCCGGTGTTCTACGCCGCCGTCGTCGCGAGATCCTACACCGACATCCACCAGCGTGACCGCGTCAGCGTGGACGGTTGGACCTACAGCCCGGAACACCTGCGAAGCGGTGACCGGGTTCTCCTGATCGACGATATCTTCGACACGGGCCGCACGGTCAACCACCTGGTGGAGATCATCCTGGCGAAGGGCATCCCCCGCAACGACATCAGAGTGGCGGTCCACGACTACAAAATTCGGCGGTACGTGGACGAACGCCTCCCGATCCAGCCGGACTACTACTGTCGCAAGCACGACATCACGTCGCCGGCGGACGACCAGTGGATTCACTACCTCAGCCACGAACTCGTCGGGCTGGAACCCGACGAAATCGACCAGCAGTTCACCAGCGACACGGTGAAAGAGATTCTTCACGGACTCCCATGATCCCCCGCCGGTCGTGCGCACTCTGTATCGGGCTCCTGTGGGTACTCGCGACGACCGGCGTCTGGGCGCAGGAATCGGGATTCCCGGTTTCGCCCGCACAGGGGCGCTACCCCGACGCTGTGACGGTTCGACCGGCGGACGACACACCGGTTCGATATCGGTTTCTTCACGGAGACACTCCCCGGACTCAGTTTTTCCTCCCGCTTGACGACGGCCTCCACCTCGACGCACCGCCCCACACAACGGCTACGTACCGTCTCGAGTTTCGTACGGACGATCCCGACGACCGGGGCCACGTAGTGACCTTCGTCGTCGACCGTCTGGCGCCGGACCAGCCGCGTTTCGAGCCGATTCCGGGCCTGCACACGAGTCCGATTACGATCCGTCCCCTGCCTGACACGATGGAAGCCGGGGACACGATGTACTACCGCGTTCTGGACCAACCGGAGGCGACGTTCCGCGCGCTCCCTCCGGAGGGCGTCGTGCTCCCCGGAGAGGCGGGCGGGATCCGGGACTACCGCGTCGCCGCCTATCTGGTCGACGCCGTCGGCAACCGCAGCGGAGTTCGGACCGTTCGATACCGGGTGGACCGCAGTATCGAGGTGCCGGTCCCGGGGCGCATCATCCTGAGCCCGGCGCCGGGCACGTATGCCAACCGCCAGGTAGTCCTCGTTGATACCCGCGGCCTCCGCGACGTGAGCGCCACGCTCACCACAGGCGAAGCCAACGATGCCGATGCCGGTGGCGGTGGCGGTGGTGGGCATTCCACAACGATTGACCTTTCCCGTCCACTGCTGGTACCCGGTGCGGGGCGGTTCAGCCTCGAGGTCAGTGGTACCCGTGTGCTGGGCGGAGAGGCGGTTCAGCGACGCGTCACGTGGGAGCAGGCGGACGGAGACACCCGGCTGCCGGAACAGGGCATCCACCACGAGGCGGTTGCCCTGTCGCCGCCGGCCCGCGCGCTTCGTGTCACCTTCGACGATCGACCGGTCACGACGGGCGATCCGATCTGGCTGGAAACCGCCACCCTGCGGCCCGTCCCAGACGAGTACCGTGCAGTGGTGTTGCGGTTTCAGGGATCCGATGGCGGTTCCGCGGACCGCGAGTGGCGGGTGGCCTATCTGATGGATGGACGGCGTGCGCCGCCGGTGGAACTGGAACGTGTCGGAGACGACCGCGCCGCGCTGTTCGCCAGCTCCGGTGTCGATATCGAGTGGAGCCCCGCTGCTGAGGATCCGGCATGGCAGCCCGTCTCCGGGACGGTCGTCTCCCTGGAGAGTCTGCGACGCGGCGGTGACCGGATTGCAGCGCGATCCCGCTTTCCCGGGGGCATCTGGACCCGGACACTTCTGACCGTTCCGGCACCAGCCCCGGTGCCCGCCGCCGCGCCGACTCTGTCTGTCACCGGCGCGGAGGTGACTCTGGAGACACGTCCCGGCACAAATCGGATCGTCGACGCGCTGTCGGGTGAGGAGCTCCTGGAAGCACGGGGGCAGGATACGCCCGTTCGGTGGCGCGTTCCCTACGGCTTCGTCGCCGAGATTCGCGCCGACGCGGGTACGCAGACCGGAAACGCCCGCACGGTGGACAACGCACCGCCGGCGCCTCCGGAGATACGGGTTGCCGGCGACCGCCTGATCCTGTCGGGGTCGGGACAGCTGTTCTACCGCCTCGACGGCGCCCCCGATCAGGCGTACACCGCGCCCGTTGAACTCCCCGGAGTCGCCGGCGCCGAACGCTCGTACCGAATCGAAGCGTACCGCATCTCCAACGGGGAGGTGAGTCCTCCCGTCGTCCGCTCCCACGTGGTCGATCGCCGGCGTCCCGTGGTCGCGACGCCGCCGGACGGGCTCCTCTCCAACAGCGCGCGCACCACACTTCACCTCGACAATCCCTACGACGACATGGTGTTCCACTACGAAGTCTCGGCCACCGAGCGACCGCTGATACCCAGAATCGACAGCGCCGCAACGGACGGTGACATCGTGCTGGATACCCCCGACGGGGTCGTGCGCGAGTACCGGATAAGTGTTCGGGCCCGGTTCCTCGGACGGGACGACTGGTCGCCGGTGGAGCGTTTCACCGTCACCGTGGACAGGGTTGCTCCGGATGCGCCGGCACTGGACGCGACCGCCATCGCAAACGGTGTCGTTGCGTTCTCCGATCCGCGGGACGCCACGACCGAGATTTGGTACCGCATCGGCCTCAACGGTGTATACCGACGCTACCTTGCCCCCGTGACCGTGCCGGCGGCAATGCACGCGCAACCGGTGGTCGTCGACGCCTACACGCGTGACGCCGCCGGCAACCGTACACCGCTGTCGCCGTCGGTCACCCTCCCGGCGGCGGATGGACCGCCGGTGCCACCGGAGATCGTGGTGAACGGCCGCCCCTTCAACGCTCCATCCATAACCGTGCCCCGGGAACCGTTGGTTGGCATCCGGGCGGGGGGCGATGACGAGATCATGTGGCGCGAGCGCCGCCCCGGCGACAACTCACCGCCCGATTTCGCGCCGTACACCGCCGACCGAACGCTGGATTCCGGGTCCCACGTGGTTGAAGCGTATCGCCGGACCGCTGACGGGGCACGCAGTGATCTGACCCGCCTGGAGATCACCTTCGATCCGACGACACCGGCTGCGCCGGACTCTCCGTTCGTGACCTACCATGCCGACGGACGGAGCGGTGTCGCCACGTGGTCCGGCGCCGGCGCCGACTCCCTTTTTGTATCCATTGACACCGGCACCGGGGAGGCCCAGTCGTTTCTCCCGCGGCAGGGTACACTCGACTGGCAGATCCCGCCGGACCGTGATCGCGTCGTCGTCAGCTATTTTTTCGTTGACGCGGCCGGCACGCGGAGCGAGACGGGCGTCCAGGTTATTCGCGCGCGCGATACCCGCGCGACCCCGGTCATCTCCGGCGCCGCGGACGGTGCCGTCTACCGGCAGGGTCGCCGGGTTACCCTCTCGGGTCCCGGCGAGATTCGCTTCACTCTCACGACCGACGGCACGCCACCACCCCCGGTTCATGCGCTCTCCCGACCGTACGAGGAGCCCCTGAACCTTGGTGCGGCGGTGGGAGAGCAACGCTCGTACCGACTTCAGGCGCGCGCGTTCGATGGAGATCGACCGATCTCACCGCCGGTCGAGATTTCCTTTCTCGTGGATCGCAATCCTCCGCCGGTGCCCACGATCGCCGGTGTGCGCCCCGGCGGGTACTACGCGACCGGCCAGGTGGCGTCGATTGAAGCCACCAGCGGGTCGCGGGTAATGTACCGCCTCCTGGCACCGGGAAGCGGGGATTCGCCGTTTGTCGAATACACCGGTCAGGGAATCGTCCTCGCCGACCGGCCTTCAGAGCCTGTCACATACCGGATTGAGGCGTACGCCGTCGACGCCGCCGGCAACCGCAGCCAGCAGCTCGCACGATGGGAGATAACGGTCGACGCCACCTCACTGCACGTGGACGCCACCGCCGCCGCCGGTGGTGACGGCTCCCGAAACGCGCCGTTCCGGTCATTGGAGGACGCACTCCGCACTGTCGCGTCCTCTCCCCGGCGGACGGTGTTTCTCGCCGACGGTCGCTACCGGGTTGCGGCCACCACATGGAACGCCGCCGTCTCCGCCGGCGGGGACCTGTCCATTCTCGGCGGCCACGACGGTGGAACCTGGGGCTCGTCGGGACGCCCCACGGCGCTGACCGTCGCCGGCACCGACGAGATCCCGCTGGCACCGGGCATGACGCTCAGACAGATTCGGGTCAATCAGCCCCTTTCACTGACAACCCGCGACGATAGTCCCACGGTACTGCTTCGGGATGTATTCAGCGACGTGTCCCGCGGTGATGCCGTGACTGTCAACGGCGGCAGCCTCGTTCTCAGGAGTTCATCGATCGTCGGCGCGATTTCGGCCCGCAACGGGGCGCACCTTCAGGTGGAGCAGAGCACGATCGGTGCGGTTTCGCTCCAGGGCGCCCGCACGTCGATCACCAGGACGGGACTCACCGCGCTGCACGCGGTGGACGGATCCGAGGCGATCCTTCGGGCTGTTCGCGTCGAGGGCAACGGGACCACGGGCCTTGGTGGCCTGCTTTCTATCGACGGCGGCGGGCTCACCGTCGAGGAATCACTGGTCTCCGACACCGGTGAGGACGTTCTCCTGATCCGTGGTCGCGACAGCGACGTACGCGTTGTGAGAAGCATCCTCACGGCACACGCGGAACGTTCGGCGCTCGGCCTCCGCGTCCGCGGCGGCGGCCTGTCGATCGATGACTCCGCCCTGCACCTGAACGGGGGCGACTACGCCTACGGCCTCACGGTCCGGGACGCTGATTCCACCCTCGAGGGTGCCACGATAGCCGCCTCCGCCGGCGCCGAATCTGTCGGAATTGTTGCCGGCAACAGTGGCATTTCACTTCGCTCGTCGGTGGTCTGGCTGGGAAGCCCTGCCGGCGGCGCGACGACGGGTGTCAGTGCCGGAGGCGCCAATCCTCAACTGCTCGAGCTCACCGACTCTCTGTTTCTCGCCGGCGACGCCACCGGCAGTGCCGTGGCACTACGGCTGGCACCCGCGTTCAGCGGCCGGTTCAACGGGAACGGGTTCGCCGGCTGGCGAACGGGCATCCTGACCGGGACAACCGATGCCTCTGCCTGGGGATCCCAGAGTCGGGTAGATAGTGCCGAGGATCTCAACGAACTGGGTGACGGATTCGGAAACGTGGGGACGGCGCAAATCCCGGGGAACCCGCCGCCGGAGGATACCACCCTTCCGGAAGCGGGGACGGTTCCCGCCGCCGTTACCGCCGTCCGGACGGCGGCACAGGCGCTGTTCGAAACTCCATAGACAGAGACATGCACCCGGCGGTGGGTACGCAGGCCGCGAGCGACGCCTACGGTACCGCTATTCCCACTGCCAGGTGGTGGTACCCGTGGTCGGATATACCGTCCGCCACAGGCCCTTGCCGTTTGTCAGTGCAAACAGGGTGTTATCGGAAAAGTACTCAAAGAAAGTAATCGCACTCACGGCGAGTTCGCTGCCGCTATAGCTGTCACCGATGTCATTCGTGAAACTGAAACTGTAGGGTGATCCCGCCGTGGCGGTGGCTTCGTAGTAGCCTCGCCTGGTGGTACCGAAATCGGTTTCGCTCCTGGTTCCCACGACAAACATGCCGCGGTGTGCCACCCAGGCGATGTCCGACAGTGAGCGGTCGGAGAGTGACCCGTCCGCCTCGGTCCAGGTGCTGCCACCGTCGGTGGACACCGAAACCGTTCCATCCAGGGTTACGATCGCGAACGCGTCGTTTCCGGTTCCGCTCAGTCCCGAGGGGAACGCACCGACACCCTTGGCGTTCGTCACGCTCGCGGAGATATCCGTCAGTGATGATGCCGCCGTGATGTCGGTGGTCCGCGCGATCAGCGTACCGCGCCCGACAACCACCAGATTCGTGCCATCGTAGGCGGCGTCCCGCAGACTGTCGGAGAAACCTCCGAGGACGACGGGCACCGCGGGTCCCGCTGCGATACTCCACAGTTCGCGCTGTTTGTCGGCGGCGTCGCTTGCGTCCGGGTTGCGACTTACGGACATGAACATGCGATCACCGGCACCCACCAGCCCGGTGACCTGGTAGCCGTCCGATGCCTGCCAGACGGAGGTATCCGCGACCTCGTTCCAGGCGACGCCGGTTCCGGATGCCTGCAGGGAGTACAGGTGGTACTCCGCGGCGGCGGAATCGAAAAACACGGCGTAGACTTCCTCCACGACCGTGTCGGCGGAGCTATCGGAGTTGATGCCGGCAAGCTGCACCGCGGCGAGTCCCGACGGGCCACCGACCTCCGACCACGAACTGGACGCGGTCTCGCGGGTGAAAACCTTCGTACCGGCAAGGACCACGTAGCGGTCCGAACCGCCGATCGCGGTGCGCACGAGGGCGCTCACAGTGGTGTTGTCAACGAGATTGCTGGTGTCTGTCTTTTCTTCCACTTCGATGGTGGCAAAGATTCCCTGAGTCCCGCGGGTACAGCCGGCAAGACTCGCGATGGCGAGTCCCGCCACCGCCACGATGCGGAAGAGGGTGTCGTTCCTGCGTACGTGCACGTTGGCCTCCTAGAACCGGTACAGAACGGAAAAGGTCGATGCGAGAAAGTTGCCGAAGCGCGTGTCCTCCGACGGAGGCTCCGGCCCTGAGTAGATCTGCGGAACCCACCAGTACCGAAGGTCAAGACCGAACGCCCATTCCGTGTTGTAGTTCCAGTAGAAACCCGCGCCGGGAATCACGATCGGATCAACCTTGAAATTGTCGCGGAATCGGCTGAAGTTCATCCCCGCCGACAGCGTCAGCGGGAACTCGAATGGATAGGACCGCAGAAAATAGCTGACACGTGCCGCCAGCGGAATCATGAACAGCGTGTTGCGGTTCGGTGTGAACGCGAACATGCCGCCGAACTCACCACCCACCGCCAGGTTGTTGCTCAGAAATGAACTCCACATGAGGTGGCCGGTTCCGCCAAGCGTCAGATTGGCGTCCTGAAGACCGTCGGACCCGCCGGTGTAGAAGAGGGGGAACAGCATGCCGAGATTGAGCGACAACAGTTGGTCACCCAGTCCGTACGTCGGTACGAATTCATCACCCGGCTGCGCCGGGGTCGCCGGTTCCTCCTGCTGTTGCGCCACGACAGGCGCCGCGACGAGGGCCGCCGCTGCGAGCAGGACAGTCCACCGGGGCACGAAACGTTGTTTGGGGATCAGTGTGAACAATGAAGAGCTCTCCTTGCGGGCGCAATACTATCACGCGCCCCATGCACTGACAACACGCCCGCCTTCGCGCTACACTGCCCGCAACCATGGCACACACGCTCATTGACGGAAAACAGATCGCCGCAGAGGTCCAGGGGGAGCTCTCGGGACGCATCGACAGACTGGTGGAAACGGGGCACCGTCCCGGGCTTGCGGTGGTACTGGTGGGCGAGAATCCCGCCAGTATCTCGTACGTGACCGCAAAGGAACGGGACTGCGAGAAGGTGGGCATCGCCAGCTTCGACCACAGACTCCCAGTGGAAACCTCCCAGGAGGCGCTGCTGGATCTGGTCGCCCGACTGAACGCCGACGATGCCGTCGACGGGATCCTCGTACAGCTTCCGCTTCCGGAGCAGATCGACAGCGATCTGGTCCTTCAGTCAATCGATCCAGTCAAGGACGTCGACGGCTTCCACCCGCTCTCACTGGGGCGGATGCTCACCGGTCTTCCGACCCTGCTCCCGTGCACACCCCACGGGGTGGTTCAGATGCTGGTCCGAAGCGGTCACGATCCCGCCGGAAAACACGTGGTGGTCCTGGGGCGCAGCAATATCGTCGGCAAGCCACTGGCAAACCTGCTCGCGCTGAAGCAGCCAGGCGGCAACGCGACCGTGACGGTGTGCCACTCCCGGACACCGGATATCGCCGCCGTCACCCGGCAGGCCGACATCCTGATCGCCGCGATCGGCAAACCGGAGTTTGTCACCGCCGATATGGTCAAGGACGGCGTCGTGGTGATCGACGTCGGTGTCAACCGTGTCGATGACGCCACCCGGAAACGCGGCTATCGACTCGTTGGAGATGTTGATTTCGAGGGCGTGAAAGAGCGGGCGTCGGCGATTACGCCCGTGCCCGGCGGCGTGGGCCCGATGACCCGCACGATGCTCCTGTTCAATACGGTCGTGGCCGCCGAACGGCGTCGGGGGATCGAATGAACCTCAACCGTGTACGAACCGTCCGTTCGTTGGTCCCGGTCCGCCGTGCCCTGGTCAGCGTCGCCGACAAGGCGGGGATCGACGAGCTTGTCCGGGGACTGTGGTCGCTCAACCGGGAGCTGGAAATCTACTCAACCGGAGGAACGTTCCGGCGCATCGCCGAAATCGCTGCAGAGATGGGCACCGCAGACCGGCTGATCTCCATCAGCGACTACACCGGCCAACCGGAAATGCAGGGCGGGCTGGTCAAGACGCTGGACTACCGGATCTATCTTGGACTCCTGAGCGAGGAGTTCAACACCGACCATCAACGCGATCTGGAACGAACCGGCTCGATTCCCTTCGACCTCACCGTATGCAACTTCTATCCGTTCGAAGAAACGGCGGCGACCGAGACCGCGTCGGTCGAGGACCTCAGAACCCACATCGACATCGGCGGTCCCACAATGCTGCGGGCATCTGCGAAGAATTTTCTCCGCGTGGCCGCGGTATGCACCCCCGATGCCTACGAGTCACTGCTCCAGGAGCTGCGCGCCAACGACGGCGCAACAACCCTCCCGTGGCGCGCCGATCGCGCCGCCGAGGCGTTTCGCTATACGGCACACTACGAGGCCGCGATCGCCGGCGCGCTGGGCAGCCACATTCGAAGCACGGATCTCACCACAACCTACGAGGAGGGTGCGCAATGAGCCGTTCGATGTACCGAACGATCCTCGGCGAGGACTTCCCCGAGGAGATGGAGGTCTCCTTCGGCGCCGGCAACGGTCGTCAGACGCTGGTGTACCGCAAGGTGCGATGGGAGATCGCCGGCGAAGCGCGCGGTCTTCGCTACGGAGAGAACCCGGATCAGCCGGCGGCGCTGTACCGCCTCGAGAACGGGAACCTCGTCCTCGGCGACGTGGAACAGATCGCCCCCGGTCGTGGTCTGGTCACCGCGGCGGACCTGCTCCAGAGCGGGAAACACCCCGGCAAGATCAACATCACCGACATCGACGCCGCCCTCGGCATTCTGCGGTGGTTTGCCGATCGGCCGGCGGCCGTGGTGGTCAAACACAACAACCCGAGCGGTGTTGCCGTTGGTTCGTCCCTCGCGGACGCCTACGAACGTGCGCTCCTCGCGGACCGAATCGCCGCGTTCGGCGGAACAATCGCCGTAAATGGTCAGATCGACCGGGAGCTCGCCGAGCGCATCACCGCGTATTACGCGGAGGTGGTCGTAGCACCGGCGTTCACCGCCGGCGCCCTCGAGACGTTCGCGGGGCGCAAAAACCTGCGGGTCTTCCGCATCGGTGCGATGGACGCGCTCCAGGAGTACACGGCAACGCGTTTCGTTGATTTCACGAGTCTGACGGATGGGGGCATCGTCGCGCAGTGGTCGTTCCAGCCGCGCACGCTCTCCGATGACGATCTGGTTGCGGCGCGAACCGAGCACCGCGGCACAATCCACGAGGTGACGCGAGCCCCGTCCGCAGCGGAACGCGCCGACATGCGGTTCGGGTGGTTTGTGGAAAGCGGCGTGACGAGCAACTCGGTAATCTACGTGAAGAACGGATGCACCGTAGCGATCGGCACCGGCGAACAGGACCGCGTGGGCGTGGCGCGGATCGCCCGCGACAAGGCGTACTGGAAAACCGCCGACCGGCTCGCCTTCACCGAAACCGGTCGCGGCATCGAGGAAATAACCGATACCGACGAGCGGGAGCATTTTCTGTCCGTGGCCCGGGAGACCAACGGCGGCCTCAAGGGAGCCACCATGATCTCCGACGCGTTCTTTCCGTTTCGTGACGGCGCGGAGGTCGGGCTCAGCGAAGGAGTCTCGGCGATTCTGCAGCCGGGTGGGGCGATGCGCGACTACGATGTGATCGACGCGGTCAACGAGTACGGTGCAACGATGGCGTTTACCGGGCAGCGAAGCTTCCGGCATTGAGGGCGATGACCGCACCCCCCGCACACGACGATTGTGATACATTGAAGAGAAGAGGAGCGTGCCATGCCGTGGAAACTCGTGTTCTATCTCATCCTGCTCGGGATCATTCTCGCCTTCGTGGGGCTGAATCTCGGCAACACCACCGACATCTCCTTCGGATTCGTGTCGTTCCAGGACGTCCCGGTCTTCATGAGTCTGTTCGTGGCGTTTTTCGTGGGCGTCGCCGTGACGCTGCCGATCGCGATTCAGTCCTCGTCGCGCAAGACGCGGCAGAAATCCGAACGCACACTCAGCCGACGGGAGAAGCGCGATCGCAAACGCGAGGAGAAGGCCGCGAAGGCGGAGGCCAAAGCGAACAAGCGGTCCCGCGGAGGTTCAGACACACCACCACGCATCGACCACGAATGAGAGGGACGCCGATGCCCTCCTTGCGCCGTGCGATCCACTTCCTCGTGCCCGCATTCCTCCTTGTGTCCGCGGCGCTCTTTGTACCCGTCGCGGTCGCCCAGGACGCGCGCCAGGAGAACCCTGTAATCGGGACGTACGCACAGGCCACCGACTGGCTCGACGCCAATCGCTCCAGCCCCCAGCTTCCAACGGTCCTGGAAACCGCGATTCAGACCGCTCCGACGATGAAGGCGGTCGACGAGCTCGTCACCGAGTACCTTCCGCTGGTTCAGTCGCCGTCGGACCGCGCTCAGATCCTGTACCGCGTCGGACTGATTCAGGAACTGGCCAACCGATACAGCCAGGCGCGCCTGGCCTACGCCCGGGCGCTGGAAGCAAATCCGCACCTCTGGGACGCATCACTTCGCCGCGCGGCGCTCTCAATAGAGGAGGGTGACCTGTCGGAGGCAATTCTCATTCTCACCCGCGTGGTCAACCAGGCGCCGACGCGCTCGCTCCAGCGCCGCGCCGCCGCCCTCCGGATCCGGGCGCATCTCGTCGGCGGTGATGTCCGCCTGGCGTACACACAGGCGCAGGCGCTGGCGGGGTACGCCGCCGACGCGGATGCACCGTCGGCGGATCTGGTGGACCCGGAGGTCCTGCTCCTGCTCTACGAGGCCGCACTGGCCCTCGACGACGCCGACGTGGCCGCGTGGAGTCGCACCGCACTGGAGGAACGCGGGGATTCGCTGCCGGAGACGCACCTCCTGGCCCAGGCCGACGATGACGAGATCCAGTTCTACCCGAGTCCGTCGCGAATCCTCGGTGGCATCGCCCTCGAGGGTCGACCGACCGTCTCGGTACGGACCGAGTCCGATGGACGCTCAGCATCGACGCCGGAACAACAGGACACCGCGGCGCAGGATTCGACGACCGCCGAACCCACGGTTCGCGGCATCCAGACGGGCAGCTTTCGTGATCCCGAAAACGCTCGCTACATGGCGGAAGATATCCGGTCACTGGGATTCGAGGCCACGGTGGTCACCGCGGCGGTAGGCGAGGACACGTACTACCGAGTCCTGGTGCCGCTGGCGTCGGGCGCACAACCGGCCGACGCGCAGCGCACGATCGTTGAACTGAAGGAACGCGGAGTGGAAGGTTTCCTGGTGTTCAACGAGCCGGAGACGTCGGAGTAGGGCCTCCGCGGGCTCCGCAGAGCCCTACTGGGCGTCGGCAGCCTGGTCCGGCTGCAGCTCCTCAACCTGCTCCAGGATTAGCGACAGGCCCCCCGTCCGGCGGATACCGTCAACGGTGATCTCGATCGGCTGCAGCGTCAGCCGCCGCAGAATGCGGTCGGTGGCGGTCTGCTCAGAGTAGTCCACGGCGTACCGAACGCTGAAGCTGCCATCTTCACGCTGATTGGCGGTTCGCGGCACCAGATCGTAGTCGGTGACCTTCAACTCCAGGATCGGTTCATCGAGCAGAATCAGATTGTATCCGCCGCTCCAGTCGAAATCCCGCGTCCGGAAGCGGAACCGGGGCCGGTCGAAGAGTAGCTCCACGTCGTTTTCGTTTGTGTACACACCGGACAGCTCGAACGAGGGCCGTCCGATCGCAAGCCGCCGCACCACACCCGCCTGAATCGCCGGTGTCATCCGCTGATACCTGCCGTCCCAGTATTCGGCGCCCTCGACGGATACCGAAATGGTGTCGAGGCCCTCGACCGTCACCGACAGCTGCCGCCGCACGGTGCCCAGAACGTCGTTTCGCAGGTTCATCCAGAGGCCCGGACCGCCGGCGTAGAGCGTCTTGTATGAGTTGAGCCACTCGTACCGCTCCTGCGTGTCGCCCTGATACAGCACCACTTCGCGACGATCGGGATCAAAGAACGCCAGCTCCACGGCGCCACCGATGTCTTCGCCGGTTGCCCGAAACCACGGCCCGCCGAGGAACCCCTCCACGGCGTCGGCATCGGCGTTGTAGAGCTCCCGCAGCTGCTCCTCCTGCACCTGCACCGCCGGGATCGGTACCGTCCGCGTGGCGGTGTAGTGACCTTCCGCCGCCCGCCATACCCAGTCGGTCACGATCAGGTCCAGGGGCGTCTCGGTTTCGTTGTTCCGCCGGTACACCTGAATCGGAAAACTCACACCGTTGCTCTGCAGGGTGCGGTAGGCGTCGGAGCGGGGACGATCGTCGATCTCGATGCTGCCGTCGGCGGCGGCGGCGAATATCTCGCGGTACGAGAGCTCGGTGCCGGTGTCCGTGGCGAGCTGCCGCCGGAACACGTTCATCGTCTGGTGGCCTTCGTTGTCGGTGCCCACCGCGACGATTTCGTCCTGGTGGTCCCCGATGAGGTCACTGGTGTACACGGCGAAGGTACGGACGTTGGTGGCCCGGGTAACACCTTCCCACGTGACGCGGTACGTGGATCTCAGGGTATCGAAATCGGTGACCAGAAGCCGTACGCGATCCTCCGGGTCGTCGGGGCGCTTCACGACCACGATCTGCTCTTCCGGCTCGTCGATGTCCAGGTTGGCGTCGAGCGCCGAGATGAACAGGATTCCTTCATCGAGCTCCACACGGGGACTCGTTTCGTCCTCCTCGCCCTGGATCGACATACCGGCGCTCTCCTGACGGGCGAGAACGATACCATCCCCGGCCTCCGGTACGATCTCGCGGCCGCGCGTCTGGGTCGCCTCCTCAACGGGGTGTGAACACGACAGGATGAGACTGCCCGCGATCGCCGCGACCACGGCGACGCCCACGCTTCTTCGCATGACGCGGAGTATGACACGCCCACCGACCGGGAGCCAAGAGGTGCGATGTGCGGCGAAGGCGACCCTCCCGGGGCCGATGACACGCCACCGGCGTATACGGCATAATGGTATATGGACGCCTTAATTCCAGAGACACTCAGTTATGATGACGTACTCCTGCAACCCGGCTACGCGGATTTTCTCCCCGGAGAGACGGACGTGGCGGTGCAGCTCGCCCCCGGCGTACGGCTGAACGTACCGATCCTCTCGGCGGCGATGGATACCGTGACCGAAGAGGATCTCGCGATCGCCCTCGCCCTGGAGGGTGGCGTCGGGATCATCCATCGGAACATGCCACCGGACGAACAGGCCCGCCAGGTGCGCCGCGTGAAGCGGCACCTGAACTGGATCATCGAGAACCCGGTTACCGTCGGGCCCGACCAGACGATCGGCGATGTACGGGCTCTGGTGGAACAGCACGGGATCTCCGGGCTCCCCGTGATCGACGACGGGAAACTCGTCGGAATCATCACCAGCCGGGATCTGCGCTTCGCCCCCGACAACGACCGTCGCGTTCGCGACGTCATGACCCCGGACCCGGTAGCTGAGGTCGGGACCCCATCGCTGGAAAGCGCCCAGGCCAAGTTCAACGAACACAAGATCGAGAAACTCCCGGTCGTCGACGAACACGGACACCTGACCGGCCTCGTGACGGTAAAGGACATGGAAAAGCACAACCGCTTTCCCCACGCCGCCACCGACGACGCCGGGAGGCTCCTGGTGGGCGCCGCCGTGGCGCCGACGGACGTTGAGCGACGACTGGGGCCGTTGATGGATGCCCGGGTCGACCTGGTGGTCGTCGACACCGCCCACGGCGACTCGGGAAACGTCATGCGGACGATCGAAACGATCAAACAGCGCGCGCCACACCTCCCGGTGATCGGCGGGAACGTCGCCACCGCCGACGGCGCCCGTCGACTCATAGACGCCGGTGCCGACATCGTCAAGGTCGGCGTGGGCCCGGGATCGATCTGTACCACGCGAATCGTCGCAGGCGTCGGGGTGCCGCAGCTTTCGGCGGTCATGGCGGCGGTCGACGTTGCCCGCGAACGCGGCATCCCGGTGATCGCCGACGGCGGCATCAAGTTTTCGGGCGATATCACCAAGGCTCTGGCGGCCGGCGCCCATGCGATCATGGTGGGAAGCCTGTTCGCGGGCCTCAAGGAAGCTCCGGGACGCGAGTTCCTGTTCGAGGGGCGCATTTTCAAATCGTACCGCGGAATGGGATCGGTCAGCGCCATGAAAAAGGGCGGCGCCGACCGCTACAACGTCGCCGAAGGTGAGGAACCGGTCCCCGAAGGTGTTGAGGGTCGAGTGCCGTACAAGGGCGAACTGCGCCCCTACCTGCACCAGCTGGTTACCGGACTGCGCAAGGGCATGGGGTACTGCGGGTGCCGCACCCTCGATGAATTGCGGTCATACCGCAACTTCATTAAGATATCGCCGGCGGGCCTGTCGGAAAGCCACGTCCACGACGTCGCGATGGTGCAGCAACCCGCAAACTACTCGCGGAGCTGATATTTTGAATGTAGTAGTCATCGGAGCCCAGTGGGGCGATGAGGGGAAAGGCAAGATCGTTGATTTTCTCTCGTCCCAAGCCGACACGATCGTCCGGTTCTCCGGCGGGGCCAACGCCGGCCACACGATCGTCCACGACGGAAACACCTATAAACTGCACCTCGTACCATCGGGGATTATCTACCCCGACACCACCGTGGTTTTGGGAAGCGGGATGGTTATCGATCCGGAGGCGCTGTTCCACGAACTCGAGGAACTGGAGCGGCTCGGCATCAGCTGGGACGGGCGGGTCCTCATTTCGGACCGCGGCCATCTGGTCCTTCCCAGCCACAAGGCCGAGGACGTGGAACGGGACGCTCGCCGTCGCCATCCGATCGGCACGACCGGTCGCGGTATCGGTATCGCCTACGCCCACAAGGCGCTTCGGGATGGTGTTCGCCTCGCCGATCTGGACTGGACTGCGCAGCTCGAGGAACACGACGAAGCCGACCGGGCCCTGATCGAGCGGTATCGTGATCGGCTCGCCGCGATGACGATCGATATCGCCGCATACATGCACACCGACGGGAACGGCGCCTCCGGAAGCAGGGTACTCCTCGAAGGTGCCCAGGGCGCGCTGCTGGACATCGACCTGGGAACGTACCCGTACGTCTCGAGCGGAAGCTCCTCCGCCGCCGGGGCGGCCTCGGGATCGGGTCTCGGCCCGCGGGAACTCGACCACGTCGTCGGGGTTTTCAAGGCCTACACCACCCGCGTCGGAAACGGTCCGTTTCCCTCGGAGCTCGACCCGGACCACGAAGGCGACCTCGAGACCTACATTCGGGAGACGGGGAGAGAGTACGGGGTGACCACCGGACGCCCGCGGAGGGTGGGGTACCTCGACCTGGTGGCGCTGAAATACACCTGCCAGACCAACGGCATCGACAATCTGGCACTCACGCACCTCGACGTCCTCGACGACCTGGACGAGATTCGCGTCTGCATCGCCTATGAGACCGACGCCGATACGCTGGACTACTTTCCGGCGTCGATCCCGGTTCTGGAGCGCGCCCGACCGGTCACGCGACGCTTCCCGGGATGGAAGACACCGATCGGAGAGATCGCGACGTTTGACGACCTCCCGGAGGCGGCACGATCGTATGTCGAGTTTATCGAGCAGTACGTGGGCGTCCACGTGGGAATCGTTTCCGTCGGCTACGAGCGGCGTCAGACGATCGTCCGGACCGATCCGTGGGGACCAACAGTATGACGATCGACCGAATCGTCATTCTTGATTTCGGCAGCCAGACGACCCACCTGATCGGCCGCCGCATCCGCGAACGCGGCGTGTTCGCGGAGATCGTACCGGGAACCACGCCGGTGCGCGATTGGTTCGACGAGACCGTCAAAGGGGTCATCCTGTCCGGTTCTCCATACTCGGTGCACGACGCACACGCCCCGGTCCCCGACGAGGACGTCTACGGCCTCGATGTCCCGGTCCTCGGGATCTGCTACGGCCTGCAGATCACCACGCACCTTAACGGTGGCGAGGTCAGCCGGTCCGAGACACGCGAGTACGGCCCCGCGCCGGTACAGGTGATGACTCGGGATCCGCTCCTCGAGGGCGTCGGTGAGCGCTTCCTCTCGTGGATGAGCCACGGTGACGCGATCCGCCGGCTGCCGCGAGAGGGGCGGGAGGTCGCCGGCACCACCCACGGCGTTCCGGCGGTGGTCTCGATCCCGTCACTGCGGTTCACCGGCATCCAGTTTCACCCCGAGGTGAGCCACACAGAACACGGCGGCATGATCCTCGACAACTTTGCCACCGGCGTGTGCGGTGCCCGGCGACAGTGGTCGGTCGCAGACTATCGCCTCAGGCTCGAGGAGCAGATCCGACGGCAGGCGGCGGACCGTCCGGTACTACTGCTGATTTCGGGCGGCGTGGACTCCTCGGTGGTGGCGGCCCTTCTGCTGAGCGCGCTGGATCCCGACCAGGTCCACCTGATGTACATCGACACCGGCCTCATGCGCAAAAACGAGTCCGACGAGATCGGGACGGCGCTGAAGTCTCTGGGCGCAACCCACCTGTATCTGGTGGACGCCTCCCGGGATTTTCTCTCACGGCTCGAAGGCGTCTCCGATCCCGAGGAGAAGCGCAGAATCATCGGCGACGCGTTCATCGATGTCCAGGAACGGGAGATCGAACGGCACGTTCCGGGTGACTATTTCCTGGCACAGGGAACGCTGTACACCGATCTCGTGGAAAGTGGCCACGGCGTCGGCAGCCACGGCGCCACGATCAAGAGCCACCACAACGTCTCGAGCCCCCTGGTGAAGGCCAAGCGCGACGCCGGTCTGATTCTGGAACCACTGGCGGAGCTCTACAAGGACGAAGTCCGCGAACTCGGCCGGATTCTCGGACTCCCCGAATCCGTGGTCGGGCGTCACCCGTTCCCGGGTCCCGGCCTGGCCGTACGTATTCTGGGAGCGGTGACCCGCGAGCGATGCGACATCCTCCGGGAGGCGGACGCGATCTATATCCAGGCGTTGCGGGACAGCGGTCTGTATGGGGAAATCTGGCAGGCGTTCGCCGTGCTCCTTCCGATCCAGTCGGTCGGCGTCGCCGGCGACAGCCGCGCCTACGGCGATGTCGTGGCG
>MDTD01001193.1_pt1 | contig 87209 bp, 78 predicted proteins | sample 811221 | NCBI WGS metagenome assembly MDTD01 (sample SAMN05326646, study PRJNA326480) | marine metagenome | isolation source: seawater | place: Pacific Ocean: South West | collected 2011
AAACCCGAGGTCATCGCCGAGGCGCTGGCCATCCTTAGCGCATCGCGGTTCCCCTTCGGGGCCTTTGCCAATGGCTTCACATCAATCGACGCGCTGGAGCCCGGCGGGGTTGTCGACGTGCTCGAGGCAAGGAAAGACTTAGGCCCTGAGCAGTACGCCGCATTTGCAGAGAGCTGGCTGGACGCCGGCGCGAGCGTCATTGGCGGCTGCTGCGAGGTCGGCCCCGACCATATCAGAGCCCTCAGCGCCCTGCTGAAAAGACGGGGGCACGCGCAGCTCGCCTGGGGCGATTTGGCCGCCTGATCAGGCCCAGACACCCTCCGTTTTCTGGGCAAAACTGAGACGCCTTCAGAGGCGCTCAGCTCTCGCCAAAAATTCACGATTTTGTCGCTTGCGAGCGACAAATTTAAGAGCAGAATGCGCGCCTCTTTGATTCACATGAAATAGAGCTGAGCACAGATTATGAGCACCCTCCGGCCCGTATCGTCACTGCTCTTTACGACGGCATTTCTGCTGGCCGGCCACGGCCTGCACATGACGTTTTTACCACTACGTGCCAGCGAGCTCGGATTATCGCAAACGCTGATCGGGCTGAGTGGCTCCGCCTACTTCGCAGGCTTTTTGACCGGCGCGCTGGTGATTCCGCCGATCATCGCTCGGGTGGGCCACATCCGTAGCTTTACGGCGCTACTGGCCATATTCCTGTCGAGCTTCCTGTTCCTCAGTCTTGTCGAGGAAGGTTTCTTCTGGGTGCTGGTGCGCTTCGTATTAGGCGCTGTGATGTGCGGCTCTTACACGGTCATCGAGAGCTGGCTCGCTGAGCAGAGCGATAGCACTCGGCATGGGCGTGTCTTATCGGTCTACACCGCCATCGTTCTGGTCTCTATGGCCGTCGGGCAGTATTTACTCGGCCTGACCGCGGCGAATCCGTTATACCCCTTCATTTTGGTCTCGCTGCTCGTGGGCTTGGCGATCGTGCCTGTGAGCCTGACCCGCTCCTTGGCGCCGGCGCCCGTACCGGCGACGCGGTTTAATTTCTTCAAGCTGTACCGTCGCTCACACACAGCATTTGCCGGTGCGCTGGGTTCCGGCGTAGTCATGGGCGGCTTCTGGGGATTGGGTGCCATCTACGCCCTGAGCGTGACCAACGATCCCAGCTTTGTGCCGACCTTTATCGCCGCAAACATCATTGGTGGTGCGCTAGCGCAGTACCCGATTGGCATGGCATCCGACAGGATCGACCGCCGCTACGTGCTGGCAGCACTCTGTGCCGCGAGCGGCGTATCCGCCTTTGGACTGATGCTCGCCGACACCCGTGAGGCGTTGCTGCTGGGCGCATTTGCCTTTGGCGCTTTCGCTAATTCACTCTACGCTGTAGCGCTTGCCAAGGCCGCCGATAACTCGAAGAGCGAGGAATTCGTCACCATCGGCTCGTCCGTGCTGCTGCTGAATGCACTTGGCTCTGCCAGCAGCGCATTGGTTATCGGTTGGGCGATGCGCAGCATGGGTGACGGCGCGCTCTTCGCGCTGGTGGGCGCCGCGAGTCTTGTCACCGGCGTCTTCATTATCCTTCAGCCCCCGGGCCGCACTGCAGTCACCATCGAAGAGCAAGGTGCCTTCATACCGGCAACGTCAGCGATGGCACCCGCTGCCTTTGATCAGGACCCGCGCTCCGATGAGGAAGTCGAGTACGAGCCGGCGGTACCTCCGGACTCCGACTTCGACGCGCCGCTTGAATTTACCGATCCGGAAGTATCGGGCGCCGCAGCCTAACCCACAGCAACGCCTCATCACAGGTTGCACGATCTGGTCTGGGGGCACAGATGCTTCTGTGCTCTCGAGGTTCGGTGAAGCGTCCATTAGAGCTTAGGCACACTGACGCAACATAAGCATCTGGGCGAACAGGACACTGCCTGAGCACGACACGTCGAGTCATTGCTGCGAGTCAAAGCGACTTTAACGACAGTAACCAAAGCCGCGTTTTGATACTGACAAAAAGATTCCGGGGCGAGGTTTTTCACTCCATAATCTCGCGCAAATAAAAATTCGCGTTACTGACGGAGTCACACCATGTCATCACCCGCCATCACCATCGGGCCTCGCGTTCGCAAATCCCCTTTTTATGACGCCACCATGAAGGCGGGCGCCCAAGCGTTCACTATTTATAACCATATGTTTATGCCCACTCACTACGGCGACCCCACCGCCGAGTACTGGGCGATCGTCAAAGGCGTCTCGCTTTGGGATGTGGCGGCCGAACGTCAGGTGGAAATCATCGGCCCCGATGCGCTCGCACTTGTGCAATTGCTGACTCCGAGAGACATCGACAAGTGCCCTATCAATCGGGCCCGCTACGTGGTCTTTGTCGATGAGAACGGCGGCATCATCAACGATGCCGTCATGTACCGACATGCCGAAAACCATTTCTGGCTATCACCGGGTGATGGCGACGTGTTGCTGTGGGCCAAAGGCGTGGCCGCACAAAGTGGACTCGACGTGACCGTCCGCGAACCTGATGCCTCGCCGCTGCAGCTGCAGGGCCCGCTGGCACCGCGCGTGGCGCATAAGCTCTTCGGCGATCTGGCGATCGAACTCGGCTACTACCACTTCTGCCACACCTCCCTGGAAGGCATCCCGGTAGTGCTCAGTCGCACCGGCTGGAGCGGCGAGCTGGGCTACGAGATTATCTTGAAGGACGCCAGCAAAGGCTCGGCATTGTGGGACCTGTGTATGGAGGCCGGTGCCGAGTTCGATATTCAGGCCGCTTGCCCGTCTCTGGCACGCAGTATGGAAGGTGCGCTGCTCTCTTACTGCAGTGATATCACCCTGAAAGACAGCCCCTTCACGATTGGCATGGACCGACTGTTGGATATCGACAAACCCCATGACTATGTCGGCAAAGCCGCACTGCAGGCCATCGCCACGTCAGGCCCTGAGCGTCGCCTGGTCGGCGCCAACTTTGGCGGCGACCCCGTTGTTCCCAACCAGCACTTCATGGACGTTAGGTCAGGTGATGATGTAATCGGCCACGTAACACGCTACTGCTGGTCACCACGTCTGGAGCACAACATCGCACTGATTAACGTGCCCACCGCCTTGGCTACACCCGGAACCGCGCTGTCACTGGACGCCGGCGATGGCTGGCGAGAGGCTACGGTCGTCGACATCCCGTGGATTCCCCCTGAAAAGGTGATTCCCGCATTGGATTACCCCGAGCCACGGGCACCGGGCTCTAGCGCCCGCCTATCACTCCCCACCGATCCGTGCAGCGTCGGATTGAGACGCGTGAACGGTTTTTGATCGAGACGCGTATACATTACCAATAGCGCGCCACTTGAACGCGGAGTGAGACCATGGCCAAACATCAGCTGGGTAGCGACTATCCTGAAGCGACTGAGAGACTCGACCGCAGCGTGCTGGGCTTTTTCAGCGCGGCCGAGCGCATCCTGCTGGTCATTATCAGCCTGCTCACAATGCTGGCGGTGGCCTTGGAACTGACGTCATTTTTTGAAGCCGGCCGCATTCGACTGGCGGACCTGCTGTTGCTGTTTATCTATCTCGAAGTCATCGGCATGGCCTATGCCTACTATGCGACTCATAGCGTGCCGGTCACGCTCCCCGTGCTGATCGCGATTACCGGTATTACGCGACTCATCATTTTGCAGGGCAAAGAGGCAGAGCCCAGCAAGCTTCTGTTTGAGGCGGGTGCCGTATTGTTGCTCGCGGTGGCGCTCGCCATTTTGAGCTGGGCAGCACAACGCGCACCCTCGATCAACTCAAGCGATAACCCGGGCCACTGATCCAACGGATCTGAGCGTTCCCCCACGCGGCGCTCTCGAGGCAGTGCTGTCACACCCGTTAGCGTCGCATCTCGGTGACGGCACATCACAGTGATAACATCTCGGCATGACGCTGCATCCACTGTTGCCCGACCTGACTGGCCCTGATCTCGCCATCGCCTGGGCGCCGCTCGACGCCCTGTCGGGTGCGGCCGACCCCCTGGAATGGGAAGACATCGCTAACGCCTCACCCCATCGGCAGCGGGAGTTCGTTGCCGGGCGACTCATCGCGCGGGCACTGTCTGATCAACTCTGTTTACCGCCTACGCCCCTGCGTCGCGCAGAGGATCGCACCCCTGTGTGGCCCGCTGATCGGGTGGGCAGCCTCTCACATTGCGATACGCTCTGTGCTGCCGCCATCGGTATACCCACTGCAATACGTTCAGTGGGCATCGATATCGAGACGATTGGGCGCGTTGAGCCCAAACTGTGGCCAACCCTGTTCACTGAGCGAGAGACCAGATACTTCACCTCGCTTCCGCCAGAGACAGTGGCGCTGGAAACCACGCTGTTCTTCAGCGCGAAGGAGTCGTTTTATAAATGCCAGTACCCGCTCACCCAATCGTGGGTTGGCTTTCAGGACGTCGAAGTCAAAAGAGCCGATGAGCAGCTACTCGCGATCACGCCAACAAGTGGGACACCACAGCCTTGGCACGAAGACCCCATCCACACCGTCGAGATCACGGACGCCCATATCGTCACGGTCATGCTGCTGAGCAAATAGACGCAGCAAGGTCACTAGAACAAGCTGTGCTCACCGCGCTCCGGTGGGAGAGTCTCACCCGAGGCCAGTTTCGCGTAGAAGTCTTGCAACGTGTCACTGCCAAACTCGGGCGTTGTCTCGGCGTTATAGCGTTTGGCCTTCGCATCCCAGCACAGCATCGACTCAGTGGCGTAAAACTTGGCGATACGCAAAAACTCCATACGGTCACGCATGCGGCGAGAAAATAAACCCAGCGGACTAATCAGCCAGCGTATCCAGTCAAACATTTCCGGCGGCAACGACGTCGAACGAAAAGGTTGCCCCAAGGTTTCGCACAGCAATCGGCCCTGGTCTTGAGGTGTCAGCGCCGGCCCCGGGCCGCCGATTGGCAGAATCAAGGTGCCTTGAGGCGACTCCGCTGCGCGCGCCACAATAAATCGCGCTAGATCGCGATCGGAAATAGGCTTACAGGCCGTGAGGTTGCCGCTACTGAAGAGCAAGAACGGCTTGCCCGCGCGAACCCGCTCGAACTGACCGACCAGTGAACGGAAAAAAGCCGTCGCCCGCACGATCGTTGCGGGCACCGGGGACGCCTCTAGCAGTGCTTCGAATCGCAGTTTTTCTCTCTGAAAGGCGAGGCGCGGCGTCTGGACACAAATCGCCGACAAGAGCACAAAGTGTTGTACCCCCCCGCGCTCCGCGTAAGTCAGCAGTTGGCGATTGGCCTCGTACTCGACGAGCCTGGCGTCACTTGGTGCGCCACTGCGGCTCGCAAGGCAGGAAATCACCACGTCAGTTTTAGGTAGCGGTGCCGTCCAATCCTCGTTAGGCGTGATCGCTGCTTCCACGACGGTGACAGTGTCAGATTGATCTTCCAACGCGTCATCTGAAACGGTAATAGAGAGCGCCCGGCCCGGTCGCACCAATGCGATCACCTCGTGCCCCGCCGAGACCAACTCTCGAAGGACCGCTTGCCCGATATATCCCGTTGCCCCTGCCAGCAGAACGCGCATCATTCACTCTGACCGTTTCCCTGCACCACCCTAGGTGGGACAGCGCGTACCGTCAATCTGTGCCTCAGGACACAGTCGTTTTTGTACACGCGCTTTCGCTAGAGTGGTGGGCCGCCCACTCGGGGGCACTGTACGAGAAATTCGCTAAGGCGACTCCCGATACCTCCTTCGGATGCAATCATGAACTCACAGGCTAAAAACCCGCCAAGCTCTCATCTGAGTGAAGCTGATCACTCACGCGTGATCGAGATGGCGTGGGAAGATCGAACACCCTTTGAGGCCATCGAGCATCTTTACGGACTGCCCGAGGGAGACGTGATTCAGTTGATGCGCCGATCACTTAAGCCGAGAGCATTCAAAAACTGGCGACAGCGTGTCTCGGGCCGCGGCACCAAGCACGGCGCTCTCCGTGATCCGTCCGTCTCGCGCGGCTACTGCTCGACCCAATACAAACAACGCTCGAAGTAGACGATAACGATGGAAACGATTGCCCTGTATTTAGTCGCCGCCACCCTTGGCGCCATGCTGTTCTTCGCTGTGGGTATCGCGCCCACGGTCTTTCAAGCACTCCCGATCGAGCAAGCAGGCATCTTCTTGAGGCGGCTTTTCCCCCGTTATTACCTGGCCCTGATCATTGGATCGGGACTCGCCGGTGCCCTCTGGGTACAGAGTGCGCCGTGGGCAGGCGGCACTTGCCTGATGGTTGCGCTCTCAACACTCTGGGTACGACAATCTCTGGTGCCGCGCATCAATGCGCTGCGCGATGCCGAGCTGGGCGGTGATGGCGCGGCAGGCGCGCGGTTCGCGCGACTCCATCGCCTGTCGGTGGTCATTAATATGATTCAATTAGCGGCGCTCCTCTTCCTACTCGTTCGCTACTGAGGCCGCCCCACGATGAACCCGGAGCTGTTGTGGGTTTTTATCCCCACGATCGCCGCTATATCGCTGACCCCCGGCATGTGCATGACACTGGCATTCAGTCTGGGCTTGTCACAGGGGTACCGGCAGACACTCTGGATGATGTGGGGAGAACTCGCCGGTGTGGCAACGGTAGTGTCGACCTGCGTGCTGCTACTCGCTTGGATACAGTCACTATCAGACGTCTACTTCACCCTGCTGGCGCTTGCAGGGGGCAGCTATCTCCTATGGATTGCCTATCGGCTGTGGACGCAACCGGCGCAGTTTGACCGGGGAGAAGCGCAGTCTCGCCTGACGCCCCGGGCGATGCTGACATTGGGTTACGTCACCGCCGTCATGAATCCGAAGGGCTGGGGATTCATGATCGCCCTACTCCCGGGCTTTATGTCCGTCGATTATTCAACGCCGCAGCAATTGGCGGCCTTTTTGGGCGTCATGCTGCCCTCTGAGTTTCTGTCGATGACGTTGTATGCCACGGGCGGAAGCGGTCTCAGGCGGTTTCTCACCACCGACCAGTATCTCGCCAATCTGAACAAGGTCGCCGCGGCATTGATGGTGCTGGTGGCGAAATTGATGCTTATCAACCTCTGAGCACCCGGCGTGTACTGAATCAAACGCCAGGCGCCCAGCTCGCATGGAAACCAAACGGCACCCGCTGGGGCAAGGTGACGCGGGCAACAGGCCCCGCCGCCACATCGGTGGCATCAAAGATCAGGCAACGAGATGACCAGTCGTTTGTATCGGTAACCAGCGTCACGACGTAACCGTCGTCCTCAGCTTCAGCACGTGTCGCGCCGGTCTTGGGCGCATACACCGCCTCACTGCCAAACACTCCCTGACCGTAATCCCATTGCTGGCGGCAACCGGTTTCATTGTCGTACTTCACCAGACCCGTGAAGCGCAACGTGTGCCCACCCTCCTCCAGCAGCGGAATGCGCTGGTGATAGGCAAAGCGGCTTTTGACGCCAGCATAGAGTGGGTTGGTCTTGTTGAACTCGGTGTTGAGATCATCGATATCGCCCTCACGCACCTCTCCGGTTCGCAAGTTGAAGCGCCAGCGATAGTTGTTCGCCTCGAGGCGCATGTAGGCCAGCATATGTGAGAGCTCACCCTCCCCGTTGGTCGCAGAGGGCATGGGATTAATCGAGCGGCAACCGTCCATGACCACCCAGTCGCCCTCCTCCCAGCAGTTGCTCGTGTGCAGGATGTAACAGGGCTCGCAGTCGAACCAGCGAATGTCCTCGCCTCGCCCGTGCCGTGGAATCAGTCCGAAGCGGGTTGGGATATCGCGATGGAAGGTCAGCACTCGCATCCGGTGCCGTTCTAGCACCTTAGGGTCATGGAAGAACGGCAGATCGTGCAGGATGGTGTAGTTAGGCGTGAAGCCGATGTCATGGGGTAACCGGGGCCCCGGCAGGTCGATGGCGACTTCGTGCAATAACTTGCCGGAGGGGTCCGCCACGCCATAGGTCATGTAGGGCGGCTCGTCGCCATAGTCAAAGAACAGTAGCTCTCCCGTCGCCCAATCCACTTTGGAGTGCGCCGACAAACGGCGATGGCTGCGACCCTCCAGCTCGAAGTAGCCCTGTGTCTCAAGGGTCTGTGGGTTCAAGCGATACGGATGGCCAGCGTTGTACCAGAGCGTCATCAGGCCGCCGGCGTAATAAAAGAGATCCGTGTTCGAGGTGTCCTTGATACCAAAAGGTGAGGCGTCGAAATCGAACGGGCCCATCACGCCGTTAGACGTTGATCGGCCTACCTGCTGCTCTTGAGCCAGCGCTACCGTCTCGACGTAGCGGTTGCGATATGAAGCCTCACCCTCACAAAACGAGACCGCGTGCACCATGCCATCACCATCGAAGGGGTGGTAGCGGTTCTCTGGCTGATGAATCGGGTTGGGACCGTTTCGGAAATATGTACCGAGCAGGTCTTTGGGTATTTCACCCTCGACCTGCAGGCCGGACTCGCTCAGCTCGAGTGTGGTCGGCGCATAGATGCCATGCAGATAGGGATTATCGAGGGTGTAGATCCAGGGCTGGGTGTGCTCAAACTCGGTCACCCCGCCAATACAGCCATCCGTCACGGGGTACGCGGGCAGGTGCAGGGCTTGGTTCATCTTCGCCTCCCTCAACTGGGGTATGGGCTTTTGGAACACCAGACTAGCAGGGAAAATCCTTCGCTCGCAACGCGGTAAGGGTCGTGCCCTCTCAGCCCTATGGTACTTGCCAGTGCATCCGCCCGCCCCTAGGATCAAGAGCTCAATCAGGAGAACCGCGATGCATGCGCCCATCTATATCCTCGGCGGCAGCCAGACCGACTTTGCGCGCAACTGGGCGCGGGAAAACCTGGAAATCTTTGATCTGTTTGCCGAAGCCTTGCAGGAGGCGGTGCAACAGGCAGGCATTGAGCCCGCACAGATCGAAGTGGGCCACGTCGGCAACTTTGTGGGCGATTTGTTTACCCGGCAGGGGTTGATCGGCGGCTTTTTTGGTCAGGTTTACCCCGAACTGGGCCAGTTACCCACGTCACGTCATGAGGCGGCCTGCGCCTCGGGCTCGATGGCCATTCTGGCTGCCATGCGCGACATTGAAGCGGGCCATTACGATGTCGCCTGCGTGGTCGGCCTGGAGCTCATGCGCAACGTGGACGGTCGCACTGGCGCCGAATATTTGGGAGCCGCCGCGTGGCAGGGGCATGAGGCAACTACTTGCGATTTCCCATGGCCGTTTCTTTTTGACCGTATTACCCAGGAATACGACCAGCGCTACGGTATCGACGATGCACCGCTGACCCGCATCGCCGAAATCAATTTTGGTAACGCCAAACTGAACCCGCGGGCACAAACACGAGAATGGGCCTTCGCGGACGGCAGTTTTGGTGACGACCCTTCGCTGAACCCTTCCGTTGAAGGGCGCGTGAGGAAACTCGACTGCGGACAGATCACCGACGGTGCCGCCTGCGTGATTTTAGCCAGCGAACGCTTTGCCAAAGCGCACTGCCAGGCCCGCGGCCAACATCTCGCCGACCTGCCCAAAATCAAAGGCTGGGGGCACCGGTCTGCGCCCATTTTGTTGGAGACCAAACTGGCGGCCTCGAAAGATCATGAACTGGTCTTCCCTCATGCCGCACAAGCGCTGGCCGATGCCAGAACGCGAGCCGGTATGGCCGACATCAGTGCGCTCGACGGATTGGAAACCCACGACTGTTTCACCATCACCGAATACATGGCGATTGATCACTGCGGGCTGACGGCTCCGGGTGAGAGTTGGAAGGCCGTAGAAGACGGCCGCATCACGCGCGACGGGGACTTTCCGATCAACCCCAGCGGTGGCTTGATTGGGTTGGGTCACCCCGTTGGCGCAACGGGTGTGCGCATGGTGCTCGATTGCGCGCGGCAGGTGACCGGCCAGGCCGGTGATTACCAGATCGCCAATGCCGAGAACATGATCACCTTCAATGTGGGCGGCAGTACCACGACCTGCGCGAGCTTCGTGGTAGGCGTGGGTTCGTGAAGGATGTTTTTATCTATGATGCCATCCGTAGTGCACGCACCCGGGCCAAATCTAATGGTGGACTCCACGCTCTAACACCGGCGGAGCTCCTCAAACCGCTATACCAGGCGCTGGCACAGCGCAATCAGCTGGACCCCGCACTCGTGTCGGAGGTCATTCTGGGCTGCGTCACACAGCACGGTGAACAGGCAGGCAATATCGCCAAAACCTCTGCGCTGTTTGCCGGTTGGCCCGAGTCCGTATCGGGTTTAACGGTGCATCGTTTTTGCTCATCCAGCGTAGACGCCATCGCACTGGCAGGACTCAAGGTGGCGACGGGGCAAACTCGGGCCATCGTTGCAGGCGGCGTCGAGATGATGTCGCGCGTGCCGATGCTATCTGACGAAGCGCGGGTGTTCAGCGACCCCGAATATGCCGTCCGTCATCAGATGTTATTGATGGGCAGCGGCGCCGACCTGATCGCCACCCGTATTGGTGCCAGCCGGGAAGATTGTGACGCGGTGGCGCTGCAGAGCCAGCAACGCGCCACGAAAGCACAGCAGGGGGGACGGTTCCGGTCGATCATTCCGATTGAGACACCCGAGGGCGTGATCAGCGAGGACGAATGTATCCGCGCGGATATGACCGCGGAGCGACTGGCGAAACTACCACCGGCGTTTGCAGAGCTCGGTGTGGCCGGCGCCGATCAGGTGCAGTTAGCGAAGTTTCCCGAGCTCAGCGCGATCGAACACGTCCATACCATGGGCAACTCTCCCGCTATTTGCGACGCCGGCGCGCTGGTGCTATTAGGTGATGCAGCACTCGGACAATTTCTGGGAATCAGCCCAAGGGCCCGGCTCATCACCAGTACAACCGCTTCGGGCGAACCGCTTGAGGTAGTGAGTGGTTGCGTGACAGTGACCGAGGCGCTGTTAGCAGATCAAGGCCTCAGCCCTAGGGACATCGACCTGTTTGAAATCCACGAGGCCTTTGCCGCAACCGTAGTCAAAACCCGCCAGGTGCTCGGCATCGACGATTCGCGCCTTAACGTGAACGGTGGCGTGATCGCACTGGGCCATCCGATGGGCGCTACGGGCGCCATCATGACGGGCACCCTGATCGATGAACTCCACAGACAACAGCTGAACAAGGGTGTCGTCGCCGCGAGTGGTGCTGCCGGCAGTGGCAGCGCACTGTTACTGGAGCGCTGTTAAATCTTCTGTCTTAAGTGACTGAATCAGCGCACCATCCGCTGGCAGTAGTGCCCCGATCAGTGCCTCACCATCAACGTACCCAGATCGGTGAGCTCCAGACACGTTCCTGCAGCGTGGTGTGCAAGTCAGCACGCGGCTCAACGCCTGCGCGGATAGCGTCCCAGGTTGACCAGCGACAGGTCGGGTTCTCCAACGCGCGCACGTAATAAAAGGCGCGGCTGTCGGGGTCATGGTCGGGGTCTTGCCACAGGGTCTTCAGCTCGGCGGCACCCACGCCCTCGGTAATACTGCAGTCGGAGATGTCGACCTGCGCGCCGTTATCGCCACAGCGGTGCGTATCGGGGTCAGGGGTCAGCCCGTCAGAACACGCCACGTCGTAGACCTGCTCGTAGGTTTCGCCGCCCTTTTCCCAGCCTTTGATGATTTGGAGTCGCTGCAGGGCCGTGCCCCGAGGGTCAGCACTCGCCCACGCGATAAAACGAGGGGCTTCGTTCGTCTTACCAAGTTCACCCCCCATGGCGACGCCGCCCGCGTAGGCCTCTTCGATCATGGTTTCTGAGTCGAGGATGTCCGGCGCATAGTCGTGCCCTGCAAAAAACCGCACGCGCATGCGTGGACCCGAGGTGGCGAAGGTTTCCTTGCGGCGGAAAGCATCGTAAATCGCGTCGCGAGTATTTTCCTCAGCCCAGACACCCGTGACACCGGAAGCGCTCCAACTCTCGAAACCACCGCCATAGGTGTAGGTGCGGCCATCAACCTCAGTCAGGGTATCGGGCGCTAAAAAGCGCGCCATCAGGCCATAAATCATGTCCACCGGCACAGAGCCACGGCGCTCGGGTAAACCATCGAGAAGACCCGCTTTCGAAAAATACGTCTCCTCATCATCACTTGTGCCCGCAACGTGGGTATCGCTCGCCGCGACAAAGCCGAACTGGTAGGGGTTCTTTACACCCTGCGCTTCCAGTGCGAGTCCACTGCGCAAAGCCTCACGGACATAACTGCCCTTCTCCTCACTGTGCAAGCTGGTGCCCACACGGAACTTGTAGATCTCGAAGTCAGCCCATTCATCATTAGGCGACAAGAGCGGATGGGTATCCGACGTGCCCTTGACCTGTGTGATCTCCACAATCGGCTCGTTGCGCATACGCTGATCCGCATAATCGTCATACATCGGATTGCCCGCCCAATCCACGAGCTTAAACATTTGCCCATTGGAACCGTTCGAGTTGTGGGGAATCGCCAGACTTTCGATGCCCTGGTCTCTGAGCGTGTCCATCCAGTCCCAGAGACCCTCCGGGTTTTGGGAGTTCAGCCGGGAAAACGGTACGGCAGGTAGCTTGTCGGCGCCGCGGAACACAACGTTGCGATGCAGGTTGCCTACGTCATCTGTGGAGGACGTGTACTCATAGGCCACAAAAGTGGTGAAGTGGCCGGGATCATTGTATCGCTCAGCCGCATTGATGATGTCTGCCCAGGCGCGCCGGGTCACGCCAATCGCCATCTCTTCCGAAATCGTCCCAGAGCGAATGCCTGCCAGTGTGTCGGGAATAAATGAAGCAAAGTTGCCTAGCCGCGTGACCAAGCTCAGCTCACCCATATTGTCCGGTGCATTAAGGTTATGGAGCGGCTTAGACACTTCGTACTGCGAGAACGGCGTAGTGGTATCGCCCGCTTCCAGGGCGAGGCCAAGAAACATGGCGTGATCGGTGACGGCATAAAAATCGAGAGGTGTGGCCATCTGTATCTGATAGCCCGCCGGGTGCTCGATCGCCTCACCCTGAGCAAACCGGTATGCGTCGTAGGGCGTGGCAGTCGTGCCGAAGTTGTAGGCGTCAAAGGAGTACTCGGTGTGCACATGCAGATCGCCGAAATACGCATTGCGCAGCGGGTTCGCCGGCGGCGGCGTTCGATCCAGCACATCCATTACCGTTTCGAGGGGGTTACCGCCGCGACCACCGAAGTTGCTGTCCTCGTCAATTAAGCCAACCTCTTCGGTACAGGCAGTGACCAAAGTCAGCAGGCTCAAACCCAGCACTAAACGTGTTCTCATGATGTCTCTCTAGCTTATTTTTCTATTGGGCCGAGTTTACGCGTCATTGAGCGCAGTCGGCACCTCTGATACGCGGCGCCACTCCACCGAACGGCGCATAAACCCGACCTTTACGGTGAAGACCATTCGGTCATCTGCCGATAAGGTGATCTCCGCCTTGCGGTACTCACCCAAACGGGCGGCGAAGACCTGTGCGAGCCATTCATTGGGGTCGTCGCTCGCTTTGAAATCGGTGACGACCAAAAAACCCACGCGATCAGGCCGGTTGTCGTTGCGCACCATGACCCCCTGACCGGCTTCGGGCTGCATCTCAATCCATACCGGCTCGCTTTCATGCTGCCAGTAGCCTGCTAAATCAGCTTCGGCGTTACCGGGCGCCGCAAAGATGGCAGTCAATATCGTGAGGATCAGGCCGGGTAGTAAGCGAATCATTGCGAGCACCCCCATCAGGCTGTCAGTTCACGGGCGGTCAATTTGCCCAGCTGGGACATGTGGACCTCATCGGGGCCGTCTGCAATGCGGCAGAACCGACCGATGGTGAAGACCTCGGGGATCATCGTGTCTTGACAGACGCCCATGCCGCCAAAAATCTGCATGGCGCGATCGGCAACTTCCTGTGCCATTTTGGGTGCCACGATCTTGATCATCGAAATATAAGGTCGCGCGCCGTCGAGGCCCTCACGATCCATGACCTCCGCCGCCTGCAATGTCAGCAAGCGACATTGCTCGATGTCACAGCGGCTGCGCGCGATCTCGTGCTGAATCGAGGTCTTTTTGATGAGCGGTTCGCCAAAAGCCACCCGCTCCTGCGCGCGGGCACACATGAGCTCCAGGCACCGCTGGGCCATGCCGACAAAGCCCATTGCGTACTGAAAACGGCCTGGGCCTAAGCGGCCTTGGGCAATCTCAAAACCGCAGCCCTCGCCTTTGATCATATTGCTGACCGGCACCCGCACGTCTTCAAACAGCAGCTCCGCCTCACCGCCTGGCGAATGCAGGCTGTCGAAGGCGCGGAGCGTTCTCACCAGCTTCACACCGGGTGTGTCCCGGGGCACCAGAATGGTCGAGTGCTGGCGATGCCGGTCGTTTTCCGGGTTGGACTTGCCCATGACCAGCATGATCTTGCAGCGCAGCCCCACCGCGCCGGTGGTCCACCACTTGCGGCCATTGAGCACGTACTCGTCGCCATCGCGCCGGATCTTTAGCTCCATATTGGTGGCATCCGATGATGCCACCTGTGGCTCGGTCATCGCATAGGCGCTGCGAATCTCCCCCGCCAACAGCGGCTTCAGCCACTGCTCCTGCTGTTCCGGCGTGCCGTACTTGGCGAGCACTTCCATGTTGCCGCGGTCCGGCGCGTTGCAGTTGAACACGCTCTGGGCCCACATGACCTTGGACATAGTCTCAAACAGCGGTGCGATCTCGACGTTGGTCAGCCCCGGACTCCAGGGCGCATACTCTTCGGGCAGGAACAGGTTCCACAACCCTTGGGCCTTGGCCTTGTCGCGAATGTCGTCGTACCAGGCGGGCACCTCCCAGAGATGCTCCGGGTCATGGCACCACTCATGCCACTCACGCTCGCGGGGATAAATGTGTTCATCCATAAACTGCTGCAATTGCGCATTCAATGCCCGAACCTGATCGCTGATTTCAAAACCCATACGACATTCCTATTGCTACTTTTTGTTTCGTCTAAGGAGTGTGTCGTGCACACCCACCATTTTCGTATCGGCGCGAAAAGGCAGTCCCTGTTCCTGCCCCTCGAGCAGCGGTAAATCACGGTCGCGCCATAAGGGCTCCCAGCAGCCGGTGCTCTTCATTAATGGCTCCGCATCAGTCTTGGCATCTGCGGGCAGCGCCTCATAGTGGTCACGCAACTGCTGCAGGCACCAGACCCGGTACCGCGAATAGCGCGCACGCTCATAGCGGATGCCATCGATCTCAACGGTAAAACGTTTGCTCCCCGATCGCACCGCTTCCACATTTGCCGACAGGTAAGGCAAATAACCGCGCCCCATGTGCTCCAAGAGGGACGTCACTCCGGAGGGGATCCCGGGCTGCCACTCGCTCTGAACGGTATCGAGCCGGGTATTCCACAAGCGGGTGACCCACTGCAAGATTGCCGGCGCCTGCTGCCTGAGCAACTCCAATGGCACGGGGTCCAACGCAAAATGCCGGAAGAACGGTCCGGCGAAACCCACATCGGCGAGAGACGGCCGCTCCCCCAATAGAAACGGCTGTTGGCTGAGCGTGGCCTCAAGCTGTTGCCAGAGCGCGGCGACGTCGGCTTCGACCGCTCCAAAGTTAGCGCGGGTGATGCCATCCCCCGTGGTGTAGCCACTGCGCTGTCGATGTACCAGCAGGCGCCGCTTAAACCAGACCGGGAGCGGGTGATTAACCATGACCTCTGTCGCCAAGTGATACGACGCAAAGCGCGCGCCTTCGGCATAGTGCCAGCGGTAATGCATGGCGGGTCGCCACCACCACTCATCGGCCCAATCCTCCAGCAGGTGACAGAGGAACCGCTGAAGAGGATCGGGCGGCAGTATTGGGTGCTTTGGATGCCGCGTCTCAAACCACTCGATCATCTTGGTGGAATCGGTCATGTATCGGCCGTCGGGCAAGATGATGGCCGGCATCTGCATCACCCCGAGCTCGCGCTCCAACACCTTGCGCACGGCAGGAAACTGCATGCTCTCCAGCCGATAGGGGATCTGCTTGAGACGAAGGTAGTTCTCCATCTTCCCGGTGAAGTAGGAAATATTGGAGCCCAGTAAAGTGAGCGGTGAGCTGCCCTGATCAGACATTACGAACTGGCATAGTCCTGCAAATGACCCAGCGACTCATAAAAACCGCTCATGGTGCTCTGAATCACCTCCGCCACGGGCTGTACCGCATCGATGCGGCCCACTACCTGACCCGACAGCGGAATCGCTGCCTCCATGTCGCCCCCAAAATACAGCTCTTGCACACCGGCTAACTGTTCGGCGAAGTCGAAAGCCCCCAGCGGCTCCAACGCAGCGGTGCGCTCAGTGCGTAATGCCCGCAATGCGGGACGGGATTGCTGATTCAGGAATACCGTATCGGTCTCCTTCGCCTCGACCACCGCCTGCTTCCAGTTCTGGTGAACCGGGGACTCAGCGCTACTCAACATGCGCGTGCCCATTTGCACCCCTTCGGCGCCCATCGCAAAGGCGGCGGCCATCGAGGGCCCATCGCAAATACCGCCTGCCGCAATAATCGGAATATCCGTGCGCGAGCGAATGAGGGGCAGCAGCACCATGAGAGAAACCGGGCTGGGGTTTTTAAAACCACCGCCCTCGCCGCCCTCCACAATCAGGCCATCCACACCGCAGTCGATCGCCTTGAGTGCCATATCGAGCGTGGGCACGACATGGAACACCTTGATGCCCGCCTGCTGAAAAATCTCGGTGCACACCGCAGGGCTGCCCGAAGAGGTCGTGACAAAAGGCAGGTTCTGTTCGATCACGAAGTCGATGAAATTGCTGCCCTTCACAAAGGCGAGCGCGACATTCATGCCAAAGGGCTTGTCGGTGAGCTCCCGCATTTTCTCGACCTCACCGCGGATTGCGTCGAGCTCGCCGGATCCGGTTTCGATAATGCCCAAGCCGCCGGCGTTACAGACTGCCGAGGCGAGTTGGGCCCTGGCAATCCAGCTCATGGGCGCCTGAATAATGGGGTAGTCGGTCCCTGTGATATCGGTGATCCGGTTTTTGATCGGTGCGGCGCTCATTTCACTCCCTCCAACATGGCCTCAATGCCGGTGCCGTCAATTAACGCATCGACGCGCGCCCGATCAGGCGCCGACAGGTTCCCATATTGGTCGCGACTCCACTGCAAGCACTTGGCCTGATACGGGAAGGTCCGCTGGTGCCACCTCGCACCATCGATCTCGCATTCCCAGGTTTTCTCCTGCGCCATCACGGCTTGCGCATTGGCGAGTTGCGCCGGTGTATAGACCCGCCCGATTTCTTCTAATAGCTCTCTGAGGCTGGCGGGCTGATCCTCGATGGCGACCCAATCCGAGTCCTCGGGCATCAGGCCGCTGCCATCCGGCATGCGATCGACCCAGCCGACCGTGCGTGGCGCAACCGCGTGGGCGATCTCCCGCGACGTGGGATCAAAGCCCACCAACTGACTGAGCTGACCGAACAGGCCAAAGTCGCCCGCACCCGGGCGACGGCCCAGCATGAAGGGTTGGTTGGCGAGATGCGCCTCCATCGCCGCAAGGAACCGCCGGTAACTGGCATCAATAATCGGCGCCGTTTCCTCGTTGGAACCCACCACCCAGAGTCTCTCAATCTGGCGCTGGGAGATATAGTCCTTGAATTGCTGGAACGCCGCTTGAGGCATGGAGACATCCATGCTGAGCGGTAACTTGGTGCCGGCATTGTCGGCGTCCGCTTCGAAATACCAGCGGTAGTGAAACATGTACTTGGTGCACCACTCGTCAGCGAAATCCTCAATCAGGTAATCGATAAAGGCGAGTGCAGGATCTGCAGGTAATACGGACCGACCAGCGTAGTCTGCTTCCAGCCGGCGAATAATCGGCGTGGAGTCACAGTGCGCGGTGAGCTCGCCGCCCTTTTCAAAAAAGAACGTGGGCATGAAGGTCGGCTTGGGTGCCTCGACGCCCAGTGCCTCGCAGCTTGCTTCAGGCTGGCCCCAGGTGATGGCGTAGGGGATGCGCCGGTAACGCAGCAGGGCCACCATCTTCTGGGTGTAGGGCGAGCCAGTTCCCCCCACAAGCTGGACGGGTTCAAGAGACGTCATTGGCACTCCTTGCGGCGTCTTGAGGTGATCTATATATTGGCATAAATAGTGCCAATAAGTAAGTGGTGGGTCGCTGGCCGGCAATCGTCGCTAATTGATGAAAGCACTTCGGCCACAGCGCGCATCGGGGTTATGGTGACAGCAGAACAGCGCTGTGGCGCGCCAAACCGGGTGGTTTCATGGCAAACAAACTGGGCTGTCGGCCCTCACAAAGTGACATTGCGGATACAGTTAACACGTGCTGCCTGCGAGCAGCTTTGAAAAGCACTTCTGACAGGCACCTGTGCCAGATATTTCATCAATCACTTGGGAGACTGCCGGTATGACATCACGACGCAAACTGTGGCTGGGCTCTATCGTGCTCTATGCGCTGTTCTTCAGCTGGTACACGGACTTCGGTGGTCCGTTGACTGAAACCGAAATACAGGCATACATCGCGAAGACAGAAAACCGCGATCTGGGCGGAGACCCCTCAGCTCGGGGAGCCCTGCTTGAGTTTTTGCGCAATGACACGGGTGGACAGTTTTTGATGTTCAACGCCGTCGACCTGGCGAAGAACCCGCCACCGATGGAGGGCGCACCGCCCGATGCCGACGGACAAACGCTGATCGACTTGTATATGGAACACATGATTCCCGAGTTGCTTTCTCGCGCCAGTCATCCCGTCGTGGTGGGCAAGTCGGTCGCAGACAGTTTGGACCTACTCGGTATTGAGGGGGCTGACGCGTGGTCGGACGGCGCGATTATGCGCTATCGCAGCCGGCGCACACTGGTCGACATCATCAGCAATCCGGAATTTTACGCGCGCCATTATTTCAAGTTGGCGGGCCTCGAGAAAACCATCGCCTATCCGATCGAGCCGAGAATCTATCTCGGCGACCTGCGTCTATTACTGGGGCTTTTCATGTTGGCAATCACCGCGCTCCTTGATGCACGTCTGGCGCATCGCGAAGCCAGATAAACCGCAACCGCCGTAGCAGAGGGCGCTACGCGAAGAACGTACCGCGCTCAGCTGTGATCAGTAGTCGCCGCAGCCGCGCCTCAACCCGAAATCAAATGGCTCGCGTTCTGAGGATGGCTCACAGTAATCGTGGTACGAGTAGCGGCGTGCTCTTCAGATAGGCCTGATAAGCGGGATCATCCCCCCAGAGCTGCTGACCGCGGCGCACCAGCGTCGGTATACCGCTAACACGGGTTAACAGCGCGTGCACAAAGAGCGGTGAGAGCATGACAACCCACTGTGTGCCAGAGAGATAGGGTATCGCCATGACGGCGATGCCGGCCCACAAGAGGATCTCGCCAAAGTAATTGGGGTGCCGTGAGCGCGCCCACAAACCCGTGTTAATGAAACGCCCCTCGTTGGCAGGATCTGCCCTGAAGCGCGATTTTTGTCGGTCTGCTACGACCTCAACTACGAAACCCACCACCCACATGGCAGCGCCAATGACAAAAACTGCGCCGACGGCCGTTGGCTGCTCGCTCAAAATAGCTGACACCGCTGCGCAGCTGGTCATTACCACCCAGGCGCCCTGTAGAGTCCAGGCAACAAAGAAGCGAGAGGACGAGATCTTGATGTGGTCAAAGCGCTGATCGCCACCTGCGGCGTGAATGCGGCGAAACAAAAAACTGCCAAGACGCCCCGCCCAGACCAAAATCATGGCCGCGATCAGCCATTGCGAACCAGAAGGTGCCGCCGCCGTCACGATGGCTGCCAAGGTGACGGCGATATACGTCAGGCTTCCCGTGAGGTCATAGAACCGCTCGGTCTGCAGTAATCGGGCCGGCACAAACGCCAGCCACTGAATACCAAAGCAGCCCAGCGCCAAGAGGGTCATCGCGGGCCAACCGCCAATGCGCAAGTCGCCGGGGTTTGCCAGCGTCGCCACCCCAACGGGGAGGCCAACGGCCAGTAGGATAAACAGGATTTTCTTCATTACGCTGACTCTCTTCTCGCACGACCCGCGGCCCATGAAGGCTCACTGACGTCGTGTCATGCTCTCCGCGTTAGATACTCCCGGGGCTGTCTTACGGTTCAGGCCCAGAAACAAACCCTTATCCGTCGTCGGCTCGCAGCGAGAGCATCACGCCGCGCTGGCCCGATATCTCATTATCTAATAGTGCTTGCCACACCCCGTCGCACGCCTCAGCACCAGTGTGCGACTCCATCGCCAACGTCGGCGACAATTTTTGAACCAGTTCGATGCTGGCGGCATAGGCCTTACCCATCATGACTCCCCGCCCCCATTCGGCATCGCGCTTTTCAATTTGCGCTGGCGCGAAAAATACCTCGGGCTCACTGCCTGGAAGCGGCCCACCCTCCACTGACTTGGCGAACTGATCCCAGTGCGTTGCCCCAACCAACAGCGTGCAGGTTGTGGCCGCATTGAGATGCCGGTGCAACTGGGATCGCACGCGCACATCGCCCGCAATGTCGATGTAGGCCGCAGGTGCCTTGTTGAGGGTCTCGAGATCGCCATAGGGCACCACGCTGTCATAGCAGTCTAGGGCCTCGGTAAATGGCACATTCTGCTCGCCTGTTAATCCCACGATGGCGCCCGTAAAGCCCGCGGCACGCACAAACGCCGCGGTACTGAAACCAGTCTTGGATGATGCCGAGCCAATCACCACCTGCTCAACACCATACCAATCGTTATCCAACAGCAGATCAGCAATCACATAACCGGTCATAAACAATGGGAAGAAAATACAGCGCTCATCCTCGAGCGCTTGCAACGCATCAGGTTCAGATCGGGTTCGCGCGAACTGGTTGTAGAGTCCAGGCAATGCCTGACGATGCGTCACGACATCCGTAAAGCCTCGATCCGTGAGATCGCCGGGCGTCATCAGGACATGGCTACTCATTGGGAAGAACCCATACAGCCGCTCACCCACCTCAATCGCGTCAACGTGGCTGGCAATGACCTCACCGATACCCCACACCGTTACCTTGCCCCAAGGATCCTCCCCGGTGGGGTAGAACTGCCAGTAACCAAACATATCGCCCGAGGCGGCGTAAGTGACGTTATTGGCGGTCATCGCAAACTTGTCGATGGCTACCAGAATCTCGCCCTCGCCGGGCTGAGGGATATCCCCCCGCACCACTCGTGTGTGGCGATAGTCGGCTCGATCAACCCAAAGTTCAGTGAGCACACTCACCTCCAATCTAAGAACTCAATTCCTGTCGGCGGCGTCTGCGATGCATCGACACCCAGGCCGCGCGCGCCGCGACCACGCAATCGCTATGCGCGGTCCACGGCAACAGACCTCACCATTTACCGCACCTACTACCACCTCTGGCACTGCCTCGATCCGCGCTATCGCTATGACGCTCCCGAGCAGCAACTGCTGTCCTCGAATCAACCGCGCTCCTATGTCGCTGCGGTTAGAACAGCTCAATCCGCCTTCCCCGTGGTTGGGGTACTTTGTGCACCGCAGGTAGGCGACACAAGCGCTCCATGCGCGTCACCGAGCCATCTACATATTCCCAGATTAGCTCGTCGCCATCGCGGTAGCGGCGCACCACTCGTGGCCCCCATCCAAAGGCATAGAAATTCAGGGTCTTGTCTTCCCAGATCATGCTCGCCGACGTGCGCAAGCAGTGCTCTTCGCCACGAAACGTAAACAAGACAGAGCCTTCTGTATCGTTGGTATTGAGTCCGCCAGTGCTGTTAGGACCATAGTCGTGAATGAGCCCCGATGTAGTGACGACAACACGGCTACCGCATTGCTCGATCCGCTCGACGTGGCCAACGTGCCCACCCGACACACCACGCCACAAGCCGCGGATATCATCAGCCTCAGCAGGCAAAGGCTCCGTGCACGCGGCCAAGATAGGCAACGGAAAATAATCGTAACCACAGCCGGGCGTATTGCCTTTTGGGATATCAGCAGCGCGCAACCCAGTGCCATTGAGCGCCGGTAGCTCGCAGTAGTTCAACGCGGATCCATCCCCCGCTAGCGCCACGGGGTCCGTCATCAGAAGGGGACGCGGCGAAAACCAGCCGAGCCACAACAACCAGGCCACAAGCAGCGCGACGCAGATCAGTACTCGTTTAATAAATCGCTTCATGGCACTGCACCACCGCTACTGAGCGTCTCCCCAACCCCTCATGGCAGGCAATAAAAAGGGCGGCCGAAGCCGCCCTTTCAACACGGTCAACCGGAGAGCTTAAAACTCCCAAGCCGCCTGAATACCCCATACCTGACCGCGGGCGCGGTACTGGAAGTGCGAACCGCGCGCCAAGGGCACATCCGCAGCACCGGTAGCAATCAGCTCGTCAGTAATGTTGCGGCCGTAAACCATCAGCATCCAGTTCTCACCGCGGAGGCCTGTTCGCAGGTTCACCAGCTCATAACCTGGCTGGACGTCGATACCATCGAGGTCGCCGGTCATGAAGTAGTCATCGGTGAAGTTCACGTCAAGCTCAGTGAACCACATCATTGAACCAACGGGCTGCATATACTGAGCGCCAAAGGAACCTGACCACTCAGCCGCACCGATGGCTATGCCCGAAAGATCCTGAGACTGCCCTGACGGTACGCCATTCCCAAGAAACTTCTGCGAGCAGGTCCGTCCATCTACCGTCACAGAGGTCTGTGGGGAGTTCGGCGTTAAGCCGCCAGACAAGATATCGAGGGCCTGCATCTCTGCCTGCTGCTGCGCGGTACAACCGGCGCCCTCGAAAGTGCCGTACTCACCGTCAACCGTGCCCAAAGCCAGGTTCAAACGCAGTTTCTCCGTGACCTGGAAGGCTGCGTCGAGCTCGAAGCCCTGAATCTCGGTACTTGCAGCATTGGTCACGACGAAGCCGAGACCAACGAAGGTTGATACCTGCTGATCCTCGTACTCACTGTTGTAGTAGTTCCAGTTCACGCGCATACGACCATCGAGGAAGGTGTGCTTACCACCAATCTCGAATGACCAGGCGGTCTCATCGTCATATTCGAAACCCACACCAGGTTGGGTTCGGCAGGCCTGAAGCGGACACTCGGCGGTAGCGGCCGGGACAAATACCGGGTTTTGATCATCTACCGCGTTGAAGCCACCACTCTTAAAGCCCTCAGAATAACTGGCGTAGAAGAGGTGATCGTCCGCAGGTGTCCAGTTAATCGAGACCGCAGGGATGGTCTGATCAGTGTCCCGCTCGCTGACAAAGTGGTGCGAGTAGCTATCAAAGAACGCTCCCTGTAGCGAGTGTTGCAAGAAATTGCCGATGTCGGGTTGCGTCGAGAACAGGGTGTCCTCAGGGTTTGCTGTCTTGGTCGCCAAACCTTGAGCAGTGCTGTTCAACCAAGTCTGCGCATCAACCTCTTTGGTTTCCTCGGTGTAACGCACACCGGCAGTGATGCTCAGATTCTCGGTGATATTAAAGGTACCTTGCAGGAACACAGCCCAGGACTCGGTATCTTGCTGCCACTCTGACAGGCGGCCAATCTGGCTCCACATAGTCAGCCCTTCAACTCCGACGGGCAAGGTGCCAGCCGGCAAACCGAAGCTCGCCTCAACACCGGCCAATTGCGCGGGACTGTAAGCCAGAATCGTTGGCAGTCCACCGGTAATCAGCGAGGTGATACCCGGCTGACCGAAGGTGCCGTCAACCGAAACCATACGATCGATTTCCTGCGAGGAATCGATGAAGTTACCACCGACGATCCAGCTAAAGCGCCCATCCTGAGGAGAGGCCAAGCGAATTTCCTGGCTGATCTGATCGTATTCCTGGTTATCACTTCGTCCAATAAAATTCACTGGCAAGAAGTCGGCATCGATACCGTCCTCAAATTCATACTCAGAGAATCCAGTGACCAAATTCAGCGTCATGCCGTTGCCGAACTCATGCTCAATGTTCAGCGAGAACTCTTGGTTCTGCGTGTCGGTACCGTCGAGGCGCTCTGAGCCACCGCCGCCTTCCAAGGCTTCGTTACCACCGATCGAGAGGCCATCACGATAGGCATCGGTAATGCTTTCGCTGAATCCCGGGAAAGCAAAGCCCATCACGGCATACATCGCCGCGTTGGAAGCCGGCACGAGCGGACCAATGCCGTCCACTATGGTGGGGCTAAACGTCGTGACCGTACCTGTACTGCCTGTTCTCAGGAAATCGGCGTAGGTATAGCGGATGCCCACACTGGTGGACTCTGATGGCTCCCACTGAATACCGATACGGGCAATGGTCTCGTCCGTTGCCGGCATGTTGGGGTTAACCGCGTTGGGTGCATTGTTGTCGTTGTAGCCGTCGATAGATCGGTCCATCACAGCGAGACGCACTGCGAGGTTATCGGTCAGACTGGTGCCGATGTGACCCTCAAAATACTCACCGTTATCGTTTTCGAAACTGGCGGCGATGCGGCCTGTCAGCCCTTCGCCAACGCGCGGCGCAGCGGTGCGAATATTCACCGCACCAGCCAGCGTGTTCTTACCAAAAAGAATGCCCTGGGGGCCACGCAGGACTTCTACCTGCTCGAGGTCAAACAGGCCAAGACGCGCCTGACGGCTTCGGCCGTAGTGGACACCGTCAACGAACATGCCGACTGACTGCTCGAAAGACTGGTTTGCGCCGATAGAAATACCGCGCATGGTAATGATGGTGTTGACCGCGTTCTCGGATACCGAGAAGTTCGGTACGTAAGCACCCAGCTCGCCGAAGCTTCTGATCGACGCGTTCTGGATCTGCTCACCGCTAATCGCGGTAACTGAAATCGGGACGTCTTGCAGACTTTCAGTCCGCTTTTGCGCCGTGACGACAACCTCTTCTAGTGCCTGACCGAAGGCCGTCGCGGACAGGCCCGCTACTGCCGCGCTCAGGGCGACTTTTGCAAATGTTCTAACCATTGTTGTGGACTCCCATGGGTAGGTTCTGTGATCTTATTATCGATACAGTGCTGTTTTTGCGCGGTTTTGACCGCGTCTCGCTGTTTGTCTTCTACGATACTGCCACACCCTGCGGATTTCACAAAGGCATGGTTTACCCCTTTTTAGCGCTCATTTGCGCATCCAGCAACACGGTAAAACCCGCAGCCGAGGGATTCCCCCTCCCACGCATCAACTGGGTCAATTAACGCGGGTTCTGCTGGGATAACCGCCCCAAGCGAGTCATTGCAGAGGTTTCGGCGAAGACTAAACTTTACGTTCACCGGAACAGTGAGGCGAAACGGCGAGAATCCAGCAAGAACATGTATTGGCATGGGTTGTGTCAAAAAGTATGATGTGTGGAGTTCCTGAGCTAGGCGTCGCACTCCTTTTTGAGCAGTTAACAGGTGAAAAGCATGAAGAAATGGGTCGTTTTAATCGTCCTCATCGCCATTGGCGCAGCGGCTGGCTATTCCCAACGGGCAGCCATTGCCGAGCGGCTGATGGCGGCTGTGCTGCCTGCGAGAATGGGCACGGATCAGGTCGCCGCGCTGGACGATGGGTTACACGTTGCCTTATGTGGTGCGGGCGGGCCCATGCCCGCCCCGAGAGCCTCTGGGCCCTGCATCGCGGTAGTCGCGGGTGACCAGCTTTTTCTTGTCGACAGCGGTACCAACGGACCACGCAACCTCAACCCGCTCGGCTACCCTGCGGGACGAGTCAGCGGTGTTTTCCTCTCTCACTTTCACTCGGACCATATCGACGGGCTGGGCGAACTGGCCACGTTCCGCTGGGCAACGGGCAACGAGCTAACACCTCTGCCGGTCTACGGGCCCGAGGGTGTGGAACAGGTCGTGGCAGGCTTTAACGCGGCCTATTCGCAGGACTTCATCTACCGCAACGCGCATCACGGTGACAACGTGGCGCCGATGTCAGCGGCAGGCTTGATCGCGAAGCCCTTCGTCACACCCGCTGACGGCGAACTGACGTTAGTCTATGAAGGCGGCGGTTTGGTGGTAGAAGCCCTGCGCGTAGATCACGAACCGGTCTCGCCCGCTGTGGGATATCGCTTTAGTTATGGCGGCAGAACTCTGCTTATCAGCGGCGACACGTCCCAATCCGACAACATCAGGTTTTTCGCCAGGGGCGTCGACCTTCTACTCCATGAGGCACTGTCTCCTAAGCTCATTGGCATGATGGAGCAAGCGGCAGACGCATTAGGCAATCCGAATCTTGCCAAAATCATGTCTGAAGTGCCGGATTACCACGCAAGCCCCAGGGAAGCGGCAGAAACCGCGCGAGACGCCGGCGTGGGTCACCTGCTGTATTACCACGTGGTGCCACCCATCATCGTGCCGGGACAAGAAACACTCTGGCTGAATGGGTCAGAGGACATTTTCCCCGACCTGACCGTTGGCTATGACGGGGTGTCGTTCAGCTTGCCTGCCAACTCAACCGAGATCATTCAAACCCGCGAAGGGTTGTAGATCAGAGAATCAGTGATAAGCAGGTGAAGACAGAAAGCGCCTGCTTTTTCCCTGCGTTCTAGAAAATCTCTGCTTGCTGGCCGGGACAGTTCGACGGGCCGCTATGGACCATTCACCACCGGCTCGGCTCAAGAAAGCTCATAAAAAGAGACCCTATAAAGAGTGCACCGGCATCAGTTCGGCACTGACACCCATTCATCACCCGCCTCGAAGGGCTGCGCCAAATGTTTGTCGATCGCGACGGCCGCCTCTATTTCCGGCTCGTAAAGTGGCGGACGACTGTTAGCGGCGTGCGCATCGAGGAGGGCCTTCAATTCCGAGACTTTATCGGGGCGCGCTTTGGCCAAATTCAACTGCTCGGTGGGATCATCGGCTAGATTGAACAGCCATTGGGTCTCGGGGCGCGCGGCAATCTGTAGCTTCCAGTCACCGTGGCGCACGATGCGGTTGTGCCCGGAAGACCAAAATAAAGTCTGCCGCGACCAGCTAGCTTGTGCAGCATCTCCCTCTGTCATCAGTGGCAACAAGCTTTCGCCATCAATCATGCGGCCCGTGGGAAGCGGCTGGTCAACCGCGGCCATCAGCGTCGGCATGACGTCGATATGGGCCGCAGGTGTGTCGATCGTCTGGCCGGGTTCAATGCGCGCCGGCCATTTCACAAACAGGGGCACGCGGATACCGCCCTCGAAGTAGGTGATTTTCCAGCCCCGATACGGGGCATTGACGTCAGCAAGGCCCACGTAACCCGCGCCGCCGTTGTCACTGGTAAACACCACAATGGTGTTATCGGCCAAGCCTTCTTGCTCCAGCGCGGCCATGACGCTGCCCACGCTGCGATCAAGAGCACGGGTCATCGCGGCGTAAACCCGCAAGCGATGCGGCTGGATGTCTCCCACCGCTTCATAGTCGGCGCGGGTCGCCTGCAGGGGTGTATGAATCCCCCAATGGGCCAGGTAAAGAAAAAACGGCCGATTGCGGTTGGCCTGAATGACCTTAATCGATTCATCGGTCCAATAGTCTGTGAGGTAACCCATCGGTTCGAACCGGTCGTCGTTGCCGCTATTAAAGGAATTGGCGTAGCTCAACGCTGACCACAAAAACTGATCGATAGGATCAAAGTCGAGCTTCGCATTCACCACGTCGGGGTGGTCCTCGGGTAGGTACAAGCCGCTGGCCATGAGCAGGCTCTCATCAAAGCCCTGCTCGTGAGGCGCCATGCCATTTTCCCGGCCGAGGTGCCACTTACCGATATGCACCGTGTGATAGCCCGCGTCTTGAAGCTGTTCCGCCAGCGTCACCTCTTCCGTGGGCAGTCCCTGAAACTCAAAGGGCAGCTTGTTTGCAGCCGCCTCTGCGTCATAAATCGGGTCGGGCAAAGTGCGATTCATCTCGGATGCCACCGTGGTGATCACCCGCCCCATGGACGGCGGCATCGGTGTAAAACCAAAACCTGTCCGCGCGGGGTAACGGCCAGTCATCAGCATGGCTCTGGAGGGTGCACAGGTGGATGAACCCGAGTAGGACTGCGTGAAGACTGCGCCCTGGGCCGCCAGCGCATCGATGTGCGGTGTCTGTAGGCGCCCGCCCGCGACACCGCCGCCAAAGGTCGAGATGTCGTTGTAACCCAGATCATCGGCGACGATCAGAACAACATTAGGGGGGCGATCAGCGGGAGCGCTTGTCGATTTCTCAGGCCCTTGTTGCCACGCAATCTCCCGCGCCGGTGCAATTTGCGTATCGGCAAAAAACGTCCGCACTTTCACGGCGGTGAGTATGGCCACACCAGGGTAGAAATAGACCGCACTCGCTGTGAGACCCAGCGCCGCTGCCAAAGCGATCATGGCGTTACGCATGCTCTGTCACTGCTGCCATCAGGTTAGACTCTTCGACTAAGGTAACTATTGGCATTTATACTGCCAATAGTAGGCGCGCGCAAACCTATTCGATGGCTATCAGCTTTTGCTGTTCAGTGAGCAGTACTCTCGAGTGCGTTGCGGAGCGTGTGAGCGACCAGCCAGAGCCGGTCCTGTCCCCAAGTGGCAAGTAGTGACTCCCCTGCGGGATCGAGTAGTCGGAAGCTGGGTACACCCCACAAGCCTGATGCGTACATGGCTTGCCGGTTGTGCTCGAGCATCGCTTCCCACTGTGTATCAGAGCGATGAGCTTGCGCTTCGGACCAATCGAGACCCGCTGCCTCCACGACCTTACGCAAACCACGGTCGTTATTGGTGTTCACGCCGAGTGCGAAGGCGTGGCGCAAAAAGCTGGAGCACAGCGCGACGCCCTTACCCTGCGACACCGCCCAGGGATACAACGCGTAGCATCGCCGCGCCGGGTCACCAATCGGGTCATAGAAGTTGCCATAGGGCACGTCAGCCGCACGGGCCTCCCTCGCCGCATCCATGAAGATGTACATGCCTTTCTCGCGAGTCGCGGGCACGCCGCGCATCACCATGGGAAGCACGGGCCGGAGATTTAATGTCACACCCGCGGCCTCGGCAAAAGCAACCGCCCGATCAAAAATCACGGCCGTGTAGGGACTTCTCAACGATGCATAGAGCTCAAGCGTGTACTGCCCGTCATCCCGGGCGCCCTTCATGTCCTCGGTTGGGCGCGGCGCAATCATCGGCGCGCCGGGTTGCGTGTCCGCGCCCAGAGCCGCCAACCGATTCTCTAGGTGATAAAGCCGATCGACACCCCAGTACCACTCACCGCCATAGTGGAACATGGCGCCCGAGTAATGCTTTAGCTCGCGTCGCTTTTGCGTGCCAACCTCCAGTACAGCCTGCGACGCCTTCGGCGAAGCTCGGCCGTATCGCTCAGCGAGCTCGCTCATCACAGTTGAGTCAGATCGCCATAGTGCGTCGCTCACTGCTGATACCACCTGCGGAAAATTTTCTTGCGGTTGTGCGGCAAGTATTTCAGTCGCCAGCGCGACCCGCTCGGCCTCCCGCTCCCCGGCATCCATCGGAAAATCGAGGCCATAGCCGGGTGCGATCAGTGCCGAGTCATAACGCGCGAGACGCGCCAGCAGCTCAGGCTCCGGCGCATTTTTGCCTTCCTGACCGCGCACCAAGTGGCAGTGCAGCTCAATGTCGTAGCGCTCAACTAATCTTTGGAGTAGCTGCGATGCCAGAGCGCTGTAACCTTCCTCAACCTGATGGAAGTAGTCGACCCGGTGCGGGTTGCCCGCTTTGAGACGTGCCTGCTCCGCCTTTCGATGGCGCGCCGCGACGGCTTGAGGAGATGAAATCTTGGTCATCAAACGGGAGGTGAGCCAGCGCTTCACATGGCTGGGATCCATGGTGGCCACCCCACCCTGCTCTTTAAACTGCGCCGTCATCTCTGGATCGACGCTCAGCCCGCGCTGACCAGAGCGAGGATCAGGCTGGCAACGGTCTCTGCACTTGCTTTGGGCGACTGCCCTTGATGCTCGCGAAGCCTGTGCCACATCTCAAAAGACGCAACGGCATGAACTGCCTCGCGCTGATCTTTTGAGAGTGAAGCCACCTCAGGTAACCAGAGCTCCAGTTCCTTGCGCAATCGCTTTTGATGCCAGGCGTAGTTTTCGCGCAGTTTGGGGAAGCGCCACAGCAAAGCCTGTGTGCACAAAATAATCGGCCGCAACTTGTCGAAAGCGTTGCCGTACAAATCGACCGCGCGTGCCACACGCTCTGCTAAGGCACCTGCCCGATCGTCGACCTGAAACAGCGCCTCGTATGACTCCAACAGCATCTCATCGGCCGCCATGAACAGTGCATCCATGTCGGCGAAGTGGCGAAAAAAAGACCGGATACCGACACCAGCTCGATCAGCAATCTGCTGCGCAGTGGGCACCAGGATGCCCTCATCCATCAATGCCAGCGCGGCCTCGATAATGGCTGTTTGACTGCGCTCACTGCGCTGCCGACGACCATCCGAAGATTGAACGATGTTCAACGCCACGCTCGCTCCTTGCACTGTGTGGAGAACTATTGGCAGTGAGTATGCCATGACAGGGGTAACTGCCCAACCAATCCCATCTCAAACTGTCTTACGGCGGCTGGCTCTAGCAATTGGGGCTTCCGGAACCCGGTGTGCCGGAGTGGGCGCCGCAGCTTCTGCTCTATTAACCCAATGATGGGTGCAGGGGTAAGCATCGGCGTTGCTTGAGTCGTCCTTTAAGTCACTCAGTACCGAAGAAAAGTATCGAGTGGGTGTTGCCGCGGCATTTAGGTTTTCGACTTGGCGGCCCGGGCCTGAATCGCAACCAGATTCGATTGGTGCTGCGCGCGATCTAGTCGATAAAACGCCAGTGCAGCCAACATCACTCCCCACAACGCCCACTGCGATGGGACCAGCAGCGTGCCGAGTTGCGTAAGCGATGCCGGAGGCACTTCCGAGGGCGCGGCGCCATCGGGAAAAGCAACCGCCTGCAAGATCAGGCCCGCCGCGAAGGCGCCAATACCCTGATTCGTTTTGCGGATAAACGTCAGCGCCGAAAAAAATACGCCCTCATTGCGGCGCCCGGTCCTCACCTCCGTGTGCTCGACCAGGTCTGCGAGCATGGAGTACAAGATCGCCTGCATGGCGATAATGAGGCCCAGGTCGATCGTGTTGACGGTCGCCAGAATCGGGAAGAGAAGCGGGTCCCCATTCTCCGGCATCCAGCCCAGCAACCGAAACAGGACGGGCATCGGCTGAACGGTAAAAGCCAACACGCCGAGCCGGAGCGCCGCACCTTTTTTGCCCCAACGCTTTGAGGCCCAGGGTGCGATGAGCAAGCCCACCACGGCTGAGACCACGACGAGTAGCGTCCAGTAGAAGACCTCCACAGACGAGAATGCCCAGAAGTACGTCAACATAATGAACGTCAGCGCCGCAGTCAGACCGGTGGCAACCGCGCTCGCGATGGTCGAGATAAAGAGCGCAAAAAAACTTTTGTCTCGCAGGGTCTCTATGACTTCTTCGAAAACTGCTTTGAGCCCCTTGCGCGCTCGGGGCGGCGGCGCTTTAAGCTTGCCGATACGGGAATGTGTGCCGAGCGCTGAGATCAGAATAGCGACCAAAATCACCCCACCTGAGATCACGCCATAGGTTTCGTAACCATCGCGATTCAGTGCGCCCACTGGATAGGTTTCGGAAGGCACCAGCAGAAAGGCATACATGAATACCGCCATGCCCGCGCCACCGGCCCAACCAAAAAATGATCGCCAAGCCTGAATGGTGGTGCGCTCGTCGTAATCCGCGGAGAGCTCGGGCATGAGTGCAGAGCTCGGTGTTTCATAAAAAGTGATAAGCGTGCGGATCAGAATGGCCAACACAACAAGATAGAGAAACAGCGCGCCGTCGCTCCAGTCAGGTGGTTGCCACAACAGGGAGTAACACAATGCCACCGGGATCGCGGCGGCATACATGAAAGGATGTCGTCGACCCAAACGGGAGCGCGTGTTATCGGACCAGTACCCGACGATCGGATCGCTGAGTGAATCAAACACCAGGGCAATAAGCAGTGCCGTGCCGGCCAGCGCGGGCTCAAGACCTACGACAGTGCCGTAAAACAATAAAAGGAAGTAGGCAAAACCGTTGTCTTTGATGCCGTAGGCCACCGCACCGAAGCCGTAGGTCAACTTCGTCGTGAGCCCTAGTTTGGCGGCGGCTTCAGTCATGCTCTTAAACAGCGCCTTCTGCACACGACACGTAACGGCGCCCTCCGGGCAATAGCGCGGCCGAGAGAGTTACCACCAAAACAACCGCTAGTAGCAGCCACATAGACGGGCCAACAGCGTGAATCAGCGCCCGATAGCCCACGTGTCAGCTCAGGGCGCAGCGGGTTCAGCCTCGAGATAGCAGCGAGCGCACAACGCCTCATAGCGCGCCTGCTCGCCATCGATCATTACCTGATCGCCCTCTCGAATAATGCCCTGCTCACCCAAGCGCGCATTGAAGATCGCTTTGCTGCCACAGCGGCAAATCGTTTTCATTTCCTGCAGGGAGTGAGCGACTTCCATCAACCGCTGGCTGCCCGGGAAAGCGCGCGTCCTGAAGTCAGTGCGGATACCAAACGCCACCACCGGTATGCCGTCGAGCACTGCAATGGCCAATGCCTGATCGACCTGCTCGGGCGTTAGGAACTGCGCCTCGTCGATCAACACACAAGCAATATCTTGCCCGGATTCAGTATCGCGCTCGCGCAATGCGGCGCGCAGATCCTGTCCGGGATACAGCAAAATGTCTGCTGTGCGCGTCACACCCAACCGAGAGACGATTTGATCATTGCCCTTGGTATCGACTGATGACTTCACCAGCACGACGCGTTGGTCGCGCTCTTCGTAGTTGTGCGCAACCTGCAGCATGGCGGTGCTTTTGCCGCTGTTCATGGCGCCGTAGCGAAAAAACAATTTGCTCATGGCAACACTTCAACCAATCGCGTTAACGGTGTCAAATGCGCGTAGCGACCTGACGTATAAGCAGCTCGCTCGCACCACGGGGCGACGATTAGTCATCGCGTCAGCTCAGTCAACCCAGAAAAGAGCGCCAAGGATTCAGGATTGGCCAGGGCATCCTGGTTACCAACGGCTTCCCCGTGAATAACCTTACGCACGGCGAGTTCGGCGATCTTGCCGCTGATTGTGCGGGGAATGTCAGCAACCTGAAGGACCCGGGCCGGCACATGGCGGGGGGTCGTGTTAGCGCGAATCGTCTGCTGAATGCGGGCAATCAACGCATCGTCGAGATCGAGACCCTCGCGTAACACGACAAACAAGATGACACGCACATCGTCCTGCCAGTTCTGCCCGACCACCACGCTGTCGAGCACCTCAGGCACCTGCTCAACCTGACGGTAGATCTCTGCGGTGCCAATGCGCACACCGCCCGGGTTGAGCACGGCATCGGAGCGCCCATAAATGATGTATCCGCGCTCCGCCGTCACTTCGCCGTAGTCACCATGAGCCCAAGTACCCGGCCAGCGATCAAAATAGGCGTCGCGGAACTTGCTGCCATCGGGGTCCTGCCAGAAACCAACTGGGCATGAAGGAAAGGACTGAGTGCAGACGAGCTCACCCTTTTCACAGTCAATGGGCTCGCCTGCTTCATTCCAGATAGCGGTTGCCATACCCAGCCCTGCGGCCTGAAGCTGCCCCGCATAGACCGGCAGCGTCGGCACACCGCCAGCAAAACAAGAGACGATATCGGTACCTCCCGAAATGCTGGCCAGATGCAGGTCAGCCTTGAACGCCTCGTATACCCACTGAAATCCCTCGTGGGGCAGCGGCGAACCGGTTGATAGCACCGTCTTGAGAGATGACAGATCGTGGCTTTCAGCCGGCACCAGACCCGACTTCTGCAAGGCACCGAGGTACTTTGCACCCACGCCAAATACCGTGATGCGCTCCTCGTCGATGGCATCTATCAGGCGTCGGCCGTCCCGGGCGAATGGCGAGCCGTCATAAAGGACTAAGGTCGCACCTCTCGCCAGACCGCTCACCAACCAGTTCCACATCATCCAGCCGCAGGTTGTGAAGTAGAAAAACCGGTCCTCGCGGCTGATGTCTGTGTGCAGGGCGTGCTCCTTGGCGTGCTGCAGGAGCGTCCCGCCAATGCCATGCACAATGCACTTCGGCACACCGGTGGTGCCCGAGGAATAGAGAATAAACAGCGGGTCGTTAAAGCGCCGCGGGACAAAGCTGAGCGGCTGCGCATCGCCGGCTTGGCAGTCGCGCCACATGATGGCAGAGCGGATACCCGTGATATCGGGGTCGTCAGACAGCTTGGATACAACAACAACCTGTTCGACGGATTCGATGGCAGCGGTGATTTCACCGGCGCGCGCGAGTGAGTCACAGGCTTTGCCGTTGTAGCGGTAACCATCCGCGGTAAACAGCAGTCGCGGCGCAATTTGCCCGAAGCGATCCAGCGCACCTTGCATGCCAAAATCCGGCGAGCAGGACGACCAGACAGCCCCCAAGCTGGCTGTCGCGAGCATTGCGACCACCGCCTCAATGCAGTTCGGCATAAAGCCCGCGACGCGATCACCGGGTTCGATGCCCGTCTCTGCCATCCAGCCAGCCATTTGGCCAACCTGCTCAGCCAACTCGCGGTAGGTCACAGCTCGCCGCGATTCACTCTCATCTATCTCAACCAATGCCTCGCGCTCATCGCGAAAGCGCAACAGGTTTTCGGCGTAGTTCAGTGAGGCGTCGGGGAACCATCTGCAGCCGGGCAGGCGCTGTGGGTCGTCACAGACCGCGTCGCCGGGCGCACCCTGCACTTCGGTGAAGCGCCATACGGCGCGCCAAAACGCCGCCGGCTGCTCCAGCGACCAGCGGTGCAATGCAAAGTAGTCGCCACCCGCATCAAAATCTTCAGTGGTGGCCAGGCCATGCATGAACGCCGTAAGTTGCGTGGCCGCAACCCGCTCGGGTGAGGGCGTCCACAGCGGCTGCTGGGGCGACCGTGTCATAGATCGTTAATCGACAGCACCAGCTTGCCACGCGTGCGACGACTCTCGGAGCGGAGATGCGCCTCTGCGGCGGATTCGAGAGGCAAGGTCTCTGTTTGGGGAAGTGACAGAACGCCCTGTTCATACAAGGCGCCGAGCTCTGCCAGCATGTCCCCGTCAGCGCGATGATGGATGAACTCGGCGCGAATATTTCGATCGGCGATATCGGGCATATTCGGTGGCTCGTTGTTCATATAGGCCACCGCACCCCCTGTCTTGGTAATACGGATTGCCGCTTCGTCAGTGCCATCGCCCAGCAACGCCTCGAGCACCATATCTACCCCCTCGGGTTCGGCGTTCAGAATGGCGGCTTCGTAGGACGCGTTCTGGTAGTCGATGACCACATCGGCACCCAGCGCCTTGACGTAATCCGCGTTGGCAGCACTCGCGGTGGTGTACACCTTGGCACCCAGGAGCTTCGCCATGGGAATCGCCACACTGCCTACACCACCTGCTCCCGCCTGAATCAACACGGTCTTGCCCGGACCCAGCTGCCCAAACTCAAGCAGCGACTGCCACGCCGTGAGGCTGACGAGGGGAATACCGGCAGCCTGCACGAAAGACGCGTTAGCCGGCTTAGGCGCAATCGCGGCGGCGTCGACCGGCGCGAACTCCGCATAGGTGCCATGCTGAATCGACCAGGTGAAGGCCAGTCCCATGATCTCGTCACCCACCTGCCAATCGGTCACCGCAGTGCCGACCTCGGCAATGCGGCCCGAGACATCAAACCCGGGCACAACAGGGAAGGTGCGCTGAATGTACTCAGTGAGCTCCCCGGCCCGCAGGCGTCGATCAATAGGGTTCACCCCCGCCGCGGCCACTTCGACAAGGACCTGTTCCGGCCCACAGGCGGGCTTGTCCAGCTCCCCGACTTGCAACACCTGAGCATCTCCATGGGTTTCGTAAAATACTGCGCGCATTGCCTGACTCCCGCTCAAACTGAGCATTCCACTATAGCCGCTGAACGCGACCGTCTGAATAGACCGTCGACCCACCGAGCCTGACTCGTGACACGGCGCCCGCCCGCCTCACCAGACACTGATTGGGGGTGGCTCCACGCACCGACTGAGGCATACTAGCCGCTACTAATGATAAGGAGTCAGCCACATGAAGAGTCGCGCAGCCGTTGCATTTCAGGCAGGCAAGCCCCTGGAAATCGCCGAGGTAGACGTGGGCGGACCCGCCGCCGGTGAGGTCATGGTTGAGATCAAGGCCACGGGCGTGTGCCATACCGATGCCTTCACGCTGTCGGGCGATGACCCCGAGGGCGCTTTCCCTGCCATCCTGGGTCACGAAGGTGCCGGCGTGGTGGTTGAAGTGGGCGAAGGTGTGAAAGACCTTAAGGTCGGTGACCATGTGATCCCACTTTATACTCCCGAGTGCCGAACTTGCGATTTCTGTCTGCACCCCAAAACCAACTTATGTCAGGCCATCCGGGAGACGCAGGGGCAAGGCCTCATGCCCGATCGCACCAGCCGCTTCTCACTCGATGGCGAGCCCATCCTGCATTACATGGGTTGCTCCACGTTCTCTAACTACACCGTACTCCCTGAAATCGCGCTCGCGAAAGTGCGTGAGGACGCACCCTTCGACAAAATCTGTTACATCGGTTGCGGTGTGACCACGGGCATCGGCGCCGTCGCTTTCACCATGAAGGTGGAGCCCGGTGCAACAGTCGCCGTATTTGGCTTGGGTGGCATCGGCCTCAATGTAATCCAGGGCGCCAAGCTGGTGGGTGCTCGCCGCATCATCGGTGTCGACCTCAATGCCGACAAAAAAGAAATGGCTACCCAGTTCGGTATGACTGATTTCGTGAACCCCAGCGAGGTCGACGACGTCGTCGACCACCTGATCCAGATGACCGGTGGCGGCGTCGACTACAGCTTCGAATGCATCGGTAATGTGAACGTCATGCGTCAGGCACTGGAATGCTGTCATAAAGGATGGGGCCAGAGCTGTATCATTGGCGTGGCGGGCGCAGGACAAGAAATTTCGACACGACCTTTCCAGCTGGTGACCGGTCGCTCCTGGCGGGGCACAGCCTTCGGCGGCGCGAGAGGCCGAACGGACGTGCCAAAGATCGTGGACTGGTATATGGAAGGCAAAATCCATATCGACGAGATGATCACGCATACCATGCCACTGAGCGAGATCAACACCGCGTTTGATCTGATGCATGAGGGTAAAAGCATACGCTCTGTGGTGACCTTCTGATGTCATCGGAATGTTTGAGCACCGTTCGCTGCTTCGGTGGCGAACAGTACCGGTTCCAGCATCGCTCCAGCGCTCTGAATTGCGACATGATCTATGCGGTGTATCTACCGCCTCAAGCCGCGGAAAGATCTGTGCCGGTGGTGTATTACCTGTCAGGCCTTACCTGCACCGATGAAAACTTCGTGACCAAGGCCGGTGCACAACGCGCCGCCGCCGAACTCGGTGTGGCCATCGTCGCACCCGATACCAGCCCACGCGGTGATGGCGTGCCAGATGACCCGGAGGGTAGCTATGACATGGGGCTGGGTGCTGGCTTCTATCTCAATGCCACCCAAGCGCCGTGGTCAGATCACTATCAGATGTACGACTACGTGGTGACGGAGTTGCCTCAAGTTGTCGCTGATGCCTGCCCGCAGATAAACATCTCCCGTGCCGCCATCACGGGGCACTCTATGGGCGGACACGGCGCGCTGACGATCGGCCTCAAAAACCCGAGTCAATACACCTCATTTTCTGCTTTCTCGCCCATTGTGGCACCAACCCAATGCCCCTGGGGCAAGAAGGCTTTCACTCACTATCTCGGCTCGGATGAATCCACCTGGGCGGACTACGACACCTGCGTGCTGCTGCGCCAAGCGACGAAGCAACGGCCGATACTGATCGACCAGGGGACAGCGGATAACTTCCTGGAAGAGCAACTCAAGACACACCTTGTTGAGGACGCGAGCGAGGCCGCGGGTTACCCAATCGAGGTGCGCATGCAGGAAGGCTACGATCACAGCTATTACTTCATCGCGTCATTTATCGAGTCGCATTTGGCATTCCACGCCCGGCACCTCGGTGCAACATAACGCGAGCGCATCGCAACCGACTGCATCGGTTGAACGACAGTAAGCCAATAAAAAAGGCGCCTTCACGGCGCCCTTCATACCGACTTACCCCTGTCATTTTTCGGCGCTGTTTCAGTCAGCGGCCCAAATGATGAATCGTCGAATCGCTCATCACTAATGGTGGCTTTGACTGCTCTCCTTAGACTGACGCCCGTCGATAATTTTCTTCATGTAAGTCCACGACGTTTCATTGCGCCTGGGGTCATCGAGGGTTGGTGGCGCCACATATTCGGGGTAATAGGTCGCGATCTCAGACTTCAACAGATCAGAGAGCTGGTCATAGTTCAGCAGCTTGCGTCCCATGGCGTTGAAATACAGCATCCCCGCGCGGCCGTTCATTTCCATCCACGGCAACCACTGCGCCAGCCGCACCCAGGAAATCACGGGATACGCCACCGGCTGTGAGGCATCTAATAACTCTGCGACGTCACCGTTAAAGTCAAAAATTTCGGTCGCGTGGTAGCTGCCGCCGACATATTTCTGGTACTCGCCACCCATCGCATTTTTATAAAACAGCGGTATCTCGTAATTAATCAGATACTGACCGTTGATTTCCCGATAGGTGAAAGCCTTCTCCGAACCGTCAGCGTTGACCCCAAAGCTGGGACGCCCGTTGACCGGGTCGTTGGCAACGTGAATCACCTCATTGGACTCCCCGGTCCACGGGTTCTCGAAGGTGCGAAGTACCTCTCCCGTTTTGGGATCCAGATAGAGCATGATTTCCCGGGAGACCAAGCGGTAGCCGATGCCTTTGTCGGGATCTTCCACCTGACCACACTGACGCACGTTCATACCCAGCAGGCCAAAAATCCGCCGGTCACGCTCACCCGGCACACGGGAATACCCGTAGCCGGACCACTCGAAGACCTGAGGTGAGTTATCCTCGGTTGAGCACTGCATCTTGCGATTCAGGGCAACAAAGCCCTCGGCAGAGTTAGGGTCAATGGTCTCAGCCCGCGTCGATACAGCCAGTAACGCAGTCAGAGTGACAGCAAGGGTTGTGAATGAAGGCAGTCGCATGAGCTGTTCTCCTTGTTATCGCAACTATGCGAGGAGCATAGCCCGTTTGAGAAAAGATATAAACGTATGACAATATGCTCTTTCATGCTCCGTGCCCCTGAGGTGCGCACCGGATGACCTCGACACTTACGCGCAGACGTCTCCTGCATGGTTCGCTGGCGGGAATTGCCGCGGGACTCAGCGGCGGCTGCGCCAAGCACCGGTCAGGTCGCAAAGCGGTTGTAGTGGGTGCCGGGCTGTCTGGCCTGAATGCCGCGCTGATTCTGGAGCGCTGGGGTTTTGAGGTGCAAGTGATAGAGGCCAGGGAACGGGTGGGTGGCCGCATCTGGACGCTGGACGCGCTTCCCGGCTCGCCCGAGGGCGGCGGCAACGTTATGGGTGCGAACTATGGCCGTGTGCTGAAGGCGGCCCACGATTTACAAGTGCCCCTGCGATCGCCGCCACGTACGCTGCCCAGCGATTACTTCGTGGATGGTCAGCGCATCGCACGCGACGACTGGGCAAGCGCTGAAGCGAACCCCCTCCCCGATGCATGGCGCAGCATTCCACCATCGAGGTTAATGGGCAAACTCAACGCATCGAATCCTCTTCTACAGACACGGGCCTGGCACGACCCCACATTAATGGCATCCGATACATCTGCCCTGTCGGGCTTGAGCGCATTAGGCTTTCCCGATGCAGCCATCAGACTGATTGGCGCCAACAACAGCTACGGCAATAACCTCGACGAGACCAGCTTGATGTCCCTGTATCGCGTCATGGGTGAGTTTGGCCGGCTGTCTGGACCTGCGCTAGCAGTGAAGGAAGCCACGAAAGGCAACATGCGACTGCCTGAGGCAATGGCCGGGCAATTGGCTCGGCCTATTGAGATGGGATCGCCCGTCACTGCTGTTCATCAGTCCTCTTCAGCCACACGCGTGACGCTAGCATCAGGTGAGACGGTGGACGCCGACGCCGTCATCATGACCCTGCCACTCCCCGCACTGCGGCGAATTGATATGAGCCTGCCCGCCAGCCAAACCACGCTGCTGGAAACAGTTGATTACCACAAAGTAGTGCAACTCCACTGTATCGTTGAGGCTCCTTTTTGGGAGCGTGCTGGCTGGGGCGGCTCTTGGTGGACTGACAATCTCCTCGGCAGAATCTTCACCCGGCCGATACCCGGCACGAGTCGCTTCAACATGACCGTATGGATTAACGGCGATGACTGCGACGCGCTCAATGCAATGGATGAGGCCACCTGCATCGACAGAATTTCTCGCGCGCTGTGGGATCTGATGCCCGACGCCCGTGAAGCCACGTCGGTGGGCCAGCTGGTTAGGTGGAGCAATGACCCGTTTGCCGGCGGCGTCTGGGCACTGTGGCGGCCCGGCCAAGCCGCGACGGCCCACGCCGCTCTTCGCGCGCCCGTTGGACGCGTGTTCTTCGCCGGCGAGCACACAGCAGAAGCCTACCGGGGTATGGAAGGCGCCATGGAATCCGGAGAACGCGCCGCTTTGGAAGTCATGAGGTTACTGGCATGAATCAGTGCTGGCGCGATCTCGCCATCAGCTTTGCGTTGATCTGCTCCACGAACGCGGTTGCACAGGCGGACTCACTGACCGGTGAGCAGCTCTACGACATCGCCTGCAGTGCCTGCCACAGTCTGGCGCACACCCCTGACCACCATATTGGTCCGCCACTGGGCGGTCTGCTTGACCGGCCCGCGGGCGCGGTTGAAGGCTATCGCTATTCCGAGGCACTGAGGAATTCGAGCTGGCGTTGGTCGCTACCGACCCTGGTAGCGTGGCTGGCGGATCCAGACACCGCCATACCGAACAACGCGATGAACTATGTGAACCCTATGACCGCCGAAGAAACTCAACGCTTGGGCGAGTGGCTTCTCGGGGAATCGTGACGCTACAACCGCTCAATCTCGTGCTCCCAACCGCCGAGCAAGGGCAGGGACGACGTTGGCGCTCTCTCTGCCAAATCGATCCCCGCTCCCTGAAGCGACGCCCACGCCAAACACAGATTGGACGACAGCACCGGACCGGGCAGGCTTGCCGACAGCTGAGCGATGGCGCGCAAAGTCGCAAGCCCGGTCCCGGTGATCAAGTACGCATCCGCTCTGATATCTCGCCACCTGACCTGCATTTTCTCAGCGGCGGCCGCTGGCGACAGCCTGTAAATATCGCGCGTGTCGCCCTGATCAGGGTTGAGAGAAAACTGGTCAACCACGTCGTAGCCGCGGGCCCGCCAATGCTGCTCCGCCGCCGTCAGCAGCCAGTCAGGGTAAGGGCACATCAGCGCGAGCGTGGTGGCACCAAGGTATGCCAAGGCACGTTCGATCGCCGCGGCAGCAGAGATCACCGGCTGGCCTCGTGTAGCACTCAATTCACCCAGCTGGGCCTCAACCGCTTCATGGCCGAGCAGATAGGAAGACCCCGTGCACGCCAACCCAATCGCCTGCAGCGGGAGCGTGTCGAAGCGATCAAGGGTTGGCGCGATGTCGTGGAAGTAGCCGCGCAGCCGGGTCGCAGGGTCGGGTGCCGCACTGACCATGCGGACGGTAGCACAGGCCACTCCATCTGGCATCAGAGCCCGGAATTCAGTCTCTGCGGTGGGGTTCGCTTGAGGCGTCGCGAGCCCCAGAACGCCATGACGCCCGTAGTCACCCTCACTCATGTGCGGCACCTAATTTTTATTTTCACGCTCACCAACAATATATCACGCAGCTGCGCGGACACTGTGGCGAGGCATGTGCGGCACGCACTCCGAAACCATGGTTGACGCTGCGGTCACCATAATTGGGGCGGGTCCCTCGGGTTTAACGCTGGCTTGGTGGCTGGTCGACCAGGGCATCTCCGTGACCGTGCTGGAGCGTGAAGCGAGCATCCCCCGAGACATGCGCGCTTCGACCTTCCACCCTGCGACACTGGATGTGCTCCGTGAATCGGGGCTCGCTGATGAGCTGGTCCACCGGGGGACGGTGCTATCCCAGTGGCAGTATCTGATTCACGAGACGGGTGAGCGAGCCGTCTTCGACATGACCTGCCTGGCCGACGTCACCGCCTACCCGTTTAGATTGCAGTGCGAGCAATTTCAGCTCACTGAGCTGCTGGCCGCCAAATTGATTGACCATCCCCTGTGCACCCTGCAATTCAATACCGCTCTTGAGGATCTCACCCCTAAGAATGATCGGGTTCTGTTTCGCTATCGGAATACAGATGGCCTGCAAAATGGCGACTGCGATTGGCTGGTTGCTGCCGACGGCGCCAGCAGCCAGGTCAGAAAGTCGCTCGGTCTGAATTTTGACGGAACGGTATTTCCCAAGACCTCGATCACTCTCGTGATGGAGCATCCCTTCGAGGAGGATATTCCCAACCTATTGGGCGTCAATTATGTCTGGCTACCCGACCGGCACTACAGCCTGATGAGGCTCAGAGATACCTGGCGCTTCACCTACTCTCCCGAGCCGGGGCAAGACAGAGAAACGGCTTTGAGTGATGCGGTCGCCAGAGCACACATCGCCCGGGTCTCGCCTCGCGCGGCGGAGACGACCATCCGCAGCCGCAACTTCTACAGCCTGCATCAACGCTGTCTTGAGCGTTTTTGTCACGGCCGAGTGCTGTTCGCCGGAGATGCGGCCCACCTCAACAGCCCGGCAGGTGGCATGGGCATGAATAGCGGCATTCACGACGCACGATCACTGGCTGATCATCTGGTGCCCGTTTTGCAGGGAGCGCGTTCTGATCTGCTGGAACGTTATGATCGCCGGCGACGCACCATAGCGCTTGAAGAAGTGCAGCGCCTCTCGGCGAAAAATTACGCCAAACATCGTGAGACAAACCAAGAGAAGCGTCGACTGATCTGGGCTGAGCTAGAGGAGACGGTCAGCGACCCCGAGCGACATCGCAGTTATCTCCTTGATGCGGCTATGATCCGATCACGGGAACGCGAAGCGACTATCGAATGAGGCAGATGCCATGACCACCCCTCAACAGGCAATTGCCGATCTGGACCTGACACTCCCAGAGGTGATCACAGGCCATGTCAATGGCGTAGCTTTGCCGGTGAAAGAGGACGCCATTCAACACGCTGTGCATTTCCCCGGCACCGGCGAACAGATCGCACTGCTACAGGAGGACGACCCCGAGGCGGTGGCGGCCGCCATCGAGTGTGCCCGATCACAGTTTCAGGGCGGCGCCTGGTCCCAAGCCTCGACCGCTACCCGGCAGAGCGTTTTTAGGCGCGCAGCAACCCTCATCAGGGAGCATGCTGAAGTCCTGGGACTCCTGGAAAGCCTGTGTGCCGGGCTGCCCTCCTCTCATTTGGCGGCCCGGCAGGTACCCCGGGCGGCTGACAATCTGGATTTCTTTGCCGACTATATCGGCGTGATGGCCGGGGAAACCTTTGAGCAGCTACCGGGTTATCAAACCAACGTCACACGACAGCCGGCCGGCGTGGCGGCGCTATTCGCCCCATGGAATGCCCCGTTGGCACTCGCCAGCATGCAAATCGCCTCGAGCTTGGCATTTGGGAATACCTGCGTACTGAAGCCTTCGGAATTCACGCCGCTTTCCATATTGAAACTCGTCGCACTGATGGAAGAGGCCGGTCTGCCATCCGGCACAATCAACGTCGTCAATGGGAGCGGCGCCGTCACCGGTGCCGCGCTGGCGGGTTCGAAGGACATTGATCGCATTGCGTTTACGGGGGGCGGTCACACCGCGAGACAGGTCATGGCGGCGGCCGCGGCTCACCTCACACCCGTGCACTTCGAACTGGGCGGCAAGTCGGCGAACATCGTGTTTGATGACGCCGATATGGAGCGGGCCATAGACGGTTCTCTGGTCAACATTTTCAGCAACAGTGGCCAGATCTGCATCGCAGGGTCTCGCATCCTGGTGCAACGAGGCATTGCAGAGCGCTTCATGAAGGACTTCGTCGCCAGAACCGAGGCTTTGATCGTCGGTAATCCGCTAGCCGCAAAGACCGAGGTCGGCCCCATGGCGTTCAAAGCGCATTGGCACCGCGTGCTGGATCATATCGAGCGCGCGAAATCGGAGGGCGCCACGCTGCTTTGTGGAGGAGAGGCGCGCACCGATCTGGGAGACGGTTATTTTATTGCACCCACCGTTTTTCAAGTGGATAGCAATCAGCTGTCGCTGTGCCAGGAGGAAGTGTTTGGCCCAGTTGTCAGCATTCAGATTTTTGATGACGACGACGACGCACTGTCGATCGCCAACGACAGCCGCTATGGACTCGTGGGGTACTGCTGGACCAGCAGCCTGGCCCGGGCGCAGGCCTTCCAACAGCGGCTCAACGCCGGAACACTCTGGATCAATACACCGCTTGCGCGGGATTTGCGTGCACCCTTCGGTGGCTTCAAGGAGTCGGGTATTGGCCGTGACGGGCCTCGCCAAGCCGCAGAATTTTTTACCGAGGAAAAGGCCACCATTACCGCCTTGGGCAACACACCTATTCGCAAGTTGGGGCAAAGCAACTGACCGCGACGCCACAACCCTGAAGAATAGAGAAGCATTGAAAACCGCGTAATGCAGATGCCAACTCGCAGAGGGCACCATCAAGATAAGACGGGGGCGAACGGCATAAGATGCAGATGAATCGTCGCACGCTGGTGATCTTTCATCGCTGGCTTGGACTGATTGCCGGGGCGTGGATACTGGCTTTGGGCGTCACCGGTATTTTTCTGGACCACGACGAGTGGCGCTGGTTACGCCAGACCGAGGTACCGGAGAACTGGCTGTCTCCATCCATGATGCGGTACCTGCCTGCCACCGTGATGCGCTATGTCGTGGCCGACCCGGCAGATGAAAACAGCTGGATCGGTGGTTCGGAGCGCGGGCTATGGATCACGCACGATCGCGGTACCACATGGCAGGCCCTGCCATTCCCCGATGAGCAGCACCCCCAGATCCTGCGTTTCGCAAAGATAAACGTAAATGGTCAGCGGGTTGTTGTGATCGCCACGGATGACGGACTCTGGGTAATGCCCGAGTTTGGCGGCCCTATCAGTCGTCTGGCGCTCGACGGACACTTCATCAATATGATCTCACCCGGCGCGACCCCTCACTCCATAATTGGTGTTGATGATTTCAGCACCGTGTTCACTCTGGACGTCAATCAACCGAAGAACATCCAATTCCTTAGTTTTGATCAACCCAAAATCTCAGGCCTGCCTGAGACCGTCACGCTGTACCGGTTTCTGTTTGACCTGCACTTTGGTTACGGCCTGCTGTCCCGCAAGTGGTCAACGTGGATTAATGACTTTGGAGGCATCGCCCTGTCGGTGCTGGCCCTGACCGGGTTTCTCGCGTGGTATTTGAAACGGCGGTGGCGTCGGGCGGGAGTTTCGACTCGGCCAGAACGGCGGCGATCTATTTTGTCTGGCCTATATCGAAGCCACGCGCCTGTGATCGGGGTACTCGGGGTGGTGCCTATCTTGTATCTCTCTGCCACCGGCATTCTTTTTAATCACATTCTCACCTTTATCGAGTGGGGAGAAGCGCGGGAGGTGCGGCGCGAGCAATTGCCACCGGTTTGGCAGTATCAATCTCTTAAAGGGGAGATCGAACAGATCGTCACCTTTGCGGACGACCCAGATCACATGATGATCTCCACTCGGTTCGGCGTGCTGGAGACGCAAGATGGCGGCGCGTCCTGGTCGGCCGAGACGGAACTGGGCGCCGAGAGGGGGCAGCTGTTTAGGTCAGCTGACCATGTGTTCTACAGCACCAACTCACGACAGTTTTTCGTCAAGCGCGACAGCGAATCTGATTGGCACCCGATGACAGGGCTACCGAGCATCGTTTACGACGCAGAACTTACCGGAAACGGTTTATTCGTGAAAAACAGCCGGGGGTTTTTCAAAGACAGCGGCCAATTCAACTTCGAAGCTGACGCACTGAAGCACCCTGACCTTGAGGCGGCAACCCTCTATTTATTCCTGATAGAGATTCACACGGGGAACGTCTTTCACCCTGAGTTCCGCTGGGTCAGTGATGTCCTGACGGTGATGGGTATGTTGATGATCGTGACGGGGCCAATCTTGTGGTGGCGGCGTAGGTGGTAACGCTACTAGCTGGCCGCTCTCTTTGACTGAATGTACATGATGATTCCCGAGAGCAGCCACAGCACCACAAGAAAGCCGAAGAATGTCATCAAGAACCCGCCAAGCGCGCCAAAATATTTACCGCTGTGAATCGGCAGCAGCACATTCCTGAACCCCTCCCCCCGCTCGGTCTTGCCTGCCGCGAAGACCCCCTTCACCTCACCCGATAAGCCATCGACCACCACATCCTGCCGGAACATCTGCGGATTGAAGAAAGCGAACCAGTAATTGGGGCTATGGTGGCCAGCGTAGGAATACGCCGCTAGATGGTAGTCCGTCGATAGCATTGATTGAGCGGTACTGTATGCCGCATCGGGATCAACCAGGGCGACATCATGGCCTACGTGGGTCGACTCCGACTCCATGTTCATCATATTGGCGAAGACAGAGAGATTTTCCTCACGGTCCCCCCAGTAAACGGCACTCATGGAAATTCCGCTGACCGAGCTGACGATCAGAAATAGCGAAGCCAACGCGCCCATGGACCGATGACAGCGATTGATAAAAGGTAACTGTCGGGCGGTTTTTCTCGTTTTGAGATACAGAAACAGACCCGAAAGGCACATCAGCACTGTGGCCGCACCCAGCACGCAGACCACATAAAAACCTGCCTCACCAAACACGATCCAGCGATGCAGGACCGTCATGGTCCCAATCCAGCCCGACTCGATCAGGGGATGCTCGCCAATAATCTGCTGCTGATACTGGTCGTAGTCGACCATGATTTTAGACTCCCGGAGATCCTCAGGATTCCTTCCGCCCATCAAGATATAAGCGGTATCCGCTCTATTGGGGGGTGGCACCATGACATGGGCGATGTTGAAGTCGGGTTCCAACGAACGCATCGTCATCTGGATCTGCGTGGGAGTGGCGGGGGTACCGCCGGCCTCCACTTGATACTTCTCTGGATAAAACCACTGCATCAGCAGGCGGCTCTCTGCAGCAATACTTCCAGAGGTCACCTGAAACACAATAAACACACCGAGGACAAAGGCCAGCCATCGATGAACTAATTTAATCGTGCTCACTTGCATCGCTCAGTGCCTCCATACAACGACATCGCCCATCACAGCCGAGCTTCACTCCAGGCTCTGGTGTTGACGGCACAACACGATACAAAAAAGGCAGCCATGGAAGGCTGCCTTTTTTGTCGCATCAAGTAGGAAGGATGCTGTCGCATCGCACCTAACTTGAGCAGTGACTCAGAAGTCCCAGCGTAGCCGGAAGCCGAACTCTCGCTCATCGCGGAGATGAATGTGCACACTCTCCACGGCAAAGTTGTAAGCGAATGTCGTATCCCGGACGTACTTACTGGTGTCAGCAATGTTATTGCCGCCAGTGGGTGCGTCCTCGTCAGTCAGGTTAGAGACGTAAGCCTCCAGACTGATGCCGTTATCCATCCGGACACCTGCTCTGAGGTTAATCTCTGTGGCTGACGGTATCTCGGTCATATTCGTGACCTCGTCATAGTAGGAGCCCGTGTAGAACAGCTCGCCCCTCGCGTAAGCACCGCCCAAAGGCGTGTCGAAATCATAGGTGGCGATCAGAGAACCGATCCACTCGGGATAGCGCGCCGCCTGCTGACCTACACAGGATAATCCTGGGCCGAACACGTCGTTGTAGTCACCGCAGTCACCGTTCTCGGGGAAGTCCGAGATCTCGGCCTTGGTGTAACCCACCGCCGCTTGCAGCAACAGGTTGTCCCAAACACGATAGTTCATGTCGATCTCGAAACCATCGATGTCACTGGAGGTACCGTTACCACTAAACGCTACCGTACAGGTCTCTGTGTTCGGAATGCCGTCACCATCCGAGTCACCTGAACAGGTGACGTCTGCGGGGATCACACCGAAGCCCGAGTACACCTGGTCAGATCGCTCCATGTGGAAGATGGCAAGGTTCATCGCCAGCCGGCCACTGTCAGAGGCATATTTCCAGCCCGCCTCATAGTTCTTCAGCGTTTCCTCCCCGAAGGTCTCACCAATTCCCGGGGTATCAGCGTTGAAGACTGCAATCTGCTCCGGCGTCGTCAGCTTGGAGGCCACTTCTGGGTTGAAGCCGCCGGGCAGCGTGCCCTCACTGTAGTTCGCGTAGAACATATGATTGTCGTTGAGCTCATACTTCACTACGACACGCGGTAGCGTCGAGGAGAACTCAGTGGGTGACAGATCCTTACCCGCTGCGGCGTTGACGCTGGGATCGTTGATTTCATCTTCCTGACGTCTGACTTCAGCAATCAAGGTCAGGTTGTCCGTAATTCTGAAATCAACCGAGGCGAAGATGCCCGACGTGTCTGCCTCAATAAGCGAAAAAGCCGTGGTCGGATTGTAGATGTCCGGGAACCAATAACCGGGACCCCCACCAAACATGTCTCCGAAGTATTGGTCGTAGAAACCACCGTGCGCCTTGGATGACATTTCAACCTGGGTCGCACCGATAGACCAATCAAAGCGATCGCTGGTGCCCGACAGTCGTACCTCGAAGGTTTCGTCTTCGGTCACACGCGCGTTATACGTATGGAAACCGAACCCACCGGCCGCATCGAAGTCATGGAACAAGACGTAGTCGTCTTCGTTCTTTCCGTAGGCCACATTTAGATTGAGAGAATCGGTCAGATCCCACGAGACGATGGCACCGAAGCGCTCGCCGTCTCCCGCCTTACCAAAACCATTGTGAGACAGGTCATCAAATGAGTGATCGCCAATGGGCGCATAACCCGGGCCACCATTCGCGCCTGCCCAGTCACCATTAGCGCCACGAAGCTGTCCGGTGGCTTTGCCAAAGACATCCGCAGATGAAGAGGCGCCGATGCTGCCAGGGATGTTCACCTTGCCCTGATAGACCGACTCCAGGCCGTTAACGAAAAAGCAGCTGAAGCTATTGATGGCTGGCGTGGGTTCTGCACAGAAATTGTGCTCGGCGAGGCCACCGACCACGGCGTATGCACCGGGACCATCCTCGTCCTCATAAGCCGACGCGCGCAGCATGATGTTCAGGTTATCGGTGGGGTTAAAGTCGAGCATGATGCCGTAAGCGAGCGTCTCTTCATCTCCCAACCGTTGACCCTCAACAAAGGCGTTGTCGTAGTGACCCTCTTTGTCGGTGTAACTGAAGGTCGCTCTCACACCAAGGTTGCTGGTGATAGGGCCCTCGATGAAGCCGGTCGTCGAAGACTTACTCTTTGCACCGTAATCAATCTCGAGACCGCCCTTGAACTCGTCACCCGGCCGACGGGTGATGATGTTGATCGCACCCGAGTAGGTGTTTCGACCAAACAGTGCAGACTGCGGCCCCTTGACCACCTCGATGCGCTCCACCTGAGTAATTGGCAAGCTGTGCAATCCGGACGTAACGATCAGGCCATCCACGAACACCGAACTCGTCCGCTGGAGTGGGCTGGTGGCGTCGAAGGTGACGCCCCGGAATCGAGGCATCAGTACTGTTCGCCCGTTCTCGTTGTTCATGGATTCGATAAACAAGCCGGGAGCCGTCTTTTGCACATCCACGATATTTTTAAACGCGCCGGCCTGAATATCCGCCGCGCTAATCGCTGTGATCGCAATTGGGGTCTCTGACAGCGACTCTTCCCGTTTCCTCGCCGTGACCATGACTTCTTCGAGCATGGCCTCTTCTTCCTGTGAAAAGGCCGTCGACGTGTGAGCTGTCGCTGCCACTGCAAGACTGACCGCCAAAGCAATCGGATTATTTTTTATGAAGTGCATGGATGACTCTCCTTTCTGGAATGTGGCGAAAAAAGGCCGAGCTGTCTGGCCCAAAACGCTCTTAGTTATATCTTTAATACTTTTGATATCCGCTTGTACAGGTTTTGTCAAGCTTGGAGAGAATTGGGGTCAAACCGATAAGGAAGGGGTTGCTGGCCGAACGGGGAGCGGGGTAAACACAAAAACACACTGCATGCTGGCGTTGCAGCATGGGCCATTAAGCCCTTGAGACATGAAAACGCGGGAAAATGCGGGACGTTGAGGGGCTTATGATCCTTCAGGTGCTCCCGGTGTCAGCATGGCAAAAGCCCATTAGGTGTCATTGAGGCACCTAATGAGCAACAACCGCTATTGGCTGGTATCCCATGCACCAGGCCATTTTTCTTCCAACTCTGACAGATGCTTGAACAAAGCGCGGATCCTGGCCGATTGACGGAGATCCTTGTGATGGAGCAGCCAGGTGTAGCCCCAGCGGGCCGAGGGCACACCGGGCAGCAATATGAGGTCAGGGTACTGGCGGGCTAAAAAACAGGGCAACGCTGCGACGCCCAATTTATTGGTGACGGCGACGGTCCGCGGGGTGATGCCATCGATCAAATGGCGTTTTGTAAGACCCAACGACTCCGCGTCGGGTAAATCCCCCAGCGCCAATGCCCGGCCCGACGCCTGAATACAAGTCAGCTCCCGATGCCCCCGAGCAGCCTCACTCAACAGTTCACGATGCACGTAGTAGCCCATCGAGATTCTGCCGAGCTTAATGCCGACAATGTCCTTGGGTGGGCGCTTGTGCTTGGGAATACCTCGAACAGCGATGTCCGCCTCCCGACGGGCAAGATCGACCGGATGATCACTGACCGTAATGTCGAGCTCTATCCGCGGGTACTGAATAGCAAACTCCGCCACTGCCTCCGATATGTGGGTAACGGGCACGGCGGGCAAAGACATCTTGATGCGGCCGCTAAGCTCGGAATCCTTTCCCGTCACCTGCCGCTCCGCCTCCGACAGGGTCTGTTCTACATCACGGGCTGCGGGTAGTAGCTGATCGGCCAGCGACGTGGCGCGAAAACCATCGGGAGTGCGATCGAACAGTCGCCCCCCCACCTGCTCCTCTAACGACTCCAAACGGCGCATCACCGTCGTGTTACTGACAGAGAGCGTCGCCGCCGCTTTGCGGGTTGACCCCGCTCGTGAGAGTGCCAGCAGCACCTTCAAATCGTCCCAATTCATTGGGCATCCCCCCCTTTGGGGTGCCGCTGGCTGCGAACATCAGGAGACCAGCATTTCCCCGTTTTTGTCCTTCAACACGACGCGATCATCAGAGCCGACATCACTCGAGCACTGCAAGGTCACCGAGCTTTCACCCGCAGGCGTCACCTTTAACTTCAGCGTCTCGACACCGCGGTACGACTTGGTGCCATACATTCTGACGCGTGTTTCTTCCCCATACAGGGCTTTCAGTTCACTCTTACAGACCGCAAGCTGTTCAGCGGTGTCTGCCTGAACGACGCCTGCCTGCACCAGCAGCACTGGGCTCAAGGCCAGCGCCATTCTCTTGCCTAGACCAACCATTTTCATAACGGACCTCCAGTTTGGATGGGAAGCAACATGCTTCACTGAAACTATACGGGTCACGATTACGCAACGATTGTAACATTTTTAAACTCTATTTGTTTCAATTATGCAACATGCATTGTGGGGTCAGCGCGGAGCGTATTGTGATCAGTAAGGAGATCGGAGACGATGCGCCAGATGCTGTTGGGAACGCTGACACCATGACGTCTGTAACGCGTGAAGTGCGAGGATTCGCGCTCTGCCTTGCGATAGCCTTGATCACCGCCTGTGGTGGTGGCGGCTCCGACAGCCCGCCTCCCCCACCCAGCGACGGTGGCGGCACTGCACCGCCTGAGGAACAGGCGCCTGACTTCTCCGCAGTCGATACCGCGTTCGAAGATTTCCTTGAGGACAGCCTGATATTTGATGGCATCAGCTACGTGGTAGTCGATGCGGGCGGCACACTGCATACCGCCGCCTTTGGAGACCACACCAAGGACACCATCGTCATGCTTGCCTCAACAAGTAAGGTGCCAGCGGTCATGACGTTGTTAGCACTTGAGGAAGATCCCAACGTCGCCTTCGATATGAACCAGTCCATCCGTGAAGTGCTGCCCTTCGACGGGGTGTACGGCGACCGCACCCCTTCGCAACTGGTCAGTAACACATCGGGCATCCCCGGGCTCCGTCAGCTGGCGCTCTATGGCCCGCACCTTTGCCAGTTCAGTTTTGATGAGGCGATCGGCTTTGAGGCCTGCGGTGAGGTGTTGCTTAGTGTGCCGCTACCCGATAGTCATGACGCCGGTTCGATTTTTGATTACGGCGGCAGTCAGTGGCAGTTGGCAGGCGTGACAGCATCGGTCGCGGCCAATGCGACCTGGAATCAACTCGTCGATCAATATCTCGGTGAACCCTGTGGCTTGGAGGTCTTTTCCTTCGGCAACATGTGGGAGGACCTCGCGCGATGGGATGGCACAGCAAGCAGCCTGCTTGGGCTGGGCAATCCCAATATCGAGGGTGGCGCGATCACCAATCTGGCCGACTACGCCAAGCTCCTGCAGGTTCACTTGAACGGCGGCTACTGCGGAGAGACTCGCGTAATGAGCGAGGCAGCCGTCGCCGAAATGCGTGTCGATCGCGGCGGTGTTGTGGCTGATAATCCGATCCCCTACGGCATGGGGTGGTGGATCCGCACGGACACTCCTGGCGTGTATGAGGACCCCGGCGCCTTTGGCTCGGTAAGCTTTATCGATATAGAGCGCGGATTCGGTGGTTACGTGGCCATTGATGACTACACGCGCCTTGATGCCGAGGCGCCGCCGAAACTGGTCCGCGAAAAGATTATCCCGCTACTGCAATCAGCATTTGATTCGGTGGCAGAGTAATCGGCGAAGCCAGCGTCCGAGCTGCCCATAAATGGATGTTTCGATCTAGATCATGGCGCTGTAGCATCGACTTGCCTGCTCAGTGATCAGTGTCAGCACCCCTAGCGTGCGCGCGCACCGAAGCAAAAAATCATAACGAGAAGAACGCACCATGAATGCACCACTGCAAGATGTCAGCGCCCTCCCCATCGACGCGATCGATGTGAGCGATGCCACGCTTTACCAGCAGGACAGCTGGCGGCCCTACTTCGCCCGACTGCGTTCTGAAGATCCCGTACATTGGAGCGAAAACGACCTGTTTGGCGGCTTCTGGTCGGTGACCCGCTTCGAGGACATTACCGCGGTCGACGGTAACCATGAGGCTTTCTCCTCGGAGCCCGCGATCACCATCGGTGACTACGGTGATGACCTGCCAGTCAGACAATTTATTGCAATGGACCCGCCGATTCACGACGTGCAACGCGCCGCCGTGCAGGGCGTTGTGGCTCCGCGTAATCTCGCTGACCTGGAAGGCCTGATCCGGCAACGCGTTAGCGAGATGCTGGATGCGCTCCCCATAGGTGAGTCGTTTAATTGGGTCGAGAAAGTCTCGATCAACCTCACCACGCAGATGTTGGCAACGATCTTTGATTTCCCCTTTGAAGATCGACACAAGCTGCCTTACTGGTCGGATATGGCGACTTCACTCCCCGACGCAACGGGCAGTGACGGCGATGTCGATGAGCGCACCGCCGCCTTGCAAGAATGCCTGGGTTACTTCACCGAGCTGTGGCATCAGCGCAAAAATAATCCGACAGACACGATGGACCTCATCAGCCTGTTGGCCACCAACCCAAAAACACGGGATATGGTGGACGACCCGCTAGAGTATTTGGGCAACCTGATTTTGCTAATCGTGGGGGGCAACGACACTACCCGCAATTCGATCACCGGTGGCGTACTGGCACTCAATCAAAACCCGGATGAATACGCCAAGCTCAAAGCATGCCCCTCGCTCATCCCCAGCATGGTGTCTGAAATCATTCGTTGGCAGACCCCACTCATGCACATGCGCCGCATCGCCACGAGAGACATCGAACTCGGCGACAAAACGATTCGGCAGGGGGACAAGGTGGTGATGTGGTACTTGTCGGGCAATCACGACGAGACCGCCATTGAGCGCCCTAACGATTTCATCATCGACCGCAAAAACCCCCGCTACCATCTTTCTTTTGGTTTCGGCATCCACCGCTGCATGGGCAACCGGCTCGGTGAGATGCAGCTTCGCATCCTGTGGGAGGAAATCCTAAAGCGCTTCTCTCATGTGGAGGTGGTTGGCCAGCCCGAGCGGGTGCTGTCGAACTTCGTACGGGGGTACTCCTCACTGCCGGTCGTGCTACACAAATAACCTGTTTACCTCTGCTATAAAAAACCTGGCCGACGCCGGGTTTTTTATAGGTCGCTAGACCTCTAAACGAAACGCCTTATTCCCAGCGCCGCGAGCAGCAATGAGAGCCGCTGCGTCTTACCGCAGCCACACATAGCGGCGCAATGGGCCGGCGGAAACGCGGCCCACTTCAATCGCTGATGGAATGGATCTGGCTTCGTCTTAGGGGGCAGATTTGAACGGGCGAAGCTCAGACGACGCGAGCGGACCTGACAGTCAGACCTCGAGCAGAAACGTCACCGGGCCATCGTTGACCAATGCGACCTGCATGTCGGCGCCGAAGCGGCCTGTGTCGACCCGGACATCACCCTTGCGCAGGGCCTCTGCCAGCGCATCACACAACTCGGACGCCTGCTCCGGTGGTGCAGCGGTCGAGAACCCTGGCCGGTTGCCGCTGGTGGTATCAGCGGCCAGCGTAAATTGCGAGACCAGTAGGATAGCGCCCCCGACTTGAGCGACGTTCAGGTTCATTTTGCCCTCGGGGTCGGCAAAAACCCGGTAACGCAGCAGGCGCTCCGCCATGCGGGTGACGGTCTGCTCGGTGTCCTCGGGCTCAATGCCCACCAGCACCAGTAGCCCACGATCTATCTCGCCCACCACCTCGGCCGCCACGGTGACCGATGCCTGAGTAACACGTTGCAGTAAACATTTCATGAGGTGAGCTCTGGCACTGTGTGATGGGGTTACTGATCGAGTGGGCGCGTTAAGAACGCCCCGCCAGCCCATGGTTTGAGGCGATATGCGCCAACAACCCCTGCGACGCCTCGGTCAGCATATCGAACACCCGGATAAAACCCTCGTCGCCGCCATAGTAAGGGTCGGGTACTTCATTGCCCCAGCCCTCCGCCCAGTCGAGCATGAGGCTCAGTCGGTCCTGCGCCGCTGGGGGGCAGGACGCCTCCAGCAAAGCGAGGTTGTCTCGGTCCATCGCCACGACGTAATCAAACTGCGCAAAATCTGCCTCGCAGACCTGCCGCGCGCGCAGGTTTGTCATATCAATGTCGCGGGCAAGCGCCGTCGCGGTGGCCCTCGCATCGGGCGGGTTGCCGATGTGGTAGGCGTGGGTACCCGCTGAATCTGTCGTGATTTCGTCGTCTAACCCCGCCGCAGTGACTGCCTCGCGAAACAAGGCGTGAGCGGTCGGAGACCGGCAGATGTTCCCCATACAGACAAACAGCACGCTAACGCTCATGCCTTGGTTGCCTCCGTCAGGCCCAGTGGCTGCCGGAGCAGAGTGCGCAGTTCGTCCAACAGTGCATCGCGGGCAGCGTCGCTATAAGGGACTGCGCTGCCGACACCCCAGACCGGGCCGGGCCATGCATCATCCGTGTGAAATCGCGCAATATGGTGGACGTGCAGCTGCGCCACCTGATTACCGAGCGCGGCAATGTTGAGTTTGTCGGCAGCAAAGTGCGCTTTCATCGTCTCGCCCAGCCGCATCGACTCCTGCCACAGCTGCGCCTGATCGACCTCGCTGAGCTCAAAAGGCTCGGTGACGTCGCCCCGCCGGGGCGCCAGAATCAGCCAGAGGTAGCGGGCGTCGTTCATCAGCAACACGTGACTGAGTGGCGTCTCCCCCACTAAAAAAGTATCGGCCGCCAACCGCGGGTCGAGCTCGAATCGCTCAGGCATGACGATTACCCACCACTCCCCGACGTGACTTCGATGGGTGTCTCATAATCAGTCAGGCCGGGGTGGGCCATGCCACGATCGCCTCGCGCGATCCAGCGGCTGGCGACGCGAGAGAAACGTTTGAGTTGTGCGATCACCGTCGCATCCATGTGTTCGATCGCGTCATCGCCCATCTGCTCTCTTACCAAAGAAATGATGTCGCGCTCGTAACCGCTACCGGTCCACTCAAAGGTGGGGTCACTGACAAAGCGCGCCGGCACGTGCTGGGCAATCGCCGCATCAAAGGCGTCAGCCGCTGCCACGGAATCCGCCGTGAGATTCATGACAAACGTCGTATAAATCACAGGCTCAAGACCCCCGTGATCTGACACCGCCCGCAGTAGCGGTGCCCTCCACTCTTCGGCATCGAGGGCGCGTGTCAGCCGCTGATACTGATATGACTCGATGACACCGTGACGGTTAGAAACCAACTGCACGAGCTCGCCCGTTTTGCCCTCCACCACTGACCACAGCGCGTCGACGGTACCAACACCAGGCAGCGGCATTGCGTGGTAGGGCTGGGTCAGATCGCCAACGTAGTGCAGCCCCCAGCCCAGAAAGCGCCAACCCCAATAATCATGCCCGGTGGTAAACGCCAGCTCCGCTAGCTCGCCAAACAGCGCAATGCGCCACAACGGGTAGGTTCGCAAAAGATCCGGCTGCACCGTGCGGGTCAACCAGTCCAAATGATAGAAGCCCATGTGAAACGGCGCCTGAGAACCATAGTCGAGGTTGGGGTTACCGAAAGGTTGGTTTCCAAACCCGTAGCGCTCGCCAAACTCCGTCCCGTTGTCTTCGAAGAGACCGATATCCATGCCGAAATCAGGCTCGTCACTGGCGCCGGACACCACCTCAGCAATCGATACCGGCTGCCCTGCCTGCAACGGCCAATAGCGCGCCGGCGCCTGTGCGCTGCCGCCACCCAAAAAGCTGAGGGCTGACCAGTCCAAAGCATCGCCGTCAGGCGTCGTGCGTTCTGGCGACACGTCTACAAAGAGACCATATGGCAGCAGCGGGTTCACGCGCATGGCAGCAAGAAAACGGTCAACGGTGGGCTCGTTCTCGGCTTGCCACAGCAGTCCCTCCGGCGTGGGCGGGTAATGCTCGATTGTGTCGACCGCCCAGGCCTCGACCTGCGCCAAAGTCTTGGCGATGCCCACCCGCTCTGCTCGGACAAAGTCAGCCAGCGGTTCCGCCACCACCCGCTGCTCCACCAGCTGTGGTTGCTCGCGCAGGAGCGGCCAAACCAGGCTCGAGTGATCTGACCAGCCCCAGGCGGCCGACTGAAACAGGATGGATACCACGAGCGTGGCCAACAAGGTGTTGGCTCGCCGTGGGAAAGAGGGGTAAGTGACACGCTTCATTACCGCAGGCTGACACGGTTAACCCAGCCGATTCAAGCGTCCGTCAGGTATTGGTAATCCACAGCGTTTGATAAGGCGACAGCACCCACTCCCGAGTACTGTCATCAATGGGCGTCTCGCTAATCAATTCTCGCCAAGGATGATTCAAAACCAGGTTGAGGCGACTCAGGGGCAACACTTGCTCCTCATGGGTGAGATTATGGACGCAGAACAGACTTTGCTTTCGATCCAGAGATTGCCGCCAGAATCCGAACAGTGCGTCCCCCAAGTACAGCGTGAATTGGGTTGCGTTGGGATGGAAGGCAGGTTGCGCCTTGCGCAGCGCGATCAGTGATGTGAGCGAATCAAACACCGCGCGGTGATCGGAGTCGGGATTATCCAGCTCACCATTCAGGGAACTCAACGCCCACTGATGGCGGTTAATCGATCGGTTATGGCTGGTGTGATCCAAACGCCCAAGATCGTTGCGCGTGCCCAGTAGCGAGTGGATGTAAAAAGCTGGCACGCCCTCCAGACCCAGCATAATCGCGTGGGCGCAGGTGAAGCGCTCGAGCCACCACTTATCCGGTCCGGCGGTGGTTCCCTGAAGCGCGTCGACCAGCGCGATGTTCATCTCATAGGGCTTTGCCTCGCCATCCGCTGTCTCCCGCCAGGAAATGCGCCCACCGAATTGCTCCATCGTCGCCAGCAGTTCATCGACCTCTGACTGCTCCAGCAAGCCCTCCACCGGACGCAAACCGATACCGTCGTGGGAGGCGATGAAATTGAAATAGACCGTGCCGTCTTGCGCGGGGGGCATTGTCATCATCCAGGTCGATAAGTACTGGCTGGTCCCTGTGACCAAAGCATGAACCAACAAAGGGGGCAGACTAAAGTTGTAGATCCCATGCGCTTCATTCGCGTTTCCGAAATACGACAGGTTCTCGCGGTTAGGAACGTTGGTCTCAGTGATTACGATGGCATCAGATTGTGCGCTCTCGATAATCAGGCGGAATAACCGAATCAGCTCGTGGGTCTGGGGCAGATTCATACAGGTGGTGCCCGACTCCTTCCACAGGAAGGCCACCGCATCGAGGCGGAACACTCGAACACCCGCGTCCAACAGCTGGCGGATAATGCAGACGAACTCCAACACAACGGCCAGGTTGCTGAAATCGAAATCGACCTGATCCGGGCTGAAGGTACACCAGACCGCCCGCTCTCCTGACTGCGTGGCCACGACGTTGAGTAGCGGCGTGGTTCTGGGTCGCACCACACGAGTAGTATCGAAATGCTCATCGGGGACAAAAAAGTAGTCGTCGCCCGGCGTCTCACCGCGGCGAAAGTTTTCAAACCATGCTGATCGGCTCGAGCAATGATTGAGGACAAGGTCAGCCATTAACCGATAGTCGTCGGCCAGCGCGCTGACATCACTCCAATCACCCAGTGCTTCATTTACGCTGGAGTAGTCGAGCACGGAGAATCCGTCGTCTGAGGTCCAGGGGTGGAAAGGCAGTACGTGAACCCACGACACGAGCTGCCCCAGCCTATCGACCAGGAACTGGTGCAGGCTTTTAAGCGGCGCTTCGTCGTCCGATAGAACCGAATCACCATAGGTGATCACGGCAACATCGCGCTCATCCCAGAGATTACGGTGCGCAGGGGGCGGAGATTGATCGGCATCTAGCCGCGCCGCAGCCAGCAAACGCGCGGCCCAGTCATCGACCGGCAAACCGTGGGGTGCCATCCCGTAGACCGCGGCGAGGTGCTCGCGCAGTCGCTGACAGACCGTCAACATCATCCCCGCGCGACTTTAGGTATGTCCTGTGCCATCGAAAACTCGGCGTGATCGGCCTCCACGGCTTCTACCAATTCGTCGAATATGCCGGGCATAGCACTGAAGACGCGGTTCCACGTCGGAATAAAGGGTGCCTCGGTGGAGCGCTCGAGAAATTGCGTGCCCGCCTCCAGAATATTTTCAGCGAATAGCTCGATCGCCTCTTCTTCTTTATGAATGTCGAAACTCAAGCCGTTCATGATCGCGTCGTTACGGTAGGTCTCGATCAGGTCGAGCGCCATACGATAGTAGGTGGCCTTCAAGGTGCGGAATGTTTCCGGGCTGAACACCGTGCCCTGAATCGCCAGCTTACGATAGAGCGACCGCGCAATATCGAGCGACATCCGCGACAGCCCCGCGTTCTGATCATCCAGCGACAGGTCCTGATGCTTGTGGTCATAGTTATCAGCGATATCTACCTGGCAAATCTGCTTGTTGCTATTACTGCGATAGACCTCCGACACCACGCCGATCTCCAGCCCCCAGTCGGTGGGGATGCGTAAGTCACCGAGCAGTCGTTTACGGAAGGCGAATTCACCGGCGAGGATGTAGCGGTAGCTGTCGAGATAGTTCAGGTAAGGCGACTCACCAACAATCCTTTTCAGTGCACGGATCATCGGGGTCACCAGCAGCCTGCACACCCTGCCATTGATTTTGTTCTCGGACACACGCGGGTAGTAGCCCTTGCAAAACTCGTAGCCAAACAGGGGGTGCGCGACCGGATAAATCAGCCTCGCCAGTAGGCTTCGATCGTAGGTCAGAATGTCACAATCGTGAAGAGCAATGGCTTCCGCCCGACCCGTAGCTAGCGCATAGCCCATGCAATACCAGACGTTACGCCCCTTGCCCAACTCCTGCGGCGCCAATCCCGCTTCCTGAAGCTTTGCATCAATTGCCTTTAAACGCGGCCCATCGTTCCACAGCACGCGATGGTGCTGCGGCAGATCGGCAAAAAAGCTCAGGGCATGCTGGTATTCATCCTGCGTCGCACGATCGAGACCGATGACGATCTGCGACAGGTAAGGAACCGACTTCAGCTCCTGAATGATGGCTGGCAACGCGGGCGTCTCGATTTCCGAATACAGCGAGGGCAGTATCAACCCCAGAGGGCGTCGCTCGCTGAACTGCAGCAGATCGGTTTCCAGATCAGCGGTGGAGCGTTCACCCAGATTATGCAGCGTCGTGATCGTGCCGTTTTGATAAAAGTCGGCCACGGTCTTCCTCCTCTTCTACGCGCGCGATAAGAGCCTCGATACCCTCGGCCCAGCCGGCTGGCCCGAAGTTGTCACTAATCACCATGCCGCCTGTCCGCCTCGGGGCGGGGGGATCATGAACGGGAGAACGGACCATCAGCGCCAGATCCGCGACCTCCAACATTTCAACGTCGTTCTCGGCATCACCCGCTGCGATACTCACCGCCATCTCAAAACCGGGCAGTTCAGCGCGGATTTTGTGGTGGAGCCAACTCATGGCATGCCCTTTCCCGCCTCTGCCGAGGACGTGTACGAAGCGCCCACCCTGAACACAGCGCAAATCCAGCGCCTCAACTTGTTCGGCGAACACGGGCCTGTCAGCAGGGGTTCCCAACCAAACCAAGGTTTCACAGTGATGGCGGTCTTTTGCACGCGCGGCGCTCGTCGCGTCCAGACCGGTGATGGCCATGACCTGTTTGTCTGATAGCTCGCACAGCGATTGATAGCGATTGCCCCACTCGATGTTGAGTATCGCCAACTGCCGACGAATCATGCCGCGGGGCGGGCCAAAACAATGGCTCCATGCCCTGGCATTGACGTCGTCGTCTGCACCCTCGGGTCTGGTGAGGCCCCAGTCATCGGGCACCCATATGGCGGCGCCATTCTCAATAATCATGGGCCCGTCGAGCTCCAGGTCCTGCATCAGACTCACGGTCTCGGCGCGGGTCTTGCTGGTACAGGGGACGATGGGAATACCTCGGGCCCTCAGCGCCTTTATTGCCTCGAGTGCCTCATCAAAGGCGTAGGTGTAGTGATCCAGCAAAGTGCCGTCCAAATCGGTGTAGACGACCGCCATACTCATGCTGCCATCCCCGTCAGATGCATCCTTTCGACGCTGCGATCCGGAGCGAGCTCCCAGAGACAATCCGCCCGAGCGGGTAGGCTCTGCAATCCGTGTTCGGTCAATCGCTGATAATGAAGGATGAAATCAGCAACCTGCGCGCGGGTCATGGTCGGGTCCGACTCAGCGGGATGCGCCTCCCGAAAGCGCGCCGATAACTGTGCTTCCTGTTGCCAACGCCAGTCGAACACCGCATCAAAGCTTGGCGCCTGCAGGACCAACAGCGCATCAAGCTCCGCAAAGAGCGCCGCATACTCCTCGCCCAAAAAGCGGTTCACTGCAGTGCGCCAGATCCGGTCGGGATCCAGATCCACCTCAGTGGGGTTAATGGGTTCCTCCAGAGCCTCCATAGGCTGCGGTGGTATGCCCACGCACCACCCTTCCAGCAACACGATCTGCGTTGGCGCACCGCCATGGGGGCGGCGCACCATAGTGGTGCGGTCGTCTGCTGCCTTATCAAAAACCGGTAGCGCTATGTCATCCCCGTTTTGCAGGGCCTTCACGGTCCGCCTCAGTAAATCAAGATCATGGGTACCGGGCACCCCGCGGGTGGCAAACAGCGGATGCACGCGCTGGGCAAGGGACTCGCGCTCCGCTTTAGTGAGATAAAAATCGTCCAGCGATAGCACGGTGGTTTCAACATCGTGGGCGTCCGCCAACACCCGGGCCATCGCATCTACCAAGGTGCTTTTACCTGACCCCTGGCAGCCGCTGAGACCCACTAATAGCGGGCTTTCAGACGCGCCTGCCCGCTTAGCGAGGGCTGCAGTCACGCCTGTATACCACTGTAAAAAGACGGTACCAAACTGTTCAGGGAGCCCCCGTTCATCTGTAAACCGCTCCAATGCGGCAAGCCCTGCCGCGTCGATCTGTTGCTCATCATCCATAACGTTGTCGCTCACTTTGTTAACCAGTGTTGCCTCGCTCGCACCACCTTCCTGGTGATGCCCCCCACGTTGTGTGGCGCTGCAGTTTGTCGCACCGCAATACGCCGCTTAGCATAACCATGCAAGCACCGTGCCTATTTCGATCAGGAAGCGAGCGATACGCCATTTTCGATACACTGAATCGGACGAAACCTCGACATAACGACCGGGCGCCCGCGCCCGCAGGCATACACGATGCAGGATGCGATCTCTATCTTCATGGGTCGGCGCGCAGCCGCCACCATTAGCGAATCCGGCTGGCGCTCGGCTCCGTTCAGTACAGTGATCGGCGCATCGGGGGGTCCGAAGTGGCTCATTCTGTCAGAGCTCGATCAGGTGCTGGGTCGCGAGCTGCTGAGCTGCGCCGCTCAGCCCGTCACGCTGCTGGGCTCATCCATCGGCACCTGGCGACACGCTTGCCTCAGCCAACCGGATCCCGCGGCAGCGATCCAACGCCTGCAGCACGCCTACCTCTATCAGGAATACGCCTCCGCCCGGCCTGCGCCGCAGGAGGTCAGTCAGGTCGCAGAGCTCATGCTCAAGGAAGCGCTGGGGCCAGAGGGTGTCTGCGCCTTAATACAGCAAGATCGATTCCGAAACGCCATTATCACGGCTCGTGCCAAGGGTATCGCCCGGGGAAGTGATGGCCTGCCGTTACTGGCAGGCATGACAACCGCCATGACACTTAACGCGCTGTCACGGCGCAACCTTGAAATACTGTTTGATCGCGTCGCCTTCTGCCATGAGGACCTGGAAGCCGTTCCGTTTGCCACGGGATTCAACACACAACGCGTCGCACTCGACGAACACAATCTGATCCCCGCACTGAAGGCCAGTGGCGCCATTCCGCTTCTCATGCGCTGCGAGGCCTCCATCAGCGGTGCGCCGAGAGGACCCTACTGGGACGGCGGCATCATCGACTATCACTTCACTCTGGCTGCGAGCACCGACCCCGGACTGGTGCTGTATCCGCACTTTCGCAGCCAGCTAACCGCCGGTTGGTTCGACAAGGCCCTCCGGTGGAGAACGCGCGAGGCACCCGCTCTGGATAACTTGGTGTTGATTTGCCCCAGCGAATCTTTCCTCGCCGATTTGCCATTCGGCAAGATTCCAGACCGGGGCGATTTTCGCGCACTACCGCCCGCAGAACGCGTGGCGTACTGGGAGACCTGCGTGCGTGAGAGTGCTCGACTAGCCGAGGCGTTTCACAACCTGATTGACGGCGACGAACCCCTTCGGGGTGTGACCGTGCTCTGAGGTTGGGTGCTAGGTTGAGCCGATCAACTTGCTGATCGCCGCGCTGAGCTCATGATGACAGCGCTCCTGAAGGAAATGACCGCCCCGGGGAAACACCTGATGGGGTAGCCCTGTTGTGCCCGGTACGCGGCCAATAAAACTCTTCTCCAGCCCCCGGGTCACGGGGTCGTCCTCGGTAAACAGGCAGAGAAACGGCTTCTGAAATTGCTCGAAGAATGTCCAAGCAGCTCGCTGGGCATCGACTGATGGGTCCGTCGGCAAGGTCGGCACCTGACTGGGCATCGCCCGGGGACCCATTTTGTACGTTGCGTCGGGAAAAGGTGCCTCGTAGGCGCGCCCCAGCGGTGTGATGGGGCGCAAGGCCGTGCCTAGATAGTGATGCAGTGCGACTCTTGGCGCGACCCGCCAGGTGGCCGGCGCATCGATCATCATCTCCATCATAAAACCCGCGGGCATATCCGGCGTGTTCCAGCAGAACTTTTGCCAATGCGCGAAGCCCATGGGGTAGGCATCAGGATCCGACCCCAGACTTCGAAGGCGCGAAATGGCGCGGACCATGTCGGGGAAGCTGATGCGATGACCGTCCTGTCTAAACGCCATCACCCGATCCACCGTCTGCTGATCGAGGCTCGTATTCAGTGGCAGGCCCGTATTCCCCATCACAACACGGGCGAATCGATCCGGGTGGTCGACTACCAACCGCAAGCCAATCAATCCACCCCAATCCTGACCGAAGAGCGTGATATCGCCGAAGTCATTGGCCTCGAGCCATCGCCCCATCCAATCGACCTGCCGTTGATAGCTGAAGTCTTCGCGTGCGGCCGGTTTGTCTGACTTGCCGTAGCCGGGCAGATCGGGCGCAATCACCCGTAATCCCGATGCCACCAGTAGGGGCACCATCTTGCGATACAGGTAGCTCCAACTGGGCTGGCCATGCAACAACAGCACCAGCGGCGCGTTGGGATCGCCTTCATCGAGATGATGAATGCGTAACGGCACGCCCTCGTCGGTATCAATTTCGGTGTAGTGGGGCTCGAAGGGATAGTCGGACAGGCCCTCAAAACGGGCGTCCGGTGTTCTCAATACTTTCATTAGTTTTGCCTTTGACGTGCCGGCACGCGCATTTAATGACATAAACTATGTCATTATATTTGCCCCGTCAAACCGGTGGTCACAAATCCTCAATGACCCTGCCGCGAGCACGAGGTGTCTTCGGCAATCGAACCTTGCACAATGTGGCCCAGCCAAGGAGATCATGATGGAAGTACAAAACGCTGTATCACCCACGCCTGAACAGCTTGAGGGCTTTCTCGACCCGGAAGCCAAGGGCGCCATTTACATGGTGAACCTGCTGAGCTTCAAAGAGCAGGCAGAGTATGAAGACGGCAGAGAGACAAATCTGTCCGGCAAGGAGGCCTACCAGATCTATGCTACGGGCGTGGCAAAGGTGATTATCCGGGTAGGTGGTCACATCGGGTTTGGCGCTGATGTAGAACGGTTGATGCTGGGCGAGGTCGAGACGCTTTGGGAGCAAGTTGCTATCGCCATGTATCCGTCACGCGCCGCCATGCTCGAAATGATTCAGATGCCCGAGTATGCCGAAATCAGCGTGCATAGAACGGCCGGACTCGCCGGGCAGCTGAATATCGAGACGGTCTCGCCAGCCGGCGTATGGCTCTCGAAAGCCTGAGCTTGACGCTTCGGGCGCTCGCCGGGCGGGGGCGCCCTACCGTTTTTTTGTTGCACTGCCCGCATCCCCAAAAGCCTTGAGAAAGCCCTTGGATATATGCTGGTGACGCCGCGCTTCCATCGCACACACCATTTCAGTGAACGCCCTTACACCGACAGTAACTATGGCGCGATGACGCCCTGATTCGACTGGGCTTTCGGGACCTATCGCCGCGCCAGCGAGGTGCAAAACGGCTCTGCGGATCTCGGCCTGGGGTGGCCACCCCAGGCGTCAAGACGCCTGGACCGATTACTGCTTGCACGCTTCGTCAAAGCTCCCACCTCCAAGCGGTAAATGACGCTGTTTTAGTACTGCGGATTGGCGTAGCATCCGCGGCGTTTCAAAAAGAGAGAAATCATTCATGCGGTGGATCAAGCGCGCACTTCTGGGTACAGCTGGCGTCCTGTTGGTGGCGGCCGTCTCTGCCTCAATGTGGTTCTGGTTCACGCCGGTCGGCGTCAACAACTACATCAATAAGGTCACGTTCAAACTGGCGATCGACTCACCGGAGCTCCTGACCTACCTTGGTGCCATTGATAATACGCCAGTGGATTTCCATAGCGGCAAACTGGCGGACTACACCAAGGCAGAAGAAGAGCGCGGTATCGCCGAACTGCAAGCCGCTCGGGCAGGCTTGGATGCCTACGGTCCAGAGGGGCTCACCGGACAGGAACTGCTGACCTGGAAGATCGCCGCGTGGTTCTTTGATGATTTGCTCCGCCAGGCGGAGTTGCGTTACAGCGGCTATCGCGTCAATCAAATCTCTGGCGTGACGGTGAACTTGCCCCAATTCCTGACCGATACCCACGTCATCAAAAATGAAAAAAGTGTGCGGCGCTATCTATCGCGGCTGGCGGAATTTGGCCGGGTGCTGCGTGAAACCCACGAGCGCGTGATCGACGATCGCGCCAACGGTGTGATCCCTCCCGATTTCGTCATCGAAAAAGCACTCGTCGGGATGAATAAATTTATCGCAGAGGGAGCAGCCGAGAACCCGCTTGTCACCACGCTCGGGCCCAAGCTTGAATCACTGGAAGACGTCGACGACGTCGCAGCGAGCCAATTCATGGCAGAGGCAACCGAGCTGGTGGCCACCGAGGTAATCCCGGGATACCAAGCCATGATCGCCCTGTTTGAGTCGATGCTACCTGAAGCCAGTCACGATGCAGGGATCTGGCGACTGCCAAACGGTGAGGCGATTTACGCCGCGAACCTGCGATCCAACACCACAACCCAGTACGCGCCCGATGAGATCCACGCCACCGGTCTAGCAGAAGTGGATCGGATTGAAGGAGAAATGCTCGATATTCTCGATAGTCAGGGCATTGCGGGATCATCCTTCTCTGAACGCGTTCGTGTAGTGATGGAAGACCCCGCTCACCAATTCCCCAACACCGATTCGGGGCGGGCGGAGATGATCGCCTACCTCGAGGCTTTCGATAAAAAAGTCATGGCGATCGCAGCCGATTACTTCATCACCATCCCGCCACAACCACTCGAGATTGTTCGGGTTCCCGAATATTCTCAAGACTCCTCACCGGGCGGTTACTACAACGGCCCGGCACTGGACGGCTCGCGACCCGGGCGCTTCTACATCAATCAAAAGGACACCGCCGACAATCCGCGTTGGACGCTGCCTACTTTGATGATTCATGAGGGCTCCCCGGGCCATCACTTCCAGATCTCGACCTCACAATTGATCGAAGGCGTCCCGCTACTGCGCAGGCTGTCACCCTTTAACGCTTTTTCAGAGGGCTGGGCGCTTTATTCCGAGCGAATCGCCAAAACCGATATGGGCCTTTACGACGATGATCCCCTCGGTGATCTGGGACGCTTACAAGCCGAGATGTTTCGAGCCGTCAGATTAGTCGTTGATACCGGCATGCACGCCAAACGATGGAGTCGCGAAAAGGCAATCGAGTACATGATTTCCAAAACCGGCATGACCCGCGAAGAAGTCACGCGGGAAATCGAGCGCTACGTAGTATGGCCCGGTCAAGCCACGGCATATAAGACTGGGCAACTGGCGCTGCTGGATATGCGTCGCGACGCCGAGGAAGCACTGGGAGAGCGCTTCGATTTGCGGGAGTTCCACGAGGCAGTGCTCATGAACGGTGCAATGCCGCTGGACATCCTGAGAGACAATCTGTCGGAATGGGCCGCAGCGCAGTAACACCCCATAACAGCCCTCAGCTTTCACACCTGCTGCTCTGATCTCCGCCCTTGCCGGCACAAGTCGATGCGGGCGCCACTCGCGCGCGGTAGTGTGTCGCCGATGTTTGTGGGGCTTCGTCGACCTCGCGTGAACGTCGGCTCAGAAATCTGAGCCTTACAGTTCGGTGAGTTGATGGGTGATGCGGCCCATCGAGACCGTGAAGATATCTGCGCCAGTCACAGGTGCCATGCCCATTCCTGAAATGTGCCATCCAACCCGAACCTGGTCAGCACTGACAGCTTCAATGGACCCAAAGGCAATGACACGCGCCGCCAACCGAGCAGGCACAATGTCAAAGTAGTTAACAATCGCCACCCAGCCCTCGTGCCGCTCGTCCCCTCTCTGCAGTAATGCGTCGTAGGCGTAGTCTGCCGCCATAGCAACGGAGTCTCCGCCCGTGACCGCGTCGAGGTGATGGCTTACAACCTCGGCGGGCGATCGATCAGTCAGTCGGGTCATCACGGGTGCAACGCTGCGGCGCCACTCACCTAAATCCACGTAGTCTCGGAGCGAGCAGACTGTCCGGGTAACCGGGTCAATGCGAAAGACACCGTTACACGGGACCGCATACTCTGCCCCGTCGATCCAAAACCGATCCAGACGCTCATACCAACCGGTATCGCCTCTGACTGAAGCTGACAAAACGTCCCATTGAACTCTGTCAGACCAACAGATAATGCCCGCCAACATCTGCATCACGGATTCGCGGCCCGTCGCCGGCGCATGGGGCACGTTCTGCCAGACGGCATCGGGGTGTAACGCACTCTCGACCTTGCGCAGGTCACGCGACTCAATCGCAGCCAGCAGCGCTTCTATCGCCTGTTGGGTTAAATCCTCATGACTCATCCCATGATAATAGGCAGAGACACGCAGCGAGTGAAAGGCTGTGTGTCACAGCCCAAGACAAGCGGGTCACCATCCTGACCGCCGGTGATGCCCTGCCGTCGATCTTCGGGCCGAGATAACCGTAAGCGGTTCCTGCGCGTCATGTGACGCGTTACTCTTGCCAACCTACTTTCAACCGCACTCAGGAGTCACGGCCGATATGACCGCCTCAGAAAAGCCTTTCGATATTGTTGTGTTCGGTGCCTCGGGCTATACCGGACGACTGGTCGCTGAATACCTCGCCGCCGAATATGATGACAGCGACTTGCGCTGGGCGATGGCAGGCCGTTCTCTGGACAAACTGACCGTTGTTCGCAGCGAGATGGGTATCAGTGACACCATCGCATTGCTCGAAGTCGACGTCGACGACCCCGCCTCGGTCACGGCCATGGTGGATGCCTGCAAAGTCGTCATCACGACAGTCGGTCCGTATCAACTTTATGGCAATGAATTGGTTAAGCAGTGCGCCGAGCGAGGCACAGACTACGTCGATCTGACAGGCGAGCCCAGCTGGATGCACGAGACGATTGCGCAGTGCAGCGAGGCCGCGAAAGCGTCGGGTGCGCGAATCGTTCACAGCTGTGGTTTCGACTCCATCCCGTTTGATTTGGGGGTCTACCTCTTACAACAACACGCCATCAGTAAAACCGGTGCGCCTATTGCAACGGTGAAAGGGCGCGTCCGCGCAATGAACGGCACGTTTTCCGGGGGAACGATTGCCTCGATGCGCGCCACCATGGCCTCTGCAAAAGCCAACCCGGCGATCATTCAAGTACTGACCAATCCGTTCGCACTCACCGAAGGGTTTACCGGTCCTGAGCAACCAGCGGGTGCAGCCCCTCAGTACGATGAGGAACTACAAAGCTGGAGCGCACCGTTCATCATGGCGCCGATCAACACGAAGAACATTCACCGCTCGAATTTCTTGCTCGGTCATCGCTACGGAGAAAACTTCTGCTACGACGAGATGTTGCTGACGGGGGATGGAGATCAAGGAAAGGCCACGGCAGAGTTTGTCGCGAAGGACGATTCGGTCGCGAAGAGCGATCTGCAGCCCGGCGAAGGGCCCAGCAAAACCGAACGAGAAAACGGCAACTATGATGCGATCTTCGCCGGTGAATCGACCGCAGGCGAATTGATGATCAGCAGCGTGCAAGGTGATCGCGACCCCGGTTACGGGTCGACATCGAAGATGCTGGCAGAGTCGGCTATGTGCCTGCTTCATAACCCGGATCTTGCCTCAGGCGGCCTGTGGACACCCGCATCAGCAATGGGCGACGCACTCATTGAACGGCTGCAGGCTCATGCTGGCCTGACATTCCAGATCGAAAAGGGCTGATCAGATCGTGAGGCGCGCTGTAGTAGCGGGTTATCCTCCGCGATGACGCCGGAAACGCTCGCACAATATCTCGATGACAACCTGGCGGCGCTCCTGTCTGGGTCGCTGGCTGGTCAAGCAGTCTCTGAGCTGTCGCGGCTGTCTGGTGGTGCCAACAATGAAACGTGGCGGCTCAACTGGGGCGATACGCCGCTCATACTGCGCCGGCGGCCCTTCTCGGCGGACTCAGTCGCTAACCTCGAAGGTAATATTCTGGGTCTGTCGCTGGTCGACGAGGCAGGTGTCATTCGCCTTGCGTCGGCAACAGAAGTCCCCGTCCCGGCGATTCACGCAGTGTTCGACTCAGATCACCCTATTGGCGAGGCCTTTCTGATGGGCTTTATCCCCGGTGAGAGCATCCCGCAGCGATGGCTCACAGATAACGCCTTTGAAACAGCTCGCGTCAACCTCGCCTACCAATGCGGGGAGGCGCTGGCAGGTATCCATGCCATCGACTGCCGACAGCTGCCAGACAGCATTAGGCCCACCACCTTGGACAATCGCTTCGCCGCAGCACAAAAGCGCCTGCATGCCTTCGGCGATATTTCACCGGTCATGCAGTTTGGTCTTAACTGGCTGATAGACAACGCTCCCGATAACGCGCCCTGCGTCCTCCTGCATGGCGACTTTAGAACAGGAAACCTGCTGATCAACGAGCGGGGCCTGGCTGGCGTGCTCGACTGGGAGCTCACACATCAGGGTCCGGCCGAGGAAGATCTGGGCTACCTCTGCGCGAACGTGTGGCGGTTTGGGCATCTAGACAAGCCAGTAGGTGGCTTTGGTCATTATGAGGATCTGATCGCGGGCTATGCCGCAGTCGCAGGCTGGACACCCGAACTGCGCACCATCCGTTACTGGGAAATTTTTGCGGCCTTCAGCTGGGGCTTGGTATGCCAGACAATGGGCGCCCTGTGGCACAGCGGCAATGGCGACGTCGAACGTGCAGCGGTGGCTCGCCGACGTTCTGAGGCTGAACTCGACATCCTGCTACTCATTGAAGAATGGGAAGACGCATGAGCAAGGAACCCCAGCCCCCAACTCGGTCTGACGTGACGTCCGCAGAGCTCCTCGGCGCCGTCAAAGGCTTCTTGATGGAAAACGTGCTACCGGCCGTTTCTGGGCGGGATCAATTCAATGCGCGAGTCGCCGCCAATGTACTTGGCATTATCGAGCGCGAACAGGCATTGAGTCCGGCCTTACAGGCACTGGATCGTGAAGCAGCTCAAAAATGGCTCCCGGACCAAGTATCAGCTGAAGACATCCCCCAGCAGTTAGCGCGTGCCCTGGCTGCGAGAAACATTCCAGCTGACCCCGACTTCTTGGCGTATCTCAAAGCGCGGCAGCTATTGGTCACCGCGATCAATAATCCACGCTATGCATCCCGAGCGGTTGCCGAAGCGCGGTGGCGTTGAGCAGTCGCGAGACACTGTGCCCACCCGGCGCCGACGTGAGCCGTTTCCATCAGTATGGCCGCGCTGCCAAAAAGCCATAAGATAGACCGCCTGTACGCGACACCTCACCTGCGAGCCCGCTATGACCGAATCGTTCCTATTTGACATCCCACAGTCGATCGAGGACTACCTCGTGGTGCTCGATGAGTTCATCGAACGAGAGATCAAGCCGCTCGAGGCTCGGGACGACAACATCCGATTTTTCGATCATCGGCGAGAACATGCCCGCACAGACTGGGATCGGGACGGCCTGCCCCGCGAAGAGTGGGAGGCGTTACTGCGAGAAATGCGGCGCCTTGCAGATAACGCCGGACATTTTCGCTACGCCTTACCGGAGGAGTTTGGAGGGCAGAGCGGTACCAATCTAGCGATGGCGCGCATACGGGAATACCTCGCCAGCAAGGGCTTAGGGCTTCACAACGACTTGCAAAATGAGACTTCGATCGTTGGCAATCTGATGACTCCCATGATGCTGCGTGACTTCGGCACGGAAGATCAGAAGCAGCGCTGGATGGAGCCGCTCCTGCAAGGCGAGCTCGGCTGGTGCTTTGGCTTAACCGAGGCCGCTCACGGCTCCGATGCCACCTGGATGGAAACCCGAGCAGAACGCACAACGCGCGACGGCGTCAGCGGCTGGCTGATCAACGGCGAGAAAATGTGGACGACGGGTTTACACAAGGCTAGCCATGTACTCGTTTTCGCGCGTCACTCAGGAGAGGACGGTAGCCCAAAAGGCATTGGCTGTTTTGTGACCTCCACGCAAGCGGCGGGGTTTGCGGTCGGCGACTACCTGTGGACCTTGAACATGCCCACAGACCATCCTCACTGCACGCTCACCGATGTTTTTGTACCCGATGAAGATGTCATGGGTGATGTTGACCAAGGCCTCAAGGTAGCCATGCACTTTGTGCATGAAAGTCGTATCCGGCAAGCCGCGTCCTCGTTGGGCGCCGCTCAATATTGTCTTGATGAAACCTTCGCTTACACGAAAGAGCGGGCGCCCTTTGGCAAGCCCCTCTCAACCAATCAGGGGATTCAGTTCCCGCTGGTTGAGCTGCAAACCGAGGCCGAGATGTTGCGCTTGCTGATCTATAAAACCGCGGCACAAGTGGATCAGATGGATAAAGTAGATGTCGCTAAATACCTGACAGATAAGGTCTCGATGTGTAACTACCGCGCCAACCGATTGGTCTGCAATGCGGCTGATACCGCCATGCAGTTCCACGGTGGCATGGGATATTCCCGGCACAAACCCTTCGAGCACATCTATCGGCATCATCGCCGATACCGCATCACGGAAGGCGCTGAGGAGATACAACTGCGGAAGATTGCCGGCGTCTTATATGGGTTTGTATCGTGAGGGAACGGAACAACCTGGAGCGCCGATACAGCACACCCAGCGCCGTCTATTTTCGTGGTGAGCACAGGGGGCCACGCTGAGGGTGCCCCCTGACGGCGGCCTAAACCCCCGAATCCTCGGCAATACGAATCACTGGTGGTTCAGCCAGCATCTCTACTAACTGGTCCAGCACCCCGGTTTCGGTGCGCCAATTCAGGTAGCGTTGATAGTGTTCTGCACTATCCCAGTACTCGATGAATACGATCCCTTCACCATCACCTTCGATATACACCTTCAGGCTCTGACAACCGTCAAAGCCACGCGTGTCAGGCAAGATCCCCGTCAAAAAATCGAGGATAGGCTGGCATCCTCCCTCGCCCGGCTTTAGATCAACCCATACCATCGTCATGTTTGTGACTCCTGTGCCGTATCCGAAAACAGTTGAACGGGGACCGGCTCGCCCGTTTGAATGAGGAGCGCGCGTTTACGTAAGAACCGGGTCAACCCGGCCGGCCCCATCCGCGAACCGCCCATTCCCGATAATTTAAAGCTGTTCTTCTCCACGTCGTTAACCACTCCTGTCAGGGATGCGTCATTGATGCTGATCGCGCCTACCTGAAGCCGCTCCGCGACAGCCATAGCAGTGCCGCGGTCTGCAGAGAAGACCGCTGCGGATAAACCAAACTGTGAATCGTTAGCCAATGCAATCGCTTGCTCGACATCACTAAACGTCACGACCGGAATCACGGGGCCGAAGGTTTCCTCTTGCATGATTAACATGTCGTGATTGACGCCAGTGAGTAGCGTCGGGGGATACCAGATCCCGCCCGCGTGCACCGGCTGCCCTCCCAGCAGACAGTCCGCGCCCTTGGATAACGCATCATCGACCTGCGCCTGAATGGTATCGACCTGTTTTGCAAAGATCAGCGGTGCGATGTCGCCCTGGCCCTGATCGGTGCTGGTGAGCGTTAGCGCTCCCAATTGCTCCAACAGTTTTGCCGCGAACGCGTTGGCGATACTTTCATGGCAATAAATGCGCTCCAGAGATTGGCAGGCCTGCCCTGTCATCCCAATCGCGCTGCGCACAATTGCGCGCACGGCAAGCGGGATATCGGCATCGGGTAATACGATGGCCGGGTCTTTTCCGCCCAGCTCAAGAAATGCCGGAATAAAGCAGGCTGCAGCCTGCTGGGCAACCTGACGACCGGTGCGCACACTACCCGTGAAGCACACCGCATCGGCTGCCTCGATCATTGCTTTGCCAGTGGGAGGGCCTCCGGTAACGATACAAAACGCCGCTGCCAACTCGGGAACCCGATTCAATGCACGCTGCAATGGCCCAATAAACCGGGGCGTCACCTCTGACGGCTTCAACAGCACTGCACACCCAGCAGAGAGCGCCGCCAGACTGTCGATCATGGCGAGCAACAAGGGGACGTTCCAGGGGCTGATTACCGCCACCACCTGATAGGGAATCAAGCGGTGCTCAAAATGCACAGAGGGTACCTGTCCGGATGCGCCGGATGCGCTGAGTGCGTCAAGGATCGGTCCGGACTTCTCGGCCCACATCCGGATGAGCTCGATCGACTTGGCCGCTTCAAATTGAGCAAACGTCGTGCGACCCGTATCGACGGCAAGCGCCTCAGCAAGCGGCCCGAGCTCGGACGCCAAGGCGTCGGCGAACGTATTCAGGCACGCAGTGCGACCCTCAACACCGAGCGCGAGCCAATGTGCCTGTGCCTGCCGCAGTGCTGTCGACGCTTCAGCAATGTCTACGTCGGAAGCTTCAGGAATGTGATGATCGACCTCGCCCGATCGGGGGTTGCGCACCGGCAGCATCGGCGCAGTCATCTCAGGATGCTTCCTTCAAAGACACGGCAGCAAAATTTTTAGGCAAGCCGGCGGCTGAGGTAAACCCAAACCACTCTTCACCCGGCAACAACTTGGCTATCTCGGCACGCGCTGACAGCAGGGTCTCAAGGTCGATTCCCGTTGAGTAGCCCATCGACTCCAGCATGAATACCAAATCCTCGGTCACAATGTTGCCGCTCGCGCCGGGAGCAAAGGGACAACCTCCCAAACCACCTAGAGAACTGTCTAGTGTGGTAATGCCCAACTCGACGGCTTTGAGCGCATTCGCAAGGCCTTGTCCCCGAGTATTGTGAAGATGAACACCCGTCAGCGCCGACTCACCGCATTGCTGCCAGATACCGGTAACCAGTCTTTCGAGTTGCGCCGGGTTTCCCATACCCGTCGTGTCTGAGAGCCCCACCTCGGCAACGCCCAAGTCCAGAACACGCGCTGCCATATCGACGACGAACGCCTCCTCGACCACACCCTCGATGGTGCAGCCAAACGCGGTGGACAATCCCACTTCGAAACAGGGGCGGTCGCTTTCCGCTACCTGATCCACCAATGCCTGGCAGCGCGCGATTTCCTCCAACATTTGTGGGTGATCGCGGCGCACATTCTTGATGCTGTGGCTTTCACTCAGAGACAGCGGGATCGAAATTTTGTGGGCGCCGGACTCGATGGCTGCCTCGCAGCCTCGCAGATTCGGCACCAGAACGGCGACGACCAGACCCGGGTGACGGCGGGCACCTTTCACAACGTCCGCTGTGTCCGCCATTTGGGGTAATAATTTCGGCGAGACAAATGAGCCCACTTCGATCTCTCGGACACCCGCGCGGTACTCCATATCGACCCAGGCAAGTTTGCCCTCGGTCGACAAGATGGTGTCAACGCTTTGTAAACCATCCCGTGGGCCGACTTCGCTAATCGTAATCTGCGTCATACCTGTTCCCTAGATGAGCCAAGCAAGCACTCAGTGGCTTACTCACTTACGCGGACAACTACCTTACCGTGGTTGTTGCCGGTCATCAGTTCGCAGAAGGCCTCGGGCGCCGCCGCCAGACCTTCAATCATTTGCTCGTTGGCCACGAGCTCGCCGGCCTCCGCCAGCGGAACGAACTCCTGCTCAAAAGTACTGCGTTGTGGCTCATAGTCGTAGACCACCAGACCGTTCACAGTCGCTCGCTTAGTAATCCACAAACCCGGGTGGGGACCCGTGGTTTTATGGTCGCCGTTGTAATCCTTGATCAAACCACAGAGCACTACCCGGCCACCGATCGAGAGTTGCTGCGCGACTATGGTGAGCGTAGGATCACCCACCAGATCGAAGTAAACCGAGACCCCATCGGGGGCGACCTGCTTCAGGGCTTGCTCGAGATCTTCCTCGATACGATCGATACAGTGGTCGTAGCCCAGCGATTCGAGCGCTATGCGACGCTTCTCTTCACCACTCGTAATTGCAATCGTCGTTGCGCCGGCGCGCTTTGCCAGCTGAGCCGCCATCGCGCCCACGCCACCAACAGCCGCGGGGATGACGACCACATCCCCCTCGCGCACCTTGGCAAGGTCTACCATGCCAGCCCAGGCAGTCAGACCTGGCATGCCCAAAATAGAGAGTGCCAGGGAGGGTCTGCTTAAACCTGCGGGTACGCTGGCAAGCGCCTCCGGAGGGTTATCGCTGTACTGCTGCCAGCCACTGTGACAGCGGACTAAAGACCCCACAGGCCACTCTGGATCGTCACTTTCACAAACGCGAGCAACCGCTTCGCCGGCAATCACGTCGCCGGGATCGACCCCGTGACCCATATGATTACCGGCAATCACTGAGCGCATGTAGGGGTCGAGAGACAGGTATAAGGTCTCGCATCGGATCGCTCCCGCAGATCGGGGACCGAGCGGACGAGCCTCCGCGGCAAAGTCGGTAATTCGAGGCAGTCCCTGAGGCCGCTTTGCTAACGTGATGGCTAGATTGTCAATTTCATTGGACATGAGTCGTCTTTGCTACCACAAACAGCTTAATGATATAACATCATAACAAATTGGTCGGAGAGGCAGTAATGACGGGGTCCCGGGGGGCAGAGGCACAAGCGGCACCGCTGCAGGGAATCAAAGTCATCGAGTTTACCCATATGGTCATGGGGCCCACCGCGGGCGTTATTTTGGGTGACCTTGGCGCTGATGTCATCAAAGTAGAACCGTTGAAAGGGGACAACACACGCCGCCTCAAAGGTTCGGGGGCAGGCTACTTCCCGATGTACAACCGCAACAAGCGGTCGATCGCCCTCGATCTCAAGCACCCTGGAGGCAAAGCTGTCGCGCAGCGACTAGTGCACTCTGCAGATATTGTGTTGGAAAATTTTCGGCCCGGCACCATGGCCAAGCTCGGTTTGGATTATGAGTCGCTGTCGGCTGAACACCCGGGCCTCATTTTCTGCTCGCTGAAAGGATTCCTCTCTGGCCCCTATGAGAACCGGGTGGCTCTGGACGAAGTCACTCAAATGATGGGCGGGCTGGCTTACATGACGGGCCTCCCCGACAGACCCCTTCGCGCCGGCTCGTCGGTCATCGACATTACGGGCGGGATGTTTGGCGTGATTGCGATTCTTTCCGCTCTGCATCAGCGTCGCGAAACGGGGCAAGGAAGCCACGTGACCAGTGCGCTCTTCGAGACCACAGCTTTCCTGGTTGGGCAGCACATGGCTCAACAGGCTGTCAGCGGCGAACCGCCCCCACCCATGTCCGTCAGGCAGTCTGCCTGGGCGGTTTACGATATTTTCGAACTGCACTCCGGTGACCGGCTCTTTGTTGGTATTGTCAGCGATACCCTGTGGCAGCGTTTCTGTGAAGAATTCGAACTCTCGGATTGGGCAGCAGACGAAGCGCTGGCGAGTAATGCAGGGCGGGTGGCCGCGCGCGACAGTCTGCTCCCTGCGATCCGTGAACTGTTCGCACCCATGACACTTCCCACGCTGAGCGAGCGCCTCGACCGAGCAGGGCTCCCCTTCTCTCCCATTAATACACCGGGCGATCTGTTCGATGACCCGCATCTGACGGCCAGCGGGGGGCTGTTACCGATCCATTTAACCGAGGGCGAACAAGCAGGCACAGAAGCGGCACTGCCCCGACTGCCCGTCGAGTTTGGAGAGCACAAACCTGCACTTCATAAGGATCTGCCCGCAGTGGGAGCGCACAGCCTTGAGGTCCTGCGAGAACTCGGATTAGAAGACAATGAGCTGGAGAGCTTGGCCGCGGCAGGCGTTATAGGCAGCTAGAGTCTTTCTAAATAAACCCATGGACGTTTTATCTGGTCTTGGGCTTCAAACGCATCAATGCGATCAAGCGACTGCTCAGTCAGCCCAATTTCGTCTAAGCCGTTTAGCAACATGTCGCGCGCCACGGGATCGATTGAAAAGACCTCGGCGGGTTGCTCGGGGTCGTGCACGACAGTGCATGATTCGAGATCCACGCTCAGTAACCGGGCTTCGGGATCGGCACTTATCCATCGCACCAGGCGCTCAATTTGTTCTTCGCCCAGCTCAATCGCCAACAGTCCGTTGCGCTGTGCGTTGTTTCTGAAAATGGTCGCAAACGAGTGCGCGATGATGACGCGATAGCCACTCTCTACCAGCGCCCAAACAGCGTGCTCACGGGAGGAGCCACACCCAAAATTGGCACCCGCCAGCAAAATCGAAGCGCGCCGGAAAGGTCGCTGATTCATCACAAAATCAGGGTTATCTATTCTCTTGTCGGGGTCGCTATATCGCCAAGGCGCAAAGAGGCCGGCAGCAAGCCCTGATCTGGACACCGTGCGCATCTCCCGGGAGGGAATGATGGCATCGGTGTCGACGTTGGACCGCATTAATGGCGCAGCCACACCGGTATGCTGGGTAAATGGCGTCATAGCGGAGTGTCTGCCGTCAGATAACCGGCACAGGCGCTCGCCACGGTCGTCAGCGGGCTGGCAATGTGCGTTTTCACCCGCAACCCCTGCCGCCCCTCAAAGTTACGATTCGTTGTAGAGACCACCCGCACACCATCGCCAAAACTTTCACCGCCCGCGAAAAAGCACATGGAACAACCGGGTTCCCGCCACTCGAACCCTGCATTAAGAAAGACATCGTGTAAGCCTTCGGCCTCGGCTGCGCGCTTCACTTGACCACTACCCGGCACGCAAAGGGCTTTCACCCCCTTGGCTACGCGCGCCCCGGTCCGCCGCAGATAATCCGCTGCTGCACGCAAATCCGACAGACGACTGTTCGTGCACGATCCTATAAAGGCCGCATCAATCGGATAGTCAGACAGCGGGCTGCCACCCTTCACGCCCATATACATTTGCGCCCGCTCCCACGCCGCGGCCTGATCGGCGTCGTGAGCGTCACTCAGCTTGGGCACGGTGGCGTTCCAGTCGATACAGTGTTGTGGACTGGTGCCCCAGCTGAGCTGTGGTTGAAGTGAGCTGACATTAATGACGCGCTCGCAGTCAAACACAGCGGCTTCGTCACTGCGCAAAGATTGCCAATAGCGGCTCGCCTCATCCCACAGGGCATCCTTCGGCGCGTAAGGTCTGCCCGAGCAATACTCCATGACTTTCTGATCAGGCGCGATAATGCCGGTAAACGCTGATAGCTCCGTGGCCATATTGCACAGGGTTAACCGCGCCTCCACCGACAATGACTCCACAGCGGGACCCGCGAACTCGATCGCATAACCTGCACCACCACCCGCAGACAGTTCGCGGATGGTAAAGAGAATCAAATCTTTTGCGGTGACGTCTGCTGCGAGCCTACCGGTGTAAAGGACCCGCATGGTTTCAGGGCGAGTGACACGCAGCGTGCTGGTGGCCAAGGCGTGCTCTGCTTCGGTTGACCCCACACCCCAAGCGAGCGCACCCAAGCCGCCGAGCGTGCAGGTATGACTATCAGGGCAAATCAGCGAGAGGCCAGGCAAGGCGATGCCCAGCTCTGGAGAGATGACATGCACGATGCCCTGATCCGCATCAGCGATATCAAAAAGCTGAATACCTGTCTCGTGGGCAGCGTGCCGGGTTGAGACAATAAAATCGCGACCACTGGGCATCAGCGTGTCGTCACCTCTTCCCGGACGCGTATCGACAATGTGGTCCATGGTGCAGAACGCATGTTCACGCCGACGCACGGATCGCTCGCGCTCCAACAACCCGTCCAGCGCCACACTACCTGTCCGTTCATGCAAAAAAATGCGGTCGATATAAAGCAGGGATTGACGCTCTGACAGCGTCATGACTTCGTGCTCTTGCCAGAGCTTATCAAAGAGTGTGGTGGCCACTATGAACCTACCGATCCCCACGGCACCATCTCGTACGGCACCCGAAACGACGATACTAAACCAACCATCGGTCTAATTGTTCAGCGGGCGCTCGACTGGATCGCTAAAACGTAGCTCTACCGGAGCGCCAGATGGCAGCGTCATCACGCCGCCGCGCACCCCGCCATTGTTATCAACATAAGATAACTCCCAGGGAATGGGGGCCTTCAAGATTGCGGGGTCGACCTCCAGGCTGACCAAGATGACGCCGCCCTGCTCCCCATCGGGTGCGGGGATAGCTGACGCCGAATCAGGGTACTGATCGATCTCGATCCCATAGCCATCTGCCATGGACACCAGCGCAAGCGGGTGCTCCGTGTCCTGCGGCAGGTCATAGGCGCTGGACAGCACACCAATACGATAGGGGATTGGCCCAGCGATGTTGTTATGAAAGTACCGGCGCCAGAACGCCAGACTCGCCTCAATGTCGCGACTTCCCATTACCATGATGAAAGTGTGACCTACCGCGGCCGGACTCGGTGCAGGCTGAAGGAAGGACTGAGACGGATCGATCATGTGCGTGAGGTAGAAGAGCTCACGATTGGGGCCGCTCACTTGCATGGCCAGAATGTTCTGTTCGTCCGTCAAAAAATCGGGGCCCTGCAAATGCTGAAAGGCAGAGTCTGGCAGCTCGCTTTTGAGCGCCACGGGATCTTTGACGAGTAACTCTATCGCGCTCCAACCCACTCTGCGCATGGGCCGATAGCCAGACTGGCCCCCGGCTACAATGCGAATCCCGACCTGCGGACCAGTGGGTGGCATCAAGGTGACGAAGGCGTTTCCAGTCAGCTCCGGACGCGCGATCGCAGCGGACAACTCGGCGGACATGACCCCTTCGTCCACCAGCTCATAACCGAGAAAGTCCTGATACGCCTGCTGAGTCGTGCTCACATTCTGCGCCAGCACCCACACCATCAGGATCGATTTCAACATGGTCGCATCACTCCCTTAGCGTTGGTAAAGGTCCAGACGCCCACCATCGGGGGCCATCACCGAGAAGCTATGGCCGTCCAAACATCCAGGAAGCTGTCGGTCCTGCAGTGGTTGGCAAACGTTGGCTGCCCACTCGCTGGTATCGATCGCTGTGAAAGCGGCGTCGATATCGTCGCAGGGTATGCAAAGCGCCCGGATACCCCGACCGCCACTAACGGGGACGTCCAGTAAGGGCAACGGGTGCTGCGGCACATCGATCAGTTCAATCGAACCTGACATCACGGCCCGGGGATGCGCAATGCTCAGATGGATACTGCTGCTCTCGACCGGATGCGCCTCAAGCTGCAAAACCTTGGGGCCATCGCCCGGTAGAGGACCCGCATGATGGATGAACCGTTCAAAGCCCAGAAGCTGCAAGAACGCCAGCGTTTGCTCCACATCGCGGACCATTTGCGTCGAGTTGAAGATGTCGCTCATGCGATCGAACTCGATCCCCTCCAGCGGCGGATGCAACCGCTGCATAACGGCCATGACAATGCCATCGTCCTGAATATAGAGACCCTCACTGGTCTCTACTTCACCAAACTGCCAAGCGACCGCAGGCACCAACTCCCTCCAGCCGTGCTGCTGCAAAAAGGTCCGCGCCCACTCGCTATCCCAGGTCCGCATGTTCACATCGAAGAGGCCGCCGGGGGTGGTGACGGGACAATCCATCGGGCGAAGGGGCGGCACATCGGAGGGCATGGGCAACAACAGCACCTCACAGGTCTCAGTGGGTGCCACGCAGCGAGTCAGCTCACCGGCAGTCTCGACCCCCCAGAACGCTGACGTGTCTTCGGTAGTCGGCATCTGCTGAATCTGCCACCCTAGCGCGGAAAAAAATCCACTCAACTGCAACGGATACGCTGTGTTCAGCACCACATGCGTGAAGCCTGTTTCTCTCACCGGAATCCCCCTCCGCTGGACTGCGTCACATCATAACGCCATCGCAACGCAAATCTCGCAGCAAGCTGCGGCGCCTACCATGAAGTCACCAGAACCGCTCCCATCACCTTTGTGAAGTGATAAGCGGCTGTTCACACTATGGGGACCCCTCGGGAGATATCGTGAAACGTCTGTTACTCTTGGACGGTTAACGGCCAAGAATTGGGCCAGGAGGCGCTGAATGAACGCAGTGGTATCCAACATTACGCAGTCACTTCCCGCGGAAATCGTCGACACGGATCCGCAGCAGATCGCACTGTACTCACAGGATGTATTTACTGTGGGCCCTCCGGTGTGTGCCATCGTCAGGCCCCGTAATCTGCAAGAAGTGCAGTCGCTGGTCAGTGTCTGCCTCGAGAGAGGCACGCCGATCGTCACGCGGGGTGGGGGCATGAGCTATACCAGTGGCTACCTCGCTTCTGCACCGGAGAGCGTACTGGTCGACATGGCCCAGATGAACCGCGTGGTCGAAGTGAATCTCGAGGACCGCTATGTGACGGTTGAGGCCGGCTGTAGCTGGCAAACACTCCACGAGCACCTCGCACCGATGGGGGTTCGAACACCTTTTTGGGGGACGCTATCAGGGCGCTTCGCGACGGTCGGGGGCGGCTTGTCTCAGAACTGCATATTCTGGGGCAGTGGGCAAAGCGGCACTGCTGCCGATAATGTCCTGTCGGTCAGCGTAGTGACAGGAAAGGGCGAGCTGATGGAGACGGGGTCTGCCAGCCAAAAAAAAGCAGCTCCCTTTACGCGGCATTTCGGTCCGGACCTAACGGGACTGTTCTTGGGTGATTGCGGCGCGCTGGGCATTAAGGTGCGGGCGACTCTGCCGCTAGTGCCGCTCGCCGGTGCGAAGGGCTACACCAGTTTCGCCTTTGAAGAATCCGGACCCATGCTGAGAGCGATGTCGCAAATATCGCGGGAATCACTGACGACAGAGTGTTTTGGTTTCGATCCCTACTTACAGCACCAGAGAATGAAGCGCGCCAGTCTGGCAGCCGACGCACAGCAACTGTCGAGCGTTGTGCAAAAGGAAGCCGGGCTCGTGAATAAACTCAAACAGGGAGCGAAAATCGCACTGTCCGGCCGGCGTTTTATGGATGACGTCGAGTGGGCCATGTTTACCATCAGTGAGGGCCGCACTGACGCGGAAGCCGAATATCAGGCGGCGCGGATCCGCGAAATTTGTATGGCCGAGGGCGGGAAGGAACTGCCTGACAGTATCCCCAGGATTCTTGCCGCCAATCCGTTCGGTCCGGTAAACAATATGGTGGGAGCAGAAGGAGAACGCTGGCTACCTGTTCACGGGCTGGTGCCGCACTCAAAGGGTGAGTCAGTACTGGCAGCAGTCGAGGCGGTGTACGAGCGGAATCGTGCCACGCTTGAACAATTCAATATCGAAACGGGGTACCTGATTGCCGTTGTTAGCGAGCAGATCACGGTACTGGAGCCTGTTTTCTTTTGGCCCGACGAGCTCAATGCGCTTCACAAGCACAGCCTGGAAGCGGATCACTTGGCGCGACTCAATCAGTTCGATGCCTCGCCAGACGCTTGGGAAGCCGTGCACAAAGTGAAGAGCGAGGTCGTTGACGTATTTTCTGCAGAGGGAGCGAGCCACCTGCAGTTGGGAAAGGCCTACCACTATCAAACCGCCTTAAAAGCCCCAGCGTTAAATCTCATCACGGGTATCAAGGCAGCAGTGGATCCCCACGGCATTATGAATCCGGGGGTGCTGGGGCTCTCCTGAGCGTGGGAGTGTATTCGACGCACAGTCACACACAGGGCCAGAGAGTGCCCGGGGTTACATAACAATAAATAGCAACCGAGACCTGTCGAGGTGCCAGCATGACCGCCTACATCATCGTTGAAGCGGTATTACACGACGCAGAGAAATTTGGCGCCTATGCGCGCGCGGTGCCGCCCATCGTCGCGGAGTACGGCGGCGAATATTTGGTGCTTGGCGGTGAGCACACCTCACTCGAGGGTGACTGGGGCGCCACCCGCTTGGTGATGCACCGCTGGCCCTCTGCTGAGCAGGCCAAGGCCTTCTGGTATAGCGAGGCCTACGAGGCCGTCAAACCCTTGCGGCACGGCACCGGTGAGTTCCGCGTGATGCTGGTCGATGGCCTGCAACAAACACCACTGGAGTGATCCGCCATGACACCCTACTCCGCGCTTGCGCTTCAAATGGACTGCCGTGCTGTTAATACTCTCCCCGACCGGGAGGCCGTTGATGTGGCTATGCAAAGTACCCTGACGCAAGTCGATCAATTAATCGCTGGCAGCAAGGGCTTCATCAGCACCTTCAGCGGAGACGCGCTCAAACTCGTCGTGCTACCCGAGTATTTTCTGACCAGCTTCCCAATGGGCGAATCGATTGCCGAGTGGCGCGACAAGGCCTGTATTGCCATGGACGGGCCCGAGTACCAGCGGATGGGACAGATTGCACGGGAGCGAGGTGTTTACCTGTCCGGGAATGTTTATGAGTTGGATCCTCATTTCCCTGATCTGTACTTTCAAACCAGCTTCATCATCAGCGACGAGGGCGAGGTGATTCTTCGCTATCGTCGCCTCATCTCCATGTTTGCCCCCACTCCTCACGACGTTCTGACGGAGTACATCAAAGCGTACGGAGAGGAGAGTCTGTTCCCGGTGGTCGAGACACCTCTGGGACGCCTGGCCTGCGTTGCGTCAGAGGAAATTTTGTATCCGGAGGTGAGCCGCGCGTTGGCGACGCGCGGCGCGGAAGTGCTTCTCCACTCCTCAAGCGAGGTGGGCAGCCCACGACCCACACCGAAGAACATCGCCAAGTGCGCCCGCGCATACGAAAATATGTGCTACGTGGTGTCCAGCAATACCTCGGCAATTCATGATTCACCCGTACCCGAGAACTCGACACAAGGCCATTCGCAAATTGTCGACTTTAAAGGTCAGGTGATGACCGAGGCCTATACGGGTGAGTCGATGGTGGGCAACGGCCTGATTGACATCGAGCGGTTGCGCGAGGCACGCGCCAAACCGGCGATGACCAATATGCTTGCGCGTCAGCGACTCTCTTTATTTCGCTCGACCTATGCCGCGGACCATTTCTATCCTGCCGACAATTTGCTGAACGAGGCGGGTGAAGTCACGGTGCCCGACAGGGCGCACTTCATGGGCCAGCAAGCGACCGTTATCGAGAATTTGAAGAAAGCCGGTTTGCTGTAACGGCTCAATCCAACGTCAAATCCATCGAATACTGGAAGTGGGCGGGATTGTAGAGCACCACCAGAAAATCCATGATCTGCTCACTCTCCGAACCGGTTTTCCGATAAGAGCGACGGGTCAAGCTCAGCAAAGGCGCACCTTCCGCGACACCCAGCGCGCTGGCAACAGACGCGTCCGCAGAAACAGCCGACAGGGTTTGGGCAACATGCGTCACTTCCAGCCCTTGCTCTCTGAAGTAGCTCAGTCGAGGCGTGTTCTCAAAAATAGCGGGGTCTGAGGGCATCTCAACACCGGCGGTCCAGCTGGTGTAATGACCGAATCTCAGGCCATCCCGCTCGCGAACCCGCAGCAAGTGCAAGGCGCTCTCTCCCTCGGCAAGTCGCAGATCATCGCGAATGACACCGGGGGGCACACGCATACCGTAATCAAGTATGTGAGCAGACGAATTACGCGCCATGCTTTCAATTTCTTGGAGCATGCCCGTCAGGGGAGCGTGAACCGGTTTCGGCGAGTACTGATAAATGACGTGTGTCCCCCGGCCACGCCGACGCTCGACAAGGCCCTCGCCTGCGAGGTCGTCCATCGCGCGCTTGGCGGTAATGCGGGACACCTTGAACAGCTCTGCCAGCTGCTCCTCAGGCGGCAAGCGCAGGCCGAGCGCCAACGTGCCATCGAGAATACGGGTCTTCAGCAAAGAAAATAGCTGGTGATAAAGCGGCGTAGGAGAGGCTTTTGATATCTGGCCGATGAGATGCGGGCTAAAAACATCCTGCATAAAAGGTCTCTGAGAGCTGTCGCGTTCAATAAGACCTAATGATATATCAAAGTAGGCGTATTACATACTAGACAGCCTTCAGTGCTCAGTTTTTGTTCCGGTCAGTCGCACGCCACATCGCGCCTATTTCGTACCCATTTTGGTATAATGATATATCTTTATTCTGTGGGGGCAGAAGCAATGGGCATCACTGAACTGGCCGTTCTCCGCTGGCTACACATTATCGCCATGGTCTATTGGCTCGGCGGTGAGTGGGGCGTTTTCAACACCTCTACCCACGTCATCAACCGCAAGCTCTCCATGGAAGAGCGGCGCAGACACATGCAGACGGCGTATCACATCGATATCCTGGCGCGCATTGGCATCATCAGTCTGCTGCCTCTCGGTTTGCATATGGGCTACCTGTGGGGCGTCCAACCCTATGGCGGCAACTTCTTGGTAGCCGTCTGGGTACTGGCGATTGCCTGGCTGACACTGTGCATTTCGGCCTATTTCTATCGCGAGACTGACCGGGGCATTCAACTTACGTTGTGGGATGAGCGAGTGAGGTTTGTGCTGATCCCCGTGATGGTGATCGCCTCGATCAGCTCCCTACTGGGCCATGGCCCGTTCAATGTCGGGCCCATGCAGTACTGGTTCTCAATCAAGATTCTGCTCTATAGCGTGACGCTGATGATTGGCCTGAAACTGCGCTTCATCATGAGGGAGTGGACCACACTCTTCCGCGTGCTGGCAGAAGGGCCAAACCAGGAAGCCGAAAACCAGTTGGAAAAGAGCCTCGCGCTGGGCAAGCGGCTGGCCTACTTCTACTGGATCACCATCGCGTCTGTCGCGTTCTTCGGCGCGACCAAAGCGGTCTAAGCTCTACTTGCGTCCCGCGGCGTCAAGGATCGCGCCCGGGGCCGCGTGCCACACCTGTTCGCTACGCTCTACCAGTAAAGCATTCAGGATGTCCCGCACCGTTTTCAACCGGTGCGGCTGCCCCACTAACCAAGGATGAAAATTCAGCGTGAGCAGACGGCCACCCTGCTCACGCCCTTCTTGGATTAACAGGTCTGCAGCGTCAATTACCTGCTGGGCAAAACTGTCCTCGCTGTGCAGGTTTTGAGTGAGAACGAAAACATCGTCGAGCTCCAAACAGGAGGGCAGGCAGGTCATATCGCCCTCCGCTGTTTTGAAGGTATAGGGCAACTCGTCGTTCACCCAGTCAGAGTGATAAGTGAAACCGTTTTTCACCAACAGCTCTGGCGTATTGACGCTCTGTATGCGCCCGGGGCTCAACCAGCCGGTGATGGATTGATCGGTGAACTGCTCGAGCGCAGCGCGCGAGTCAGCGATCCAGCCGGCCTCAGTGTCCGCATCCACCTCGCCCGCGTGCATGCAGAGCATATTCCACCCGTGACCCAGCCATTCGTAAGGCGTTTGAGCGAGTCGCTCCAGTAACTGCGGATAACGTTTTGCGAGTGCGCCGGAGATCGCAAGCGAAGGCTGGGCGTCATACTCCGCCATCAGTTTTAGCAACCTGAAAATACCGACCCGGTTACCGTAATCCCTCAGCGTGTAATGCCGAAGATCGGGGTAAGGCATGGTCAATGCGCCGGGGGGCGCGACTGCAGGCTTTTCACCAGATAGCGGGAAGTGCTGCACCGACAGATTGATCCACAGGGCAAGCGGCTTGTCGCCTGGCCAGTGGATCGGCTCGCGATCTTGGAGCATCGACCACTCGTAGCGATCGTGATCCATGCCGTATTGGCGTCGGGAGTAGTTGAGCAGCTCGTGACTCATGTCGAGTGCTCCGAACCACCACCAATCTGCTGTTGAAGATGGG